>ERZ773188.1560-NODE-1560-length-25111-cov-19.233557_pt1 | contig 25111 bp, 15 predicted proteins | sample MGYA00581011_ERZ773188 | MGnify/ENA primary metagenome ERZ773188 (study PRJEB29015, sample SAMEA2737798) | human gut metagenome | biome: human gut; feature: human-associated habitat; material: faeces | place: China | collected 2012 ...
GCGCGGCACCATGCGCGCGGTCATTTCTATCCACGCTCTCCTTGCGGAGAGCGACCAAGCGCGCAGTGCGCGGCACCATGCGCGCGGTCATTTCTATCCACGCTCTCCTTGCGGAGAGCGACCAAGCGCGCAGTGCGCGGCACCATGCGCGCGGTCATTTCTATCCACGCTCTCCTTGCGGAGAGCGACGTTACTGATGCTATCAATGGCCGCAATCCTGATATCATTTCTATCCACGCTCTCCTTGCGGAGAGCGACCGCCGCGGGGCGGTTTCTGTTATCTTGATAATATAATTTCTATCCACGCTCTCCTTGCGGAGAGCGACACTTGGCAACGTGGTAGTCGCGTTACCTATGTGGAATTTCTATCCACGCTCTCCTTGCGGAGAGCGACCCCTCAAAATTGGCAAAAACCTCACGGACAGAAAAAATTTCTATCCACGCTCTCCTTGCGGAGAGCGACAGTGATCAGGGAGCCAACAGCCGGACGGGACAACAAATTTCTATCCACGCTCTCCTTGCGGAGAGCGACGGTTTTTGCCAATTTTGAGGGGTTTTATTGGTGGGTATTTCTATCCACGCTCTCCTTGCGGAGAGCGACGCCTAGAGTTTTGCGACACTGCACAACATACTTATTTCTATCCACGCTCTCCTTGCGGAGAGCGACGAATGAACTTATCTGTTTCTATCCGCACTGCCCGATTTCTATCCACGCTCTCCTTGCGGAGAGCGACATCGTTCATAACTTAAACCTCCCGTCCAAACCCATATTTCTATCCACGCTCTCCTTGCGGAGAGCGACTAATGGATACCCTCATACTCGCCAACGCGGTGCTATTTCTATCCACGCTCTCCTTGCGGAGAGCGACCAGAAAGCAATTGAGGATAAGGGAAAAAACACGCTGATTTCTATCCACGCTCTCCTTGCGGAGAGCGACAGAGAGCCGACAGCCTTGCGCACGCCCCACCACAGGATTTCTATCCACGCTCTCCTTGCGGAGAGCGACGGTTTCCACTATGACAATTACAACTTGCATTGTGTGATTTCTATCCACGCTCTCCTTGCGGAGAGCGACTCAAGATAATTTTTCTTTTATCCTGCCTGTTCAAAATTTCTATCCACGCTCTCCTTGCGGAGAGCGACTTCGAGTGCTGGATGGCTCTAAATCGTCTATTGAGATTTCTATCCACGCTCTCCTTGCGGAGAGCGACGGTGGCTCCGGTGTTGGCAGTTGGCCGCGCGTGACATTTCTATCCACGCTCTCCTTGCGGAGAGCGACTCGCTCCTCGCCTTGCTGATATGTCCGCCGCGTGATTTCTATCCACGCTCTCCTTGCGGAGAGCGACTTGATAATAAGCCCACACAGCGCGCCGAATAACGGCAATTTCTATCCACGCTCTCCTTGCGGAGAGCGACGCAAAGTGCAAAAAAATAATAAAACAGCAAAAGAATTTCTATCCACGCTCTCCTTGCGGAGAGCGACAATCAAACTCCAAATCCTCAGTTATACGCGATTCAATTTCTATCCACGCTCTCCTTGCGGAGAGCGACTTATTGACCAATGTGTTATGCACGGAATTTTATCTATTTCTATCCACGCTCTCCTTGCGGAGAGCGACGGCTGTACAAGGCCGAATATGTGGGGTGATACGGTATTTCTATCCACGCTCTCCTTGCGGAGAGCGACGGGCAGTTACAGCAGCGTAGCGCACAATATGAAGATTTCTATCCACGCTCTCCTTGCGGAGAGCGACTTGTTTATTTGCAAAAAATTTATTGACTATGTCGATTTCTATCCACGCTCTCCTTGCGGAGAGCGACTGCTATGGAGCACACCCGCATTTTGAAGTGCGCTGATTTCTATCCACGCTCTCCTTGCGGAGAGCGACGTTTCCACTACGATAATTACAATCTGCACTGCGTTATTTCTATCCACGCTCTCCTTGCGGAGAGCGACATAGGGAACATCATAATCACCTCACTTTACGAGTTATTTCTATCCACGCTCTCCTTGCGGAGAGCGACAGCAAAAGTGCACAAAACAGTGGGGCACTTTTGCGCATATGAAACAAATTTTATGGGGATTGCATCTTCATGCTGACAGGCAAGGCTGTATTTTACCCTTTCTGCCCCTGTTTTTCCCATATTTTCTGGTGCGAAGGAACCGGGAATTTTATGATTGCCTTCCCCTCGCACTAAGCAAACAAGATTCCATCCTGATCAAAATCCGGGTGCAGACCCACATGCTCGACTTTGCTTTTGTAATGGTTTCCCAGTTGATAAAAGCGCAGGCTGTCCGATTCCGAATCGATCAGTTCGGTCAATTTTGCTTTGAACATCGTGTATTGCGCGGCATCCAGCAGGCACTCAAATACGGAGTTTTGCACCCGCTGGCCGTAGTCTACACAGACTTTTGCTACTTTGCGCAGCCTGCGACGACCGGCGGCTGTTTCGGTGTTGACATCATAGGTTACAAGCACCAACATAACGGCACCTCACTTCCAGAAAAACGGTGGGTACACTTCCAGGTCGCCGCGCAGAGCACGGGCCAGCAAAAGCGCCTGAACATAGGGCACCAGCCCCCAGGGCAGTTTTTCTTTCAAAAACGGATGGGTGATCTCTTCCTTCTTTTTGTTCTGCCATGCGGTCAGGAAAGCTTTGCGGCCATCATCCGTCAGCAGTACGGCACCATTTTCCTGTTTTTGCAGGTGTTTTGCCGTGATGATCTTTTGATTGATGCAGCTGATGACCAGCCGGTCTGCATAAACCGCCCGCAGTTCTTCCATCAGGTCAAGTGCCAGACTTTTGCGGCCGGGGCGCGGGCGGTGCATAAAGCCAACATAAGGGTCCAGGCCCACAGCGGTCAAGGCGGATGCACACTCCCGCGCCAGCATGCTGTAGGCAAACGAAAGCAGCGCATTCACATTGTCCAGCGGTGGACGGCGGCTGCGGCCCTCAAACACAAAATCCTGCTTTTGCTGCAGAATCAGGTCATTCAGGCAGTCAAAGTAGCGCTGGGCTGCCTCGCCTTCCAGGCCGCGCAGCTGTTCCGGATCATCGCTGGTCTGTATCAGCGGCAGCGCGGCGGCCAGCTGGGTGGAGGTGCGTTTCAGTTTTTCGACCGGGACACGCTGGGGATGATCGCGGGTTGCGCGTTCCAGCACCCAGCGTGCGTTATACACTTTACCAAGGATAAAGCTCCGGGCATAGCGACAACTCTGGGCCGGGTCATCCGACACGCGGTACTGCGTCTGACGCAGCAGCACATTGCCGCGTTCTTCCCCCACGGTGCGGGCCTGAAATCTGCCATACGGGTCAAAAAAGCAAAGGTCAATGCCCTGCCGGGCACAAGCTCCCATCAAAGCGGGGCTGGCACCCGCGTAAGTAAAGCAGACGATGCCTTCCAGCGTATGCAGGGCATAGCGGTGGGTTTCCTGCTTATTGCGGATAACAACAAGGTTTTCGCCATCCAATGTCAGGTAAGCGTCCTCATTGATGACAAACAGGGTGTTGAGCAGCTTTCTCATGGCGCGCCCTCCTCAATATGCTCCCGCAGATACGCCGCCGGGTCTGCCTGCTGATACAGCGCCGGCAGGCAAAGCTCTTTCAGGGAGCAGGCATTGCAATGCTTGCCGGGTTTGCTTTTTGGGGTATAGCCGCGCGCAAACAGGCGGTTCATCTCATCCGCCATGGTCTGCGCGGTGCTGCGCAGTTCCGGTGTCAGGGAAACATGTTCCCGCTGCCGGGTTTCTTCATAAAAGATTTCCCCTTCCGGCACCTCGCACACCAGCATTTCTTCCAGCGCCATGGCCTGTGCGCAGAGCTGCAAACGGTCGGCATCGTTTACCTTGCTGCGGCCATGCTTATATTCCACGGGCATGGGCTGCCACAGGCCGCGGCGGCCCTGCAATGACACGCCGTTTGGATCCTTGTGAAACTCTACCACATCGCAGTCGCCGGTCAGTTTTAAGCGGTGGCTGACGACCCTCATACCGCGGGCGATCAGCAAATCGCCGCGTTTTTCCGTCAGGGTAACATCATGGCAGCGGGTATGCTGCAGGCGGCCTTCGGCGGTGCGTTGGTTTTCGGACCATTGTTGTTCCAGGTGTATGAGCGCCCACTGACGGCGGCAAAAGCTGAAATGCTGGATACCGGACATCAGCAGGTAATCATCCGGGGAAACCATTACGACAACCTCTCACACGTTACCCCTGCCGGAAGATTTTCATCCACGGTCACCACATAGTCATGGTAGCTGCGCGGGAAAGTGATTTTCTCTGCGTGTGTGACATGAACTGCGTCAAAAAGTTTATAAGATGGCGCATTGCCCAGCTCCGAATCATGCTTGAACACGATCAGTTCCCGAACTGCCATTTTGCCGCGGGCTGCACTGTGGTCATTTTCAAACATATTCAGGATTGCCTGCCACAGCAGCTGCAGGTCATCCTCTGAGAATCCTGTAGTTTTGCGGGCCAAGTTGGCCGAAACATAGCCCTCTGCACGGTACAAACCATACGGGATCACATACTTGCGGCCCATCTCGGTGCCTTTACGCTCCGCATCCGCTTCGGTCGTAATGGCAATACGGGTAATGGTCACTTCCTGCGGGAGAACAGGGTCTACCGAGCGTGCAAAGCTCAACTGAACAGGGCCACGCACCTGCCCACAGTTCAGTGCGCCTTTTACGAAAGTTGTCATAACAGCGCCAAAGGTACGGATATCATAGAAATTTTGGCACATAAAATCCCGGATTTTACGGTCCAGTTCCGGGTCATCTTTCTTGGCGACTTTCAGGGCATCTTTGGCATCAGCATCAATGCCCAAGTATTCGAGTGCTTTTTTATCGCTGCGGTTCAGGGGTACCTGATCTTTAATGTAAATCTGGTATCCTGCTTCATCTTCTTTGGCCACTTCGACATAGTTGCGAATCTTACGCTTTAAGCAGACATCTGTAACAATGCCATATCCCGTTTCCGGGTCGACACGCGGCATGTTGCCTGCATCCGGGTCGCCGTTCGGATTTCCGTTTTCAACGTCAAACAGAATTACAAAATCATACCGGTTTTTGATTGCCTGTGCCATTGTTATTCCTCCACTTTCTTTGTATAGCGTTCCTGTGTCTGATGGTAATAGCCAAGGATAAAAGCGCCTTGTTCCGGCAAGGTCAGCCGTGCGGGAAAGCTTCCTTCCAGTTTTCCGCCCGCCAGCGCAGCGATCTGCTTATCGTAATAAATCTTTTGTGGCTTGCTCATTTTTTGCATATGCTTTTGTGCCAGCATCAGAATTGTCGGGAATACAGTAGCTGGGGTGGATGCCGCCGCATTAAAATAGCGGTCTTTGATGGTTGTATTGATATCCGGGTTTACCGCCATCTGGATTGCTTCCAGCACAGCAAAAAGCTGACCCATAACATACGGTTGATAATTTGTTTCCTTGTTATTTCCCACAGTTAATACCTCCTTTGGGCAACGGGGATCTTCATTACGCAGGTAGTATGCTTTTATAATAGCGGCACGGCCGCGTGTTACTTTTTGCTCTGCGCGGATACGCATCATAACGCCATCCAGCAGGGTTGCCGGGTACCTTGTATTATTCAGGATTGCACGCAGAACATCGCCCGCCAGCTGCGGTGCTGCCGATGGGCTGCGGGAATTGGTGTTGACGGTTTCCTGCAGCAGCCAATACACCCCCAGCCGCGGGAATTTATCATAAGCGGGGCGCACAATCTCTAAGCGGTCATAATGCTTCTGCACATTATCAAGCAGCGTTTGAAATGTATCCTGCCAGAAAAAGCGAACCGAGAGGCGCGCCGCATTAGGGGCCAAGCCAAGCACATAAAAGTGCCTTTGTGGGTCAAGTGTCACGTTCTGCCACTCTACACTCTGTCCATGGACCAGCTTGTCCACTGCATTTCGCACATCGCTTTCGCTGACAGGCGCATCCATGGCAAACAATGCATCCATTGCTACCTGCTGGTAGGCGGTCTCACCACCTGCTGCCCAGCAGACAATGGTGGTATCGCCCACGCGCTGAACATGTTCCCTGTCTGCCAGCAGATAGTTTAATGCCTGTGCATAGGCAAAGGCCGCATAACTGCCAACCGGCGCATTGCCCCCCTGTTCATGTCCGTATGAGCAAAAAGCGTCCGCATTAAAAGAAACAATCGATGCGCCGGAAGACTGTGCCCCGGTCACGCCTTTAATCGCCGGGTGCAGGCGGGCAAGCGGTGCCTTTTGCCCTGTAACCAGGCATCGGATTTCCGGTGCATCCGTGTTCTTATCACACTGCCGCTGCCAGGCTTCCTGTATTTCCGGATCGTCCTGAACATAGTTTTCCCGAATCAGAAATACCAGATTGCCACCCTTGTAAAGTTCCTTGAGACTTTGTTCCAGCGCTGGATTCTGCTCCGCCGCCTTGGGGTCCCAGTTTATAAAAAAGTTCCGCACTGCCTGTGCCGCCTGACCGGGAACATTTTGTAAAATGGCAAGATGCAGCTCCTTTGCAGCGGCAAAGCACTGCATTGCACGCTCCGGTTTGCCTTTTCCGTCAATGCCGAGCATGTAAGCACTGTTATCACACAAAAAATTGGCTGCCACACCACTAGAGCGTTTAACCTGTTCCGGAACTTGCAGCTGACATGGAGCAAGCACTGTTTTTTTACCGCGCTTTTCCTCTTGCTGCAAGGGGTGCAATGCCATCAGTTGGCCGTTTTCATCCAGTTCCAAAGCCCAACTGACTTTTGCGCTTGTCCAACCGGGGCGCGTGATTTTGCCATTGGCCAGCAAATCTTCATAGTATTGTACCAAAGCCTGTAAAATCATCGGTACACCTCGCAGTCTGCCACATTCAACACACCATGTTCCAATTTTGCATGGAAATACATCGGGGTTATGTTCTGCGGGTCAGTGTAGTCAAAGTCATATATCATGAATCCCAAATCCCGTGTTTCCTCAATGGTCGGGATTGGCCCGCCGGGCCATGCGCGGAATGCGGCAGGAAATTCACGGCACCCAAGATAGGGAGTATGAAAACACTGGCCCCTGGACATGCGCCGGGTAACAATATCCTGGAACTTTCCCGGATTGTCGCTCGGTGCCGCACGGTCAGTCATCTCAAATTCTGCCTCAATCACATAATGAACGTCCTGCAACACCATGGCTGCACGCTGAACGATCTGCTGGGGCGTGGCAAGGTAAAGCTCTTTCCCTGTTCCCTGCATCGCGCTGCGTACATCGGAACAAAGAATTTTGCTTTTTACTTCGTTCCGACGGATGTTGGTAAAGCGGATTGGGTTCATAACATAGATTTTCCGGATTTTCCACCGTAAGCCGGGGTGGTAATAGATTGCTTCTACTATGCCGCGTGCCGCGGAAGGGGTGAGGACTTCATATGAAACCCTTTCGACTTTTAGCTCAGGCCTCGAGAGCAAAGCATAATTCCCCCATACTTCCAGCTGGATCATCTGCATCAACTCCTTTGCATTTCTATTTTCAGTTGTTTTTAATTTGCATTTTTGCTATAGTTTCAATATACGCTACTTGGCACCAAATGTCAATCCTTTTATCATGTATACTTTTTGTTTGCTTTTCATCCGGTTTTCTTTTATAATAAGTTGCGTCGGCAGCTTATGCCGTGGATAGAAATAGTTGATTTTACTTTAGCGCACAAAAACGGCAGGGCAGGCTCCCTGCCGTTTTTGCTTTATGCAAACCAGGCTGCTCCCGTTTCAGCTTCCATAGCAAGGCCCGTGTTGTTATCGTAAAGGCTTCCGTCCGTTAATTCCCATATGCCTTCACTGATTTGGCAAACCGCCCCGGCATTCTCCAGCGTTTTCAGATGATCCGGGTAAACCGGAACACCATATTGCCCCAGTTGACGGAACAAAGTTTTGCTTACCTCTCCTGCACGCAATCGTGCAAGCAAATGTTCCCCTTTCCCTTGGGGAATGTATACGGTCACGGCAGGTGTTTCAATTAAGCGGAACCTCTCTGCCGCTGTTGCAAAGGGGAAAATGCGCCCTTCCATATCCTGCTCGAACCCTTGCAGAATTTGCTGTTCATCCAGTCTTTTATCTCCTTTTAAGGTACGGTAAAACAGAAAGTATGTTTCGATTGCTTCCAGAGATGCCAGATCTGCATATTTTTTCAGGACGCTTTGCGTTGCGGATACATTCTGTTCCAACATGCGCGGTACATGCTGCCCTTCCAATGTGAAAATCTGTACCAAGCTCTGCTCCGCCGGGCGTCTTCCCTCTCGATTGCAGCGCCCCGCCGCCTGCAAAATGGAATCCAAACCTGCTTCCTCGCGGTATACAGCCGGGAAATCCACATCAACACCCGCTTCGATCAAAGAAGTTGATATCACACGGCAGGGCAGCCCATCTTTTAAGCGTTCCCGGATTTCCTGCAATAACTGTTTGCGATGGGCTGGGTATAGCAATGTTGTCAGGCAGTAGCTGCCCTCTTTGGGCAGGTTATTGTATAATTCCTGTGCTGTTTTTCTCCGGTTTACAATACACAGCACTTGTTCCTGCGCTGCCAGTTCTGCGCCAAGCTGGCTTTGTTCCAACTCTCCGCGCATTTTTAGCGTTGTACGCCGGAATGCCTGATATTGCTCTTTGGGATGTGGGCAAAGTTCCGTCATCTGCAGCCCAGGCGCCAGTTCATCAAACAAGGGCTGCAAAGCTGGTTGTGTGGCCGTGCAAAGCACCGCTGCTGCGCGGTAATGCTGTACCAGCTGCGCGATTGCCGCAACGCAAGGGCGCAAATAAGGAACCGGCAGGTTTTGTGCTTCGTCAAAAATGACCACGCTATTTGCAATGTTATGTAATTTACGGCATTGTGACGCATGGTTGCCGTAAAGTGATTCAAAGAATTGCACGGATGTGGTAACCACCACCGGAGCATCCCAGTTTTCCGCCGCCAATGCTTTGCGGTAGGCTGCCGGCTCATCATCTTCCTTGGCAGAGTAGTCCACCCCTGAATGGTGTTCCAAAACATTTTCTGCTCCTAATATTTCCGAAAACACATCCGCGGTCTGGTCAATAATGGATGTATAAGGGATCACATAAATAACCCGGTCCATATGGTTCTTTACAGCTAGCGAAAGCGCAAATGCCAATGACGCTACCGTTTTTCCCCCGCCTGTAGGAACGGTCAGGGAATAAAGGCCGCGCCGCCCTGTTTGCCCTGCCGTTGTACAGGCACTCAAAATTGAACTGCGGCGCTGATTCAAGTTTCCCTGGGGATGGCTCCATTTTGCGGTATATTGGTTCAACCTTTTCAGCAGTTCATCCATTGTCTGGCCTTGTCCGCGCGGTTTAGGGCTGCTCATAAAGTTTTCCGTATCCAGATAGTCCGCATCGACCAGGCAGGAATACAACATCCGGGTATAAAATGCCTGTGTAAAACGATTTTCCTTCATCATTTCCGGCTGGGGCGGTATGGACGGCAGTTTAATCTCATTCGTCCATTGGGTATAGGGTTCAACGCTCTTTTTCAATCGCCCAAACATTGTCGCATCCTGCGCGGTATCGCTTCGGCCTCCTCCATCCGGCAGACCGCTATGGTGTCCCGCAATAGCAAAAGCCAGTGGGATTTGACCATATCGGGCAGCCACCTGTGCACCAGCCGTTGAGTGATCCACTTTCTCTCCACCTTGCAGGCGCTTTTGAAACTTTGTACTATATTTACCAATATCATGCAGTAACCCAAGCCAAGTTCCCTGTTGCTGGGCATCAAAGGCTGCTGCAAATTGCCCACATAGGACTGCCGTTCCCTGCAAATGGTCCGCTACCGTTTGGACGCGGGTTCCGTCTTCACTGATATGAGCCAGCATCTTTTTCTCCTGGTGCATAATCAAACTCCCTTCTGTTTTGCTTTTTTCTATTATAGCAGATCACTCATCCCATAATTCGGACTTTCACTCCAGTTCTGCAATCTTTGTCATACTATCCAAATTTATCCATGTAGAATTGTTAGCTATTCCCATTAGCAGATATTTTTGATAAAATAAGATCTCATAGGGTTTATGAATTCACTTTCTTATATTACTTCTTCATCTTACCGAAAAATCATTTACGCAAGGAGTGAAAAGCCATGAAAAGGAAGTTATTCTCATTTTCCGCCAGTGTTATCACCGCAATAATGCTTACCGCTTGTGCTGCAGCGCCAGAAAATAAACCTGCTTCCTCCGCTGCTCTTTCCCCGACCAGTGAACCTGTTGCCACAGCTATACCATCCACTAGCAATGCCAACTGGAAGTTACCGCCGCAATATGATTTTGACGAGATGATTCCTCTCTTCTCCCGCGAAACCCACACTGCCGGTTACGCCGCTGCCCGAAATCTGTACGCTGTGCGCAAGGGCGAACGCTGGAGCCTGTTTAATGCTGCCAACTGTAATGCTTTTCTGGAAGATTTGTCAGAAAGCATCCCGTACCTGTATGGTGAGCAGGAGCTCTCCATTGGGGTAGATGATACATACGATTACCAGAAGCTGAATGCCCTGGAAGAACAGATTAACCAGGAGCTGGTTGCCCAACAAATGCCTTTTACAACCATGCTGGGCGGGCACGGCGGGTATGGCATCCAGTGGATTTTAGGTGACAGCCAGATTTACCGTTCTGCTATTGGTGTCTATACATTTAGTGGCACGCCCATCGAACAGGTGTATGCTCCTGATTTGGTTGGCATCCAGCAAGGCATTTGGGATGATGAATATGCCGGTTATCTTGTTGACAATTCTGCACCTTTTGCCGTTGCGGATAAAAACGGTACAATTTTAACCGATTTCGACTACCAGGATGCTTGCATGGCCGGTGAATCTTTAATCGCGGTAAAGGATGCAGCCGGTAACTGGGGATATTGCGACCAAAGCGGTACTTTAGTAATCCCCTGCATTTATCAGCCGCAGATGAGTTTGTCCATCATGAACGAAACTGTTGAATATCCTTACGCAGACTTATCTGGCATGGTAGTTGTGAAAAATCAATCCGGACAAAAGCTAGTTCTGGATGTTTACGGCAATGAGATAATTTCCGCTGGGCAATATGAAGATTTAGCCCCCGCGCGCGATAGCTGCGTATGGGCAAAACAGAATGGCCTTTGGGGCTTGCTGCAAGTACAGGATTATACCGAAAACAATGCCAACGTTATTCTGCCGGATGGATGCGTTGCACCAGATGTAACGCTTAGCCGAATTGATAGCCTTTGTACCTACACCACTGCTGATCATGGGCTGGTTATGCGTAAAGGTCCCGGTACAAATTATGAAAAAATGGATAATATCCCCTACGGTATCATCGTATGGGAATGCGGCTATAGCAGCAATGTGCCTGACTGGGTTGTTGTATATTACAGTGGGATTTATGGTTGGGTCAGTGATGAATACTTGGCTACCACTATTTATTCCACCAGTAAATAATAAATAAAAAAGCAGGTGTTCATGTAGAAACGATATCGTCCTCCACGTGAATACCTGCTTTTTATAGCTTCTTTTATTATATCTGTTCTGTGCCGCTATTTGTCTCTGTATGAAATAAATAGCCGCTATATGCATTTGAATGAAGTGTTCTGTTTGTTTGCTTTTTTACCTAAGGCAACACCGCACAATTCCCGCCTTACGGCTTAAGCACCGCTCCGGCGGCTGCGGCACGGCATCTGCGTTGCCAAAATGCTCGATAAGACATCCAGTATTATCTGCGCTTTTGGCTTAGCATCTGCCGCACCTCGCTCGCCGTATCGGCACTTAGAATTATGCGGTATTGCCCTAAAAGGGTCAACCGCTTGTCGCAGTGCCTTTTCTATTTCTGTTATAACATGCCCGGCGGGGCTGTCAATAAGTATGGCTACAGCACATTCTGCTTGCGGAAAGCGCTGGGGGTCATGCCTTTTTCTTTTAGGAACACGCGGTTAAAGCTGCGGATGGTGCCAAAGCCGCACTGTTCGGCCACCTGGGTGATGGGCAGGCTGCTGCCCTGCAGCAGCGCGGCGGCGTGGCTGATGCGGTACTGGTTGATAAAACCCTGAAAGCCGGTGTGCAGGCTGTGGTTGAAGTAGGCCGAAAGATAGGTGTAATTATATCCAAGATCGCGTGCCATCTGTTCCAGCGTCAGGGTGTGGGTGTAATTCTTTTGCACATAGTCGATAATTTTGGAGGAAAGGTGGGCATCCACATCCGGCACGGGGCGCGGCTGCAAAAAGCACTGTTCCAACGCTGTACCGCAAATCAGGTAAAGCCCGGCCAGCTGCTTGCAGCGGTTGCCGCCCGGCCAGAGCAGCTCCATCAGGGGCGCAGCTTCCATGCGGAACACAGGGGTGATAAACTCCCGCTGGCCCAGCTGAGAAATAAATTCTGGCACCCAGTCGGTAGAAAACACCCATAACACGCTCTGAGATTCGGCAATGGTGCGGTAGCTGTGGATTTGGTCCGGCAGCACCAGCAGGGCTTCGCCGGGGTGAACTTCGTACTGCTCGGTTTCCAGCGTACAGGCCAGTGTGCCGGACTGCACACACAGGAATTCAAAACTGTGGTGCAGATGCTCCGGAAAATTAAAGTTATGGTCGCGCTGGCAGTACAAATAATTGTGCTGGTCAGAACGCTCAGACTCATAGAACAGCATACGGGGGAACCTCACTTTCTTGTTACACAAAGTTTGGCCGGGTGAAAACACCAAAACACCCAAACTTCTGTCTATTATTTTATACGCTCTTTCTTGCACTTGCAAGGGGAAATTCGGTAAAATAAAGAAAAAGCGGAGGGAACCGCAAGAAAAAACACAACGCAAAGGAGAATGGCTCATGTACTACATTGGTATCGATCTGGGTACCTCGGCAGTCAAGCTGCTGCTGATGCAGGGCGACGGGCAGATCGCCAACATTGTAAGCCGCGAATATCCCATTGCATTCCCGCATCCGGGCTGGAGCGAGCAGAACCCCGCTGACTGGTGGGACGCTGTCTGTGCAGGTATTCCGGAGCTGCTGAACGGTTTTGATGCTTCGCAGGTGGCCGGTATTGGTGCCGGCGGCCAGATGCACGGCCTGGTGGTGCTGGATGCACAGGACAAAGTGATCCGCCCCTGCATTTTGTGGAATGACGGCCGCACCCAGAAGCAGGTGGAATACCTGAACAACGTCATTGGCAAAGAAAACCTGAGCAAGTACACCGCAAACATTGCATTTGCCGGCTTTACCGCCCCCAAACTGCTGTGGATGCGCGATACCGAGCCGGAAAACTTTACAAAGATCAGCAAGATCATGCTGCCGAAGGACTACATCAACTACAAGCTGACCGGCGTACACTGCACCGATTACTCCGATGCTTCCGGCATGCTGCTGCTGGATGTGCAGCACAAGTGCTGGAGCAAAGAAATGCTGGATATCTGCGGCGTTAGCGAAGCCAAGATGCCCAAGCTGTTTGAAAGCTGGGAGCCGGTTGGCACCCTGACCGCCGAAGCTGCTGCCAAGCTGGGTTTGCCGGAAGGCGTTAAGGTCTGCGCCGGCGCCGGCGACAATGCTGCCGCTGCTGTTGGCTGCGGCGCTGTGGGCAACGGCAAATGCAACATCTCGCTGGGAACCTCCGGTACCGTGTTCATCACCAGCAGCACCTTTGGTGTGGACAAGCAGAACGCCCTGCACAGCTTTGACCATGCAGACGGCGGCTACCACCTGATGGGCTGCATCCTGTCCGCTGCAAGCTGCAACAAGTGGTGGATGGAAGACATCCTGAACACCCAGGACTTCGGCAAGGAGCAGGAGCCCATCACCGCTGAAAAGCTGGGTGCAAACGATGTGTACTATCTGCCTTACCTGATGGGTGAGCGCAGCCCCCATAACGATCCCGCAGCCCGCGGTTCTTTCATCGGGCTGCGTATGGATTCCACCCGCGCCGATATGACCCAGGCTGTGCTGGAAGGCGTTGCCTTTGCCATCAAGGATTGTGTCGAGATCGCTCGTGCACAGGGTGTTGAGATCGCATCCAGCACGCTGTGCGGCGGCGGCGCCAAGAGCCCGCTGTGGCGCGAGATCATGGCAAATATTCTGGGTATTCCCCTGGCGCTGCCCCTGACTGAGCAGGGCCCCGGTTACGGCGGCGCCATGCTGGCAGCCGTTGCCTGCGGCGAATACGCCACGGTGCAGGAATGCGCGGATAAGCTGATCAAGATCAAGAGCGTGACCGAGCCGGATCCGGCGCTGGTTAAGAAATATGCAGCCCGCTATGAGCTGTGGCACAAGCTGTACCCGGCCCTGAAGCCGCTGTATGCAGAGATGGAGGCATTGCAATGAAGATCTATTCTGTAAATGATCCCGAATTCAAGCCCTATGGCCGTGTGGTAACCGGTCTGGAAGCTGCCAAGGCAGAGATCCTGCAGGCGTTGGCAACCACCCCGCTGCCGGAAGCTACCGACTATGTGGCCGAGGAGCCTGTTCTGCAGAAGCTGCCCGCAATGGTGGAAGTTTCCAAGCATCTGTTTGGCGGCATGCCGGTCCAGCTGGGCTGGTGCAACGGCCACAACACCAAACTGAACTGCCTGGAATACCACCGCGACAGTGAGTTCAACCTGGGCACCGAGGATTTCATCCTGCTGCTGGCCAAGATGGACGACATCACCGATGGCAAGCTGGACACCGCAAAGGTCAAGGCTTTCCGCGCACCGGCAGGCACCCTGGTGGAAGTTTACGCCACTACCCTGCATTACGCACCCTGCCATGTGGACCCGGCCAAGGGCTTCCGCGTGCTGGTTGCACTGCCGCAGGGCACCAACACCGCCAAGCCGGAAATCAAGGCTGACGGCGGTGACGACGCCCAGCTGTGGGCCTGCAACAAGTGGCTGCTGGCCCATGTTGAGAGCAGCGAAGCTGCCGCAGGCGCTTATGTCGGCCTGGAAGGCGTGAACATCGACATCGCAGACGATCTGTAAAAATAGTTAGGGCAACACCGCACAATTCCCGCCTTGCGGCTTAAGCACCGCTCCGGCAGCTGCGGCACGGCATCTGCGTTGCCAAAATGCTCGATAAGACATCCAGTATTATCTGCGCTTTTGGCTTGGCATCTGCCGCACCTCGCTCGCCGTATCGGCACTTAGAATTATGCGGTATTGCCTTAGGAGTTGGAAGGGAGGAGTTAGGAGTTACAATGTGCGTGCAGGCGCACACCATCAACTCCTAACTTCTAACTCCTACTTCCTAACTTGATATTGAGCAGAGCAAAATTAAAAAATAAACGGAGGGCAAACTTATGAAGTCTACCAACATCCCTGAAGTCAAGCTGGGCATTGTTGCCGTCAGCCGTGACTGTTTCCCCATTCAGCTGAGCGAAAAGCGCCGCGCCGCTATCGTGGCAGCCTGCCAGGCTAAGGGTCTGGACCTGTACGAGGCAAAGACCACTGTTGAGAACGAGAAGGACATGGAGAAGGCTGTTGCCGAGGTTACCGAGGCTGGCTGCAATGCTCTGACCGTTTTCCTGGGCAACTTTGGCCCCGAAACTCCGGAAACCCTGATCGCAAAGTTCTTCAACGGCCCCTGCATGTTTGTTGCAGCTGCTGAAGGCGACGGTGACATGATCAACGGCCGCGGCGATGCTTACTGCGGTATGCTGAACTGCTCCTACAACCTGGGTATGCGCCACCTGAAGGGCTACATCCCCGAATACCCCATTGGCACTGCTGATGAGATCGCTGACAAGATGATCGAGTTCGTTCCCATCGCCCGCACCCTGCTGGGTGTGCGTGATCTGAAGATCATCACCTTCGGCCCCCGCCCGCAGGACTTCTTTGCCTGCAACGCACCCATCAAGGGCCTGTACGAGCTGGGCGTTGAAGTGGAAGAGAACAGCGAGCTGGACCTGCTGGTTTCCTACAAAGAGCATGTAAATGACCCGCGCATCGAAGATGTCTGCAAGGATATGGCTGCCGAGATGGGCGAAGGCCACTACTATCCCGACCTGCTGGCCCGCATGGCTCAGTTTGAGCTGACCCTGCTGGACTGGGCAGATGCACACAAGGGCAACAAGAAGTACGTTGCTTTTGCTGACAAGTGCTGGCCTGCATTCCCCTCTCAGTTCGGCTTTGAGCCCTGCTATGTCAACTCCCGCCTGGTAAGCCGCGGCATCCCCGTTTCCTGCGAAGTTGATATCTACGGCGCTCTGTCCGAGTACATCGGCATGTGCGCTTCCGGCGATACCGTTACCCTGCTGGACATCAACAACAGCGTGCCCCAGTACATTTATGATGAGGACATCGCAGGCAAGTTTGATTACAGCCTGACCGATACCTTCATGGGCTTCCACTGCGGCAACACCCCGGCCTGCAAGATGTGCAACGACCGTGCCGTTAAGTATCAGCTCATCCAGCACCGTCTGCTGGAGCCGGTCGGCAGCGATCCCGACTTCACCCGCGGCACCCTGGAAGGTGACATTGCACCTTCTGACATCACCTTCTACCGTCTGCAGTGCGACAGCGAGGGTAACCTGCGCTCCTACATTGCAGAGGGCGAGATCCTGCCTGTTGCTACCCGCTCCTTCGGCGGCATTGCAGTCTTTGGCATCCATGAGATGGGTCGTTTCTACCGCCATGTTCTGGTCCAGAAGCGTTACCCGCACCACGGCGCCGTTGCATTCGGTCATTACGGCAAGATCCTGTTTGAGGTCCTCAAGTTCCTGGGCATTCAGGACATCGCTTACAACCAGCCCAAGAGCCTGCCGTACCCGACCGAGAATCCGTTTGCCTGATCTGGCATAAAAAGCTGAACCAAAATCCAGCAACAAGAACGGAATCCACTATTTTGTTTCGGTAACAGTCACGATACTGTTAAGCGTAGGGAAGAACCGTAAGAAAACAAAAATCTAGGGAGGAACATTATGCTGAATCCGTCCGAACTGAAAAAGATCGACGCCTATTGGCGTGCCAGCAACTACCTGGCAGCAGGCCAGCTGTACCTGCTCGATAACCCCCTGCTGCGCCGTCCGCTGACCCGTGACGACGTGAAGAAGAAGATCGTTGGCCACTGGGGCACCGTGCCTGGCCAGAACTTCGTTTATGTTCACCTGAACCGTGTCATCAAGAAGTACGACCAGGATATGATCCTGATCTCCGGCCCGGGCCACGGAGGAAACTTCTTTGTTGCCAACGCTTACCTGGATGGCACCTACTCTGAAGTTTACCCTAACATCAGCCGTGATGAAGAGGGCATGAAGAAGCTGTTCAAGCAGTTCTCCTTCCCCGGCGGCATCTCCAGCCACGTTGCACCCGAAACTCCGGGCTCCATCAACGAAGGCGGCGAGCTGGGCTACTCCATCGCACACGCATTTGGCGCTGTGTTCGATAACCCGGATCTGATCTGCGCAGTTACCGTTGGCGACGGCGAAGCCGAGACCGGCCCCCTGGCCACCAGCTGGCAGTCCAACAAGTTCCTGAACCCCGTGGGTGACGGCGCTGTTCTGCCCATCCTGCACCTGAATGGCTACAAGATCTCCAACCCCACCATCTTTGGCCGTATGACCCATGAAGAGATGGAGAGCTTCTTCCGTGGCTGCTCCTGGAAGCCGTACTTCGTTGAAGGCGACGACCCGATGACCATGCACGAGAAGATGGCTGAGACCCTGGATACCGTCATCGAAGAGATCCACGACATCCAGAAGCGCGCCCGTGCTGGCGAGGATATGGGCCATATCCAGTGGCCTATGATCGTTCTGCGCACCCCGAAGGGCTGGACTGGCCCGAAGGTAGTGGACGGCAAGCCCATCGAGGGCACCTTCCGTGCACACCAGGTGCCCATCGACATCACTGTCGGCACCCCGAACCAGGAAGAGCACCTGAAGCAGATCGAAGAATGGCTGCACAGCTACCATGCTGAGGAACTGTTCGACGAGAACGGCACCCTGATCCCCGAACTGCAGGAACTGGCTCCCACCGGCGACCGTCGTCTGGCTGCCAACCCGCACGCAAACGGCGGCAAGCTGTTGCGTGACCTGCGCACCCCCGATTTCAAACAGTATGCAGTGGATATCCCGTTCCCCGGCTCTGTCGAGAAGCAGGATATGATCGAGCTGGGCGGTTACATCCGCGACGTGCTCAAGCTGAATGCTGATGCTAAAAACTTCCGCATCTTTGGACCTGACGAGACCATGTCCAACCGTCTGTACAAGTGCTTCGAAGCTACCCAGCGTGATTGGAACTCCACCATCATCCCGGGCGATGAATTCCTGGCACACGACGGCCGCATCATGGACTCCATGCTGTCCGAGCATATGTGCGAAGGCTGGCTGGAAGGCTACCTGCTGACCGGTCGTCACGGCTTCTTTGCTTCCTACGAGAGCTTCATCCGCGTGGTGGACTCCATGGTTGCACAGCATGCTAAGTGGCTGAAGGTTTGCAGCCAGCTGCCCTGGCGCCAGAGCATTGCTTCCCTGAACCTGATCCTGACCTCCAACGTATGGCAGCAGGATCACAATGGCTTCACCCATCAGGATCCCGGCTTCCTGGATCACATCGCCAACAAGAAGGCAGACGTTGTCCGCCTGTACCTGCCGCCGGATACCAACTGCTTGCTGAGCTGCTTCGACCACTGTGTCCGCAGCCGTGACTATGTCAACGTACTGGTCACTTCCAAGCATCCGCGTCCCCAGTGGCTGACCATGGAGCAGGCTGTTAAGCACTGCACCCAGGGCGTTGGCATCTGGGATTGGGCTTCCAGCGATGCAGGCGAAGAGCCGGATGTCGTCATGGCCTGCTGCGGTGATACCCCGACCCTGGAAACTCTGGCTGCTGTCACCATCCTGCGCGACGCAATGCCCGAACTGAAGATCCGCGTTGTCAACGTTGTTGACCTGATGAAGCTTGAGCCCAACACCAAGCATCCTCATGGCCTGTCTGACGCTGATTACGATGCTCTGTTCACCAAGGATAAGCCGATCATCTTCGCATTCCATGGTTACCCGACCCTGATCCATGAGCTGACCTACGAGCGTACCAACCGCAACCTGTCTGTCCATGGCTACCAGGAGGAAGGCACCATCACCACGCCGTTCGATATGCGCGTGCAGAACGAGATCGACCGCTTCCACCTGGTTAAGGATGCCCTGCAGCACCTGCCGCAGCTGGGCAACAAGGGCGCTTATCTGATCCAGCAGATGAACGACAAGCTGGTTGCTCATAAGAACTACATCCACGAAGTTGGCCAGGATCTGCCTGAGATCATCGACTGGAAGTGGCATCTGCCTGAGAACAAGTAATTTGTTCTGAACCCTTTGTTTACTAACCCCAAACCCTGAAAATATGCCACCCACCGCAGCCCCCGCAAGGGGACTGCGGTGGGTGGTTTTTTGTGCGCTGATATTTTCTTCTCTTGTGCGGGCTGCTGTGCATGCTGGCCCGGCAAAATAAAAACACCCCCGCTCAGGTGCGGCACTGCTTTGCAGCAGGCCATGCGCCGGGGCGGGGGTGTTATTCGTTACAACAAATCAAGCCTTAAGCGGCTTGTGCACAGAACTTGCAGCAGAAATTACAGCTGCGGGCCGGCAGAGACCAGAGCCTTGCCGTGCTCGTTGCCTTCGTACTTGGCGAAGTTCTTGATGAAGCGGCTTGCCAGGTCCTCAGCCTTCTTGTTCCACTCAGCAGCATCTGCATAGGTGTCACGAGGATCGAGGATAGCGGGATCAACGCCGGGCAGAGAAGTGGGAACTTCGAAATCGAAGTACGGGATCTTCTTAGTCGGGGCTTCGTTGATAGCGCCGCTCAGGATAGCGTCGATGATGCCGCGGGTATCCTTGATGGAGATACGCTTGCCAGTGCCGTTCCAGCCAGTGTTGACCAGGTAAGCCTTAGCGCCGCTCTTTTCCATCTTCTTGACCAGCTCTTCAGCATACTTGGTGGGATGCAGTTCCAGGAATGCCTGGCCGAAGCAAGCGGAGAAGGTCGGGGTGGGCTCGGTGATGCCGCGCTCGGTGCCGGCCAGCTTTGCGGTAAAGCCAGACAGGAAGTAGTACTGGGTCTGAGCCGGGGTCAGGATAGAGACCGGGGGCAGAACGCCGAATGCGTCAGCAGACAGGAAGATAACATTCTTGGCTGCCGGAGCAGAAGAAATCGGGCGAACGATGTTCTGAATGTGGTTGATGGGGTAGGAAACACGAGTGTTCTCGGTCACGCTCTTATCAGCGAAATCGATCTTGCCTTCGGCGTCGAGGGAGACGTTCTCCAGCAGAGCGTTGCGCTTGATGGCGTTGTAGATGTCAGGCTCAGAATCTTTGTCCAGGTTGATGACTTTGGCGTAGCAGCCACCCTCAAAGTTGAAGACGCCGTTGTCGTCCCAGCCGTGCTCGTCGTCGCCGATCAGCAGGCGCTTCGGGTCGGTGGACAGAGTGGTCTTGCCGGTGCCGGACAGACCGAAGAAGATGGCAGTGTTCTTGCCCTCCTTATCGGTGTTGGCAGAGCAGTGCATGGAGGCCATGCCCTTCAGCGGCAGGAAGTAGTTCATCATGGAGAACATGCCCTTCTTCATCTCGCCGCCGTACCAGGTGTTGATGATGACCTGCTCCTTGCTGGTGATGTTGAAGGCAACGCAGGTCTCGCTGTTCAGGCCCAGCTCCTTGTAGTTCTCAACCTTAGCCTTGGAGGCGTTGTAAACAACGAAGTCAGGCTCAAAATTGGCCAGCTCCTCAGCGGTGGGCTTGATAAACATGTTGGTGACAAAGTGTGCCTGCCAGGCCACCTCCACGATGAAGCGGATAGCCATGCGGGTGTCCTTGTTGGCGCCGCAGAAGGCATCGACGACGAACAGGCGCTTGTTGCACAGCTCCTTCTTGGCGATGTCCTTCACGGCAGACCAGGTCTGCTCGGTCATGGGGTGGTTGTCGTTCTTGTACTCGTCGCTGGTCCACCAAACGGTGTCCTTGGAGTTCTCGTCCACGACGATGTACTTGTCCTTGGGGGAACGGCCGGTGTAAACGCCGGTCATGACATTGACAGCGCCCAGCTCGGTGACCTGGCCCTTCTCATAGCCGGTCAGCTCGGGTTTGGTCTCCTCCTCGAACAGCATCTCATAAGAGGGGTTATGCACGATCTCGGTCGTGCCGGTAATGCCATACTTAGTCAAATCCAGATTTGCCATGTTTACATATACCTCTTTCTCTATACTTTTGGCTGAATGGGGGACAAGGGGACTAAGTCAGCCTCCTAGTGCCCCATCCTGACATTTATTATACAAAGATTTCGGCATAAAAGCAAGTTCAAATTCTTTCAAAGATTGTGACATTATTGTAAAATAGTTTGAATTTTACATATTGTATCCCCGCAGGGGCGGATTCTATATCCGCCTGTGCCGTTCCGCATACCGCGCGGCCCGCGGGCGCATATAGCATGTGCCCCTGCGTTGCAGGTGTACCAGCAAAAAAGGACGCGCCCTCCGGCACGTCCCTTCTCAATATCATTTACGCATCCGAGCGCGAATACGCATTCTTCATGCCGCTGCTCAGCTCAAACAGGACCTTATTCAGGGCGTCCGTCGTCTCGGCCCTGACCATGGCGGCCAATTCCTCGTTGGCCTTGGTGCGCAGGGCGGCACGGGCGGCGGGGTCGGCCTCGCCGCGCTGGGCATCGTCATAGGTATTGATGATGCCGTTGGCTTTGCTGCCGACGCTCAGCGTGTAGCGCTCGATGTGGAACACCGATTTTGCGTAGGACGCATCGGCCATAGCGGCCAGCAGACGGCTGGCCCAGTAGAAGTTGTCGGTGGAGACATCGCCCGTCGTGTTGGACAGGTACTCCGGTGTCGTGTCCACGTTGGCGTAGAAGGGCACCATCGTGTTGAAGGCGTTGGACGCAAAGGCCAGCCACTCCACGGCGCGGAAGTCCTCCGGTACGTTGGGGCGCATTTGCAGCAGTGCCATAAAGTCGTTGCGGTTCACGCCGATGGGACGGTAGATGCCCCTCTCGGAAGCCGTGGCCGCATAGGGGTCATACGGCGTGCCCTGATAATGGCTCGACAGCACGTACTTTACGTCCTCGGGCGTGATCTTTTTCTCGGGCACCATGCACCAGGGCAGGTCGTCGGAGCGCGGCGTAAAGTCGGCGTCCGGGCCGTCCCAGGCGAACGTATTGGGGTTGAAATAACGCAGCATGTACCAGCCGCGGGGCGTGTTGTAGACATGGTCGGCATCGTCGTGGCTGCCGAAGGCGTCGCGTGGATTCAGCGCACCGTCCAGGGACAGGTCGAGATGGTACTTGTCGATAAAGCCGCGCAGGTCGGCGGAGCACATGAACTCCTTCTGCTCGCCCAGCGCGTCGTCCAGGTCGAGCGTGTCAAGGCCGAGCTGGTTCGGCATGACCACATAGACGTCATCGGGCACGCGGCGGGCCATCCAGTGGTGGCCGCCGATGGTTTCGAACCACCAGACCTCGTCCACATCCTGGAACGCGATGCCGTTCATCTCGTAGGTGCCGTACTGCTCCAGCAGACTGCCAAGGCGCCGGACGCCCTCGCGCGCTGAGCGGACATAAGGCAGGACCAGATAGACAATGTCCTCCTCGCCGATGCCGCCCTTGACAAGCGGGTCAGCGCCCAGCACGCGCGGATTGGAGGTAATGGTCTCGGTAGCCGTCATGCCGACGTTGGCCGCGTTGACGCCGCTGGCCGCCCACAGGCCCTTGCCCTCAACAGCGTTGGGCACCGCGGTGATGCGCAGGCCACTGCCGGGCAGGGGGATCTCGACGCCCGAAATGACAGATTTATAGACTGCGGGGTAGTCCTGCGGCTGAAAAACGGTAAACTTTTTGGCAGTGAAATGGCCGGAGCCGGAATCGTCGTTGCGGGCAATCATCGTGGACCCGTCGTAGGACGCATTTTTGCCGACCAGAATGGTGGTGCAAGCCATGGTTAAATCGTCTCCTTTTATAAGTCTATATAAGAATGCCGCGCGGTAGGGGCCGGGCATGCCCGGCCCGCGGGTTTCCCGCGAGCGTGTGCTCATGGACAGGTACCGGGCCGGACATGTCCGGCCCCTACGGGCATCCCACTATTTCCCTATTATAGAACAATCTGTGCAAATTTCAACCGTCACATTTCCTGCGCCACGCCCTGCGCGATCACACCGCTCTGGTAGGCTTCGACCAGGGCTGTCAGGTCACGGATCAGCGCCTGCTTGCGCCCGCCCTCGTCGGTGTCACGCACCAGAATGCGCTGGGGCGCAGTATAGATATACTCGCTCTTGCTGGCAATGTCCTCGTCCTCGTGGATGGCCTTGTCCACGCTCTCAAACGGCTGGTGGGTGCGCAAGATCAACCCGCGGGAGTTATAGACCAGTGTGTAGCCGGCTATGCCGGTGCGCCGGTGGTAGGCACGGCAGAAGCCGCCGTCAATAATGATGAGCCGCCCGCCGCCCTTGATGGGGCTTTCCCCCTCGATGGCGCGGACCGGGACATGGCCGTTCACGATGTGGCTGCCCTCGCCGGACAGGCCGAATTCGCGCAAAATATGCTCGGCGGTGCGCGGGTCGGCAATGTGCCTGTAGTAGGGGTCCTTGATCTCCACCTGGGCCGCCGGGTCGGCAATATAGAGCCGCTCAAACGTCGTCATGGCGCTGCGGCCAAACAGCGGCGATTTTGCCCCGCACCACAGGTACCACAAAAAGTCCTGCCCGGCCAGCCGTGCCGGGCTGCCCGCGGGCGCGCTGTAGCCCTGGCGGGCGCGGCGGTCACAGTAGTCGAACAGCTGCTTGCCGCTGCGGGCGGTGCCCTCAAACCGAATGGCCGCAAACGCGCCGTCCTCGGTCATCGGCACTGCGCCGTGGTAGAGCAGATTGCCGTTGCACATTTTATAAAACGCGCCGTGGGCGTACAAAAATTGCACATGGCGCTGCAGGCGCTCGCTCTCGGCAAAGCTGCGCACCAGCTCGGCGACGATCTTTTCCTCGTCGGCAGTCAGCGCGGCGGGGTTGGCCGGGTCAACGGTGGGGAAGTCGCAGTCCAGCAGGGGATAGGTCGTGCCGAAATAGTCCACCGTGCCCGCGGCAAAGTCAATGTGGTTCAAAAAGTCGCGGCCCTGCAAATCAAAATCCGGGTTGCGGGCAATGACCTGCGCCTCCAGCTTGAGCATCATAACGGTCACGGCCTTGTGCATCCGCGCGGCGGCGGTCAGGTCGCCTGCCGCTGTGCGCTGGTCGGCGTGGGGCAGCCAGCGCGAAACATCGGAATCCGCGTAAGTATGCTGGGCAAAGCGCTCCAAGCGGCGCAGGCTGATGCCGTAGCCGCCCTCCAGCGTGTCCAGATTGTTGTAGGCCAGCGTTGTTTTCAGCACGGTCATAATGCAGAGCGGGCTGCCCGCTGCCGCGCCCATCCAGACCACGTCGTGGTTGCCCCACTGGATGTCCACCTGATGATGCGCCATGAGACTGTCCAGAATGCGGTCCGGGCGCGGGCCGCGGTCAAACAGGTCGCCCACAATGTGCAGACGATCCACAGCCAGCCGCTTGATGACCTCGCAGAAGCGGATAATATAGGCGTCGGCGCGGTCATAGCGGATGATGCTCTCAATGATCTCGCCGTAATACTGGTCCTTGTCGTGGTCCTCAAAGTGGGCGTGAAGCAGCTCGTCGAGGATGTAGCCGCAGTTCTGCGGCAGACAGTGGCGCACATGGTCGCGGGTATGCTTGCTGGACACGAACCGGCACAGGTCGATGAGCCGCAGCAGCGTCATGCGATACCATGCGTGCAGGTCTTTCTGGCGGGCTTTCAGCTCGGGCAGCTTCTGATTGGGATAATAGATGAGCGTCGCCAGTTCGGCACGCTCCTCGGCGGGGACACCGTTGCCAAGCACCGTGTCGATTTTTTCACGGATGACGCCCGATGCGCTGTTTAATATATGTACGAACGCTTCGTGCTCGCCATGCAGGTCACTCATGAAGTGCTCGGTGCCCTTGGGCAGACGGAGCAGGGCCTCAATGCGGATGATCTCGCTGGCCGCGGCGGCCACGGTCTGGTATTTCTGAGACAGCAGGCGCAGATAGCGCAGATGCTCATCGGAATATTGCACGGGCAGGACCTCCCTGTACTTTTCTTACGGCAATACCGCATAATTCCCGCCTTACGGCTTAAGCACCGCTCCGGCGGCTGCGGCACGGC
>ERZ773188.1571-NODE-1571-length-25019-cov-7.858556_pt1 | contig 25019 bp, 27 predicted proteins | sample MGYA00581011_ERZ773188 | MGnify/ENA primary metagenome ERZ773188 (study PRJEB29015, sample SAMEA2737798) | human gut metagenome | biome: human gut; feature: human-associated habitat; material: faeces | place: China | collected 2012 ...
TTGTTAAGAAAAGAAAAAAGTAAGGTGAGTGCTTATGGATAGCATGATAAAAAATGTCGGGGAGATAGTCGAGGATGGAAAAAATAAAAATTTAATACGGGGTATAGTTGAGGAGATTAAGTTTTCTAAGAAAAACTTATGGCAATTTTTATTAGCAGGAATATTAGCGATTTTTGAAGCATTGTTTATTGGCGTGAATGAAAAGACTGTATCAATTTTCTGTGAAGTTGTTCAGGATATAAATAATATTTCTATTGCGTTTATTGCGATGATAATAGGGGCATATTCTATATTTCAGGCGTTGTTATCGAAATCTGTAATAATCCAACTATTAAAATCGAAGAATAATATTTTGAGAGAAAGCAACAAATCATTTTTAAACTTGTCAATTATATATACATTATCGATAGTGGTTGGCGCATTCATAGCTATAATTATGCGAGTAATACCAGAAGAATTTTTGATTATGAATAATACGGAATTAAGTAATGTAGTTGCAGTAATTGGTTTATTGATATATTTCGCGTATTACAATATTATTTTTTTAGAAGTAATTAAATTTGTGATTAATTTATTTAGAATGTTTTGCGTTTATAATGCAGTAAGCGGGATGGATGCGATCAATGAAGAAAGTGATAAAATGAAATAAAATATTGAATTAAGGCACCTTCGGGTGCTTTTTTCGTGCATAAATTTAAGGACCTCTAGCTCAGCAGGTCAGAGCAGTCGGCTCATAACCGATCGGTCCAGGGTTCGAGTCCCTGGAGGTCCATTTAAGAAATAAGAAAGAAGGTGGTAATGTTTGAATGAAGAAAAAAACTACATATTGGCAGAGTCTGATTACGTAGCCGGAATGAAGTATAAAGACATTGCTGCCAAGTATGGAGTCTCGATGAACACTGTGAAATCGTGGAAGAAACGATACGCATGGTCGAGGAACAAAAAGACAGGATGCATCCAAAAGGGGTGCACACAAAATAAAAAGGGTGCACACAAAAAAGAAGCCGTTGCGGAGGATGTAAGTCAGGTCGTGATCAACGATGAACTTACCGATCAGCAGCAGCTTTTTTGTTTGTACCAATCCAGAATGTTTAATTATACGAAAGCTTACATGAAAGCTTATCCAGGATGTACTTATGCATCTGCTGCCGTATTAGGAAGCAGGCTTATGAAGAATCCAGTGATCAGAAAAGAGATTGAACAGCTAAAGCAGAATCATATGAACAGGGAACTGTTAAAGCAGGAAGATATCTTTCAAAAGTACATGGATATTGCGTTTGCAGATGTGACAGATTATGTATCGTTTGGGCGAGAAAATATTCAAGTTATGGGTGCTTTTGGTCCAGTAATGGTAGAAAACAAAGAAACTGGAAAAAAAGAAGTTCTCGAAAAAGAAGTCAATACTGTGAAATTCAAACAATCTGAAGATGTTGATGGAACGTTGATTATGGAAGTGAAGCAAGGAAAAGACGGAGCGAGTATTAAGCTGGTTGATAAGATGAAAGCTTTACAATGGCTTGCAGATCATATGGATATTGCTACAGTTGAACAGAAAGCTAAGATTGAGCAGATCAGAGCTAAGACAGCGATCATGTCCGGAACATCCGAAGAAGAGACAGAAGACGATGGATTCATCGAAGCCTTAAAAGGTGAGGTGGCAGATGTATGGGAAGAAGAATAAAGAAAGCTGTCTTTAAGTTTCGGCCGTTCTCTAAGAAGCAGAAAAAGATACTTACCTGGTGGCTGCCAAATTCTCCAGTACATGATCAGGATGGAATCATAGCAGATGGAGCAATCCGATCGGGAAAGACAGTTTCTATGTGCTTATCTTTTGCAATGTGGGCAATGGAAACATTCAACGGCCAAAACTTCGGTATGTGTGGGAAAACGATCGGTTCTTTCCGGAGAAACGTACTTTTTTGGTTAAAGCTTATGCTTAAGAGTCGAGGATACCACGTTGAAGATCACAGAGCTGATAACTTAGTTGTTATCCGAAGAGGTGGCAAAGAGAACTATTTCTATATCTTCGGTGGAAAAGACGAGCGATCACAGGATTTGATACAGGGTATTACTTTAGCAGGAGTCTTTTTTGATGAAGTGGCACTGATGCCTGAATCTTTTGTTAACCAGGCAACAGGACGATGTTCAGTAGATGGATCTAAATACTGGTTCAACTGTAACCCAGATGGGCCGTATCACTGGTTTAAAACTAACTGGATTGATCGTGCAGATGAAAAGAAACTTGTCTATCTACATTTCACAATGGACGACAATCTGAGTCTATCTGAGCGAATTAAAGCAAGATATCGGGCGATGTATACCGGAGTGTTTTACAAGCGCTATATCCTAGGTCTGTGGGCCGTAGCCGAGGGAATTATTTACGATATGTTCAATACAGAAAAGCATGTTGTAAAAGACCAGCAATCAGTAGTAGGCAGTAAATACGTCAGTGTCGATTATGGTACACAGAATGCGACAGTATATCTTCTGTGGGAAAAGAATCACAAGGGACAGTGGGTTGCTACAAAGGAATATTACTATTCTGGCCGAGATGAGACTACGCAGAAGACAGATGGAGAATATGCGGATGACATGGAAGAGTTCCTGGAAGGAATCAATGTTGAATCGATCATTGTCGATCCGGCAGCAGCATCCTTTATCGCAGAGCTTAAGAAAAGAGGATTCAAGGTTAAGAAAGCAAAGAATGATGTACTTGATGGTATTCGATTTGTAGGAAATCTGTTAAATCTAGGTGTATTACTGTTCTCTGAATGTTGTAAAGAAACAATCAAAGAGTTTGGTTCTTATATCTGGGATGATAAGGCATTGGAACGTGGGGAAGATAAACCAGTGAAGCAGCATGATCATTGCATGGATGCGGTAAGATATTTTGCTTACACGATCGTAAGACGTGAACGAAAATGGAGTTGATTAAATGATAAAAGAAATTATTGAGCGAATAAGGCAGGTGATAAGAAAAATGCTTGGAAAAGAAAATATCAGAGATGCGATCGGAGTTGATGTTGCCGTATCGGACAAGATGGCAAGAGAAATTGATCTCTGGTCGAAGATGTATAAAAATCAACCGCCTTGGAAAAGAAAAGAGCTGAAGCTTTGTGGGTTACCTGCAGCTATTGCTGGAGAATTTGCAAGGCTTGTCACACTGGAATTAAAAACAGAGATCACAGGGAATAAGTTTCTCAACGATGAATACCAAACTGTGATTGATAATATACGAACCTATACGGAATATGCCTGTGCAAAGGGTGGACTTGCAATGAAGCCTTATGTTTCTGACGGACACATTGAAGTTGACATGGTCCAAGCTGATCACTTTTTTCCGACAAAATTTAATTCCAGAGGGGAAGTTATTGCAGCGGTTTTTATGGAAACCGTAACGATCGGGAAACAGGTATATACAAGACTGGAATATCATCAACACGATGAGAACACGACATATCATATTATGAATAAGGCTTTTGTAAGGCAGGATCTAGATAATGTTGAGGTATTGGGAAAAGAAGTACCGCTTAGTGCTGTACCGGAGTGGGCCAATCTTGAAGAAGCAGTGACAATCTTACACGTGAAGAAGCCATTATTTGCATATTTCAAAATTCCGAACGCAAATAACGTTGATGATTCATCTCCATTAGGAGTTTCTGTATATTCTAGGGCAGTCGATGATATCAAAGAAGCTGATTATCAATGGACAAGGATATTGTGGGAATATGAGGGATCTGAATTAGCAATTGATGGAGACGTTAGCTTATTTAAGCGAAAAGAAAACGGAGAATTTGACCTTCCAAAAGGAAAAGAAAGACTCTTTAGAATGATGGATTTTGACGATGACAAGGATCAGTACAAAGTGTTTGCACCGCCGATCCGTGACGAAAGCCTTATCAATGGATTCAACACGATTTTACGAAGGATTGAGTTTAATGTAGGTCTTGCCTACGGAACTTTAAGTGATCCAAACACAGTTGATAAGACTGCAGAAGAGATCAAAGCAAGCAAACAGCGATCATACAGTACTGTATCTGATATCCAGAAAGCACTGCAGAAAGCGTTAGAACAATTAGTCTATGCAATGGATGTGATTGCACAGCTTGCTAATCTAAATGGGGGCAAGAAATATGAGATTAGCTTTGACTGGGATGATTCGATCGTGATCGATAAAGAACAGGAACTGCAGAGCATGCAGCAGGATGCAACAGCCGGACTGATTCGAAAAGAAATATACATTGCTGCCAAGTATGGAGTTTCTGAGGAAGAAGCATTAAAAATGATGCCGACACAGGATGATCGTTTTAATATTCAGGAAGAGTAGGTGATCACAGATGCTTGATCCGAAGTATTTGGAACAATTCTCTGATCAGTTACTTGGTATCATCGACAGTCTGACAATAGCGATCATATCTGATATGGCTAAAAGAATTGTAAAGATGGGAAATGTATCCGAATCGACAAAGCATCAGGCGGAGGTTTTACAGAATGCAGGTCTCGTTTATAAAGATACGATCAAACGAGTGAGTCAGGTGTCTGGGTACCAGAATCGAGAAGTCGAGCGGATGTACCAGGAAGCAGGAGTCAGAAACTTAAAAAATGAAGCTGTCTATTACAAGCAGGCAGGGAAAGAAGCCGTTAAACTTGAACAGTCAAATGGAATGCAAAGGATTCTGCAGGCAAACGTCAGAAAGACATGTCAAGAATTAGATAACTTAACAATGACAACAGCCGCAAAATCACAATCTGCTTTTATTCAGGCATGTAACAAGGCACAGATGAAAGTAAGTACAGGAGCATTCAGTTATGACAAAGCCATTGCAGATGCGATTAAAGAGGCAGCAGTGCAGGGAACAGAAGTCTTATATCCATCACAGCATGTCGATAAATTAGATGTCGCGGTAAGAAGAGCTGTACTTACCGGAGTAAATCAGACTGCAGCAGAAATGAATCTGCAGTATGCAAAAGATCAGAATTGTGATTATGTTGAAACAACTGCGCATGCAGGTGCAAGACCTGAACATGCCGTATGGCAAGGGAAGGTCTTTTGTTTATCTGGGACTGATCCAAAATACGAAAACTTCTATGAAGCAACAGGATATGGAACAGGACCAGGGTTATGTGGTTGGAACTGCAGGCATAACTTCCATGCATTCTTTCCTGGAATATCAACACCGGCATATACACAGGAGATGCTAGATGATTATTCTGCAAAGAGCGTGACATACAACGACAAACAATTTACAGAGTATGAAGCAAGTCAGATGCAGAGAAGTCATGAACGACAGATCAGAGAGACAAAGAGGAAACTTGCTGGATATAATTCAGCGATCAGTGAAGCGAAAGATGATACCTTAAAAAATACTTTACAGAATCGGTTCAATGAAGAATCTGTAAGATTAAAGAAACAGGAAGCAGCACTGAAAGCTTTCTGCAAGGAAACAGGAAGGCGATATGAGTCTGCCAGAGTTCAGATCTATGCAGTGAAGAATAAAGCAGGAGATATCGTTGGATTCAATCGGAGCGTTGCGCAGAAGGCTGTATGGCAAGATCGAAAGAATACCTTTAAGAATCAAATGTCTAAACAGTTAGAAAAACTGACGAATGAAGAAAAGAAAGCGATCTTGAGATATACTGGTAATGCAGCAAACCGAGTGAACAGTGCAATATATTCTGGAAAACAGCAAAGAATTGATCAGGAAAAAGGATTTATGGACCTGTTGGATTCTGCATTAAGTAAAGGTACTGTAGAACACAAAATGGTAGTTCATCGTGATACGATTCCAGAATATTTAAATGCATTTCCAAAAGGTTTTCAATATTCCGAAGAGGATATAAAAAGAATGAATGGAATGACCTTAACGAATAAAGGTTATACATCTACATCTTTTCATGACATAATGTATCAGGGTAGAAATGTTCATCTTGAAATTGAGATCCCTAAAGGGTATAAAGGCTGTTTATATATAAAAGATGTCGCAACTGAAAAATACAAAAATCAAGAAGAAGTGTTGTTTAAACGAGGCTTTCAGTATAAAATAAAAAGTGTAAATAAAGAAAAGGACAGATACTATATCAAAGCGGAGGCTGTTTTATGAGTGGAATAGGATATTATTATGATGAAAATGGTGTGAAACAAGAAATAGAAATAGGTCCGAGTTTTGATGACTTTCCTGGAATGGCAAAAGTGACAAGTCCTATACCAATATGCCATGCATGCAGAAAAGCAGATTTTGATGAAAAAGGTTATGAAACTTTATGCAAAGTATACGGGAAGATACCAAACAAACACTTAAAGGCCAAAGATTATAACTGCCCATATTTTGATAACGAAAACAATGGATGGTATCAGTTGATAAAAGATAAAGTAGAAAAAGCGAAAGGTGAGAACAATGGATAACTTTAAAGCTGTATATAAAATCTTATCAGCATTGGAAAAAGCAATGGATTATCCAGAATTTGATATCAACGATGTTGGGCCGGAAGCCTTAGGGGTTTCCAAAGAACGCTGGGCACGATATATAGAGATGATGGTTGATGTCGGATATATCAAGGGTGTAAGTATGAAACGTGATATCACAGGAGCAACAAGGATCAATGCAAGTGATGTTAGAATTACATTAAAAGGTCTTGAGTATTTACAGGAAAATTCAATGATGAAAAAAGTATATAATGCCGTGAAAGGAATCAAGGATATAACGCCAGGCCTATAAATATGTACCATCTGATCAATATCAGGTGGTATTTTTATACGAAATTTTAAGAAAGGAGCAGTGCAGCATGAAGTCAACAGAATAGAAAGGACGGTGATCCAAATATCTCCCGGCAGCAGGGTTAAGCTGCAGAAGACACGCAGAGAGATCTGGGTGTTATTTTTATGCAAAGAAACAACATTGGTCAGCTGATCAGACCTTAAACAGTCGGTTCGTGGCGGTCGGTTACACGCCTAAAACAACCTAATACGAAAGGAGAACGAGCAACATGAAAACAGATTTTTTAAAAGGTTTAAATCTTTCCCAGGAAGTGATCGATAAGATCATGGCTGAAAACGGAAAAGATATCGCTGCAGAACAGAAAAAAGCAGAGAAAATCACTCAGGAGCGAGACAGTTATAAGCTAAAAGCAGAAAGTCTTGAAACTCAGGTAAACGATGCAAATGCAGAGATTCAGAAGTTTAAAGACATGGACATTGACGGCATCAAGCAGGCGGCAGATGATTGGAAAACAAAAGCTGAGAAAGCAAAGAGTGATGCAGATGCACAGATCTCAGAAATGAAATTTGATTATGCATTAACTGCAGCATTGACAGGAGCGAAAGCTAGAAACAGCAAAGCGGTCAAAGCGTTACTTGATATGGATGGACTGAAACTAAACGATGGAAAAATTATCGGTTTAGACGAACAGCTGTCACAGATCAAGGAAGAAAACGGCTTTTTGTTCGAAAGTGATGAACCTGCACCAACGATCGTTAAAGGAACAAATGGTGGTTCTGGCGGTATTGGTGGAAAGAAACCAAGTGAAATGACATATTCGGAACTCTGTGACTATATGGAACAGAATCCCGGAGCAGAGATTTAAATAAAGGAGTAAAAAATGGCAGGAGAAAAATTTGATTCTAAATCATTCAATCCTCAGGCATTCGGTGCCTACACAGAGAGGATTCCAAATTTAAAAAAGAACGAGCTGATCAAGTCCAGAGCCCTAAAAGGTAATCAGGATATCAAAAACACGTTCAGTTCTCAGACAGGAACAGTATATGCAGTATTGCCAATGCATGGTCTTATCGGTGGAGCAGCACAGAACTATGATGGTGAGACAGATCTTAAGTCTGAAAACACAGACACATTTGAAAGAGGTGTTGTTGTAGTTGGTCGTATGAAAGGATGGACTGAGCGAGACTTTTCAGAAGATGTTACAGGTGGTGTAAGTTTTATGGACAATGTTGCAGCACAGGTCAATGATTACAAAGCTGATCTTGATCAGACAACATTAGTAAAGATTCTGGATGGTGTCTTTGCAATGACCGGAAAAGAAAACAAAGTCTTTGTTGATAAACATACATCTGATATCACAGAAGTAACAGCAACTGACAAAGATGGAAACGTAAAGAACGTTGTACAGGCTGACACGTTAAATACAGCTTTACAGAAAGCAGCAGGAGATAATAAGTCTAAGTTTACGATCGCGATCATGCACAGTGCGGTAGCAACAAACCTTGAAAATCTGAAGCTGTTAAAATACATGACACAGACAGATGCAAATGGAGTTGAAAGAGACTTAACTCTTGCGACATGGAATGGTCGTCTGGTTCTGATCGATGATTCCATGCCAGCAGAAGAAGTTGCTGCAGTAGAAGAAAGTGGAACAAAGGGAGAGTCTGGTTATGTTGCAGCACAGGAAGCTTACACAAAATATACAACTTATGTATTAGGTGATGGGGCTTTTGACTATGAAGATATCGGCGCAAAGGTGCCATATGAAATGCATCGTGATCCAAAAACACATGGTGGAGAAGATACTCTGTATATGAGACAGAGAAAAGTATTTGCACCATACGGAATTTCGTTTACTAGAAAATCTATGGCTGCAAAATCCCCAACAGATGCAGAACTTGCTGATGGATCTAACTGGACACTGGTTGATAACGGAAAAACAAATTCCGATAAGAAAGTGATCGATCACAAAGCAATTCCAATCGCAAGAATCATTTCCAGAGGGTAGGCGGTGATCCGGTATGGTGGAATATGCAGACAGGGATTTTTATGAAAATACATTTCATGGCGAGATCATACCGGAGAAAGCTTTCCCTAGTATGATCTTAAAGGCGAGTATCTTTGTGAAGTTTCTTACTTTTTCCAGAGTCGATGATATGACAGAGATTCCAGAAGAGGTAAGCTTGGCCACATGTGCGATAGCAGATGTGATGTATCAGGATGGAATGAGAAAAGATGATGCAGGAAGGGAGATTGCAAGTGAGAACAACGATGGATACAGCGTAAGTTTTGTGACGAGTCAGAGCAAAACAACAGGCACTGTGGAGCATCGTTGTAAGAAAGCAGCATATCCTTATCTTGCACATACGGGACTCTTGTACAGGGGGTGTGGACCATATGATGACAAATGCAGATCTGACGATCTATAACAATCGTGGAGTTGATAAAAAGACAGCACGAAAGCTTTATTTAAAGACTCAGATCAAAGGTGTCAGTTTTTACACAAAGCAGCAGACAACTGTTACCGATCAGGGACTTAGTTCTGCAGATATGTATCAGATCCGCATTCCTTTATCTGCAGATACGGAAGGGAAAGAATACATTGATGCTGATAAGTATCGGGAATTATCTGCAGAAGAAGCAGAAAAATACTGGACGATCAATAACGGAGATCTGTTTGGAAAAGGATTGTTAGAAGATTTTGAGAAAGAATCAGAATTTTTAAAGCAGCAGCACACAGGAAAAGTATTATCGTTTTCGGATAACCGGAGAGGAAGTTTGCCACATTGGAGAATCGGAGGTGCTTAAATATGGGAACACAAGTTAAAGTCGAACTTTCGCCCGATCAGATCTTAAAGACAAGAGGTCTTCAAGTTGGTGGACCCGCACAAAGATTTTTTACCGGAGAGTTCCGAAGAAAGATGGATCCATATGTTCCATTTTTAACCGGAGTATTAAAAGATACTGCAATAGAAAATGTGGACTCAATCCAGTTTGTAACTCCATATGCACAAAAGCAATATCACGAGAACAAAGGGAATGGACTTCGTGGCAAAGAATGGGATCAAAGATGTTGGGCAGACAATGGAGATCAGATTGTTCAGTCTGTTGCAGATTTTGTAGGAGGTAAAGCAGAATGAGTGTGATCGCAAGTGTGAGAGCATTTATCCAGGACTATCCAGGATTATCAGCATTCGATGATCTGGTGGGCGTGGAACATCTTCCGGAGGATACAAAAAGTTATGCGATTGAAGCATCTGTAACATCACAGCCAATCAAAAGGCGGTATATTAACGGTGACACAGAACGCCGTTTTAATTTTGTCCTGGCAAGCCGTGAGTACTTCGGGGCAGACGTTGCAGAGAATATTGACGTAGCAGAGTTTTACGAAGATTTCTCAGACTGGTTGGAACGATGCACGATCAATAACGAACTTCCGGAAATGGATAAAGGAAAAAGAGCAATTAAAATACAGGCACTGACAAATGGCTATGTGTTTAACGCAGATGCGACTAAAGCACAGTATCAGATTCAGTGCCAATTAATTTATTATCAGAAATTAGGAGGAATATAAAATGGCAGAAACAGCAAGCAAAACAGTAAAACAGCGTTATCAGGAAGCATCTTATTTAAAGGTGTCTGAAGCGTTCGAATTAATGGGAACTGGTTTTACAGAGTTGAACGAAGATCCAGGAGCACAGACAACGAGCAAAAAATATATCAATGATAAATCATCCACATCAAGCATTACAAGTTATGAAGGTGAGCACGGATTTACAGCCGATCAGATTCCAAGCGAAAAGGTCATTAAAGATCTGGTTAGTATTGGTAAAGAGAGAAAAACAGGAGCAGATGCAGAACGTGAATTTGTTCGCGTTGATCTGGATGAAAAAGTAGAAGGAGATACCACTGGGACAGTATTCAAAGCACGTATGTTTACCGTAGCTGCTGAAATTTCAAGTTTCTCTGATAATGACGGAGAATTACAGGTTGAGGGAACACTTCACGACAAAGGAGATCCTGTTATGGGTAAATTTGATACAAAGACAAAGACATTTACACCGGATTCAGCGACAGAGTAAACGAAAGCGAAGCGAAGATTGGAATTAGAATTAAGGAGTAAGATATATGTTTATTTGGAATGGAGAGAAGCTTGCATTTAATTTTCTGGATGCAGATATGATGAAGAAGTTTAATGATGCAAGCAAAGAGATGTGGAAGGAACTTGGAGAGTACGAAGAAAAGAATGTAAAAGATGGAATGATGGGTCCAGAAGGCGTTGCAAACGAGTCAGAAATCATGAGTAGGTTTTTTGATGCAGTATTTGGAGAAGGTTCTGCAGATAAAATCTTTACTGCTAAACATGATCTGACAGAAAGAACGAAAGCAGTTAAGAAGCTTTATTCTATCAGAGATTCACAGTTAGCAGATCATGAAAAGAGAGTCAATGAACTGTCTAAGTTGTTAGGAGCTGAATGATCAGAAGAGAACTCCCGGTGTCAGTAGATATCGGGAGTGAAACATATAAGATTGATGCTGATTTCAGAACAATCATGAATGTTGAAGGGATTATCTTTGGAAAAAAAGTTACAGATGATCAAAAGAAGTTTGCAGCAGAGATGATGAAAGAGATCGATATTGAAGAAAAAGATGCGATTCAAAATGCAAAATATTATGATGCGCTAAAGCTCTTTTACAAAGATAATGTTCCGGATGATCTGGAAGAAGCTATGGAAAAAATGCTGTGGTTTTATTCCTGTGGTAAGGAAGATAAACAATCAAAAACAAAAACAAAGAAAAAAGTGATCAGCTTTGAATATGATTTTGATTATATCAATGCAGGGTTTATGCAGGATTATAAGATTGATCTGTTTGAAGTTGATTTCTTGCATTGGTGGAAGTTCATGTCATTATTTAGTGCCCTGCATGATGATTGCAAAATCTGTGAGATCATTGGATATCGCGGGGCAGAGTTAAAGAATTTTGACAAAGAACAGAGAAAAAGGATAAGGGAGATGCAAAAAATCTATGCACTTCCGGATGAGATAAGCAAAGAAGAAAAGAAGAGGCAGGATGAGATAACACAGATACTGCTAAATGGCGGTGATCTGTCAGGAATATTGTGATAAGAGAAGCGAACAGGCGAGAGCTTGGATCTGCAGGTTGAGCACCCAGGACGTCAAATAGCTTAGAAACTTTAGAATTTTAGTTATTTGACGAGGTGAAGACATGGCAGATGGTACAGTTACAATAGAAACCAAACTGGATAATTCTGGTGCAGAAAAAGGATTAAACGATCTTAAGAAAGAAGTTGAGTCTTCTTCTAAGAGTACAGCACAGGAGATAGATAAAGCTTCTGATCAGGCACAAAAGAGTGTAGAAGAAGTTGCTAAGTCAGCAGAGAAAACCGGAAAACAAGTAGAAAAGAGTGCAAAGGATTCAGCATCGAAAGCAGGACAGGCAGCCAAACAAGGAGCTGATTCAGCAGCAAAAGGAACAGAATCCGCATCTACGAAGATGCAGCAGTCTCATAAAAAGGTAAAGGATACTGCAAAAGAAAGTGCAGATGGCGCAAAAAAGTCTTGGGAAGAATCTAATCAAAGTACAGTAGCAAGTACAGAGAGTGCAACATCAAAGATGGCCGGATTGATGAAAAAATCTGCAGCAGTAATTGGAGTTGCATCTGTGGCGGCCGCAAAAAAGACGATCGATGTAGGCAAGTCTTTTGAAGCAGGAATGAGCGAGGTCCAGGCGATCTCCGGAGCATCTGGAAAAGACCTGGAAAAGCTATCTGCAAAAGCAAAGCAGATGGGAGCTACAACGAAGTTCTCTGCTACAGAGTCAGCTACAGCACTTAAGTACATGGCTATGGCAGGATGGAAAACAAATCAGATGGTTTCTGGATTGTCTGGTGTTATGAACTTAGCTGCAGCCTCCGGAGAAGATCTTGGAACAGTATCTGACATTGTAACAGACTCAATGACCGCTTTTGGATTGAAAGCAAAGGACTCTGGACATTTTGCCGATGTACTGGCGAAAGCATCTAGTAGTTCTAATACAAATGTTGCAATGATGGGAGAAACCTTTAAATACGTTGCACCTTTGGCCGGATCCATGAAATACAGTATTGAAGATACAGCTACAGCAATTGGACTGATGGCAAATGCCGGAATCAAGGGATCACAGGCAGGTACAGAGTTAAGATCTATCCTGACGCGACTTGTAAAACCGCCAACAGATGCAGCGGCAGCATTGAGTGCTTTGGGTATCAGCACAACAAAAGCTGATGGATCCATGAAGCCAATGAGACAGACGATGGCGGAATTAAGAGAAAAGTTCTCTGGATTAACAGATAGTCAGAAATCCCAGTATGCTGCAGCTATTGCAGGACAGGAAGCAATGTCTGGTCTGCTAGCGATCGTAAATGCATCTGATTCCGATTTCAATAAACTGCAGAAGGCAATTGATAATTCTTCCGGTGCAGCCAAGAAACAGGCAGATGTCATGAACAATAATCTGCAGGGAGCATTGTATGATCTTGGGTCGGCAGCAGAAGCGGTGGGAATTGGTATCTATGAAGATATTAAGACACCTTTAACAAAAGCCGTTGGTGTTGGGACAAAGCAATTAAGAATCCTATCTAGCAAATTAAAAAAGGGTGGAATAAAAGAAATTGTTCCGAAGGAAGCTATAAATACCGTTGAAAATCTTGGAAAAGTGGCTATGGTAACCGGCAAAGGTGGAGTAAAAGTATTGGCCGCTTCTACAAAACTGCTTGGGGACAACATGGGCGTAGTTATTCCGCTTGCGACATCATTCATGGGTGCCTGGGCCGGAGTTAAAGTTTTCAACACTGCATCTAAAGGAGTTACAGCATTAACTACAGCTTTTAGTGCCTTAAAAACAATGGAGCAGGCAAATGCAATCACCTTAGTGGCACAACAGGGTGGTTTGACCGCATTGCAGACAGTTGTTGGAATCTCTACAGGTAAGATTTCTCTTGCGACAGCAGCAACAGGAGCTTTTAATGCAGCATGTACAGCACTTGGCGGTCCAGTAGGTTTAGGAGTTGTTGCAGTAGGTGCTTTAGTAGCAGGAGTCGCAGCATACACACTGACACAGAAAAAAGCGGTTACAGAAGCAGATCGATACTATTCTTCGTGCACAAAACTCAAAAAGAAACAAGAAGAGATGGCAGCATCGATCAAGAGCTTACATAAAGAAAATCAGAAAAATGTAGATTCTGCACGTGCAAATGGTGTTCAGGCAGATCAGTTGTATCAGAGATTAACAAAACTGATGAATGTTGAGCATAAGAGCGCTGGGACAAAAGCACAGATTGTAAGTGTAGTTAAACAATTAAATGAATTATTACCAGGGCTGAATCTTGAGTATGACAAAGAAGCAGATAAGCTAAATAAGTCTACTTCTGCGATCAAGAAAAACATCGCAGCATTGAAAGAACAGGCAATGGCCAAGGCTTATCAAAAAGGCATGGAAAGTGCAGCATCTAAAGTAGCCAAAGCCGATATTGAGAATGAAAAAGCTATCAAGAAAAAGACGGAAGCAACAAACAAATATAATGCCGCTGTTGAAAAAATGAATCAGGTTACCGCAAAGGTAAATCAGGGAAAGATAACAACAAGCAGTGATGAATATAAGAAAGCTTCTAATGATCTGACAAAATACTATGATGCAATGATGACAGCCAATAAGGCGGTTGAGCAAAGTGGTAAAAACTTAAATGCAGCACAAAAAGAACTGACTGCATACACAGACAAATATACAGCACAGGCAAATTATACAGAGTATCTGAAATCTTTAGATGATCTGGCCAAACAGGCAAAGATTAAAGCGAGTGATATTCCAAAATCTGTTGGAGAGGGAATCAAACAGGGTGTTTATGCAAATCCAACATCTGGAAAAGAATTAAAGAGCTTGATCAAATTAGATGATCTGGTTAATTCCGATCAGTTGGCCAAGATGCAAGAACAAGGTATGAAGATACCACAGTATCTGTCAAAAGGGATTTCTGATGGATCTATATCATTTAAGAGTGCTGCAAAACAGATGCAGAATGCGATCAATTGGACCGATCTGATCCAAAAGGCAAAGGATGCAGGTGTTAAAGTTCCTGATAGCGTAGCGCAAGGAATTAGTTCCGGACAATATGCGGTCCCTACGTCTGTGCAGGCAGTAAAAAATCTTGTCACGTTCGAAGATCTGAAAGCTAAGGCACAGCAAGGTGGTATACAGGTACCGGACTATTTAGCAAATGCGATCACATCTGGTAGTGGAAAACCGAAAGAAGCAGCGGCCGCATTAAGTCGTATGATTTCTTTCCAGGAAGCAATAACAAAAGCAGGAATTGATGGATCTAAGATTCCAACAGAACTTGCAACGAAAGTTGCACAAGGAAAGACGCCGGTTCAAGATGCAATCAAAGAACTAACAAAGATAGACTTATCTGGAGATCAGAATGCATTTGGTCTTACAAAAGCTATTGATAGTACAGCACAAAAGACAAAAAGCCAGGCAACAAAGATAAAAAACAGTTTAAAAATCGGCAAGGTAGATAATTCAGCTGCAGCAAGCTCGTTTGATGCTATTGCAACCAAAACAGGAAAAGCAGCTACTACAGTTAAGAAAAATAGCACAGCAATTAAAAAAGCAAGTAAGATTACTGCTACGAATAATTCAAGTGCCGGAGTTCAATCGTTTAATAGTTATTTATCTTCTTTTTCAAAAGGATCTGGTAAAGCAAAATCAGCTGCAGATAAAATCAGCAAAACAACCGCAGCAGGGCTTGCTTCTGGTTCGGGCAAAGCAAAAACAGCCGGCGGAAAGATGACATCGGAATTTTCTAAAGGGATCACAGCAAAGTCCGGAACAGTAAAATCTGCCGGTTCAAAAGTATCTAAAGCAGGTTCTTCCGGAGCAAGTGCGCAGAAATCTTCTTTTGTATCCGTTGGTGGTAATTTATCTCTTGGATTAGCATCTGGTATCAGATCAAACTCTGATGCTGTATCAGCAGCCGCAAGAGAAGCGGTAAGAGCTGCAGTTGCAGCCGCAAAAGCAGAAGGTGAGATTCATTCGCCATCCCGTGTCATGGAAAGTGACGTAGGAAAATGGATGCCGTTAGGAATGGCAGTAGGTATCCGAAAGCATACCAAAGATGTAGAAAATGCTTCTGGAGAGATGGCAAATGCATCCGTAGAAGCCACAGCCACAGCCTTAGGAATCCATTCACCATCTCGTGTATATAAAGATGCGATTGGAAAGAATATTCCAAAAGGTGTGGCAAAGGGCGTTAGAGAAGGGCAGACAGAACTCAATGCAGAAATGAAGCTTTCTGTGAATGAAGCATTATCTGCAGCTAAGACTGCATCCAAGAAAGGAAATTATTCCGATATCGGGAACAACCTAGTGTCTGGTATATCTGAAGCACTCAACACAGCAAAGTCAAGATCATCAGAAACCGTACAAGAAATCATTGATCAGCAGACAAGTAAGGTTTCCTCTAAGCACGATAAGGAAGAGCAGAAGTTACAAGATAAAATCAGCAAAACTAAGAACAAGAAAGAAAAAGCGCGATTAAAGAAACAGCTGAAAAATCTAAAAGCAAAAAACAATGCAGAAGAAAAGCAGTTAAAAACTGCCGGAGAGAAAACTGCAGCAGCTTACAATGATGCATTTGAGAAAGAAGCTGATCGATTAAACAAGATTGCACAGGAAAAGTTACAAGACTTATCTGATGAATATCAGGAAGCGTATAACAACATCAAGAGCAAGATGGACAGTTTAACTGATAAACAGCAATCTTGGGGAAATATCTATAACCTTGATCAGAATATCATGGACATTGAAAAGTATCAAAAGAACTTGAAGTTGCTAGAAAACAAGATTCCTGAGTCTATGATGGAAAAGATTCTCGGAATGGATATTGATGCAGGAAACGCTTATATGGCATGGTTCCAGCATATGTCAGAAACTGAACAGCAGGCTTACATTAATAAGTGGAATCAGCAGCAGAATATGTCCAAAACATTTTCTGAAAACTTCTTTGGAGATGATCTCGCAAAACTTCAGGCAAATTATGAATCTGAAATGAAAACAGTAACGGATGATCTGCAGAAAGAGATGAAACAGGCAGGAGTTAATATTGCCAAGGGATTAACTGCAGGTATGGAAAGCGAAACCAGAAACCTCAGCAAATCCATGAAGAAAATCTGCCAGAATATTATTAAGACAGCCAAAAAGACACTTAAGATTCATTCCCCATCTCGAGAATTTGCAAAGATTGGTTCTTATGATATTCAGGGAGCAATCAAAGGACATGAAAAAGAAGCTCCAAATCTGTATAAACAAATGGGAACGATTTCTCAGAACATGGCACAGAAATTTGCGAAAGCGAAGTTGAACGTTCAAGATATTCAGTCAAGGATGCAGGATGCGATTAACCTGCAGATGCAGACGATCACAACAAGGATGCAGCCAGTTGTGCAAACGGATTCAGCTAATGGATCAGACTCAATAGTTTATACCGGTCCAGAGCGAATAGAAGTGCCACTGATTATAGATGGTCGAGAGGTTACAAGAGTAATCGCCCCTTACATGGATACAGAATTAAGTACAAGAGCAACACGAAAATCAAGAGGAGGTGTATAGTATGCCAGGAACATTAGGAGTCACGATCGGAGAAAAACATACCTTAAAGGATTGGAATCTTGGGTGGACTGCGATCACTCTTGGTTTTCCGGAACCAAAAACATATGAACTGGATATTCAAGGAGCAGATGGAACACTAGATATCACTGAAGCGGTTACTGGCGGAGATGTGAAGTACAAGAATCGTAGTCTTTCCTTAGAATTTGAAACTCCAGACGAAGACTTTTTTGAATGGGGATCTATTGTATCGGACATTGCAAATTACCTGGTTGGTAAGAAAATGAAGATCTTACTCGATACTGATCCATCTTTTTATTACATTGGCCGACTTACGATTGATGTCGAAAAGACAGATCGTATAAATGGAAAGCTTGTAATGTCCGGAGAAGTTGATCCATATAAGTATGAAGTTGCTTCGTCTCTGGAAGATTGGTTATGGGATGATTTTAATTTTGAAACTGATATTATCCGTGAATATGGAGGCATCAAAGTTTCTGGAAAATACGAGCTAAATATTTATGGAAGAAGAAAGAGAGTGATTCCTGTGATCGAATGTGATACACCGATGCAGGTTACATATAACGGGGCCACTTATGATCTTCCAAAGGGCAAAAGTAAAGTGTTCGATATCTGGTTATCAGAAGGGGATAACCTTTTAACGTTTACAGGAAATGGGACAGTATCTGTCGATTATCGAGGAGGTAGTTTATAAATGTATAAGATACTATGTGACGGGAAAACACTGCACGATGTCCGCGATCCGCATTATATGGTGCTTAGCCCTAAGATATCATTAGAGCTAAATAAAACAGGAAATCTTGATTTTGGGATGTTACAAACGCATCCTCACGTTAACGATATCAATAAGTTAAAATCTCGAATCGATGTTTATGAAGATGATGAGCTGTTATTTTCCGGAAGAAGTTTAACGGATGAAAAAGATTTTCAAAACACAGGGCAGATTTCCTGTGAAGGGGAGCTTGCTTTTTTGTTAGATTCAGTACAACGTGCGCATAATTACGGAACCGAAACAACAGAAGCTGGGACAGCCGATACCAATATAGAGGTTTTTAAAAGACTGATTCAAGAGCATAATTCGCAGGTAGAAGAAGAAAAACGATTTGAAATCGGCGTGATCAATATTGAAAGTGTTACGATCTCAAGTTTATCGACAAATTATGAGAAGACCTGGGATTTTATTAATTCCAATTTCTTAGGGAAATACGAAGGGTATCTTCGTGTTCGGCATGATGGAAACATACGGTATCTTGATTATGTAAAGCAGTATGGAAATGTAAGTAATCAGGTGATTCGTTTCGGAGAAAATCTTCTCGATCTGAAGAAATACTCTAAGGCAGAAGACATTAAAACAGCGATTATCCCAGTTGGAAAAGATAACGTGACAATCACAACAGCAAATGGTCATAACGGAACGGATTATGTATATAGCCAGGATGCCGTAGATCTATATGGATGGATCTATGACAAGGTTGATTTCTCTGAGGTATATGATCCAGACAAACTACTGGAAGAAGCAAATAAATATCTGCAGAAGTGCATCAACTTAGCAATCACGATTGAACTTACAGCTGTTGATCTGCATATGATCGACGTTGATATTAACGCAATCAGACTTGGAGATCTTGTTCCTTGCATATCTACACAGCATGGAATCATGAGTACGTTTGGAAATCCAGACACTTATTATCTTGTAAGTAAATATGAATTGGATTTAGAGAACCCAGCAAACAATAAGATTACACTAGGAAGAACAATCAGTACATTGACAGACAAACAAGTGCAATCGTCACAAAATTTAGAAACAAAAATAAATGAAGTTCGTACAGAAATGTACAACATATCAGGGAACGATATGGAACCTATCACAAACGAAACACTAGAAGGATTATTAAATTAAAATAGGAGAAAAAATGGCAGATAAAAATTATTTAGATTCTGATGGGGTATTATATCTGTGGCAGAAGATTAAAGCAAAGATTACGGATGCAGTCAAAAACAAAGTTGATAAAGTCAATGGAAAAGGTTTATCTACGAATGACTACACGACAGCAGAGAAAACAAAACTTGCAGGGATCGTGGATGGTGCAAATAAATATGTCCATCCTACATCTTCTGGTAACAAGCATATTCCAAGTGGTGGAAGTTCTGGACAGATTCTAAGATGGGGAGCAGATGGTACAGCTGTTTGGGGCTCTGATAATAATACAACTTATGCAGATGCTACTCAGTCAACACACGGACTTATGAGCACGATAGATAAGAAGAAACTAGATGCATATCCAACGTATTCATCTATCCAGAGTACATATGCTACAAAATCAGAAATCACAAACATGTACAAGTATTGCGGTTCTGCCGCATCTGCAGACAAATTGCCGACAACAGGACAACGTGTTGGCGATGTTTATAACATCGAAACTGCTAGTACATACGGCGGTGCTGGTATGAATGTAGCATGGAATGGCAGTGCATGGGATCCATTAGGCGAAATTTTTAGTATATCAACGATCGCAAATACCTGGATGGATACAAATCTTACATAAAGGCAGGTGCTTGATATGGCAAATTACTTAGATGAAACAGGATTGTTAAAACTTTGGAGTAAGATTAAATCTTACGCAGCAAAGCAGATAGATATGAATAAAGCAATCGTAAACATATCCGCTAGTGGTACAACATTAACTGTCACAAAAGCAGATGGAACAACAAAATATGTAACAGCGGAATTAGTAAAAGGGCAGATGATTTATTGCTGCAGTAACAGCGAAGATCAGATTTATTGCTGTTAAATGGAAGGAGATAAAAATGGCATACACAAAGAAAACATGGGTAAAAGGAAGCACACCGCTTAGTGCGGAAAATTTTAATCATATGGAACAAGGGATTGCTGATGCACACACAGAAATTACGCAGCTAAATTCTGATTATGATACAATCATAGTAGGAACTTCTGTTACAACAACAAGCCAAGTAATTAATCATTATAATAACCGAAAACTAAGTGATTACAAATTTATCGTATTTGCGTTCGGTGCTAGTGATGATGATATTCGTAGCATTGTAACTGTTCCAAGAACCATTTTCGAAAAAATAGGAAAATCCTATAATTTCGTGGCTCATGGTTCGGATGACAGCACGATATCTATAGTGTCTTTTACATATGCAAGCGATACATCTATGGCTGTAAAATTGTCTGCTGATCACGGAGTTAAATATATCAGAGTTTTTGGACTTAAATGATAATTATTATTTAAGTAAAAGACATCCATTTATATTTATCCAGGAATCTTTTGGAATTGTACATCCGTTAGGAACTACAATTCTTAATCCATACTCATTGTGGTAAACACAACTAACATCTCGTGGATCGGTTCCGTCTACAAATATATTGCATGGACACCAACCAGTAATTTCTGTTACTGGTTTGTCCACGAAATTGCATAAATTATACCAATTTGCTGGCATTGCTAAAGAATTTTTTATTCGTGCCCAAAAAACGAATATTTTTCCGATTTTATTTCCACTGGAAGAAAATGTTTCTGGATAGAAATAACTTCCTTGATAACTTGCTCCGCATTGTTTTGATCCTGCTATCTCAGAATTTAGCTGCGGAAGTCTACGAATCCTCCGCAGCGGAAAAGAGTATAATGCACACATAACACACAAAGGAGAAAGTATTATGCGTGACAGAATTATAAGCAATGTTTTGATTAAAATGGGCAGCAGAATTAAGAAAAAAGAATTGCAATTTCTTGAGAACGTGTTGGTAGAAGAGTTCCAGGATGTTCAGGTTAAGAAAGAATGTACGGATGTTGCAAAGTATAATGATAGTTTGGGAAAACTTAAGGATATGTTCTTGGCAACGTTGATTGTTGAAAACAAGTCAAATCGGACGATTGAACAATATAATCTGCATCTAACACAGTTTGTAAATTACTTTACTGGCAAAGATGCAAAGGATATTGATGCAACAGGTATTCGTAGCTTTTTATATGCATATAAGAAAAATAGAGGGATATCGAATTTATCTCTTAATAATAAGCGATCAGCGATATCTTCTTTTTTCTCATGGTTAGTCGATGAAGAATATATTGACAAAGATCCAACCAGAAAAATAAAGAAAATCAAAGTAACAAAGAAAAAGAAGAAAGCATTTACAGCGGATGAGATGGAGCGTATGCGTATAGCTTGTACAGATATAAGAGACAGGGCTCTTATAGAAATGCTTGCATGCACAGGTTGTCGCGTATCGGAGCTAAGTAATATAAGCTTGAATGACGTAGATTTTCTGAGGAAGAAAGTACGAATTGTAGGAAAGGGAGATAAGGAGAGAACGGTATTTATTTCAGATACTGCTATGATTTATCTCAACAGATACTTAGAAACAAGGCAAGATAATAATATTGCACTTTTTGTATCCAAAAGGTTTCCTTATGATCGATTACGAAAAGATGGAATTGAGCGAGTAGTAAGAGACCTTGGAAGGATGTGCAACGTGTATGCCCATCCGCACAAATTTAGACGGACATTATGCACAAATCTCATAATGAGAGGAATGCCATTGCAGAATGTTGCGATATTAATGGGACATGCTGACATAAATATGACTGCAAATGTTTATTATGATGCTTCAGATTGGGCGATTGAGTATGAATATATTCGTTATGCAGCTTAAAGAATAATAATAAATCTAATATATAAACTATTAAATCTGCTTAAAAGGGAAGGAGATTTTATTTTTATGCAAAAAAGAGTAAAAATCGAATTATCCGCATAAACACAGGGATTTTAAGCAATATGAAACAAAAAATAAAAGAATTTTACCACTAATTTACTACGAATGAAAGAACCTTGATACGACAGAGAAAACAGCATAAATAAAGGCAAAATTGGCATTTCATACAGAATATGAGATGTCTTTTTTGTTGCTGTAATACAGTATAACTATTCTTTTTCTGCTTGATTATTAATCATTTTTTAGGACATGAATTGTCAAGAGCTTGTTGCGTAGCAATGTTTACACTCTTGATAATTTATGGAATAAAAAATATTCTGACAGATACTAGAAAAGTGATGACTACTCAATTTTCTAATGATATAATATGATAAATAATAATAGATAAACTTGAAGTGATTAAGGAAGTGTATGCCATGAAAAAATTTTTGAAAATAATGTTAATCATAATTGGAGCGATTTCTTTGATTTTTGTAGCTCTGATAGGGATTGGGTTATTTGTTGATGTTGAATATGATGACCATATTGAAAATGGTCGTTATACTTATGTTCCGGAAGAAGAAAATAAAGATAATGAATACGTGGAATTTACGATAAATGATTATGATAAAAATAATGCCAAGCTTGTATATTATGACACGATTGAAGAAGCTATTCAACTTTCCACTTTGAATGCTGAAAATGAGGAACTTTCGGTTCCTGCTGATTTTCTTAATCATGTTGATGAAACCTTGCATATATGGCAAGGCAAAAAATATGATACGATTTTCTATCGGGCTGGAAATGATAACGATGATATTCAAGGCTTAGTAATGGCTCGTTGTAAAAAGCAGATACAGAATGGGCATACACAATACGCATTTATAAATGCTACACCGGTTACAACGAAACGAGATAGAATTTTGTTAGATGATATTACAGAGCTTATTCACTCTTCTTTGAAATTAAGTGATTTCCAACAAGACTTAAACCCCGATTATCCAAGCAAGCGTTTTGTTTACGGCTATGCACATGATAAAGAAATCTATTCATTGGAAGTAGAAGGACAAAAACCGGACGGTGTAATTGAAATCAATGTATATGACAGAGTCATGTATCTATGGTATTACAATGACTTACAAAGTAACAAAAGAGGTGACTGTTTAAGCTATTCGGTAGATGTACCTAAATAAAATGACATTTTTACATAATACTATATTATTAGTTAGGCAGACGGAGTGATCCAGACACGGTGGCAGGAAAATCTTTCAGATTTTTCTGCCATGTCTTGCAAGTGGCTGGTTTACTTCGTCTGTGAGCGAGCCTGTGGCGAGCGAAGATTAAGCCCCCGTTATCTAACAAGGGGGGCACAAAAAACAAAAGACACTATACACTAACAGGCGGAAAACGCTGTATTTACAAGGCAAAACCGCATTTTATAAGATGTGATATAAAAAGTATCTATTTCACAAAAGAAAAACAATAAATTTAAACATTATAATATTTTAATTTTTGTGGTAATGATATGCAAACTTTTTAGGAGGGAAGATATGGATTGTAAAATGACTGATATTATTGCTATTATTTCAAGTATCATTGCTATTGGTTATTCAATTTATTCCATAATTACTAAAAGTTATATTCGTCAATACAACCTTGAAAAATTTGAACATTTTTCTTTAAATCAGAAGAAAGTTTGTATTGTTTTCAATTTTATTATGACACTTATAATTGGGATAAGTGGGGTGTATATATTGCTATTATACTTATTCTAATGGGATTGAAAGCATTTATGTAGCAAATAGCAAAATTTTATAAGTGAAACGAGGTACTCTATGGAAAAAAAGGAACTTATCAAACTATATTTACAAAATGTGGATAAAATGTTTGGATATGCCAACATGAACGCATATATTGATGAGCGATTAAAGAAGTATACGAAATACTGTCAAAGTAAAAAGCCAGAAGAACAGATTATTATATGGCTGAAATTATTGCATGAAAATTTCGGAAAAAAGATTGTTTATTTAGGAAGTTACTTAGCATTACAAGAAAAGGATATGAGCTATTTAAATAATGCGTTCAATTCGGCAGTAACATGGGGACAACTCACAATAACAAACAGCGGTTGCGACCATTCCATTCACGCTTGGAATATTTTACCACATATATTCTGTGCAAACCGCTTTCGTGACATTGAAAAAATATTTCCAAAAGAAAACGGACTTAGTAAGAATGGGTTAAAGTCTGCATGCAGTATCACAAATTTAGTGATGTATCTGTATTATCAAGAACCTATGTGGAAACAATATGTGATTGATGAAAGTAAAGAATTTCTTCAAAATAAACATACAGCAGAAGAAAAAGCTGTGATAAACGGTTTCCTTGCACTAATAGAAAAAAATTGGGAAAAATTCTCATTGGAATTGGCTAATCTCTGTAAAGCACATAGAAAATCAAAAGATTATGGAGAAAATCCATTTACAAGAAAAATTTCCTTTTTTGCATTTGGATTGTATAACTTTGCAAGATACTTGTATAGAGAAGAAGTTAAAAATATTACACTTCCTCAAAATGAATTTTTATTTGAGGATTTTAGAATTTATCAAGAAAGCACTAGTTGTCAAATAGGACAACCGTTTTGCATTTTTGAAGAACCGTTATTATTGTTGAATGATTTTGAAAAAATTGATTTACCGATTATGTATTTAACAGCAGGTAAAAAAAGAGTTTTGGATATTGAAAATTATAGGCAAGAAGTGGTAAAGAAAATACAAGCACTTCATAGCAATCAGAGCAGTTAGTCTTAGGATTGACTGCTTTTTCTATACGGATTTTTAATGATAGGCAATTATCAGTAAATGGTAGTTGCCTTTTTTGATTGGAGGAATTAAAGAATG
>ERZ773188.1603-NODE-1603-length-24658-cov-9.958704_pt1 | contig 24658 bp, 18 predicted proteins | sample MGYA00581011_ERZ773188 | MGnify/ENA primary metagenome ERZ773188 (study PRJEB29015, sample SAMEA2737798) | human gut metagenome | biome: human gut; feature: human-associated habitat; material: faeces | place: China | collected 2012 ...
AGTCCTGGATCGGCCAGAACTCCAGATTAGACTCTGCAAAAAGTTTTGTCAATACCTTCCGGTTGAAATCGTTGAGATATAGGATCCCGATCTCGCTTTTGAAATTCCGTACGTCCTCGATGACCTCATAGGTCTTTGTCTCATGAACGGCAAACTCATACTCGTCCATGCCGAACTGTTTCACCATCTCCACAAAAGCCTTTACCGCGAAGGTATAGTGCTGCATGGAAACGCTGAATTTCTTCTTGGTTTTTTCCTTGGCGATGTATTTGATGCTCTCGCCGGGGCCTACCGTCTGCGGGACGCCGTAAATATTCGGATTGACGCAGTAGGCAGGAATTTCTTTCGTCCTGCCGTTTGCATCCACATGGTTGAAATAGGTGTAGATCAGCTCACGGATGCGGCCATTGATGGAGAGGTAGGAGAGCTTCTGTTCTCCGTTGTAGATATTGACTTCGCCCAAGGCTTCCTCCTCGCTGCTGGCGGCAAGGGCCGTGACGGGGAGCATCCCCAACACCATTACCAACACAAGAAGCATGGAAACCAATCGTTTTTTCATGTGCATTTTCTCCTTTTATTGATTTTTGGAAATAGAGAAGGCGGTATGCTTTCGCATACCGCCCGCGCGTTGAGATATGAAGTTGTCAGCTCACATAGATGCTGTACTCAGTGTATTGAAACACGCCGTTTTTGTAGACATTCCATGCCTCCAGAGAGTAAGTCCCCGGAGGGCAGGAATTAAATAGCTCTGTGATCTGCTCTGAGCGCCACGGCCAAAAGCTCTGCGGTGTGACATCTGCGGGAATGGTCAGGTTGATCTTCACCTTATCATTTCCGCTGGGGAATTTCACCGGCTGGCCGTTCTGCCATGTTTCGGGGTTATCCCCGATGGCATTATACAAGGTATAGAGCATCCGGCGCGTTTCATAGAGGTTGCGCTGGAATAGGTAATCCTGCCCGCCGCTGATAAAGTGGCGCGCTTCCGCTCTCGGCATTTCCGGCTGGGGCAGCTTGCTCCAGTCACAGGTGGCGGTGGGCAGCTCTCCCAGCGGTGCGCTGGAAAAAGCGTTTTTGTCCCAACGGGACACATCCGTGATGGTGTAGTCGGTCCCGTCGTCACAGCGGATCACATCGCCCACCTTGGGAACATACCGGGAACCGTCTGTGGGGGCTGCGGCAGTCTGCTGGGGTGCGGTTCCGGTGTAGGGCTTTCCGCTTTCCACCTGCACACAGCCGTTGTCGCTGTCCCAATAAACATTGAAATCGACCTGTTCGCCAATGTCCCGCAGCTTCACATAGTTGTTGCCGTTGATGACATAGGCTTCCATCTGCGCTTCTTTTCCATCTACGACAATGCGATGGTGACTGCGCTCCGCCACGATTCCGGCAGCATACGCCGTGGTGGTGACGCCAGCCAACAGCAGGCAGGTAAGAAAACCGGCTGCAAAACTTCCTCGCTTCATAGGGTGTACCTCCAAAGTCTTTTGATGGGTTCATGGTATCGTAAAAGTTGGTGGGTGTCAAAAAATATAGAGGCGTTGGAGCTCAGTAAAAGTTTTTACATCAATGACCATCATAGTATCTCATCATTTTTCTCGTGCCTGCACGCACCAGCGGTAATCCGGCTGATTCATCACGCAGGTGACAAGGGTGATGATGTTCTCCGTGCTGTCGCTCAGGACGCTGGTATCGTCCACGCTGATCTTGCTGACGGAGTACACCTCATAACTGCGCGTGCCGAGCTGGGTGGTCAGCTTAATGGTGTCCCCAATGTCAAGGGTGTGGATCTTTCCGAAGTGGTTATTGACGCCGCGATTGTGGCCCGCGATAGCCACATTGCCCTCCCAAATGGAGGTGCTGGCAAAATGGCCCGCGCCCTTGCGGAGTGCGTCTGCGTCTGTCCCCTGATACACCTTGACAGACAGACCGAGGGTGGGGATTTTCAGCGTACCGAGGTAGCCGCCGCTGTAATAAAGGTCCTTCGTAACAGTAGTGTACTTCACCGGCGTGTAAGAGCCTGTGCTGCCGTTGGCACTGCCGGAAGCAGCGGGCGGCAGGACGGTCACGCCGCCTGTGCCGCTGACCGTTCCCGTGGCTGAACCGCTCACAAGGTTTGGCGTCAGCAGTTCTCCGGCGTTCAGCGTATAGCTGGTTGGGCTTCCAAAGACAGGCGGGATGTAGGCGGCATTTTTGCTGCGGTCAGTATTCGCGGGCTTGTCCATCGTGACATAAATGGTATCGTCTGAAGTGGGGCGTCCAAACAACCCTGCGTCCGGGCCGTCAAAGTGATACTCCAATGCCGATGCAGGCATGGAAAAAGCCGCCAGCATACAGCAGACGGTCAGCAGCGTGGTCAGATATTTTTTCATGCGGCGTACCCTCTTTTCTTATTGATGTAGTGGTGATAGCCCTTATAACCGGCATAGCCGCAGCCGCCCAGCGCCGCAGCTCCCGCGGGGATCAGCAGCCACAGCCAGTTAAAACTACTGCGTCCGGTTTTCGCCGCTGTATTTCCAACACTGGAAAAGACAGCGGTATAGATCACCGTATCACAGCTTGTGCGGGTGACATCACCCTTATAGTCTGCCGTGACGGTGTAGCCGGTGGCGTATTTGCTGGTGGCGGTGCCAGTGTAGCTTGCCACAGCGGTGTAGCGAATGGGAATGTCATAGCCGTCCGTGGGATCGACAGCCGCCTCCTGCCAGCTCACATCGGCAAGCGTCAGGGTGCGGCCATTTTCATTCACGGACTTGGGAACAAGGGACACATCGGCGTCGGAGAGGTTTGGATAGGTGCGCTCCGCCGTCACCGTGCGGCTGCTGGTCCCGTACCCCGCAGCCTCCACATGAATGGTAGTGTGGTCAAGGGACAGGACACCCTCATAGCCGTCCTCGGTCTTGACCTCCAGCTTCGGCTCCAGCATTTTCAGAATTTCCGTCATGTCCTTGGTCTTGCTCTCCAGTGTGACCACCTCGATATGTTCCCGCGTGTCCGTTTCTGTCTGGTCATTTTTCAGCAAATCAAGGAGCGTATAGGTGCGTCCCTCGCGCTCAAAGTCAGCGGTGGGGATCGTGGCGGGATCGTCCTTTGCGGTCAGGTAGTAGACCTTTTCAAGACGGTAGACGCCGTTTTCCTCGCTGGCCCTGACCTCGGCGGGATAGGCGGAAACGCCGGGTAGCGTATCTGCGGCAGAGATCATTGTGGATACCGTATCGGCTTCTGTCATGGGCTCTGCGGCCAGCGCCGCGACGCTCATGCTGCACAGCACCAGCGCCGCGCAAAGTGCAAACGCAACTTTCTTTTTCACGCTTCGTCCTCCTTCCTCAGCGAACGGGCCGGTTCTGCTCCGGCTGCTTGCGCTCCTGCGGAGAGATCTCACGCTGGATGTCATTTTGCAGCTTACGGAAATACTTTTGCAGGCTGTCCACCACACCGCGGCGATCCTGCACCTCCATGCCGTCGAATACCTGCCCCACGCGGCTCACATCGGGCTGCGGGGCCTCCACGCCGAAATTGCGGCAGAGCATATAGCTGACGCTCTCGGCGTCCATGGCGCAGTCCTCACGGGTATAGTAGGGATAGCGTCCGTGGTCATGGATACCGGCGTGGACGATCTCGCGGGAGAGCGCCGCAAAGATCTTGCTGTCGATCAGGCGGCTGGATACCGTAATGCTCTGCGTCTTAGGATCATAAACGGCGTCCTGGTACACGGTGCTGCTGGTGACCACGGGAACGGGGGAGCTGTCCAGCAATCGGCGCAGGGCGGCGTCCATTTCCGGTGTATTGTCTTTCAGGCTCAGCGCCGGAACACCGGCCTTGCCGTGGGTCTGCGTCACATCAAAAACACGCCCGATCTTATAGCCGTGATACTCCCTTCCGTCCTTCACGTAGGTATCCGACACGCGGATCTTCATGCCGTTCTCATCACGATTGACGCTGCGCCCCAGCCGGTTCCACACCTCCAGACTGTTGATGTAGGTGATCTCCGGGTTCTGCGCCATTGCCAGCATCACATTGGACGCGCTGTATCGCGGGTTGATGGCCTGCGTATCCAGATAATGCAGATATGCGCCGGGTTCGCTGGTGACGTGCATGACCGCATCGTCGGAAAGCTGCCCCAATTCCTCGCGCTCCGCTGTTTTCTTTGCCTTCCAGTCCTCGTCCCTCTGCTGCTTCTGCTGGATCAAATCGTCTAACTTTGCCATGTTCGTTTCTCCTTCTCAAAATCAATTTATTCCCGCGTAGGCATAGCCTTTTGAATGGCCTCCCGCACGGTGTCCTTGGTGGGAGCTGTGCCATCCCGCTCCGCCGCGGCTTGCAGCGCCATCAGACGGCTGCGGACGGAGGGGCGGGCGTCAGCCTTCTCCGTAGCCGGTTCCGTAGACGCTCTCGCACCAGTCCCGCGCTCCTTGGAGCTGTTCTCGGACGGAGCGCGGGCGTTCTCTTTTTTTGCGGCAGTATCCTCCTTCACCGGGGCGGGATAGCCCATGCGTTCAAAAATGCGGTTGATCTGCTTGGCGTCCCTGGCCTTCGCCATGATCTCCACCGTGCCGGTCTTTTCCACCTTATTGACGATGGGGTAAAACAGGACGCCGTAGCGTTTGGCTTCCATCTGAAAGCCCTTCAAGTCCTCCTGCTTGACGGAAAAGATCGTCAGCTCCTCGCCGTCGTGGATCAGGCGCTTGAGGTTGGTTTTACCGGCGAGCTTCTGATTGTCGTTGGCAAGGGCGATCAGAAGGGCGGCAAGATTTTTCGCCCCCAGCCCTGCCAGCTTGAGGGCACTCTCGGTGATCTGGATGCCCTCACGCACCATCAGGTCGGCGGTTTCACCGTTGGTACTCATGTTCGTGTTCCTCCTTCTTCTTTAGATTCTCTTGGCGCTCAGTCTGCGCCTGCTGGCACTGCTGGGATACCCTCGGAATGTCTGCCTGTATCCTGCGGCACAGACGCAGTTCCCCGCGCTTTTCCCGCAGGGCGGCAGTCTGCTGTTGGATCTCCGCGCTGTACTTGGCTTGTGCTTCTTCATCGTTGGTATTCCTCCTTTCCTGATAAAGTGGTTTTCTCTGTTCCTCTAACAAGCGGATGTCCCACTCCAGCACGCGGATACGCTGCTCCAGCTCCGCTTCGGTGGTAATTCCGCTTGATAAAAGGTATTTGAATTGCTGCTCATACCGCTCCAAATGAATGACCTCCCGCTTGACGGAGAAGGGCAGCTTGGGCGACAGCTTTTTCCGCCTTCCCCCACGCAGCAGGTAGAGGTAGCGGAGATAGAGCGCATGAAAGCCGGTAATTTTCTTTTTTCGGACGGTGGACAGCTTGCCCTTTATTCGGTAACGCTTGACGGCATGGGTGACGGTCGGCGGGGCCATGCCGCCGTGCCGTTGTTTGGAAAGCCGCGCCATAATGTCCGCTTCGGTGTAGCCCTCGCCCAAGCTGTCCAACCGAATAGCCCGCTTTGCGCCGGGGGGCTTGACGGTGGTGTATTTCCGGTTGGGGCTGCGCCGCACCTCGTAGCCGTTTCGTCGCAGGAGCATGAGAAAGGTATCGTAGGTGTAGGCTTGCCCAATGATCGTGTCAATGTCGGCGCGGATGATGCCGCGCACGGTGGGCTTGCCGCCCTGCTCCGCCTTCCACTCGGCGTAATGCTTGCCCTTGCCCTGCGGGGCGATGACGGATAGGTCGTTCTCCCGGCACAGTGCGTCTGAGGTACCGCGCACATCGTTGTAGTAGCTTTCCGGGCTGGAATGATACTTGTGGCCGTCCGTGCGGGAGACAGAATTGACCACGATGTGATTATGCGGGTGGGCCTTATCTAAATGGGTCCCGATGACGGCTTCAAAATCCTCACCGAATAATCGCCGTGCAAACTCGCACCCGATCTCATGGGCCTGCTCCGGCGTCACCTCACCGGGCGCAAAGGACTGGATGAAGTGGTAACCGAGGACGCCGCCCGTCTTGCCAAATTTCTCCTTGGTTTTCCGCATGACATCAAAGGCGGTTTCAGCAGACTTGCAGTTCAGAGCGGTTACAAAGCGGACAGATCTGGTTTTCACAAGATCTGCCGCATAACCGATTTTCTCGTTCAGCTCGGTCTTTTCAGCATTGACAGCGTATTTCACGCGGTCATCCAGCCTTGCGCGGATGGCGAATACCTTGGTGTATGCCATGTCACAGCCGCTCCGCGATGTTCCAAATCGTTTCCTGCGCCGCCGTGATCGCGGCGATGTCCTCACCGCTGGCAAAGCCGCGGGCATTGACTGTGCGGGCGATCTGATTGATGTTATTGCCGATGGCGGCAAGTTGGCGGCGAATCTCGGCGTATTCGTCGGGCGGACGGGGATATAGATTTACGCCCATGACGAGGGCGCGGATGGCAGGCTCCATCTTCAAACCGCTGCTCTTAGAAAGCTGCTTGACATGGGCATATTCATCAGCGGTCAGGCGGAGTGTAAGCTGTTTCACATTATTGCGTTTCAATGTTCCCACCTCAACGAAACTTTTCTTCTGCGCGTTTGATCGCGGTATGTACGCGGACCTCATGGCGCACTCTGGCATTCCAGTATTTCGGATGATGATGCTGGATACTCTGGTCAATGGTATGTTCGTACTCTGCCCGGCTCATTCCGTGAGGGGCACAGAGTATACCGCGATCCAACAACTCCCGTATTACGATAGGAGCATCGCTATCTTCCTCAAAGCAACGCCATCCGCTAAAAGAAAAGCCACAGTTCCATGCAGTGGGCAGGAACAGCGGCGAGAGTTCAGAGTAGACCATGATGCCGCCATGACTGGCGGTGCTGACGGAGAAAATGCCGGAGGCAACCTTCTCGCAATACTGGACGCTTCCCCAAGGGGAGGTTTCAGGCGGAAGTATCATATTCCAGTTCACTTCTTTCTTTTGAATTAGGGGTTTTAGGGGGCTTGCCCCTTAACAAGCGCATTTTGATGTCAAAATGCTATGCTTGCGACTGCAAAGCAGCCGCAGGCCGCTTGCAGTCCTAACCCAGCCGAAAAAGAAAATCAGCGCACCTCGCCGCCACGGGTTCTTACCCTGCCGCTGATCCCTTTCACAAGCCGGAGCTGGTCGTTGTAGTCCTTTCCGCGCCGTGGTGGGTTGTCGATGACCTCATACTCGGAAAGTCTCTTTTGAATGGCTGCGGATGCCGCCCGTCCCGGCCCGTCGTTATCCAGGCACAGCACGATCCGCGCCACGCCAGGGTTGTCCTTCAGGTATTGCTCCAACGCCGCGGGGAATCGGATCGAGCCGTCCTTCCGCGGCTGATAGATGCCGGAGAGGGACAGCGTATTGGCGACGCGCCAATCCTGCCCCCGCAGCTTCAGCAGCGTCAGGTAAGAAAGGGCGTCTATGGCGGATTCAAACACGCAGAGGGTTTTGCCACCGGCGCAAAGGGGAACGGCAAAGGAAAACCGCTTATCGCTGCCGGGGACTTCACCGGCGAAGGTGGTTTCTGAGAGCGTCCCACGTAGTGCGCCGTAGGCAGGATTTCCATGTTCGTAGCCCACAAATACGCAGTTATGACGCTCGGCGTCCTCGTAAAGCTGCCCGTGCTTGATGCAGTGGTTGATAATTTCCGCGTCAATGCCCCGGCTCCGCAGATATGCAAAAACACGCCGGTTGTCGGCGTGTTTGGGTGGGAGGGTAAATTCAGTTTTCGAGAGCGGTGCGGTTGGCTCTGATTTATGCAGCACATAGGGCAATCCGCCGAGGATGCGCTGGGCAGCATCCAGAAAAGAAAGGCCCTCCACCGTTGTCAGATAGTCCAGCGCAGTTGTGCCGCCGATATTCCGTGACCACCAGCACCATTTTCCATTGGAGATTTTTAGGCTGTCGTGGGTGCGGGTGGTGTAGGTCCCGCTGCCCACATAGACCAGCTCGTCCGGGTCATGGGTTTGCAGGTAGGTCATCAAATCCATCTCGCGGGCGGCGGCGATTTGATCTTTCGGAATATAAGACATGGCGTTCACCTCCTTTTGGCATAAGAAAAGCGCAAGTATTTCTGCCTGCGCTTTAGACTTATTAAGTTCCATTTCTGAGTATTTCAAGATATGCTTCGTAAGAAAACACACGATTTCGTGCTGCATTTGTCGTTTCACGCAGGATACCCAACTCCACAAGCGTCTTTACCGCGGTAGAAGTCGTGTTATAGCTGATTTTAAGAGCCTCTGATGTGTGCTTAATATCAATGATAGGATGCTTTTCAAGGTAATCGAACAGCATACGCAGATTATCTTTTTTCCGCTTTGGCTTTGGCAACAAAGCGATATTCTTTTCATGCAGTTTTGAGAGCTTTTCTATAGATTCCACAGCATCTGAGGCTGCGGAATCTACTGCCTCCAAGAAGAATTTTACCCATTGCTCGTAGTTTCCGCTTCTGCGTACCTCGCTGATTCGGTCATAGTATTCCACCTGATTCTTTTTCAGAAAGTAGGACACATAGATAACTGGTTCCTTCAGTAATCCCTGTTCCATCAGATAAAGCAAAATCAGCAATCTGCCGATTCGTCCATTGCCATCCAAAAACGGGTGAATCGTTTCAAATTGATAGTGGATCAAGGCAGCCCGTACCAGAGGATCATAGTCCTGATTTTCGTTGATATACTTTTCCAGATCCGACATAGCAGTCACCATATCTTCCGGATTTGGCGGAATATATCGCGCATCCTTCAAGCCGCAACCGGCAGGGCCAATCCAATTCTGTGAGCGTCGAAATTCTCCGGGGTTCTTTTCCTGCCCACGGACGCCTTCCAACAAAATAGCATGAGCTTCACGGAAAAGACGGTTACAAATAGGAAGTTCATGAAGCCTTGTAAGGGCATATTGAGCTGCCTTTACATAGTTCACGACATCTGCTGTATCCAAGTTTGCGTTGGTATCAAGCTCAGGGTCAAGGATGTCGTCCAAGGTACATTGTGTTCCTTCCATCTGCGAGGACATGAGCGCCTCTTTGCGGACATACATAGATATAAACAGCTCGGCGTTTGGAATCAATTGGGCAGAAACATCCAACTGCTTCAAACTGCGGCTTGCCTTGACCAGAATTTGAAGCATATCCTCATCGAATTCAAGTCCCGGAACTGGTGGAAGTGGATTAGGACAAAATGACTGATATGAAGTATCTCCCGGCATATTATTGACAAATTTACCTGCCCGGTTCATCTGTTCATGCGCCTCCTTTTGAAAGAAGTTGAAATATACTCTCTACTATACCCGCTTTATTTCAAAAAGACAATCACTTTTTGAAATAAAGTCATTTGTTCATTTGCCTTATTTCAAAAACGATTTTACCTCTCCGGCGCGTCCTTTTTCGCCGCCTTTCGCTCCACACTGCGCTCCGGCTTGGCAAGCTGCTCCATTGCCGCATTGATCACACAGGAGTGGGTATCAACTGCGTAAATGTCCGTATGTCCGCCCATCTGCTTCTGAAGCGCCGCAAATCGCCCCGCAGCCTGACGCGCCGGTGGGTAGAATCGCTCATCTCCCGTGCGCTGCCGCATGGTGCAGGCCAGCACGAACATACAGCGGCCCTTGCCGTAGGTGTTTGTCCACTCCTTCAAAAAAGCAGGCAGATTTCCATCGTTGTAGGCATTGGTTGCGTCCTTCTCAAAGGTTCCCGCACAGGTCAGCGTCCGATCCCGGCTGGCCATCCACTCAAAGACCTCTCCGCGAGCCACGGCCTCAGAACGGGTATTAGGATATATGGGCTGCGCGGGATCTCGATATTTTTCTTCGACTCTTTTCCGCAGAATATCATCCGCACAGCACGCAATGCTGTCACGAAAGGCATCCATCTCATCCGTATCGCGGGAGAGCCAGTCTGTATAAAGCTGTGACAGGGGATGCTCAAACTCGTTCAGCACCGTAAGCTGCCGCTCGGAGAGGCTTGTTTCATCCTCAAAAAGCATCAGCAGGTTGTCCCGGCAGGCAATTTCATAGGCATGAGAAATGATCTCATCCACAGGCTTTGCTTTCAGATCGGTCAGAAACGTCTCGTTTTCCGCGGACATACGCTCATAGAGTTTATTTTCCAACTGTTCCTTTGTCATGGTAAACCTCCCTTCATCTTGCCAATCCCGCCCGCATCCGGTGGGCATAATTGGCAACGCTGTATCGTTTCATATATCTGTTCTCGGAGGGGGCCGGACTGTCAAAGTCCAGCCCCTCCATGCGGGGATCGTCGGTGCCGTCCAGCACCGCCTCCACCGGAATGACGCGGAGCCTGCCGGAGCATTTCAGCTCCCCGCCAAATACCCCTGCGGCACAGTGGAATCCCCGGTCACCGCACACCCAAAGCAGCTTCTTCCCTGCGGGAATATCTCCAAAGGGCTGCTTCAAAACAATGACGGAATGGGGTTCCGCCCCGGCTACCTCATAGTAGCCGGACTGCTCCGCCTTTTCGTATGCCTGGATCAATTTCTTGAATTTATGCTGCGGCTCGATATAGAACCAACTTTCCTGATAACCCATAATTTCCTCCGTTTTCTATTGGTTTTACCGCTCCAGCTGCGGTCTGCGGCGCTCTGGCGGTCTTTGATCCTCGTCTGGTTCGGCGTCTACGATCTCCGGCTCCTTGTGGTCTAAATTCAGCAGGGAATTCAGTTCCTCCAGCCGTGCCGTTTTAGTGTTCAGCTCTGCCTCGCGGGGGAACGGCTTTTGTACCTCCACCTTTGCGGTTTCCAACTGTGTTTGCAGGTTGGACAACTGCTCGCGACAGGTTTGCTCCTTGATGGGCAGTCCCTCCAGCGCATTGTCCATGCGCTGCAAATTGCCGAACACATCGGTTCCCAGCGTGACCGTGTGGCGGAGCTGCCCGATCATGGTCAGGTGGTATTCCCGTGCGAAGGTATCAAAGGACAGTTCCAGCGTCAGACCGCGATAGCTGCCGATCTGTGTCGCCGCTGGGGAGAGCATCGTCTGGCACATGGTCAGCAGCGCCGCGCCCGCCTCCTTCTTGTCGGCATGGGTGACACCCGCCAGTGTAAGCGGAGAGAAGCCGTCCCCATTGGGATGGGTATTCTCCTTGACCGTGGCAATATCCGCGCCATACCCGGCGATTCGCACCTGCGTTTCTGCGATTTGCTTCGGGAAATCCTTACTGATGGCGTCCTCCAGCGCGTATTTCTGAGAAAGATGGTTGGCTTTCAGCAGTTTCAGCTTGGACACCTCAATGTCGAGATCCATCTTTTCCTTGATCATGGGGTTGCCACTGGCCAGTGCCTTGATCTCGGCATAAGAAAGCGCCTGTTCGTCTACATCTTCGGCGGAGCGGACAGGCGATTTGCTGGTCATGATTTGGCTGATAAATTTCTGCTTGCTCTCCACAAGCTGATAAAGATAGGCGTCAAAGGTGCCTTCGGTGACGTAGCTGTAAATGTCCACTTCCTTATTTTCATTGCCCTGACGAATGATGCGCCCTTCGCGCTGCTGAAGGTCGGACGGACGCCACGGACAATCCAGATGGTGCAAAGCGATGAGCTTTTGCTGACAGTTGGTGCCAGCGCCCATGCGCTGGGTGCTGCCCAGCAGGATACGCACCTGACCGCTTCGCACTTTTCCGAACAGGTCTTTCTTCTGTACCTCGCTCTTGGCGTTGTGGATGAAGGCGATCTCGTTTTCGGGAATGCCGATGCGGTGGGTGTTATACGCTGAAAGACGGTAACGCAGAATGGATGGATCATCATAATAAGCGTCGAGAAAAGCGTGGTATTCCTGCGCCAGCATTTGTAGGCCACCATCCGTCTTTGCGAACGCGACCATGTCCTCGTCCAGCTCCGGGTAGCCCTTGTGCTGGTCGTGGATGGCCAAAGTCTGCGGGAGCAGCCCCATGTCCCGGCCTTCCTTGGTCAGGTCACGGGCTGTCATCAGGAGGGCGTCCATTGCTTCGTGCAGCACCTTGTCAGGGGCCTGTGTCAGTTCGGCGGCGGAGAGATAGATCCCGGCCCGTAGCAGCCCCAAAATGCGGCCCGCCGCCAGTCCCCATGAGACCACGGTTTTGCTGTATCCGGTGCGGACGCTGTCGCCTTGGGCGAGGTGGATGCCGTCCTCCAGAAACCAAACGGCATATTTGCGGCCTTCGTACTCGATGCCGCGCCCATTTTCTGTGCCAAACTCCCGGCGCAGAAACGCTATATTTTCCTGTTCAGAATGCTCCCGCATATAGAACATCGCAATGCGTTCGGCGCTGCCGGGTTCGTTTCCGGCTGTGTAAAGCGCCTGGTCGATGACCTCCTGCGGCACCGTGCGGGCCGGGGCCAGAATGCCAGAGGGCGCGTCTGCTGGAGCCTCGTACACCGGGGCGTCGTCGCCCATGTCGAATAGGGCAAGCTGCTCTGCGACAATGGGGGCATTTTGCAGACCCAGCTTGATCTTGTATTCGCCTCGCTCGATCAGGCCCTCGGTCATCTCGGTGATGACCGACCATGAAAAAACAGACTCCGAAGTGCGGGAGAGGTAGCTGCCCTCCCACATCAAAAGTCCGTCTTTCTCGGCATGGTAGCCTGTCCGAACACCGTCGGTCAGGACTTCCACCCATATATCGTTGTAGCTGTTTTTGAGAAATTCCGTCCGTTCTGCAAGATTCTTGTGCGCCTGAAAGTATTCAAAGATCTCCTGCCGCTTGTGCTTGCGCCCGCCGTCGTCCAGCAGGTTCGCTTCAATAAGGTGCATATCCAGGAAAGCAGGAAGCTCCGTACCGTTGGGGGTTACGGCGTCGTGCTCCAGCGCAAAGGCTGCTGCCTGTTCCTGCGCCTTTTCGTCCGGGTAATCACCGTAGACGCGGAGGCACTGGCGTGTTTCGGCGTCATACACGGCAGCGCCGTCGTATGCAAAACCGTCTTTCTCCATCGTACCGGCAACATAGCCCTGCGCCGCAGCCTCCGCTTCTTCCAGCGTTTGATAGTCCAGCTTATCGTCAAAGCCGTTTTCAAAATGGTGATAGGCTGCAACCTGATAGGGCTTGAACGGGCTATGGTCTGCTGCGTTTACCAGCTTCGGATAAGTTTCCTCTAAAAGCTCCTGATGCAGCCGGTTATGGAAGGCTGGCATATCAAAGTAGAGCTTTGCAAGCTGCAAATCGCCGCTTTCGTTGACAATGCGCCGGATTGCGTCTGCCCCTTCCATAATGGCATTTTCACGATCTGAATTGCGGCAGGCATTGACAAATGCTGTGTCTTTTACCAATGCAGCAGCAACCGTTTGCTTGTACTGCTCGAACAGTTCTTTTATGGTTGGTTGTGCCGCATCTATAACAGCAGAGGCAGGAAGTTCATCACTTCCTGCCTCTGTGGGTTCTTCGGTTGTCAGGCGTAGATCAGGTCGGTCAGCGCCAGTTCCTCCGCGCTGTGCCGGAGATTGTTCATCAGGCCCGTCCAGCGCAGGGGATCGGTTGCTTTCAGCTCCTCCGTCACGCCCTCGGCCTGCGCCATCCGTGCCACGGTCTGCTCCACCATCTTCCGCGCGGTCTGCTCGATCTCCGCCAAATGCTCCGTCAGCTTGCCGCTGGTCTTGAGGTTGGTGTAAAGCACCCTGCGGCGCTTCTTCAGATATTCTCTCCGCAGCTCCGCGTACTTGCCCAGATGCACCTCCGGCATCTGCGGCATCAGCAGGTTCGGCACCTGATAGCCGTTCTGCATCCTGTAAGTGACCTCCATGCTGTTCGCTCCTTTCATGGGGTGTTTCGTGTTGTTCTGTGCGGTCATCATAACCGATTCTCGCGCGGTTTGCAAAAAATTGATCCCGCTGAGCCTGCATGACCGTTCGGCTGATCTCCCGCAGCCCCATCTCCGCGATGTCGCTGGTGGCGATGCCCAGGGCGTTGATGGTGGGCGGCGTGTTGAATTCATAAACGTGGGCAAACTCATCGGGCGAAAAATAATCGTCCGCCCGCAGGCCCAGCCGGGTCATCAGCATATAGGCCACGCTGACCTCCAGCGCATCCCGGTAGAACACCTCTAAATTGAGGTCGTCCAGTTCCTCCAGCAGGCTGTCCTCCCGACACTCCCGCAGGTCTTGCAGGTAGTCCGTGAAGTTGTCCGCTACGGCGTTGTGGCAGGCGGAGCGCACCGCGTCCGCAAGATTTTCTTTTTCGGCCAGGTTGCCGAAGGTGGCTTCTAAGGTTTCGATGACCTCCGGCTCAAAGGCCGGGTGCATCGTCCAGATGGGCAGCGGACGGGCAAAACGGGACGCATGGGTGTCCGAAACATCAAAATAGAGTTTCAGGCAGTTTTGCCCGTCATCGCCAAATACGGCGATGCTCTTGGCCCCGCGGTTGACCCAGCGGCCAAACTGACGGTTCCAGCGCTCCATCTCAAGGACCGCCGTGGCGTCCGGGCGCTGGGCGTAGATCAGAATTTGATCATCGAAGGGGCATTTGTAATTGTAGCAGGCGGCGCGGAGAAAGCCCGTCCAGCTTTGATAGCTGCCGGTGACGCTCTGCACGGTCTGGTCATAAAGCTCTGTGATAAGCTGAAATTTAGTAGGCAAGTTGGCACCTCCTATCTCTCCGGCTCTGTTCGCTTTTTCACTTGGAGCCGGTCACTCTTTTGCTGCTCTTTTTGGGCCTTTTCAAACGGTTTCCGCTGGTAACAGTAAATATAAAACTGATAGTCACTTTTAACTCCAGCATGAGGTCTGCGATCTCGTCGATGTCGTCGTAGGGATGCTGCCGGCGCAGGTGGTCGTACTCGATATTTTCCCGAATCTCTTTTCGGTATTCCTCGATCACCTCCTCCGGCTGCGCGCCCGGATGGATAGATGAATCAGTATTACTCAACTCAGTATTATTCTTATCAGTCTTATTACACTCGGTTTTTCCGAGGTCTTGACTTCTGATTTTCCGAGGTCCAGACTTCGGTTTTTCAGAACTCTTGACTTCGGTTTTTCCGAAGTCTGGATTTCGGCAGCTCGGAGGCTCCGGTTTCGGTGTATCCTCGTCTGGTTCGTCCTCCATGCCCATGAAGCGGAGAACATAGATTTTCGCCGGTCTGCCAAGCCCCTGCTTGACCCGCCTTATGAGGCCCACGCCTTTGGCACTGTCCAGCTCCGCGAACAGCTTGACCGCCTTATCCGTCTTGCAGCAGAGCTGTTCGCACGCCTCCTCCAGCGTAAAGTAGATATACACATGGCCATCATCGTCCATCCAGCCGTTTCTCATGGACAGGCTCATGCGGTCCAGCATGAGGCCGTACAGCAGCTTCGCGTCGGTGGAGAGCCGCCGAAAGTACGGCTCGGTGATCAGGAGCTTGGGGATGCGGAAAAAGGCGTATTGCTCGGCGTCCATGCCGAGATGGTACGCAAAGATCGCCTGCGGCATATCTGACACCTCCGTTCTGCCACAGATTTTATCTATCTCTCAACGGCGGTCTGTGGTATAGTAAAAGGGAGCATTGCCACGCAATGCTCCCTTACCGTAACCGGACCTGCCGGTGGATTCTTATTCAGTTTGACTTAACACATCACTGTCAGCCGTTTGTCAAATAATTGTGTTTCCCGCATGGGGTTTTCCCTTGATTTTGCCCTTATCAGCTCACGCGGTCAAGGGTAACAGCGTATAAAAGAAGATAATTTCGGGTGGTTTTGATTTCTCAATAAACCCAGTGATTTCAATGCTTTGCGCCGATTTTGACGGTTGCTTATAACCGCTAATAACAGATGAAATATTTGGGCGGTGCGAATTCCGATTTGCAATTGCAAGTTCCTCACCGGGGCCACGCCCCAAACAACAGAAAGGAAGTGCTATCCCATGAAGAAACTCATCTCCTTGGCTCTGGCGGCCCTCCTGCTGCTGAACCTTGCCGCCTGCGGGGATGGTCCCGCCCCCAGTTCCTCCGGGTCCTCCGGCGATGTCTCCTCTTCCGCCGGGCCTTCTCAGACGGACGTCCTCAGCCCCGTCACCACGGAGGCGGAGGTTCGGGCTCTCTATGGGGACGACGCGGACCTCATCGCCTCCATCGAGGCGTACCAAGGTGACTTCCTGGTGCAACTGGGAACAGATGATTCCTGCCCCAGCTTGGACTGGGTCTACGGTGAGAGCGGTATCCGCCGCCGGATGCTGTGGCTGGATACGCCCCTGCTTCGGTGCGAGATCGAGTCCCAGGCGACCATCCGGGTGGTCACTGGCGGGTCTAACATCTATAACGGCGTCCCCAGTTTTCCACGCGTGGAGTTGGCCACACTGTGCCTTCTCTACGATGAGCAGGGCCGCGACCGAGGCTATGATCCCTATGTTTCTCCCGGCATTGGTAGCTCTGAAATCTACTGGGCCGGGGCTGGGGAGCGCTATTCCATGGGGATGCAGGGCCGCCGGGAGGCCATCCGTTCCGCCCAGGTCGATGCAGGCGGCCTCACCGTGGCCTTCGCGCCCCTGGCGGACGGCAGCGACTTTGTGGCTGCCTACTGCGAGATCCCCTATACCGAGGTGGCTCTCTCGGAGGACGGTATGACCCTCACCGTCACCATGCACGACACCTTCCTCAGCAGCGGCACCCTCTCCAAGGAGGTAGACCTGGACTTTTTGAAGGAGTATGCCTCCCTCTACCCAGAGAGCTTCCCCGCCGGGGAGTTGGCGGGAAGCTGCACCCTCATCGAGAATGCGGATCTGCGTCAGGATGGGAACAACGCCGTGCTGACCGTCACTCTGGCTGACGGCCCCATCCGCGGCAGGAACTTCGGTGACGGTTATTACCGCTTCACCGCTGAGACTGGCTATACCGGCATCGCTGACATCGGTCCCTACCTTCGAGTAACCCTCAACGCCACCAACGAGCTCTTTGCAGGCAACTGAGCAGTCCATACAAGCCGTGGACAGCGTGGGTGCGGGCGCACCGTGTCTGACCCAGTTTTGACCCAGAATCCGAAAAAAGCGGGCAGGGCTGGACGGAAACAATAGAAAATCCGCCGAACGAATGATGACAAAAAGCACAAATCGGAGCCGAAATGACTCCGATTTGTGCTTGAGACAGCCTCATAACCCGGAGGCCGTAGGTTCGAGTCCTGCCTCCGCAACCAGAAAAGTATCCTGAAGCCGCAAGACTTCAGGATATTTTTTATTTTGCCAGCGGGAGACTGGTTTCACCAGACGGCGGTTGTTCTGTGAAAAAAGCGGGGCATGGTTTCGACACTCCTTCGGCGGCACGGTTCTATTTCGTTTCGGCATAGCTTTATTTGTATTTCGCATTTGCATTTTGCCTAAAGCGGCGGCGGAGAAGTGATGGGGCGTCTATTTTCTTCGACGAAATCCGTCCTGCGCGGACAAAATTGTATTGACAACGGCGGAGGATGGGTCTATTGTACACACATCATTCGTCAAATGCTTTGAGCAGGACACGACTTCCCCGGATCACCGCTTTCAGAGAGCCGTTGGTGGTGCAAAACGGCAGCAAGGAACGGGCAGGCCATCCCCTGTGAGCAGCCGCGGTGAAAGGCGCAAACGCCGAGTAATCGCAGCCGGTCCCCCACCGTTAACAGGGTGCGCTCTCCGATCCATTCGGGCAGCGGTCGAGCGGCCGGTTTTCCGGCAAGCAAAGTGGTAACGCGGAAGTTGAGATCTGCGGCGGATATCGCCGCGATATTGGCCTTCGTCTTTGCGATGGGTTTTCGTTGTGGAAAACCTGCGGCAGAGGCGGGGCTTTTCTTTTTGCTCCCGGCATTGACGAAGAACACAGCTTTTTTAGGAAAGAAAGGGAAATCACATGAACACACTCGTCATCGTGCTGATCGCGGCGGTCGTCCTCGTCGCTGCCTATGCACTCTATGGGCGCTGGCTCGCCAAGACCTGGGGCATCGACCCCAAGGCGCAGACGCCCGCCGTCAAGTATAACGACGGCAAGGACTTTGTCCCCACCAACGGCTGGACCGTCTTCAGCCATCAGTTTTCCTCCATCGCGGGCGCGGGCCCTGTCACCGGCGCGATCCAGGCCGCCGCGTTCGGCTGGCTGCCGGTGCTGCTGTGGGTGCTGCTCGGCGGCGTCTTCTTCGGCGCTGTGACGGACTTCGGCGCGCTGTACGCCTCCGTCAAAAACGACGGCAAGTCCATGGGCATGCTGATCGAAAAGTACATCGGCAAGCTCGGCCGCAAGCTGTTTCTGCTGTTCTGCTGGCTGTTCTGCCTGATCGTCATCGCGGCGTTCGCCGACATGGTCGCCGGCACGTTCAACGCCTACACCGTGGTCGACGGCGTGACGCAGCTTGCTGACGCCGCGCAGACCAACGGCGCAGCCGGTATGGTGTCCATCATGTTCATGGTGTTCGCCGTCGTCTTCGGCCTTGTGCAGAAGAAGCTGAACCTCTCGGGCTGGAAGGAAGCCGTGCTCGGCATCCTCTGCATCGTTGCCTCGTTCGCCGTCGGCATGAACTGCCCGCTCATCTTCGACAAGGCGACTTGGAGCTACATCACATTCGTCTATATCTTCTTCGCCGCCGTTCTCCCGATGTGGCTTTTGAAGCAGCCGCGAGACTACATGACCACCTTCATGTTCATCTGCATGATCGCGGGCGCGGTCGTCGGCCTTCTCGTTGCGCATCCGACGATGAACCTCCCCGTCTTCACGGGCTTCAACAATGAAAAGCTCGGCACGATGTTCCCCATCCTGTTCGTCACCGTCGCCTGCGGCGCGGTGTCCGGCTTCCACAGCCTCGTCTCCTCCGGCACGTCGTCCAAGACGGTCGAAAACGAGAAGGACATGCTCAAGGTCGGCTACGGCGCGATGATCCTCGAGAGCCTGCTTGCCGTGCTCGCACTCTGCGTGGCCGGTGCGGCCGCCGTGGCGGACGGCACTCCCGCCGCCGGTACCCCGTTCCAGATCTTCAGCCGCGGCGTTGCGGGTTTCTTCGAGATGTTCGGCGTGCCGAACTACGCCGCCACGGTCTTTATGACGATGTGCGTCTCCGCCCTCGCCCTCACGAGCCTTGACGCCGTCGCGCGTATCGCGCGCATGAGCTTCCAGGAGCTTTTCAGCGTGGACGACATGGCTCACGCCGAGCCCTGGCGCAAGCTCCTGTGCAACACGTATTTCTCCACCGTACTGACGCTTGTGCTCGGCTACGTGCTCACGAAGATCGGCTACTCCAACATCTGGCCGCTGTTCGGCTCGGCGAACCAGCTGCTCTCCGCGCTCGTGCTCATCACGCTGTGCGTCTTCCTCAAGGTCACGGGCCGCAGCAACAAGATGCTCTTCCCGCCGCTCGTCATCATGCTCTGCGTCACGTTCACAGCGCTTGTCCAGCGCCTGATGGCCATGGTGAGCGCCATCCAAAATGCCGCTGCCGTCACCATCCCCGCGGGCGAGACGACCTGGGGCGCGGTGTTTATCGCCAACGGCTTGCAGCTCATCATCGCGGTGCTGCTCATCGTGCTCGGCGCGACCATCGTCGTAAACTCCATGAAGAGCTACGTCGCCAGCAAGCACAACAGCGAGGCCAAGGTCTAATTTTGAAAAATGTGCAAAAAAGGAGGCCTTCCGTCGGGAAGCCTCCTTTTTTTGCTTTATTACCAGCTTGCGACCGTGCCGTCGCATCTCGGTTCGGTGCCCGCGGCGTAAACGCCGTTTTCGCACTTCCAGATGATCTCGCCGCGGCCCATGGCCGTGCGGTCGTCGACGATCTCGACCTCGTGCCCCATTGCTCGCAGCTGCTCGGCGATCGCCTCGCCCGCCTCGCGCTCGATCTGGAGCTTTTTGCCGCCGATCCACTGGATGCGCGGCGCGTCGAGCGCCTCCTGCGGGTTCATGGCATAGTCAATGGTGTTTGTCAGCACCTCCACCTGCCCCTGCGGCTGCATGAACGCGCCCATCACGCCGAACGGGCCGACGGCCTCGCCGTCCTTGAGCAGAAAGCCCGGGATGATCGTGTGGTAGGACTTCTTTCCGCCCTCCAAATAGTTATCGCTCTTCGGGTCGAGGGAGAAGTTCGCGCCGCGGTCCTGAAGCGAGATGCCCGTGCCGGGGATAGCGATGCCCGCGCCAAAGCCGCAGTAGTTGCTTTGGATAAGCGAGACCATGTTGCCCTCTGCGTCCGCGGTGCAGAGGTAGATCGTGCCGCCGCAGTGCGGGTCGCCCGCTTTGGGCTCGAGCGCCTTGTCTGTGATGAGTGCGCGGCGGGCGGCGAGATAGTCGGGCGAGAGCAGCTCACTGACCTTTGTTTTCATATAGCGCGGGTCGGCGACGTAGGTCTTCGTGTCGGCAAAAGCGAGCTTGATGGCCTCCATGACCTTGTGATAGTAGTCCGCGTCCTCGCGCTGCTCGGGCAGCGTCAGCCCTTTGAGCATGCCGAGTGCCATCAGCACCGTGATGCCGTGGCCGTTGGGCGGGATCTCGCAGACGGTGTAGCCGCGGTAGTCCTGCGTGATGGGCTCGACCCATTCGGGGTGGTAGTTCTTGAAGTCGTCCTCGCAGAAGTAGCCGCCCGTGGCGCGCGAATGGGCGACGATCCTTTCCATCAGCTCACCGCGATAGTAGCTCTCGCAATTCGTCTCGGCAAGGGAGCGCATCGTGTCGGCATAGGCGGGGAAACGGAAGACATCGCCCGCGCGGTACGGCGAGCCGTCCGGCTTCATAAAGCTCTTCCACCAGTATTCATAGGGGGCGGGGTCCTGCGCCATGACCCTGGCGATGCGCTTGCTGTCGCGCGCCCAGAGCTTGCCGACATTGACGGGCACGGCATAGCCGTTTTCGGCGTAGGAAATGGCGGGGGCGAAGAGCTCGGAGAGCGGCTTTGTGCCAAAGCGCGCATTGAGCGCCGCCCAGCCCGCGGGCGCGCCCGGGACCATCGTGGGGAGCCAGCCCTCCTCGGGCACCTCGGAAAAGCCTTTTGCGCGAACCTCGTCCGCGCTCAGCGCCATCGGCGCAACGCCGCTGGCGTTCAAGCCGTAGAGCTTTTTTTCCTTCTCGATCCACACGAGCGCGAAACAGTCGGCCCCAAGGCCGTTGCCCGTCGGCTCGAGCAGCGGCATCGCGCCGGCCATGGCGACGGCGGCATCGACGGCGTTGCCGCCATTTTTCAGCACGTCGAGGCCGACCTGTGCGCCGAGGGGAACGGACGTGCAGCACACGCCGTTTTTGGCGTAGACCACGTTGCGGCGGGAAGAATATCGGTAAGTTAACGGATCAAAATTCGGCATGATCGTTCTCACTTTCGTCGTTTTTTCCCAGTATAGCGGTCCGCGCGCAAAAGCGCAAGAAAAAAGCGCTGTGCCGCGCGGCGGCGGGAAAGTCTGCGCGAGCAATGCGGAAAACTGAATATTCACCCGATAAGAGATTGAACATTTTGCGTTTTCCCGCTTGACAATCTGAAAAACTGCATTATAATACAATCAATCTGATATGAAATGCCTCCTTTGGCACCGGCCGGGGAGAAAAGGCATCCATGACTGAGCCGTAGGTATTCCGGGCGACCGGATAAGGCTGGGTCGTGGGTGCTGTTACTTTTTTATAGAGAAAAGGAGAACGATATGAACATCAAGCCCTTTGCTGTGGAAGAATGGATGAACGAGTACGAGGTGGGTGCGCTATACAACATCGCCGAGACCTGCGTCGACTCCGTTTCGCTCGACGAGCTTTTCGAGCTCGCGGGCGAGAACAAGGAGGACTTTTTGAAGGACTTCTGTGCCCAGCGCTTGACCTATGGCGATATCTGGGGCAGCGAGGCGCTGCGCAGCGGCATTTCCAAGCTCTATCACACGATCAAAGCCGACGAGGTCGTGCTCACGCACGGCGCGGCGGGCGCGAACCATCATGTGTTCTGCTCGCTGATCTCCGCGGGCGACCGTGTGGTCAGCATCATGCCGACCTATCAGCAGCTCTACTCCATCCCCGAGGCCATCGGCGCGGACGTCGCCATCATGCACCTAAAGCAGGAAAACGACTATCTCCCCGACCTGAATGAGCTCAAGAGCCTCGTCACGCCCGAGACGAAAATGATCTGCATCAACAACCCCAACAACCCCACCGGCGCGCTGATGAGTAAGGAGCTGCTGGGGAGCATCGTGGAGATCGCCCGCGGCGTGGGCGCGTACATCCTCTGCGACGAGGTCTACCGCCACCTGACGCAGGAGGACGAGTGGTGCGAATCCATCGTCGACCTGTACGAAAAGGGCATCTCGGTCAGCAGCATGTCCAAGGTCTTCTCGCTCGCGGGCCTTCGCATGGGCTGGATCGCCACGCACGATGAAGCGGCGCGCAAGGCGTTCCTGTCGCACCGCGACTACAATTTAATTAGCTGCGGCATGTTCGACGATGCGATCGCGTCCATCGCCCTGCGCCACAGCGACGTGATGCTCAAGCGCAATCAGCGCATCGTGCGCGAGAACCTCGCCATCCTCGATGACTGGATCAAGGAAAATCCGCACTTTTTCTACACCAAGCCCAAAGCCGGTACGACCGCGCTCGTTTACTACGATTTCGATATCCCCTCCTACGAGTTTTGCAAGCGCATGTACCACGAGACCGGTGCGTTCGTCACGCCGGGCGACTGCTTCGAGCAGCCCCACAGCATGCGCGTCGGCTACGCCTGCGACGTCAACACGCTCAGAGACGGCCTTGCCGCGGTGACGAAGTTTGCCGCGACGCTGTGAGCGGCGAAAACACGCGATAAATAAAAGAAATCCGTCCGGTCATCGACCGGACGGATTTTTGACTTGTAAGGGGTTCACGCCTTGGCCCTGTTCCCGCGCATGAAGTGCAGAATAAGGCCGATGGCCGCGCCGATAAGCGTCGGGCAGATCCAGCCGAGGCCGAGGTCGGCAAACGGTAGGTACTGCTGACCGAACGCCTTGATGGCCGGACCGTGGATGGCGTTGAACACGCTCTCGGGCAGCGCGATGATCAGATCGTAAACGGCAGCGATGAGCGTGAGGCCGATCGTCCAGCAGTACACCGTGCGGTCGTGGCCGAAGAATTTACCGAGCAGCGCCAGCGCAATGAGCGCGATGGAGAGCGGATAGAGGAACATCAGCACCGGCAGCGAATAGCTGATGATGGCGCTGAGGCCGAGGTTCGCAAACAGCAGCGACACGAGGCTGAAAATGATTGCCCAGATGCGGTACTTTGGCCCGTCGGGGAAGAGCGCGCTGAACGTCTCGGCGCAGCTCGTGATGAGACCGACGGCGGTCTTGAGGCACGCGAGCGTCACCGTGGCGGCGAGGATGAAGAGACCGGCGGAGCCGAGGTAGTGCTGTGCGATCTGCGCGAGCGCCGTGCCGCCGTTCTCGCTGGCTTCAAGCACGCCGCGGCTCTGCGTGCCGGCGATCGTGACGGCGATGTAGATGAACGCCATCAGAAGGCTGCTGAAAATGCCCGCACGGACGGTGCTCCCCGCCACAGCGGTGGGATCGTCCACGCCGAGGTCACGGATGACCTGCACGACGATGATGCCGAAGGCAAGACTCGCCAGCGCATCCATGGTGTTGTACCCTTCGAGGAAACCAGCGAAAAACGGCTGGGACGCGTAGTCGCCGAGCGGCTCGACATCCGCGATGGCCGCACTCGGAGAGAGGAGCGCGACGACGACCAGAATGCCGAGGAAGACGAGAAAACAGGGGTTCAGAATTTTGCCGACCCAGGTCAGGATCTTGCCCGGGCGCAATGCGAAAAAGAGCGCCGCGGCGAAAAACGCTACCGAGAAGAGCAGCAGGTACAGTGTGTTACTGCCATTTTGCGGAAGCACCTGCTCAAGTCCCACGGTGAATGACGTCGTCGCGCAGCGGGGAATGGCGAAAAACGGCCCAATGGTCAGATACAGCGCGCAGGTGAAGAACATCGCGTAGGGGCGGTTGACCTTGCTGCTCAGGTCAAAAAGACCGTTGGAGCGGCTGATGCCGAGCGCGGCCACGCCGAGCAGCGGCAGGCCCACGCCCGTGATGAGAAGCCCCAGAATGGCCTGCCAAACGTTGGAACCGGCCATCTGGCCGAGGTGCACGGGGAAAATAAGGTTACCTGCGCCGAAAAACAGGCCGAAGAGCATGCTGGCAACATAGGTGTATTCCTTGGCGGTGAGCTTGCGTTTCATGGTAAAAAATTTCCTTTCATGGCGGTGGGGCAAAAATGCCCCGTCCTGAATGATTCGGGTAACAAAAAAACCGGTCTGTTCCCGCGCTCTGACATTGCAAGGGGATACTCCCATGCTTGTGGAACATTCCACAAGTGCTTTGCCAGATCAATGGAGCATACCGGATCCATGCTGCCGATCATTGCAGGCAGCGAATCAAACCGAGCCTTGGAAAATGAGGTCGATCAAACCGCTGCCAACTGCTTCGACGGCATAGATTCGGACGAATGCGCCTCTATGCCAACGATCAGTCGCCAGCTTACTCCAAAATTGACATTTTTGGACGTAACCATGGTGTTCAAACGATCGCCTCCTTTGCTGCGGAAATTGGCCTCATTATACCATGTCATTACATTTTGTCAAGTATCAATGAGAAAATGATATGTTAAAATCAGAAGCGAAAAATTGGGCCGATGGATGAAGCTTCATTCAGGCCACGCAAAGAAGCATGCGGCGCGATAATGCGCCACCTTGCGGTAAAGGCGCGAAAAAGGCGCGAAAATAGACTGCTTTCGCACCTTTTCGGTAAATAAAAAGATCAGAACACCACGACGAGCAGCATCTTGAACTGCTCCTGACCGTACACCGCGTGCGGATGGCGCG
>ERZ773188.1606-NODE-1606-length-24625-cov-19.929752_pt1 | contig 24625 bp, 18 predicted proteins | sample MGYA00581011_ERZ773188 | MGnify/ENA primary metagenome ERZ773188 (study PRJEB29015, sample SAMEA2737798) | human gut metagenome | biome: human gut; feature: human-associated habitat; material: faeces | place: China | collected 2012 ...
CAGAATTTCCGTAAATCTGGTTTATGATGATTGTCTGGAAGAACTGTTACAGGTACATTGTACTGCAATGAATTGTAATAGCCTCGTGGTCAAACTCATTCTACATCAGAAAGCCCTGTACTATTTCTTTTTTATGAAAAAAGTTGCAAAGTGCTTGTAGAAAGATAAAGGGTATGATTACTTTGCTTTGCTGCAGAGTAAGAGCGTACACAAATGAACATCCAGTCACAGCGTAAGAAAACCGGGAGACCGTGAACGCAGCAGGGGGCACACCCTCATGTAAGCGACTAGCGAAGCTGTTTAGATACTGTAGAATTATGCACATGAAACACAGAAATGCCCAGCCATGGATGGCTGGGCAAGGTGTTATGCGCCATGGACGGCGCATAAAAGCCGGTTTCGTCAAGTATAGAAACACTATAAGCATAATTCGTACAGAATCTTAACAGCAAAGCGTTAGCGCACGTGATGGTGTGCCATCCCCCGGCTGCGTTCACGGTCTCCCGGTTTTCGTAGTTAGTCAAGTGAATTAAGCAGTCTTTCCGGTATAAAGCTGATAATACTTTCCCTTCTTTGCAATCAGCTCATCATGGCTTCCCCTCTCGATAATGCGTCCCTGCTCTAAAACCATAATGCAGTCGCTGTTTCTGACAGTAGAAAGCCTGTGTGCGATAACAAATGTAGTACGGCCATGCATGAGCTTATCCATGCCGTCCTGAACAATACGCTCGGTACGCGTATCAATTGAGCTTGTAGCCTCATCGAGGATGAGCACAGGCGGATCGGCGATAGCGGCACGCGCAATGGCTAGAAGCTGGCGCTGACCCTGGCTTAGGTTTGCACCGTCACCTGTCAGTACAGTATTGTAGCCGTCAGGAAGCTGGCGGATAAACGTATCGGCGTTTGCCAGGCGGGCAGCTGCGTATACTTCATCATCTGTGGCATCAAGCTTGCCGTAGCGGATGTTTTCCATGACAGTAGCTGTGAAAAGGTGGGTATCCTGCAAAACAATGCCAAGAGAGTGGCGCAGATCAGCCTTTTTAATTTTGTTTATATTGATGCCGTCATATCTTATCTTGCCGTCTGCTATATCGTAGAAGCGGTTGATAAGGTTAGTGATGGTAGTCTTTCCAGCTCCGGTGGTGCCGACAAAGGCAATCTTCTGACCGGGTGTTGCAAAAAGATCCACGTCGTGCAGCACAATTTTCTCAGGCACATATCCGAAATCCACATCATCAAATACCACATCGCCCTCGAGCTTTTTGTAATCCACAGAGCCGTCAGCCTGATGAGTATGCTTCCATGCCCATAAGCCGGTGCGCTCAGGGGTTTCAGTGAGCTTTCCGTTTTCTTCTTTAGCATTTACAAGTGTGACATAGCCCTCGTCAGTCTCAGGCGCTTCGTCGAGCAGTGAGAAGATACGGTCACATCCGGCAAGCGCCATGATGATACTGTTGAACTGCTGGCTGACCTGCGAGATAGGCATGTTAAAGCTCTTGTTAAAGGTCAGAAAGCTCGCAAGCTTACCAAGGGTCAGACCGCCAAAGCCTGAAAGAGCCATAACACCGCCGGCAAGAGCGCAGAGCACGTAGCTTAGATTTCCAATCTGTGCGTTTACAGGACCGAGCATGTTGGAGTACATGTTGGCATTGTAGGCGCTTTCAAAGAGTTCATCGTTTATTTTGTCGAAGGCTTCAATATTTTCCTGCTCGTGGGTAAATACCTTGACTACCTTCTGGCCGTTGAGCATTTCCTCGATGAAGCCGTTAACCTTGCCGAGGTCGCGCTGCTGCGCAAGGAAATAGCGGCTGGAGAAGCCTGCAAATTTCTTTGTCACGACTGTTGTTACGATTACCATCACGATAGTTAGCACGGTGAGAGGAATATTTAGTATGACCATTGAAACAAAAACGCTCACAACAGTGATTGCACTGTTAAGTATCTGCGGAAGACTCTGGCTGATGAGCTGGCGGAGTGTATCGATATCGTTTGTATAAATCGACATGATATCGCCGTGCGCATGTGAGTCAAAGTATCGGATTGGCAGATCCTGCATATGGGAAAAGAGCTCAACACGCAGGTTCTTGATGGTACCCTGTGATACGTAGATCATTATTTTGCTGTATGCAAACGTACTGATGACGCCGATGCCGTAGAATACGGCGACCCTTCCCATTGCTGCAAGGAGTGGTCCGTAGTCTGGAGTTCCTGTCTTAAGCAGTGGAACTATATAGTCGTCAATCAGATTTTTGGTAAACATGGTTCCCTGCACATTTGCAAGTACACTGACAAAGATACATATCACAACAATTATGCAGGCAGGTAAATATTTCTTGAAAATAAATCCCATGAGGCGCGCAAAAAGCTTACCGGGATTTTTGATTTTGGGTTTTGGCCCCCGTGGTCCTCTTGGTCCTGGCATCAGGCAGCACCTCCTTCATCAAAGTCTCCTCCGCCGTTTGTCTGGGAATCGTAGACATCGCGGTAGATTTCATTATTTTTCAGCAGATTTTCGTGAGTGTCAAAGCCGTCCACTTTTCCGTCATTCATCACGATGATACGGTCAGCATCCATGACGGATGAGATACGCTGTGCGATGATGAGCTTAGTGGTTCCCGGTATTGTTTTTGCGAGGGCAGCACGGATTTTTGAATCTGTTGCTGTATCCACAGCCGAGGTGCTGTCATCGAGTATGAGTATCCTTGGCTTTTTAAGCAGAGCTCTTGCGATACACAGACGCTGCTTCTGGCCACCGGATACGTTGGTTCCGCCCTGCTCTATGTAGGTGTTGTACTTGTCAGGGAAGGACTCGATAAAGTCATCGGCGCATGCCATTTTGCATGCCTTTATACACTCATCTGTGGTAGCGTTTTTGTCACCCCAGCGCAGATTTTCGAGTATGGTGCCCGAGAAAAGCACGTTCTGCTGGAGCACGACGGCTACCTTGTTTCTGAGAGTGTCCATGTCGTACTCACGCACATCGTGGCCTCCGACGATTACAGAGCCGGTGTCTGTGTCGTAGAGACGGCTTATCAGGTTTACAAAGGAGGATTTCGAGCTTCCGGTTCCTCCTATGATTCCGATGGTCTCACCGGATTTTATGTCTAGATTTATATCTGACAGAACCGGAGTCTCAGCAGTGTCTGAATATCTGAAGGTTACATGCTTAAAGCTTATGCTTCCGTCAGGCACATCGTAGAGAGGCTCCTTTGGATTGTGCAGTGTGCTCTGCTCATTTAATACCTCACTGATTCGTCTTGCGGATGCGAGCGAGAGTGAAATCATTACAAATACCATCGAGAGCATCATAAGATTCATCAGAATATTCATGCAATAGGTGAGAAGCGCCATCAAATCACCTGTAGTGAGTGTACTGCTTACCACCATATGAGCTCCGAGCCAGCTTATTAACAGGATGCAGGCATACACGGTAAACTGCATGAGCGGAGAGTTGTATACCACAAGGCTTTCAGCCTTTACAAATACATCGTAGATATTTTGTGCTGCCTTTGAAAAGCGCTTTTTCTCATAATCCTCACGGACGTATGCCTTTACAACGCGGATAGCAGATACGTTTTCCTGCACGCTTTCATTCAGGTCATCGTAGCGCTTGAAGGCTCTGTCGAAGTATTTCATGGCTGCCTTACTGATGAAAAGCAGCAAAGCTCCAAGTACGATGACGGCGATTAAGTAAATTGTCGCAAGACGCGGGCTGATGAAAAATGACATAGCCATCGCACATATTATGGATGCAGGAGCTCTCATAGCCATGCGAAGCATCATCATATAAGCATTCTGGATGTTTGTCACATCGGTTGTCATACGTGTGACAAGGCTAGCGGATGAGAATCTGTCGATATTTGCAAAGGAAAAGGTCTGGATGTTGCGAAACATTGCAGCACGCAGATTTTTTCCAAAGCCCATGGCGGCCTTTGCACCATATTTTGCACCGAGACATCCTGTCAAAAGACCAAACAGTGCTGCGACAATCATCCACACACCCATGATATAGATATGCCTTGTGTCGCCCATATTGACACCGTTGTCGATGATTGATGCCATGAGAAGAGGGATTATGGTATCCACAGCCACCTCAAGCAGCATGAAAACAGGTGTCGCAATCGAAGCCCATTTGTATTCCTTTATTTGGGCACCTAGTGTTTTTAACATATGTTTTGTCCTTTCTTCTTATATTTCATATTTGATTAAAACAAACTTCCCACATTTATGGTAATGTGGTTAACTAAAAAAATACTTGCATTTAATTAGTTAGTGTGCTAACTATATTATAGATATACTTTTTTTATTGTCAAGAAAAATCTATGAAAGGATTTCAGATATGAAGGAGTTTACACCGGATAAATACTTAGGACACAAGATAAACCGCATCAGCAGGAGTATAGACAGATATTTTGACAGAAAAAGGTGCAGTAAAACAGAATGTATACCGCGAAGCCAGGGGATGATGATTGGATATATAATGGATAATCAGGGCCAAAATATATTTCAAAAGGATATCGAAGCAAAGTTTCATCTGTCAGGAGCCACAGTGACAAATATGCTTAAAAGTCTTGAAAAAAACGGCTATATCGTGCGCACACCTATGGAAAATGATGCAAGGCTTAAGAGGATTGAGCTGACGCAAAAAGCACTGGACCACGAAAACAGGGTAAGGGAAAATATAATGGTAATAGAGGAAGCCATGCACGAAGGCTTTTCTAAGGAGGAGTTTAACATGATCCTTGGCTTTTTGGACAGAGTGATTGACAATATGGAAAAGCTTAACAAGTAACAAAATAATTACAGAGTTGAAAAAGTAGCATAAATATTGTGGATTTTTTTGTGCAATAAGTCAAAATGCTACAAAATATTGTTGAGCGTATTGACATAGCAACAATATCTTGTATAATTTAGATTGTCATCAAAAGACAGATGCACAGATTTGTATTAAATAATATGGCATTTTATATGTAGCTATATCGTAATTGTTTGGTGAAAAGCCCGCTTTACATTGCAGGGCAGTGACATGAATTAATGATTACATCTCATTTATAGCTGCATATTTTGTGCCATTACACATGATAAAATGTATATATATAGTATGTGCATTGAATGACAATACTATATATAGTACACTACATTATATGGAATATAGTATACAGAGAGGAGAAATTTACATGAAAATCATCAAGCGAAGCGGCAGTGAGGATATATTTGATGCAGCCAAAATTGTAGCTGCCATTAGAAAGGCAAACGATTCAGTGCTAGACTATGAGAAGCTTACTGCTGATCAGATTGAGGAAATTGCAAGCAACGTGGAGACTGCATGTGAGAACATGAAGCGCTCTCCAAGCGTTGAGGAGATACAGGATATGGTGGAGAACCAGCTCATGAACAAGCGTGCCTTTACCGTAGCCAGAAACTACATTACTTACAGATATAAGAGAGCCATCGTCCGTAAGTCAAACTCTACGGACCAGCAGATTCTTAGCCTTCTTGAGTGCAATAACGAGGAGGTAAAGCAGGAAAACTCCAACAAGAATCCTACTGTAAACAGCGTGCAGCGTGACTACATGGCAGGTGAGGTGAGCAAGGATATCACACGCCGTTTCCTGCTTCCTGAGGATATAGTGGAGGCTCATGAGAAGGGGCTTATCCATTTCCACGATGCAGATTATTTTGCACAGCATATGCACAACTGCTGTCTTGTAAACCTTGAGGACATGCTTCAGAACGGCACAGTAATCAGTGAGACTATGATTGACACACCAAAGAGCTTTTCAACAGCCTGCAACATTGCTACACAGGCTATCGCACAGATTGCCAGCTCACAGTATGGTGGACAGAGTATCTCGCTTGCACATCTGGCACCATTTGTACAGGTCAGTCGTGAGAAGTTCAGAAAGCAGGTGCAAAAGGAATTCGAGAGCGTAGGCCTTGATTTAGATGAAGAAAAAATCAACGAGGTAGCAGAGCTCCGTGTCAAGGAGGAAATCAACCGTGGTGTGCAGATGATTCAGTATCAGGTCATCACACTCATGACTACAAACGGACAGGCACCGTTTATCACAGTATTCATGTACCTGAATGAGGTATCCGATCCGCAGACAAAGGCAGATCTTGCCGCAATCATTGAGGAGATGCTGCACCAGAGAATAAAGGGTGTAAAGAACGAAAAGGGTGTATATATCACACCGGCATTCCCTAAGCTCATATATGTGCTTGAGGATGATAATATCACAGAGGATTCAAAGTACTGGAATCTCACAGTGCTCGCGGCACAGTGCTCTGCAAAGAGAATGGTGCCTGACTATATTTCAGAGAAGGTCATGAAGGAGCTTAAGGACGGAGATGTGTATACATGCATGGGCTGCCGTTCATTCCTCACAGTGGACAGATGCTCACAGACAGCGGGCAATGTGGCACATGCCGAGAACTTTGATCCAAACAAGCGTAAATACTATGGACGTTTCAACCAGGGTGTTGTCACCTTAAATCTCGTTGATGTGGCATGCTCATCAGAAAAGGATGAGGAAAAATTCTGGAAGATACTTGATGAGAGACTTGAGCTGTGTCATAGAGCACTTATGTGCAGACATAAGAGGCTTCTTGGTACCAAATCCGATGTAGCACCGATTCTCTGGCAGAACGGAGCACTTGCACGTCTGAAAAAGGGAGAGGTTATAGACCCATTATTATTTAACGGATACTCAACAATCTCACTCGGCTATGCAGGACTTTGTGAGTGTGTACGCTATATGAAGGGAGTATCACACACAGAGCCAAAAGAGGGAACACCGTTTGCACTTAAGGTAATGCAGCGCTTAAACGATGCATGTGAGCAGTGGAAAAAGGAGTCAAACATCGATTTCAGTATATATGGCACACCGCTTGAGTCTACCACCTATAAGTTCGCGAAGTGCTTACAGAAGCGCTTTGGTATCATAAAGGGTGTTACCGACAAGAACTATATTACAAACAGCTACCATGTGCATGTAACAGAGCAGATTAATGCATTTGACAAGCTAAAGTTTGAGTCCCAGTTCCAGAAGCTGTCTCCGGGTGGCGCTATCAGCTACGTGGAGGTACCAAACATGCAGGACAATATCCCTGCAGTGCTTTCAGTAATGCAGTACATTTACGACAATATCATGTACGCAGAGCTGAATACAAAGAGCGACTATTGCCAGGTATGCGGCTACGACGGAGAAATCAAAATCGTAGAGGAAGAGGGCTCAGGCAAGCTCATCTGGGAGTGCCCACACTGTGGCAACCGCGACCAGAATAAGATGAGCGTAGCCCGCCGTACATGCGGCTATATAGGTACACAGTTCTGGAATCAGGGAAGAACCCAGGAGATTAAAGAGCGAGTGCTTCATCTGTAGAAGTTAAAGGAGGTTATTGGTGTTCTGAAAAAAGAGATATATTACATTAATAGTCTGATGTAACATAAAAATATGCCGTATGGCAGCTTTTGAAAATATTTCATAAGCTGCTGTATGGCTTTTTTATAAATAAGTCTATATTCATGCATTCAAAAGTGTTATAATATTAGTTATAAAAATAATTTTATTCATATATATACGAGGTAGTTTTTAAACTATGGGGATTAAAACATTTGAAACACGCGAAGCATTAAAAAATAAATTACATAACAGAAAACTTATCTTTTCAGAAAATGAGCTTGATGAAGTTTTAATTTCTCATAATTATTTTAATTTATTTAATGGCCTAGAAACTATTTTTCTACAAACATCCTTTCCTAAAACATATGATAAAGTAAAGTTGATTGATTTCATTAATCTATATCAATTTGATAAAGAAATTAGATCAATCTTATCAAATTGCTTGGATTCTGTTGAAGAGAAGTTAAAAGCCTCAATAGCATATAATTTTTGTAAGCATCATTGTGTTTCATTAACGGATACAATGCAATATACAAATAAGTATAATTTTATGAACCCTGCAAACAAAGAATCTGGGACACCGACATATTGTCATTATTCTGAAGCATATCCATTTGTTAATTATCAAAATCAAAAGATATATCAGGATTTTGATAAGTTTTGTCTTTTTAAACCATTTTTTCTATCTAATTTAGTAGATAGAAATGATCATATTGATATTTCATTTTATTTAGACAATGATTACGTAGCACCTTCAGGGGTTGCTGTTTATCGTAATAGTGATGGCACTTACAACAGAAACATCGCTGTGCCATTTTGGGTTGCAATAGAGACTCTTACATTTGGTGAAATATTAAGACTGTTGCACTATTTGCAAGATGATGTTCTTAAAGATGTTTTAAATGATTTTAATTTACCATTATCAAAACGTGCCCCGTTCTTAAATATGATTGATATTTTATTATGTCTTAGAAATAACTGTGCACATACGACGCTACTTAATAGATTTCGGACTGAAAAAAGATATCGAATTAATGCATTATTAATTGCTTCGTTTTCATTAACACCTAAAAATGCAGATTCGGTGTTAAAATTATTTGATTCAATTAAAATATTAAGCTTTTTTACTGACGTATCTGCATTAAAGAAACCTTTACGGACATTAAAATTTAAAATATATGTTAGTATGGGAATAAAAAAGGGGAAAACAGTATATAATAAAATATTAGCACGAATGGGATGCGGAGACTATAAAAAATGGAATATAGATTTATTTGAAACAAAATATTTTTTATAATTTCCTTGACATTTTTATTAATTAGTAGTATAATGCACACAACAAATGAGATGCCCTTAAGGGCGCTAAGTAATGGAGGCATTACTTTCGATAAAAAACCTAGCAGATAATGCTAGGTTTTTTTGGTGGTGCGTTGACAGACATTAAATTAAAAAGCTGCTGTACGGCTTTTTTATATATAGTACCGTGGACTCTGGCAATTTGCCTATAAAAAAACTAAAAATTATGATGCATATTAATATATTTAGCTTGCATAAAAAATTATTATACTTCTAAACGCGTAAAAGTATTGTGAAATTTCCACAAAATCAATGTGAATGTCATTTCTTGAATAACCGTTTGAACAATCTGAATTTTTGTATATTTTCCCATATTTACAAATATTAAATTGATGTATTTTTGCTAAATTGGTCATAAATAACTTGTCATTTATGTCAATTGAAACGTACGCAATAAATGTATAGACTGTAAATATAGTTATTGCAACCGATTGCGCTATTGCGCATGGAACAGATGAAATTATGCGCGGCATGCAATTTGAGAAGGTGCATGACAGTGGCTTAATGGCTTTGATATTTATCAATTTGATAGTCATTTACCACTGCATAAAAACAAGGAGGAAAATATGAGCAGGAAGAGAAAAATGGCATCTATAACAAGTGCCGGACTGGTGTTTGCAATGCTTTTAAGCCAGAGCGCTGTGGCGGATTTGGGTACAGAGCAGGTTAAGGCAGCAGAGAATACCGCAAAGTGGGTAGACACAGAGTATGTGGTGAATGGAGACTTTGAGTCGTCTATAAATGGGGATGGAAGTATAACCGGTTGGACTAAGTCAACGGGAAGTGGACTATTTGTCACAAAAGATGAGTGGGCGAAAAATAATACAACTCAGTTTACAAAGATAAAGGACATAACTGGGGACAATTCGCTATCTCAAACAATCAAGAATGTTGAGCCGGGAACCTATAGGATTTCAATTGAACAGGATGGGCAAAAAGATGTTAAATCAGGCCTGTATGTGAAATATTTGGAACAGGCTAAAGAACTTCCTGCTACAACAGACTGGGATAATTGGGAAACAGTTACAACCGATGAATTTACAATTGAAGCTGTACAAGATGTTGATATATGTATTGGAGGAGAGGTTACGAATGGCTATTGGGGCGATATTGACAATATTAAGCTTCAAAAGCTTTATGAAACAAAATCAGATGATACTGACTCTTCAGAAGAAAACAAGAAAGGCTACACAATCTCAGTAAACCAGACAGATGTAGCCGTAGAAAATGGCGATACAGTCAATCTTGAAGCAAAGATTACCTATGATGGAAAAGAAATAAGTGAACTTCCTGAGGGAGTAAATTTATGGTGGTGGGTTGATACAGGGAATGACCACACAGATGGATTGAGTGACGGAACATTAGAAAATGACAATGGTTCCGGAAAAACTCTTAAGGCAGCTTACACAACAAAGTCAGCAGGTAAATATTATGTTGTAGCCCAGCTTGAGGATGCAGATAAAAAGGTGCTTGGTTATGTATGTACAACTATTACATCTAAGGCGCCTGAAATTGATACCTCAGTAGACAATGATGATATTGTTGTTGCAAAGGTAAAGGATTTGTCCTCTGATTTCATAATGGGAATGGACATTTCATCTGTTATAACAGAATTAGACAGTGGTGTTATATACAAGGATTATAACGGAAAAGTAATTGACAATGTGACAGATTTCTGTAAATTCCTGGCAGAAAACGATATAAACCATATCCGTGTCAGAGTATGGAATAATCCATATGATTCAAACGGAAATGGATATGGTGGTGGAAATAACGATGTGGCAACCGCAAAGAAAATTGCTGATGCATGCCGCAGTGCCGGAATAAAAATGCTTGTTGATTTCCATTGCTCAGATTTCTGGACTGATCCGAGTAAACAGATGGTGCCTAAGGCATGGAAGGGCTATACAGTTGATGAGAAGGCTGCAGCTGTAGAGGAGTTTATCAATGAATCATTAAACACAATTGATGCATCAAAGGATGTTGTAGATATGGTCCAGGTTGGAAATGAGACAACAGTCGGTTTTATAGGAGAAACAAAAACAGATGCCATGTGCAAGCTCTTTTCCGCAGGCTCAAAAGGTGTTAAGGATTACAACAGTGACGTAAAGGTTGTGATTCATGTGGAAAGCCCACAGAAGAATACACTTACAAAATGGTCAGATAATCTTGAAAATTATAATGTAAATTATGATATTCTTGGAACAAGCTATTATCCATACTGGCATGGAACACTGAGCAATTTAAAGAAAGAACTCAGCTATGTTCAGACGAAGCACAACAAGGATGCAATGGTTGTAGAAACAAGCTATGCATATACACTTGATGATTCGGATGGTCATGGAAATACTGTCCGTGAGGGAAATAATGATGACTCGGCAGATGCCACAGAGCCTTTCACTGTGCAGGGACAGTCTACTTTCATAAGAAACCTCATCAATGCAGTAAATGAGGCAGGAGGCCTTGGTGTATACTACTGGGAGCCGGCATGGATTACCGTGGGAGATACCACAGGTCTTTCAGAGGAGGCTGCAGCAGCAAGATATGAAGCAAATAAAAAGATTTGGGAGGAAAAAGGCTCAGGCTGGGCAGCAAGCTACGGCGGTGAGTATGATCCAAATGATGCCGGAAAATGGTATGGTGGTTCGGCTGTTGATAATCAGGCAATGTTTTATCCGGATGGAACAGCAACAGCAGCTCTTAAGGTATGGAAGTATGTAAAGACCGGTGCCAAGGTAACGAAAATTGGAGTTGAGGATATAGAAACAGCAGATGTTACAGCAGAGGCTGGAAAAGAGCCTGAGCTTCCAAAAACAATCAATGTGACATACAATACCGAAAAAGTGGCCGAGAATGTTATCTGGAACACAGATGGAATTGATTTTTCAAAGGCAGGAACCTACACTGTAGAAGGAACTGTCAAATTCAGCAGAAAAATCGAGCGTGGTGCTTATAAGGATAAGACAATAGGTACAACAAAATGTACAGTAGTTATAAAACAGAAAAATCTCATTACAGATGCAGATGATGCAGGCTTTGAAAAGGCTGATAATTTTACTGTCGATAACAAGATTGTCGATTCGGTTTCTTCTACCAAGGATGATAAGAAGTCAGGAGCAGCATGTGCTCACTGGTACAATGGCGGCACAGATGTAGCCGAGGCAGAAATTACATACAAGAATGCTATCACACTTGCTTCAGGAGAGTATACCTTCGAGTACGCAGGACAGGGTGCCGATGGAGATCAGCTTTATGCCAAGGCTGTTGATTCCAAAGGTAATGTCATTGCTAAGGGTGACAATGTAACACTTGCAGGCTGGAAAAACTGGAAGACTCCAAGCGTTTCGTTTAAGCTTGATAAGGAAACCGAGGTTACTCTTGTTGTCGGAATCGTGAGTGCAAAAGGTGGCTGGGGAACAGCCGATGACCTATACTTATATCAGACAAAGTCAGCCGACAAGAGTGATGCCGATAATGGTAATACCGGTGATGATGACAATAATAAGCCGGATACCCCATCTACTGATGATAATAACAAGGACAATACAGGAAACGGTGATACTGCCACACAGCCTGCAAAGGCTCTTACACCGGGAGCGGTTGTAGCAAGCATATCCGACACCAAAACAACTGTAAAGGACACTAAGGGAATCCTTCCGGATACAGTAAAATTCGAGTCAAAGAAGGTAACTGATGAGAAGGAAGTGGCAAAGGTTACAGATGTAGTAAAGGATAAAATTGTAGGAGTAAAGGATGTTTTAATATATGAGCTTAATCTGACAGATGGCACTACACAGCTTCATCAGCTTGCAGACAAGGTTCAAGTAACTATGGATATGCCGTTTGCATTAGCTGACAATGAGGCAATCAAGGTATTCCGTGTGGATTCAGATAAGCTTATAGCCTGCACATCAAGGGTAGCAGATGGAAAGCTTGTATTTGAGACAGACCATTTCAGTACATTTGCTTTTGTAAAGGTAAATACCAATGCAGGTACTAAAGCAGCTCCTGCAGGCGCAGCAAAGACCTCAGATGACAGCAATATGTATATGTGGCTTGTTATCGCAATGGCTGGTCTTGGAGTGTCAATAGCAGCTCTTATGAACCGCAAAAAGGAGCAGGCATAGCAGTGTTTCTAAAGGCGTAACATAAAGCACAAAAATAAAACCGTCGTACCGGGCCGTAAATGGCAGGGTACGACGGTTTTACTTATGTGCTTTACTGATTAATTACTTTAATTACTCATCAAACTTTTCGGCCTTATCGAAGAGCTCATAAACCTCTTTTGAAGGCTCCTTTGTGCAAAGTGTCACAACAACGGCTGCGATAAGTCCTAAAACAAATCCCGGCAGCAGCTCGTAGATTCCGGTTGATGTAAGGAACGCATACCACAATATATCAACGGCAGCACCTGTTATGATTCCTGCAACAGCACCCTTGAAGTTAAAGCGCTTCCAGAAGAGGCTGAGCATGATTGCAGGTCCAAAGGCAGCTCCAAAGATACCCCATGCATTGGAAACAAGTGCCATGATAGAGCCGGCATTAGGGTTTGATGCGATGATGAGTGCTGCAACAGAGATTCCAAGAACGACAATACGGCCGGTCCACATCATCTCTTTATCACTTGCCCTGCCTTTTCTGATGACAGGCTTGTACACATCACTTGAGAATGCAGATGAAGCAGCAAGCAGCTGGCTGTCTGCGGTACTCATGGAAGCGGCAAGCACTGCTGAGAGGAGTATACCTGAGATAACACCCGGGAAAATCTTTCTTACAATTTGGATGAAAACAAGAGAGTTTTCATTGATTGTTTCGTCAAAGCCAAGGAAAAGTCTTCCGATTACTCCGATTAAGGTTGCAAAAAATACAATAAGCAATGTCCATGTGATACCGATTTTTGCTGATTTCTTCAAATCCTTCTGTGATTTGATGGACATGAATCTGATGATGATATGTGGCATACCAAAGTAACCAAGTCCCCATGCCAGTCCTGACACGATATCCTGCCAGCTTGAGAATGGATTTAAGTAACCGCCCGGGAGTGCTGACATAGATGATGTATCAAGCATAAATGCTGCAAAAATCGGTGCTATAAACATAGAACCAAGCACGAGCATGCCCTGAAAGAAATCTGTCCAGCATACAGCCGAGAAGCCGCCGAGGAAGGTATAGCCTACGATGACCACTGCAGCAAGATACATGGCAATCTGTGGGTCCATTCCTATTACAGTGTGGAAAAGAGTACCGCATGCCTTTACGCTTGATGCCGCATAAATAGTGTATGCAACCAAAAACACAATTGCACATATTACCTGCAGTGCAAGTGATTTGGACAGGAATCTGTTGGTCAGATACTGCGGAATGGTGATTGAGTCATTGGCTACAATCGAGAATTTGCGTAGTCTCGGTGCCTCTAGCAGCCAGCTTATTGTGTAGCCGATTGCAAGTCCCACAGGAATCCATACCTGACCTAAGCCCAGTGCATAGATAGAAGTAGGAAGTCCCATGAGCACCCATGCACTCATGTCTGAGGCCCCGGCTGACAGTGCCGCAACCCATGGTCCCATCTCACGTCCACCAAGGAAGTAGGTTTTTTCTCCACCGTTTCTGGTTTTCACGAAGAAGAAGATACCGATACCCAGCATGCACAGCAGATAGACGATAAATACAATAATTTCTGATGTTTTCATTTGTAGTACCTCTTTAATAGTTTATTTAGTAACCATGCTACCACGTTAGTGCGATAAAGGCAAGGAAAAATTAATGATAAAGCAAAACGATTCATTTATTATTTGTAATTATATAGATAATCAGCTATACTATAAAAAAGTATAGCTGATTTTTATATGTCAAAGGGGTGAAAACGGGATGGGAATATACTTTAACCCTGGAAATGAGAGTTTTTTACAGTCAAAAAACAGTAGAATATATGTGGATAAGACAGAACTGATCAATGAATTAAATAGCAGATTATCGACAGATGATAAATGTATTGCAGTAAGCCATGCAAGGAGATTTGGAAAATCTCATGCTGCCGGAATGATAGATGCATATTATAGCAGGGGCTGTGATTCAGCAGAGTTGTTTGAAGACACTAAGCTTGCAACAAATCCGGCATATAAAAAATATATGAACAAATACAATGTCATACATCTTGATATTTCATCATTTTGGGATGATTATAAGGCAAATATCATTGAAAAAATCAAGGAATACGTTGTGTCGGATTTAAGGGATGAATTTGAAGAAAATGTTGATTTCTCAAAGAAATTCAGTGTTATACTCATGTCTGTTTATAAGCTTACCGGGATACAGTTTGTAATTATTATAGATGAATGGGATTGTGTAATCAGAAATAGTGATGACCAGAATCTGATTCATAATTATTTACAGTTTCTTCATTCATTATTTAAGTCAGAGGAATCAAAGTACTTCCTTGCTTTGGCATATATAACCGGGATACTTCCGATTAAAAAAATAAAGGACGAATCGGCATTGAATAATTTTCAGGAGTTTACAATGCTTAAATCCAGACCAATTACACAATATTATGGTTTTACAGAAGAAGAAGTCATGATGCTGTGCAGGCAATACAACATGGATTATGAGAGCATGAAAGCCTGGTACAATGGCTATCTGATAGATGGTTTGCATATGTATAATCCGAATTCTGTGTCGATGGCACTTAATTACAGGGATTTTGATTCTTATTGGAAAAACACATCATCATTTGAGTCAATCAATACATTTATAAACATGAATTATGAGGGCTTGAGGGATGATATTGTAAATATGCTGTCAGGGAAAAAATTATATGTAAACACCGAAACTTTTCAGAATGATTTTTCTACTGTTTCCTCAAAGGATGAAGCTTTGACAGCTCTGATTCATTTGGGATATCTGGGATATGACAGAGAGGAAGAGAGTGCATTTATTCCAAATTATGAAGTGAAAAAGGCATATCAGGCAGCTCTGTGCACAGGAAATTGGGGGAAAATTGGAAAATCAATTGCCAGATGCGATGAATTGTTAAGGGCTACAATTAATTGTGACAGTGATAAAGTGGCAGAAATAATTGAGCTTGCACATGAATCATATACATCTGTTTTGAGATATAATGATGAAAACTCATTAAGCTGCGTTCTGACAATGGCTTATTTTACAGCACCTGCATATTACAATATTGTCAGAGAAATGCCGGCGGGTAAAGGATATGCAGATATGGTATTTATACCAAGAGAAAATGCCGGAAAACGCCCGGCAATTATAATTGAATTAAAATGTGATAAGACTGCCGAGGCTGCAGTTAAACAGATTAAGGACAGGCACTATGAGGGAGCACTGGCAGGCTATAAGGGAAAGCTTCTTTTGGTTGGAATCAATTATGATAGTCAAAATGGGGAAAAAAAGCATCATACATGCGTCATAGAGGAATATGAAAAATAAGCACATTTCTCTATTGACGAATACCTTGCATTCGCATATCATAATATATAAGTGAAAGGGAGTAGCCGGCACGAGAGTGCTTACTTATCCGTCAGTACGATTGCTCATACATATCATACATATCATACATATATGACAGCAATCCGGAGAGTGATTAAATGGCGAGACTTTTGTTGTTTTATACAGCAGAGGTGTCGCCTTTTTTGTATATAAAAGCCTTCTGCTGATAGGACATAGCTGTAACTATCAATTAATCAGGCATCCTTAAAAAGGACAGCAGAAGGAGGAAAATTATGATTTTTGTAGCAATTTTACTGCTTATAGCAGGCTTTGTAGCACTGGTGAAGGGCGCGGACGTGTTTGTGGATGGAGCGGCGGCGCTCGCAGGGAAATTTGGTATTCCGCAGCTTGTGATTGGACTGACGATTGTGGCGATGGGTACGTCGCTGCCGGAGGCGGCAGTCAGCATCACTGCAGGAATAAAGGGTAATGCGGGGATTACAGTCGGCAATATTGTCGGCAGCAATATACTAAATATCCTTATAATACTTGGAGTGACAGCACTTATCACAAATGTAGCCATACAAAAAACCACCTTCAAATACGAGATACCATACATGCTTCTTATCACAGCGGTGCTTCTCGTGATGGGAATGACAGGCAATGAAATCACATTCATTGAGGGTGTTATACTGTGGATTTTATTTATTGCATATCTGCTTTATTTGTATATTCTGGCAAAAAAGGGCAATGATAGTGGCGATGAGCAGCCAGTAAAGCTATATCCGGTATGGAAATGCCTGCTCTTTATTGTGCTTGGCGGTGTTTGCGTCGTAATTGGAAGCCAGCTTGTCGTAAACGGTGCCACAACTATAGCGAGAGCCTGCGGCATGAGTGAGCGCTTTATCGGACTTACGATCGTGGCATTCGGTACATCACTGCCGGAGCTTGTGACATCTGTTTCAGCAGCACGCAAGGGAAATGCAGGAATTGCAATAGGAAATATAGTCGGCAGCAATATTTTTAATATACTCTTTGTAATTGGTACAGTAGCTCTCATTTGTCCGGTACCGTTTGAGAGCAGGTTTGTGATTGATACAGTTGTGGCAATACTGTGCGGTGTGCTCCTGTGGGGCGGGACGATAAGACATAAAGAGCTTAGAAAGCCATGCGGAGTGGTGATGCTGCTTTGCTATGCGGCATATTTTGTATATCTGGCAGCTATGTAATGATGTGTTTTCGCAATTGCGATGACTGTGTCAAAAAAGAGTGGGATGAAGAGATAAAAATTAAATATAGCAAACTGTCAATAATTGTGCATACAAATTAGTGCTTTAACATCAAAATGATTGTGATTTCACAATGAATATAAACAATTAATTAAAAATAGCACTCTAACTTGACAAGTGCTGATTGCAGGTGTATAACGTAGTCAGAACGAACGGAAGGAAGCGATTATAATGGATAAAAACCCAAAGCATCCATTGAAGAAAAAGAATAAGGCAGATGCAAAGAAGCATCAGAAGCACGTATACGAATAGCAGCTTCCGTTAAGGAATACTATCCAGTAAGCACAATGTACCCCAGCCCGTCACAGGGTTGGGGTATTTTGTGTTTTTGGAAGTATTTTCAGAGACAGCCCTTGAGAAAGCTGTGAATACATTTTCACCTGCACCTTTTATGAGAGAAGCTTTAAGCTTGTCGCCATACATATAGAGGTCATTTTCACGCACAATGCCCCATTCCATCAGGAGCGCTGCCGCACCGGTTACGAACGGAGCAGCCATGGAGGTGCCTGTTTTTGAAGTGTAGCCTCCGGTGTTTGAACAGGAGATAATGTCCACACCGGGCGCTATGATATCAGGCTTTATGCTGTCAAAGGCCCAGGTATAGCCTCGGCCGGAAAAGGCAGCTGTGCGGTTTGTGCGGCTGTCATAGGCTCCGACAGAGATGACGTTTTGTGAGGTCGAGGGGATGGTCAGGGTGATATCGGGTGATGCATTGATAAATGAGGTCTGTGCATTGCGCAGAGCACCTGACGGCAGCCATATATCCCATGAACCGTCCTTTACAGATATGGGCATAAGCGATATTTTCCAGATGCCGGGTGAGATGTATTCTGCTCCCATGAGTTCAATGAATATTTCCTGAAAGGGAGAGTAGGGTGAGGGACCGCCGCCTGTTATATATATGTCTGTCCCATCGAGCCGGTATCTGTATGTAAAGCCCTTTGCCTGATTGGTAATTGTATCTGGAATCTCCAGCATATCATTATTTGGGGCGGTAATTTGCAGCTGTATCTCATCCCAGTATTTCTTCCATAAATCTATGGAAAGAGATGGCTCAGGATAGCCTATCGCAAGCTCTGCATCGGCAGGGTATGATTTGCCGTTTGCATGACCAAAGCCGGCTCCATCGTTACCTGAGCCGACAGAGACCGCGCAGCGGTAGTTTTCTGCTATATAGTCCAGGTATGTTTCAAGCAGTGAGGTACCGCTGTGCGAGCCGTTACTTGTGCCAAAGCTTAGGTTTATGGCTATAGGCATATTCATATCGATGGATTTTCTTATGCAAAAGTCTACTGCCAGCATAATCTGCGTGGTTGTGGGAAAGCTGGCACCGCCTGAGGTTTTGAGTTTTACGATTATAAGAGTGCTTTCATAAGCAACACCGCGGTATTTTGTGTTTTGTTCATTATCATTACCATTTCCGTTTCCGGCAGCGATTCCTGCCACATGAGTGCCGTGACCGGATAGGTCGATGCTTGGACAGATGCGCTGCATTTTGGCGGGACTTTCTTCATTTATGGCTTTTGTGATTGTATCGCGGTCATATAAGGTGCCAAAAGGGATTATGTCACTGTGTGAGGAATCATCGGAAACAGTCTGGTCCCACAGATAGGCAATTCTGCTTACACAATCCTGTATAAAAGCCGGATGAGCATAGTAAATTCCGGAGTCGATAATGCCTACGAGCACACCTTTTCCGGTCAGATTATATGGATTGGTGTGTACGGGAGTGATGCATGAGGCCTGCGAGCCCTCGTATACATCGTAGTTAAACTGCTTTGGCTTTTCCATATATATGATTTCATCGCACAGGGCAACGGTATTTACAAGTGATTTCTCAATTACGAGCACCGCATAGTTTCCGAGCAGTTTTGTGATGAGCACAGAAGGATATTTTTCTTTTATTTTTTCGATGTCACCGACATATTTCACTATCACTTCCCAGCTATCACTCTCCGGCAGATAGCCGCTTGAAAGCCCTCCCTCTTTACCAAGCTCATAAGGGGTGGACAGCAGGGCGGCGGACAGCTGTGGAGAAATTTTCTCACTAAATGCTATTTCCATACTAACCTCCATTTTTTATTAGTAAAATATTAAAAAAATCTTAAAAGACAATAGTATCGTCATGTAACAAGAACCCTTGATTTTACACGCTTTCAAGGGTTCTTTGTTTTATCTTATGTCGTCATTTTTTGGACTGTTTTGGACTTTTTTTGGACTGTCTGAGCCTGCCTAGTTCCCAATAATATAGCATTATTGTTTTCTATATTATATTCGCTGATTCTTATATTATTAAAAAAATATAAACCACTGATACTTTTTAAGAAATAATTGTTGATAAATGCTGTTGATTGTGAATAAATCTTCAGATTGTGGATAAAATCAGCGATTTATAAACAGATAAATAATATCAATACGCAAAATAAAAAATGTAATTTCTGAAAGCGTAAAAAAACTGTGAGATAATATACTTAACAACATGTTGTATATGAAACCTAACAAATAGTATCGAAAAGAAAGGCGGTAAAACATGAACAAACAAATTGTTACTGGAAACGTAGAAAATAAAAGATTGCTTAATGTAAAAGAGGCTTGCGAGTACACTGGACTAGGACAGACAACAACAAGAAAGTTGATGCAGGAAATAGGAGCGGTAAGACGATTCGGAAAGCGTTTACTCTACGACAAAACAATTATAGATACATACCTTGATAATATGGGAGCGAGTGCCGATGATTAAAGAACTGCTGCCAAGTGGCAAAGATAACGCTATACCCACAACAGAGCTGATGAAGTTGTGCGGAATGGAGCGCAGGCAAATGACAAAGCTGATACATGATGAAAGAGCAGCAGGCGCAGCTATATGTAGTACAACAGCAGGAGCAGGCGGCTATTATATGCCCGCAAGCCGTCAAGAGGTACAAGAGTTCCTTGATTCAATGGAGAGCAGAGGCAGCAGTATATTTTCCTGCATTAAAGTTTTTAGAGATTATATGAGGCAGATCGAGGGGCAAGAGTGCCTTGAACTGACTGACAAAGAGGGGCGGTGAATGTATGGATAAAGGTTGGATAAAGATATATCGACAGATTCAAGATTGCTGTATATGGCAGAGAAACGAGCCTTTTGATAGTCGGAGTGCATGGATTGACTTGTTATTGACCGCCACACACTCAGAAAGAAAGCTGATAATTAATAATGAGGTTGTGCGGATTCGCAGAGGTTCTTTTGTAACAAGTATTGTAAAACTGTCGCACAAATGGCAGTGGAGCAGAACAAAGACAACTCGATTCATTAATTTACTGGAAAGCGAACAAATGATAAACACAAAGCGGACACCCAAAGGAACACTTATAACTATTGTAAAATACGATGTTTTCCAAGGTAATGAAATAGACAGTGATACAACAGTCGATACAGCACCCGATACAACAGTCGATACAGCATCAGATACAACACCCGATACAACACCCAATACAGCAGGCTATACAACAGTCGATACAACGGTCGATACACAAAACAAGAATGTAAAGAATGTTGAAGAATGTAAAAGAATGAAAAAGAATGCAAAGAATGAAAGAACAACTAAGGGCGGGCCTTATTATCCCGATGATGCATACCTTGATAAAGCGTTTTGCGAGTATCTAGCAATGAGAAAGCGGATAAAAAAGCCGATATGCACCGATGAAAGTCTAAACAGAGTTATGAATAAACTTGATAAGCTGTCGGAGGGGGATAACAACAAAGCGGTAAAAATCCTCAATCAGTCTGTTGACAACTGTTGGCAAGGTCTTTTTGAACTGAAAGAGGATTCTAAAGAGAAAAAAGAAAAAAATGTTTTTGATGAGTGGTTGGAGGCATAAACAATATGAATAGAAACCAAGTAATAGAGCTATTATCAACTATACAATCTTTATACCCTAATTTCAAGGTGGAAAATAAGACCTTTACTGTAAATGCATGGTTTGAAATGCTTAAAGACTGTGATTATTGTATGATACAACAAGGCTTGAAAGTATTTGTCAAAACAGATAAAAGCGGTTTTGCGCCTAGCATCGGGCAACTGATAGACAAAGCCCAAATGTCACATAAACCAAGTGAGCTAAACGAACTTGAAGCGTGGAGCCTTGTAAGTAATGCCCTTAGAAATGGTATTTATAAGCCTGCTGAGGAGTTTACAAAGCTGCCGCCACTGGTTCAAAAGGCAGTAGGAAGTATTGACAACCTCAGACACTGGGCGGAGTCTGATATAAATACTATTGAAACAGTAATTCAATCAAACTTTATAAGGACCTATAGAGCAGTTGTGAGTCAGTCAAACGATGTTTATAAAATGTCTGATGATGAAAAAGCAATGATTGAGGATGCAAACAGAGATTCATACAAGGCACAAATTGAGGATAAAAACCAAGCCTTGATAAAATCATTGCAAGACAATCTAAAACAGCTTGACAGACCTAAAAAAGAGGCTAGAGGGCTACCAACACATTTAAAGGATAAAATTGAAGCTATCAGAAACGGGGGAAAAGATAATAAACTGACTGAGTGATAACAGAGAAAGGAGCAGCAATGACAAAAGAAACACTATCACAACTAAACTACGTAAAAGCAGAACTTGCAATGTGGCAAAAAGAGCTTAAAGAGCTTGAAGCAAATACAAGCGGTTCTGCAGCTAGGTTGTCGGACATGCCACACCGAAAGGGCGCAAGCGACAAAGTAGGAGACATTGCAGCCAAGAGAGCCGACACAATAGCCACGATCGAGAAATTGCAATTAGAACTGGAGACCGAGCGAAACGACATAATGCACTTTATAGAGTGTATTGATGATTCATACATTAGACAGATTATGTACTATCGACATATAAAGTGCTATTCATGGAGTTTAATCGGGGCAGAGATGCACACGACACCCGATTCGGTCCGTAGAATGCACGACAGATATTTAAAGCGTACAGAGGCAGCAGACGCAGAACGTTAACAAATGTTAAGATTAAAATGTGTTTAGTACATGGCAGCAGGCGCAGGGCCTGTCAAAACTAGACATTTAAAACGTGCTGAGAGCGTGTGATTCTGTCAAATAGCCTGCAAAGATATATTGAATGGTAAAATACACGCTGACAGAATAAAAGCTGTATATGGCTTGATTAGAGCGTGACAACCTAATAAAACCTTAGATTAAAACATGGTAAAGGCATAATGAGGCGGTAAAGCCTGCTGCCGCAGTACATAAAAAGGGCATGCCACTATAATAATGACATGCCCGATTGTGTACTATTTTCCCGATTCCATGCGTAAATCAATAGCCTTTTTGATATACCCGTTGACTGATTCACCTGCCGCACCTGCTGCCGCCTTGATTGCATCACGTTTACCTTTTGGAACACGTACTTTTATATCATCGTAATTGTTACGAACATATTTAGCGGTTGCACGCTGCTGAGCCTTTGAAGTTTTTGGAGTATCAGACATTACAAAACACCCTCTTTCATATAAACATGGTTATACCCAGTTCATTATATCATACTTGTATAGTGGGGACGATATACAAAATGCATAATAACAAGGGGATATATAGGGTACAACATTGGATAATATTGATATTGTTATAGTGTACCCAACATAGTATACTATAATTGTAACAAAAAATGCCCTCTACAGAATGGCAGTTCTGCAAAGGGCGGTACACCTAGCACAAAGGGTACATGAATATAATATATCATTCTGTACCCTTTCACAAGAGAAAGGACAGATAAAATCATGGACAAATCAAGAATAACAGATGTTATTGACAGAATGGATGATGCAAACGCACTACTGGAAATGTGTCGAGGCTATGCGCAGTCGGAAACACCCGACATGCAAACGCTTGCATCATCGCTATATCAAATCAAGCTCAAATATGAAACTATATTAATGACACTTGAACACATTACAAGGGATTAAGAGTCCAGCTAATAAATGTCAATAGTAAAATGAGAAAAAATCTATTTTATTTTCTGACTAAAAAAGGGCGGACTTTCCCCTTGGTGAAAATATCGTTTTTTGAAAGATATTGATTCATTGGGTTCATAGTATTTTATGCAGCTATGTCGCATTTAGCAGAATTGTATTGTTTGATATGCTCCTGAGGAGCAATGATTTTGAATGGTTTGTTATCTCTGAGTATTGCAAATATCATATTGCATACCTTATGTGAAACAGCTCCCATTGCTACGAGCTTTGGTTTTGAGTCACATTTTTTGAGGTAGTACTCACGAAGAACTGGATTTTTAGCTTCTCTATTACGGGAGATACTGATGCTTTGTAAGGTTAACGTGTGAATAACACGTCTAGCTATGGCAGAACCACGCTTAGACATTTGAACCTTGGTGCCTTCAAATTTACCGGATTGCTTTACTGCTGGATCAAGACCAAAATAAGCGAAAAGTTGTTTGGGCTTTGAAAATGCTGAAAAGTCACCGATCTCACCCATAATGGATACAGCAGACAAGAAACCAGCACCTTTGAAAGTTTCAATCAAATGAATCTGCTTGACAAAGTCAGAATCTTCATTAGCATCAACAAGCTCGTGGAGTGATTCAAGAATGCTGTTGATTTCTTCATCATATTTACGTATGAAGCTGATATAAAGGCGAATACGCTTGATGTTGCTGTCTATGATGTAACCAAACTGATTTGCATCAGTTGCCGCCTGAATTATGGCATTATACTTATTTTGAGCATATGTAATCCCAAATCGAGCTGTGGATTTGATGATATCAATAATCTCTTGCTTGTCTGCTTTAAGAAAAGCTGATGGAGAGGTATAAGTCTCCAATAATGTAAGAGAAGTGTTGATAGTAACCTTGGAAAAGATGCCAAGATACTGTGGAAACGCCATGCGTAATTCACCCTGAAGCTTATTCACATAGGCACTGCGATTATCCATTAAATCGTAGTATTCACGGCATAGGTTACGGCAGTTTAGAGCAAGATCTGAAGGCATAAGTGAAACCTTTAAATCAGGTTTCAAACCAACCAAAGCAGCTTTTTTAGAATCAAAACGATCATTATGTACTTTTCGTATGTTGATATTTGTGCTATTCTTAGTGATGATAGGATTAATAACCGAGCAGTTAAAACCCTTAT
>ERZ773188.1612-NODE-1612-length-24572-cov-5.259453_pt1 | contig 24572 bp, 38 predicted proteins | sample MGYA00581011_ERZ773188 | MGnify/ENA primary metagenome ERZ773188 (study PRJEB29015, sample SAMEA2737798) | human gut metagenome | biome: human gut; feature: human-associated habitat; material: faeces | place: China | collected 2012 ...
GTTCCGCCAGCTGCGCGTTGGCAGCGGCAAGGTTTTCTTCGCTCTCGGTGAGCTGCGTATCCTTCTGGGCGACGGCAGCGTTCAGGCTCTCGATCTGCGCCTGATACGGCGTAACATCGCCCCAATGCTGCTTGTCCGTTTTGAGAATGACGGTAAAGTAGCCCTGCTTTGTGTACTCGATTTCCTGCACGGAAAAGGTGTAGCCCTCTGGCAGTGGGCAAGCCGGATAGTCCGTGCGGACCTGCTCAACCGTGACATTCTGCCAGTCGATGGCCTCGACCGCCTCCAGCGTGTTTTCCTCGTAGCAGCGCTCGAAGATCACACGGTATACTCCATTCAATGCCTGAACAAAGCCGACGCGGTGGCCGTTGATCCTGTAATTCACTCCGTAAAATCCGCTCATATACTCCTCCTTATCCGATCAGCAGCACAGCGCCGTCGAAGGCGGACGATGTGTGCAGTGTAATGGTCCCGTCAGCGGCGATCATGGCATAGGTCTCAAGGCTTGCCCATGTGCCTTTCCGATAGGCGCCGCTTGACAAGATAGATGCTTGCGCGAAAACGTCATTGCCCAGCAGCCCATGCTCGCTTCGCGGGATGCTCATGGTCGCCTCCGCATCGGTCTGTGTCCACTGGGCAGCGGTAAAGGTCTTGTAATACGATGCCGCCCCACTCGGTGTTTTCCATTCCTGTCCATCGGCGGTCTTCGTCAGTACCTGACCGGCGCTGCCGCCGGGGACGGCAGGGAACGCGCCGACATCCTCGGCCGTATATTCGGGGGCGCTTGGCTCACGCGCCCACTGCGAAATGCCAGGGTCGCGCACAGGGATCTCGACGCCGTTTACTTCAAAGCTGTCAATGTAATTCGTATTTGCCATGTGCTCCTCCTTAGATGGTGAGCGTGTGCTCGTTGATCGCAGCCGGCGAGAGCTTGAGCGTCGAGCCCTCCTGCTGCATCGTGCGGGAGGGGACATCAACGAGCTTGACCACGGACCCGTCCACGTTAAATTCCTTCGCCACACAGATGCCGACGATCCGCTCGCCCGCTGCGTTGTGGGCAATGACGCCGGCCATGAGCGTCTCCGGCGTTACGGTGTCCCCGGTCAGGTCAAGCAGGACTGTTCCGTCGCTGAGCTGGACTTTGTTGTTGGCCATGCCGCACCTCCTCAGCCGATGGTGACCGTCTTGCCTCCCTGCGCATTGTCGGTGTAGGCAATCGGGATCGCCGCCACCGTGACGGAGCTGAGGCAATTGTACTCCTCGTCGGGCAGAACCTCCTGCGAGGCGAACGTGGGTGTGACGTTCTTGGCCTGCGGCTTCATGCCCTCGCTGCCGGACATCGTGCCGAGCACGCCGAGGACGGTGATGCCCTCGCGAATGTTGGCGGGGATCAGCTTCGCCTCTTCGGCTGCGTCGATCTGCGCCTTGCCGCTGCCGTCGTGGTAGCCCTGGGGGATGGTGACCGGCTTACCCTTTTCCGTGATGCTGAGCGTCTTGGCCCCGTTGTTCGGCATGGTACCGGTGACCTTGCTGCCGGTGACATAGGCCGTCTTGCCGGTCAGAATTTCCGCCGCGCCCGCGGTGGCGTCGCCGGTGTCCGCGTCAAATTCGCAGGAGCCGGTGATGGGCGCGCCGTCCTTGCCGTGCGCGGTAAAGCCCTTGAGGAGCTTGTCCGCGACCACGGTGTCCTGAGTGAGGTCCATGAGGACTTCGCCGCTCGAGAGTACGATTTTGCTGTTGTACTGATTTTCAGCCATTGAAAATACCTCCGATAAAAATTGTTTTTCCGCCCGCGGGGTTTTCCACGCGGGCGACTGCAATGGGATCAACAGTCACATTGTCTTTCAGAAGCCTGTCCTTTGTGGCAAGCTCCTGCGTCTCAAAGTCGGGCGTCACGGTATATGGGCCGTCATACGGCTCGCCGCCGACCTCACGGACCGAAACATGGAAGCCGATGCCGATGGCCGCCGGCGTCCCGAGGGAAAAGGCTGCCTTTTTCCTGCCGACGTCAAACGTGATCGCAGCCATCAGATCACCGCCCTGCTGAGCGCGCGTTTAACATCGATCTGCTGCATTTCCGAGCCGATCACGTCGCCGCTCGGGAACTTCACACGCACCTGCATGGGGCAGACGGTCGGAAGCCCGAAGGTCTCCGTCTGCGTGAGGGGAAAGTGAAATTTGCCGTCGGAAAACGTGACATCGCCCGGATAGGTCTTGACGAGGTTCAGCAGCGCGATCTCGACCAGAGAGACGGAGGAGGGGCTGAGTGCCTGGCCCTCGTTGGTGATCTCCACGTCGATGGAGTAAGCGTCGCCCTGTACCATTACGTCGTCACCTCCGTTGCGCTGACGGCGCCGGTGTCGTCCACCGTCAGTTTGAATTTTTTCGTGCTGCCCGCCGTCGAGGAGGGGATAATGATCTCGCCCTCGTCCACGCGCTGCAATAGCTCGTCGGTCTTCTCGCCGGTGTAGAGCATGGTGTAATAATCGTTCGGCATAAAAAACCTCCTTAAACGATCATTCTCCGCCCGAGAGAATCGAGCAGGCCAAGGTTGTTGCTGGTCACGAGCGGGCCGGACTGAAGCTCTTTTTTCTTGCGGTAGTAGATGATGATGCAGCCGTCGCCGCCTTGCCCGCCGTCCGAGCCCTTGCCGCCGCCGTTGCTGCCGCCGGAAGATGCACTGAGGTTGGCTTGACTTACGGTATAGCCTTTATTGGGCCACCGTTGCCACGATGAACCGCGTCCAGCGCTTCCACCGCCTCCGCCACCATTTCCGCCTTTCCCGCCTTTTCCACGTCCAGCGGTTTCTTTTGGGGGCGCAACCGCATCTCCCCCTTTTCCGCCGGGGCCCGTTGTGACCCGTGCGCCATTCGAATAAATATAGCCAGATCCATTCCCGCCTGCCGAACCATTGTTTCCGGCTGCGGGGCCTCCGCCAAGTGCTTGATCGTAAGACCAACCCATCGAATGATACGGTTCGTCTTTGTACCCGCCGTTAGATGCCTCGGATGCTCCGCCGTCTGCGCCCTGTGTATAGGTCACGCCATTATAGGTAATTGCTGGGCTTGGTTGGTCAACGTAGCCAGTACCTTCTTTAACTTTCCCGTGGCCTTTTGAGCCTGCAATACCGGTGTCGCCTTTGAGGGAAAACCTTTCTCCGGTCGTCGGGTCAGTGTATCCGTTTTCGCTGTGTGAGCCGCTGTTGCTGGACGAGCCGCCCATCGTGGTCGCGGTCCCCTCAGAGCCATTCACGCTGCCGTCGGCAGCATAAATGCCTCCTGCGCCGCCAACCCCGCACGAATACGGCACTTCGGTTCCGGGCACGGCATTCTGGACTGTTTCAATAAGTATTTTCCCGCCCATGCCGCCAAGACCGGCTTCGCCGCCTGCGCCGCCTTCCGTCCAAAGCATTCCGACATAGCGGTCGGAACTATCCGTGACAGAGCTTGATTCTGATGTTACGACCTGTGCAGGCGGATCGCCGCCTTTTAACCCGCTTGCGCCGCCCTGCCCGCCGCCGATAAGGACGCGGGTGTAGCTCGTCACGCCCTCCGGGACCGTCCACTCGCCCGAGCCCGTGAGGATGACGCGCTCATCAAAATACTCCGATGATTCCGGCTGCGGAGGAAGAAAGCCGACGAGCGCCGAGGTGCGGGACTTGAGCAGCCCGGAGATCTTCGTCTCGCGCGAGGCGATGCAGGCGAGCGTCTGCTGTTTGTCCCACTCGTTCCAGAGCGAGACGACGTGCCCGGCGTGCTCGGCTGCTGGGTTAACGTCCACGGTGAGCTGCTCGCGGCAGGCGTAATAGGCTGCCATGCGCTGCGCGACCGCGGAGGAGTTGACCAGCGAAACGAGCGTCGCGTCGGCGATCTCCTCGACGTTCTCCGCCGCGCCCTCGGTCACGGTGCGCGTGACGACGCGCCGGTTGTGGACGTAGCTTTTGCCGGTGAGCTTGCCGGTGCCCGCAGAGAGGACGGCGTAGTTCGCGCCGCTCTCAAGGATGGTGAAGCCCTCGGCCGTGAGCGTGTGCGCCGGCTCGTCAAACTCGATCACGTCGCCCTGCTGGGCCGTGCCCTCAAAGAGCGTGACGTCCTCCGTGCCGGCAATGTACTGGTGCTCGGTGACGGCGACCGCGCTGACGGGGTCGAGGTACTTGACCTGGATGTTCGCAGCGTGGACGCTCCCGGGGCCGATGATGCTCGCCGTGCCGTCCCAGAGCTTCTGCACGCGCAGCGTGCCGTTCTCGTCCGTGTGCAGCCACGCGCCGATGGCAAAGAGCACCTGCACGAGGCTGTCGCGCGCCGAGGCGATGGGCAGCCAGCCGTAGAGCTTGATGCCGCGGTAGACGGTCTCGATGAGCACGGGGATGTCGCCGCAGATCTCCGCGACTACCTCGGCGACCGTCTGCCCGGTGTAAATGCCGCCGCGGTGCGGCCGGACGATCAGCAGCCCGACCGCGGAAAGCGCAGAGAGCGTGTAGAGCTTCGGCCCCACACGCGTGACGCTCTGCAGGTAGTAGACGCCGACGCGGCTGCCGGAGCGGAAATACTCGACCTTGTCGTTTTTCTTGAAATTCCGGATCGTGCCCGATTCGGACAAAACGGTGATGTCGAGCGTGTCCGCCTCGAGCGCGTCCGCGCGCAGCTCCTTGTACTCGCCCAGCACGCCGGGGGTGTCGGTGCTGATGCGCTCGTCCTCGGCGAGGAGCTCGCCTTTGTATTTTACGGTGTTCAGACTCATCACTTGGCCCTCATGGTAACGCGGAAGCCCCTCCACCAATGCGTGCCGCTGTCGTCGAGCAGGACGGACACGGTGTCGACCATGGGGTGCGCAGTGATGGTTTTCTCCGCGCCGGTCCAGAGGTCGAAGTAGCGGAAGAGGACTTCGTTTTTGAGGCAGGCCGTCAGCAGCGCGGTGATGCGCTCGGTCGGCGCGTCGTTGGTGGTGCCGACGATCGTCGGCTTGATGGCGAGCAGATCGCGCTGCTCCTCGCCGGAGCACATGAGGCCGCCGTTCTCGCCCTCGCGGAACTCGTAGGTGACCTCGTAGCCGTATTTGTGGAACAGGTCGGTGAAGTCCTGCCCGTCCACAATGAAGGGGTATTTTGCCATCAGGTGCCCTCCTTTCCGGCCAGCGGGGTGCCGCGCCGGCGGCCCTCGGCCTGCATGAGCGGGTACTGCTTGCGCGCGAGCGTCTGGCCGTCCAGCTCGAGCGTGACGTCAATGGTCACGTTCTCGCGCCGTGCGGCGCTCTGTGCGGTCGCGGGAGACGGGGCGGGGGAAGATGCCACCAGAGCGCCGGACGCGCCTGAGCGCCCCACAGAGCGCCACAGCGCGGCCTCCTGCGCGTTGAGCACCGCCTCGTCCGCGTGGAGCTCGGCGAGATAGCCGTCGTAGGGCACGCGGTCGAGCCCCGCGGCGTGGGAGCCGGAGAGATGCTCGCGCAGCCTCGCCTCGGCGCGGTAGCGGGAGAGCTTCGAGGTGGACGAGCGCTCCACGTTTTTCTCGTTTGCTTCCTCGCGCGCCTCGCGGATCTTCGAGATCAGATCACTAATAGCAGTGATCGCAGCCGTTACGCCCTCAACAATGTCCGCCGTGAATCCGATGATACCAGCCGCAATGGGTGTCAGCAGCTCGCCCAACCGCGCCATCGCCGCGTTGAGCTCCTCCTGCGAGCGGTTCATTTCCATAATGTCCTGGTTGGCGTCCTTCCACGCCTGCCCGGTCTCGCGCAGGCCCTGGTTGGCAAGCTGCACAAGCACAAGCTGCGCACGCTCGGATGTATCGGCGCAGGCTTCGAGCTGCCGGTTGAACTCGTCCTCATTGACGCCCGCCCAGTTGAGCACGTCCGCAAAGACGCCGGTGACCTTTCCGGCCTGAACGGTCTCGTTCACAGCCTCGCTCAGGCTGTCGATTGGGATGGAGTCGCCGTAGGTCGCCCACGCGCCGATGCACTCATCGACAAGGACCTTTAGGTCCTCCTGCTTGAGGCCAAGCGCCTGCAGGTTCGCCGTCGCGGTCGCGGCAGCCTGTGTGTCGCCAAGTACGGCCTGCAGCTCTTGGTAGACCTGCGCAGTCTCCTCGGCTGTGTAGCCGGCAGCCGCGCTGGAGACCTCAAGCGTGCCCATGATCTTGCGGTATTCCTCGGTCGATTCTACGCTCTCAAAGATCGCATCTTTGACCGCCTTTGCGCCTGTGACGATGGCGCCGCCAACCAGCAGCCCCTTGAGGTTGCTGAGCGCTGAAGTTACGCCGCCAAGGTTAAAGCTGCCGTCCTCGTTGCGCAAGCCCTTGAGTGCGCCACCGATGCCGCCGAGGTCGTCATTAAGGCTGTCGGCATCGTCCGCGGTCTCCTTGACCGCCTTACCGAAGCCGTCGATGCTTTTCGCGCAGCCGTCCGCGCTGTCCTCAGCCTCTTTAAGCAGTTTGTCGTTCTCGCTCAGCTCGTCGTTGAGCTTCGCGAGCGCGGTCTCCGCGCTTAAGAGCTGCCGACGGTAGCTGTCGGTGCGGCTGTCCGCCTCGCCGTAAGCCTCCGCCGCCTCCTCGACCGCGCCCTGCAGGGAGACGATCTTGCCGACCTGCTGCTCAATAGACTGCTTGAGCAGGTTGTGCTTGGCGCGCAGCGCTTCGGAGCTGTTCGCCTGCCCCTTAAACTGCGCGTCGACGAGCTTCATTTCCGCGCCGAGGTTGCCCAGCTCGCGGTTGACCGCCGCGAGCTGCTTTTTGTATTCCTGCTCGCCATCGATGGCAAGCCGTGTGGTGATCTGGCGTACTGCCACCGCTCACCCCTCCTCTCGTTCGAGTCCGCGCCGGCGCTCCTCAAGCTCCTGCAGGTCCATGACCTGCCCCGGCGTAAGCAGCAGGCCCTCGCGGACGCTCAGGCGCAGGAACTGCGTCAGGAGCTGGAGCCAGAGCGCGCGCGTCACGGAGACTCCGTTTTTTTTTGAAGCTCCACAAGCCCGAGATCCACGTCGTGCTCCTCCTCGGCCTCGCGGGCGAAGCCGATGCGGATCGTCGTCACGATGGCGTCCTTGGCGCGGTAAACGTCGCGCGGCGCGAGGTGGACGCGGAAATACTGCTCAGAGAGCACCGGCCCGCGCGTTTGACCTTCCCAGCGCCGTAGAAGCTCGCCCTGCTCGCAGAGCTTCGCAAGGAAAAAGCAGGTGGCCTCAAAGCCCGCCTTGTTGTTGTCCTTGAGCGGGTCGGTGATGAAGCCCTTGGTGCCGAATTTATCGTAAATGTCGAACAGCGCCTGCCCGTTGAGGAGCAGATAGAGGTGCTGCCCGCAGAGATCAACTTCGTGTAGTTTCATAGTTTGCCTCCGATTTCTGAAAAAGGCGCAGCGGGGTGCTGCGCCTTTTCGGATTCCTTAGCCGCCGACCGCGGCCTTGACCTTGCCGTTGACCCACGTCTTCGCGGCGGCCTCGGTCGTGAGCTCGTCGCTCTCGATGCGGTAGTCGCCGGTGTTGCAAGCATCCACCGAGAATGTCAGCTTGGGGCTGTCGAGCACGATGGTCTTTTGCTTGGTGTTGTAGGTGCGCCCGTCGAGGCTCGCCTTGACCTTGGGGTAGAAGAGGCCCTTGTAATACTTCGAGCCGTCGGCCTTGATGTTGGTCGTGTAAAAGCCGAGGCAGCCGTAGGGCGCGGTGTCGTTGCTGGAAAAGTGGATGTCCTTCGCGCCCTCGGTGCTGTCGATCTGCGCGCCGGTGACGGCCGAGGCGGTCTCGTTGGGCAGCTCCAGCACGCCGACGGCGAGCGAGCCGTCGACAAACTCGCGCAGGTAGATCTTGCGCACATCGTCCGCGCGCGATTCGACCTCGGAGAAGTTGAGTGTTTCGGCGACGCTCATGAGGTCGCCGAGCTTCATCGGCGTGCCGTAGTTGGGCAGCGCGTCCTCCGGCTCGGGGTTTGACGCCGCAAACGGCGCCCACTGGAGATTTTTCGCTCCGTACTGAGGCATAGTTGTGCCCTCCTTTACAGGTTTTTGGATTCGAGGAATTTGTTGTAAACAGCGGCCTGCGCCGCCGTGGTCGCCGCCGCGCTCTTCTCGTTGGCGTTCTGCATCCAGCGCTTTGCCGGAATGTTGCGCCGCGGCGCGCCGTATTCATGGATAAAACCGACCTCGCTGCTGGAGGTGGCCTTCTGGTCGCCGCCGACGGTGTAGGTCCGACCGTGCTTAGAGTTCTTGTACGCCTTGGTTCTGAGCCTGCGGTTATATTGGCCGTGCTTGCCAGTGGGATAGATCAGGACATAGCGGCTCGGGCCACCGGCGGACGCTGCGTGGAGTTTTTTATGGAGCTTGATGCTGTCCACCAGATGCGGGCCGCTGCTCTCGTTGTCATACAAACCGAGCGTAAGCAGCTCATCCTTCTGCGCCTTGATCACGACCTCGCTGCCGGCCTCAAGGATCTCGTCGATGACCTCGCCGGGCAGCTCGGCAACCTGCTGCATGGAAAGCATAAAATCGCCAAGGCCGTCCACGGAGAATGTCGCCATCACAACACCTCCAGCTGCACGATCGCGCGCATGGCGGCGTAGTCCGGGTCGTAGCTGACGTCCTCCACGCTGTACGGCGTGTCGCCTGCCGTAAGCGCCGCCTTGACGTCCGCGAGCAGCGTGTCGCCGTCGGTCTGCCAGCAGATGTCCATCTGCACGCGCTGCACTTCCAGCTGCACGGCGTTGTCCGCGATCACGCCGACCGTGCCGTAGGGACTGAGCACGACGAAGCGCTTCGCGCCCGCCGGTGCCTCCCACTCATAGACGGCATCGCAGGCCGCCTCAAGTGCTGTCTTCAGCTCGGAGTATGTCATAGCTGCCCTCCATTCTCCGCAGGCTCAGCGTCGTCACGGCGAGACCGTCCTCGTCCAGCCCGTGCTGCGCCTGCTCGATGCGGTAGACGTGCCCGTCCTCCGGGATGGCATACTGCGTCGCCGTGAGCGCCTCGCCGAACGGCACGCGCACCATGCGGTCGATGCGGCTGCCGGCCTGCACGCTCTCCCAGTAACGCCTGTGGTAGACCTCCAGCTCCGCGTAGAGGTGTCCGGAGTTCTCGGTCAGCTTTCCGCCGCGCTGTGTGCCGTCCTTGAGGTCGTAGACAGTCAGGAAGTGGTCGTAGGTCATGCGTCCACCGCCTTCGGCGTCACCTTGTGGTCCACCTTGTGGTCATTGATCGCCTGACGAAGCATCGGCGGCATGGGATCTCTGCCGGCGCGCTTGCGGTAGAGCCACGCGGCGTGCATCACGAGCAGGTTAAGATCGTCCCCGTCTTCCATGTCGATCGTGATGCCCATTTTCGCAATAGCTTTCTCCGCAGCCTTGAGCTTGCTTTCCAGCAGGTCCGATACCGGGCCGGAGACCGTGTAAAAGCCGAGATCAGCCTTCAGCAGCGCGAGAGCGTATTCATGGGTCATACGTTGCTCCTTTCCGCGCGCATTTCCGTGCCCGATTCGGGCACGGAAAGCGCGTGTGTTATGCTCAGGCGGCGGCCTTCTTCGCGGTCACGACCACGAAGCCGTTCTTTACGGTCACGTCCACGTCGGCCGTGACCTCACCGCGGACGGTGAGCAGGCCCTCGGCGAACTTGTAGCCCTCGTTGACCTCGACCTCGAAGCCGCCCCACAGCGCCAGCTCGGCACACTGGGGATTGCCGTAGAACATGTGCTTGGTGGCGGTGGTGGTGAGCGTCGCGGTGGACAGCGCGGTCAAATCCTTGCTCAGGCAGTAGCGGCAGGAGAGGCCGTTATTGTCCTTGATGATGCCGGTCGAAGGATTCGCCGCATCGGGAGTGATGGAGTAGACCGGCAGATACTCGTTTTTGCCGCGGATGGCGGCGAAGGCGAGCAGGTCGGCCTTGTTGAGGTACAGGCAGGCGGAGCCTTCCACACCCTCATCGCCGCCGTAGGCAAGGATGATGTTGCTCAGCAGCTTCTCGTCAAAGAGCACGCTGCCCTTGGTCGCGCTCTTGTCTGCCTCCAGCGCGTGCGCGGTGTTGAGGGTGCTCGCGAGGATGGCGTTGGCGGCGACTGCATTCAGCTTGCGGCGCAGGGCGCGGCGAGCGCTCTCGCGGACCTTCTCCTCGTAGTTGAGGGGGCTCTGCTTGCGGATCTCCTTGGAGACGTAGCCGACCGTGCCGTAGTTGGTCGGCATGAGGGTGACGGAGTCGAAGGTCGGCTCGCTCTCGGTGGGGGCGCTGCCCTCGGTGATGGCGGCAGCGTCCGCCGCGTCGCCGGCCATCAGCGCGACCTTGTAGCCGGTCATGCCGGTGCAGTCGGTGACCTTGAGCATATCGACCAGCGCGGACACGCCGCCGATGGCGTCGTTGATACCGCCGACGCCGGTGGGGCCGACCACGCCGTCGGAGCCGGTCGTCACGGCGGCGCGCAGCAGGCTGCGGATGTCGGTGTAGGTGTGGCGGCCGGACTTCTGGAAGGCCTCGGCGTCACGCAGTTCCATGTGGTTCATACGGTTCTCTCCTCTCTGGCGGCTCGCGCCTGCGGGAGCGGCGCTGCGCTCCTCACGGTTGTTATTGTTCATCGCCTCGGCCTGCGCGGCCTCGGCCTCGGTGAGCTGGGTGCGCAGCTCGGCGAGCTCGCCCTCCAGGCGGCCGCGCTGCTCGCTCGCCTCGTTCTGCTCGGTCTCGAGTGCAGTCACGGATTCCTCCACGGCGCTGCGCTCCTCGTCGGTCTCGGCGGACTCAATGGCCTCGGCAAGATCGGCTTCGCGCGTCTGAAACTCCGCATCTCGCGCACGCAGAACTTCCAGCTCTGCCTCCTTGTCGCGGATCTGCTTAGCCAGCAGGATGGTTCTCAGCTTCGACATTTGTTGATCCTCTCTTTCATTTTCGTTTTCCACAGCTCGCCCTCGCGCCTGCGGATGGTGTCAAGGTCGTTCTTCCTGGCTTCTACGGACGTCTCCGCATAAGCGGGGAAGGTGCATACGCTGACCTCGTAGAGAACGACGTCCTTGATGATCCACCGGACGCTGCCGTCCGGGTTTTCAACAAATTCCTCGCTCTTGATATCAAAACCGAACGAGCACTGGCTGACGTCACCCCGCTGGACGCGGGCGTAGAGGTTCATGGCGTCGGTGTCCTGCTCGTTGATTTGGATCGTTCCGTAAAGGCCGTGCGCGTCCTCGCGCAGCGTGAGCGTGCCGGCCGTGGTGCGTCCGAGCACCAGCGTGGTGTCGTGGTTGGCGAGCGCGCGCACGTCGCACTCCCCGTAGTCGCCTGCGAGAGACTTCGCGAACGCGCCGGGGGCGACCTGTTCCGTCGCGCCGGGCCATAGGGGATAGTCCGAGTTGAATACGGAGAAGTAGCCCTCGATCACGGGTCCCTCGCCGTCCTTTGCCGCGCGTGTCTGGAACTGCGCGCCGATGCTGCGCACCTGCCGCAGCGAGCGCGCGGTGCTGTCGATATCATTCTTCGGCATTCTTCTTGCCCTCCTTCAGTTTTTTCTGGTCGCCGATGCGGTCGGCAGGAATAAAGTTTTCGAGGATCACCAGCACGTCAAGCCCGTCCTTCGGCGGCAGCGACATCCAGTTGCGCACCTCGTTGCCGGTCATCAGCCCGCGGATATAGAGATCGCTGCCGATCTCGCTGAGTTCCTTGAGGTCGTAGGCGTAGAGCGAGCGGGCGTTGAACTTGAAATAGCGCTTGCTGCTCACCAGCAGCTTCTTCGTCAGTTCCTGCTCAATGACCTGCGCCAGCGGCAGCAGGACGGAGGAGACGAAGGTGTTGTACTCGTCCTTGTCGTAATCGCCCACGCCAACCATGAAGCCAGGCACGCCGAAGATGGCGGCGACGTTCCGCTTGTCCAGCTCCACGCCGTCGCGGACAGCAAGGTCGGTCAGGCTCAGCGGCTTTGCCTGTACCACGTTCATCAGATCCGCAGGGATGATGAGCGGAGCGCTCGGGTCCTTCCGCGTGAGGAAGCTCTGCGTGAACGCATCGCGCTTATCCGGATCGCTCAAATCGCTGTCCGAATTAACGGCGATCACCAACGGCGGCTTGTACTCGCTGCTCATGTATGCCTTCTTCGTCGCCGCCGTCTGGGCAATGCTGTCCACAATGTCGCCGAGCTGCACGCGCGTCCCCACGCCCTGCCAGGGATAGCGCGCATCGGGGCGCAGGCGGAAGTGAAGCACCTCGTCCGGCTCGAAGGCCATGCCCTGCCACACGATCTCGTAGGGGCTGCCGTCCGGGCGGCGCTGGGCGTAAGCCGTCGGCATCGGCCACAGATCGGTGAGCAGGCCGTCCCGCGTCACCGGCAGCACGAAGGCATTGCCCTCGGTGAGCAGCGTGCTCACGATCCAGCCGATGAGCGTCTGGCGCGTACCGAGGCTCCACGGCGCGACGTCCACCTTCCGCGCCAGCTCGTCCTTTACGCGCACGTCGCCGTTCTTCGCGTTCTCCATCAGGTGGATGGTCATGGAGGCGATCATGTCGCTGATGCGCCAGACCGCTGCGGCGACCTCCGGCGCGTCCGAAAGGCGGGTATAGCCGCTTGGACAGATCACACCGGGCGAGGAGAGCGTCAGGCCGACCATCGAGGCCGACCGTTTCTTGAAGCGCTTCGTCAAATTCTCAAAAATCATCATCAGCTCCTTTGCGGGAAAATAGAAAAGCCCCGTGTCCTTACAGTGAAGGACACGGGGCATCATGGCCACAGGTCAGGTATTCGGTTTACCGCTCTCAAACCAGCGCGACGCATTCGCACGCTTTTCAGTGTCGATGAGCATCCGGATCGTCCCAAACACCGCCGCGTCGAACACGTCGATGCGGGAGGTGTCGTTGATCTTCTCATATTGTACCGCATCATCGACTTTTTCGCAAGCCCTAATATTTCCGACGCAGTATTCAAACGGCTCCGCGCCGCAGTAGTACAGGCAGCCGATTTTCATCTTGTGCTCGATGTAGCGGAAGCCCTCGCTTTTCGCGAGATAGAGCTGCGGCTGATCCACCACCGTGAAGCCCGCCTTTTTCATCGCCGTGTAGTAGGGCCGCGCAAATTTCCGGTCATGGCCGACCTTCCGGATGCGGAAGCCATTGGCCTGCCACTTCTTAAACTGCTTCACCGGCTCGGTCGGGTCCATGCTGCTCTCGTTCGGCATATCAAGCCAGCCGTCGTCCTGCCAGCCGAAGAGCGGGATGTTATCCACATCTGCCTTTTCCGCCGCCGCCGTGCGCGGGAACCAGGCGTGCGGCACGATGACCAGCACATCCTCGCTCGGCGTCCAGTCCTCGTTTGCCGCCTTCGCCGCGGGGATCTCGCCCACAATGGCGGCAGCCGTCAGATCGTGCAGCTTGGAGAGGTCCGCGCCGCCGTACCACGCTGTTACAAGCCGCGCAAGTTCTTGCTGCGTCCAGTGATAGTGTGCGTCCGAGCGCCGGAAATCCGCTACGTCGAAGCACGCCTTGAAGCTCGACACAAACACGTTGAGCGAGCGCGTAAGAAATTCCTTTCGCATCTGCGGGTCGTTCTGTGCCTGCAGGGCGCTTGCCATCATATCGCTCGGGCGGATGGTCACGCCCCAGCTCGGGTTTGCCTGCTCCTGCGCGAGTGGGCTGAGATAGTCGACCTCGCCCGTGTCCTTGTCCGGATCGGCGCGAGCAATGAGCACGAAGATGCGGTCGGCGTCCTCGCCGGTGATCTGTCCACGCACGATCTTGGAGCAGTATTCCAGCCGCTGTGCGCAGAAGCCGGTGCCGTCGTCGCCTGCGGTCGTGGTCGCGGCGATGAGCTTATTCGAATACGCCTTCGTCGCGTCCTTCAAGCGGCCATAGGGCACAGCGTTCCGGTAGAGCTCCAGCTCGTCGAGATGGACAAGGTTTGCGTTGAAGGCATCAAAGATATCTGGCTTATAGGCAAGCGCGTCAAAGCTGATCTGTCCGTCCCAGATTGCGCCGGAGTAGCTGTGCCCGAGCGAGCTGTCCAGGACGCGCAGCCCATGCACCGCGTCCTCGCGCACGGTAAGGCCGAGCCGGTGCAGGTTGTAGCCGAGGAAGCCGAAGCCCTCCATGTTCTGCTTTGCGCTGCCGGCCACGGTCTTGATCTTCGAGTAGCTTCGGCTGTAAGCGACGCCGAGCATCCAGATCTTCGCCGTCGTAAACGGCGTCTTGCCGTTCTTCCGCGCCAGCATGGAAAACTGCTCCTGGTAACGCCGCAGCTCCGTCCCTGGCAGGAAGAAGCCGCACACGTTGTAAATGTCAAAGAGCTGCCAGGGCTGCAGGAGGAAGGGCGTGCCGCGCAGCGGCCGGCCGTCCAGGCTCTCGCCCTGCTGGTGGCAGAACAGTGTCTCGATGCCGTTGATCACGAACTCGGCAAGCTGCGTGCGAAACTCCCACTTGCCGCTTCGGCGGTCGTCGAGGTAGCGCCGCGCCGCCGCCCGAAGATCCTCACAGGCGCGCTCGTTTGCCTCAGTCTGCTCTGCCCACTCGTTTACGATGCACTCATGCGTCGCCATGCGCGCCCTCCATGAGCCGGTCCAGCAATCCCGCCAGCTGCCGGTTCGCACCGCCTACCGGCTCGCTGTCCGCCGCAGCGCCGCTGTCCATTGGGCGCAGCCGCTTGAAGGCCTTCGGCGTAAGTCCCAGTGCCTCACGGTGCGCAAGAATGTCTCGGCGCTGCTGCTGGATCACGGTGTAGAGCTTGTCGGCAGCGCTGGGGGCTCTGCCGTCCTCTGCCGTGGCCTTCCATTCCTTCATCGTCCGCTGGTGCTCCCGCTCCAGGATGGCGAGCGTATGGATCTCCGGCTCAAAGGCCTTGTCATAGATGCCGAGGTCACGCATCTGCTCGGCATAGATCTGTTCCTTGGTCATGTCGTGTCCTCCGTTATGGCTTCAAGAACACCGGCAGCGGCATCCACGCCACGGGCGGGAAGATGCCGGTCCGTCGGTCGACCATCTCCATGCCGTAGCGCAGCCAAATGCCGCCCTTGCTGAGATAGGCCTCACCGACGAATACGCCGTCGGTCACGATCACGCGCTCGCCTGGATCGGGCAGTGCGCGCTTTGCGTTGTACCAGCCTGCACGATCCGGCACGGCGGTCTTTCGCGCCGCCGTCAGGCGCACACGTTCCTTTTCGCGGATCACTCCGCGCCGGATGTTCCGCTTGCGCTCCGCGTCAACCGCAGGGTTCCATCCACAGTGCGAGCAGTCCTCACACTTCACGTCCAGCGCGTAGCTTCCGAGCGTACACCCGCCGACCTTTTTCCGGTTCCCGTCCACTGTCTCACCCCATTTCTTCCGTGCCCGATTCGGGCATGATGGCCATTAAGCTCCTGCGCATCTGGCCCACCGTCGCGGCAGGCCGTCCCCGCGGCGTTTCCGCTTGCGGCGACAGCGCCGCTGCCTCGAATGCTTAGTCGCTTTCTCCGCCACCGGCGGCGCTCCTGCGCATTCCCCGCCCCTCGCGATTCGAGGGCCGCGGGGGTAGGAGAATAACATCATGCCGCCCGTCAAAGAGCGGAGAACACGCAGGAGCTTCTCGCTGCATCCGTGCAGCATATTCCACATTCCGCTGCGAAAACGCAGCGTCCGCCGTTCCGGTGCAGCCCCCGACCCTCGGAGGTGCCGAGGGGCAGGGGACAGAAGCGTGAAGACTATCCGGCTCAAGAGCCGGGGGCTGCACCGGAGCATCTGGGACAAATCGTGGGGAAGGCTGGCGTCAACGCATCCGCACGGTCCGTGCGCGGTTCGCGTCCGCGGCCCGCGCGAAACAAACTATCGGGCGCATACGCGCAGGCTCTTATCACGCGCCGCTCCGGCAGTCTCCATCGCGCAGTTTTTTGGGCGCACCCCAGCGTTTTTCCCGACATTTTTCTCCGGAAAAATTTTCCGCTGCGTGTGCGCGGAGTCCTGCACCCAGCTGCAGAGACTCCACCGTCACCCGCCAGGAGGTGGGGGGACTCTATTTCGCCAGCGCTCACCGAGCGCCGTGAGCTTTCTGGTCGCGCGATCGTGCATCGCATCGTGCGCCGCACTCGACAGGCTCACGAGGTTCCAGAGACAGTACGCATACTCCGGGTAGTCCTCGGCAGGCCAGATGTGATGCACCACCTGCGCCGCCTCGCGCCGACCGTACCGGGCCGCTTCTCGGCACCGATATCCGTCCCGCCGGAGCGCCCGCACGCGCAGCCGCTGCCAGCGCTTGTTCTTTCGTGAATAATCAAACATGGGCAAAAGAAAACACCCGCACCGATCACGTCCAACGTCTGGACTCGATCAGCACGGGCTAACAAAAGAGCACTGGCCAGTTTTGATATTCACGAGCATCTGCGACTTACACTGCGCGCAGAACACCTGCAGGTTTTTCGCCTCGGTCTCCGGCCGGATGATCTGCCTGGTTTTCATCCGGCAGACGGGACACACGATGTGTCCGTCCTTGATGCTAAGTTTAGCACCTTTCGCGATCGTTTTCAAGTCGTTCATCGCCATCCTTTCATTCTGTCACTAAAAAGCCAATAGGTTACAAGTAATGTCGCGCGCACGCGCGCACGCGATTCCTTACGCCTCGATCCAGCTCGCCACCCGGTAGCTGCCAAATTGACTGCCGCCGGTCCGCACCCGTGGGAGCATCGCGTCGAACGGTATCGTGATCGCATCGCTCTCGTCGAGCCACACCTCCGGCGGCGGCAGCTTTGCGCGCAGACTGCGCGAGCAGCTCCACGGATGCCGCCCAACCGGGATGATGATTCCGTCGCTGCGCTCCTTGGTGAGATAGCGCGCGAGGTAGCGGTAGCCGAGCGCCTTGCCGTGCCGCTTAAATACCGGCCAATCCGTCACCTCGCCGCACTGCCACAGGAACCGCACCTCCGCCGGCGAGAGCTGCCGGTAGTCCGCGACGAGGTGGATGTGATACCTGTGCGCACCGTGCAGGCCCTCGATGGCCGGGATGTAGTCAAAACCGCCCTTGCCTCGATAGCGCTCCACGCGCCGCAGGAAGGCCCGCAGCGCCTTGCGCACGTCGGCAAAGCGCTCCGGCAGATGCTCGTCGTCGAACTCCAGAATGTAGTGCGTGGCGTACTTGCCCATGAGCGCGATCATCAGCTCGAGCCGGTCGGTGGAGTCGCGGTTGAGCACCGTGCGCCGCTGCGCCTTGAGGTCGGCCTTGGCGCGCCGGTCCTCGTCGGTGTCGGAGGGCGCATAGCGCGGCGGCATCGTCCCGCGGTACTCCTTGACAAGATTCCCCGCGCGCTGGCGCACGCAGTAGAACCGCTCAGCCATACACGCTTCCGACCATTCCGGCGACCGCGCCGGTCATGTCGCCCTCGATGATGTATCGCCTTTGCTGACGTCGGCGATCCCGGATGTATTCGTCAAGCAAGAACCCCAAACAATGGCTGTGCGAAAGCTTGCCGTCACACTGGTTCGCTGCCCACACCGCATCATTACGAGATGCGCCCAACCCCATCAGCAGCTTGATCATCCGTTTCCTTGTCATTTCGTCCCTCCATATCCGAGCTTGTCCAGACCCGCGTTGACCGCGCGCCAGTGCTCAATGTCAAACTTCCCGTCGTTGCGCTGCATCAGGTAGAGCTTCGAGGCATCCAGCCCGCAGGCCTCGGAGAGCTTGATCATCGAGCCCGGCCCCTTTTCCGACCAGTACCGGTTCAACCGGGCAAAGATGTCCGCTTTCTCGCTCGACGCCTTCCCGGCAAACCGCGGCGTTGCCTGACCGACCGCCAACGGCAGCTTGATCTCCGTCGGCTTCGGCACGTCGGCCTTCTCCTCGGGCGGTCTCTCCGGCGGCTCGACCGGCTTCGGCTCCGGTCGGCTCACACCCTCCGCCGCGGGGATGTCGGGCAGCTCCTTCTTGGAAGGTTCCTTTTCCGTGCCCGAATCGGGCACCGAGCGGACGACGCGCCCGCCAACGACCAGCCCGCCGCCTCCGCCCGCAGGCGTTGGCCTCGGCCCGCCGATCACGACAGGCACGGCGTCCCCCGCGACCACCTCCACCGCGCCGAGCGCGGGGAACTCCTCGACCGCGTAGGTCGTGCCAAGCGGCAGCACCAGCGTGCCCGCGCCGAGCGCGTCGCACACATAGGCGCGGAACGCCTCGAGCTGTTTGACGTCGGCATGCAGCTCCGGCAATTTGACGATCAACACCCTGCCCCACGTCATAGCTCCACCCCTTCCAGCACCCTGCGCAGGTCGATGAAGCGTCCGCCGAGGCCCTTGTCCACCAACTCCTGCAGCGCGTCGAGCATCCGCTCGCCGTCTCCCGCCGCGGCAGCCTCCTCGCACAGCGTCTCCATGTCGCACAGCTTTGCGGCCGCGCCGTAGAGCCGCGCCGGGCAGGTGAGCAGACTCACGCCCTTGATGCCCCACGCCCCGTCCGGCGTCTTGTAGGTTAGTCTACGGAATTCAGGCATTGCTGGCACCTCCATCCTTTTGTTCGCCGTAGCTGCAAAACGTCGCTTCCAGATTCCGCAAAGTGCAGTCCCAAATCCTGCAATAATCAACGCTCTTACCGTGGCACGGCTCCTGTACCCACCCTCTGTGCTTGCAGTTCTTACACCGCACCACCGGGGCAACATCGGCAACGGGCGCAGAGCAAACCTTTGCCATAAAAGCACAGTTCGTAGCGCCGCAAAACGCTATCCCGCACGTTTCATAGCAAATGCTGTCCAGCAACGCCTCCCGCTCAATGTATTCAGCCATTGTCCGCACCTCCGTCCATTTTCGCCCCGCAGCTGGGGCAGTAACCAAAATGGTTGATTACCTGTGCGTAGTATTCCTTGCCGCAATTCGAGCATTTCGCAAAGCCCTGCCGCCAATTACCGTTCTCGTCAAAACACGGCTCGAAGCACCCATGCACCACCGGCGCAACGTCAGCGGCTGGGAAGCGGGCGATCATCGCTACAAAGTGTGCGTGCTCACAGTCATGTGCAATATGAGCCATACCACGTGGATGAGGGTTGTCGTGCTGGCTTTCCAGCACCGCTTGACGCAGCGCATCACGGTCGATGTATTCATTCATCGTTCTTAATCCTTTCCCGCAGCCGCCGGACCTTGTGTGCCCGCTGCTCTGACACCGCGTCCTCGACCTCAAACTCGATCGCCATCTGGTCGAGCATGATCCCGACGTCGGCGAGCTCCTCGGCGATGTTGGCGAGCGCGTCGCCGTCCACGCGCCCGCGCAGGAACTTACACAGCACATCCTGCAGTTCGGCCATCTCCTCAAAGACCATCGTGATCTGCGCCTGCGCGCCGTAGCGACTGAGCGCCGCGCAGAAGGTTCTGCGTTCCATGTCAGTCATTAGCTGCCTCCTTTGCATCCTCTTCAAGCTGCTTTTGGTAGAGCAGCTCCAGCTCGTCGTCCCGGAATCCCATCTTTTTCAGGCTCATTGCCGCCAGAGCGTTTTCCGCGAAATGAGGGTCATCTAATCTGAGCTCAAGCATCACTCCACCTTCTTCGGCGGTTCCGGCAGCACCACCAGCCGACCGTCCTTGTCAGCCTCGGCCAGTACCTTTACTCGGCTAATGCCACCGCACTCTACGACGATAGTGCAAAGGTCGTTCCAATCTTTAACCAGCGTGGACACTTCCACCGGTGTCATGCCCGTGTCCTCGTATTGCATGAGCCTGCCACGAAGTTCTGCGTATGACCATGCTGCGGTATAAAGCAGGGCGAGCAGGCCTGTCGGCTCATCAGGGCCGTCCAACAAAAGCTCACCCATCGCATAGTCTACGCCATCATCATCCATTGGGAAGTCCAAGTCCGGCAGCAAAATCTTTGCGGCTTTGCGGATAAAATCGTAGAGCCGGATGTCCGGGTAGTCCGGGCCATCACCTCCGCCCCGCACCCACGTCTCGAAGTCTTTGATGTAAAACAGATTCAGGGCGACATCAAGGTTGTTATCCGGGCAATTAGTTGTCAGTCTTTTCATTTACCTTTCCTCCTTTGGCGGTTCCGGCAGCGGCATCCAGTGCGTGACCCGCACAATCTGCCCGTGGCACGTCCATCTTCCGTCCTCCAAATATACACACAATCCCGGATTCGGCGGTGGGTATCCGGAAGGATCGCTAATGATGCACAAGACAACATCCGATACCCCCCACGAGTTAGAGATCTCCGGCAGGCGCTCCGACACGGGGATCCACCGTGTCCGCTCCTGCGCCACGGCGATCTCCTCGGCGTAGCGCGCGCAGCGGTCGGCCAGGCGCTCGATCAAATCCGCGCCGTCCAGTCCGACGCGGTCGACATCACATGAATGCATCGTGTCGGCTCCGTATATGGGCCGTTCTTCTTCCGGGACTTCCTCTTCCTTCCAGTACGGGCAATGCTCGCAGGCATTCTCTCCGCCTGCGGTGGAAATGCACCGCAGCGCCCTGACGATCTCTTCGTTTTTCATGTTCATCCTCCTATCGGTTCCGCTTTGAATTTTTTGCCCATGCCGGGCACCTTGACGTTGGGGTAGCGCTTCTCACGCGGCACGAAGTCCTCCGGGTGGTCGCGGCAGATGTACCGAAGCCGCTGGTCGAGCTGCTCGAACCGCGCGTCGCTCTCCACGCCGTAGGCGAGGCACTCGTGAAAATACTCGCCGTGCTTCTCCGCGCGGTGGATGATGCGCATGATCCGGTCGTGACCAAAGCCCTCCTCGTTGAGGGCAAGGCACATCATGTCCACGTTGAACTGCTGCCCGACCAGCGCCCCGTAGTTGAGCAGCTGCCGCCGCAGCTCCGCCTGCTCCTTTGCGTAAGCGTTTTTCATGCGCCCTCCTTTGCCGACGCCCTCGCGGGCAGCGGCCACCAGCCAAGGCATGGGGCCTCGATCGTAGCGCCGCCGGCAAAGCGCCAGTCCCATCCGCTCCAAGTCGCAAGGCGGCAGGCATTCTTGCCGATGTCAAAGCAGGCATAATATTCGCCCGCCTTTGGCGGATTCCCGGCCTGCCATTCCGGCGCGGCGAGATCCACGCCGCACAAGGTGGTGAGTTGTTTCTCGCTCGCCGTCTCGGGCTGCGCAGGATCGTCCGGGTACAGCGTCCAGAGAACGACCTCCTCCCAATCGGCCCATCCGCTTTCCAGCCTGCCGCTGACGTATACGTCCTCGTCTGCGACTCCGTTTTCGTCGATAAAAACGATGTGCGCGCCTTCCGGCGGTTTAACGCCCGACTCATGCCACACGAGCGAAAGCGGCGTTTCACCTTCGCCACACCTTGGCTCAACGGTTTCCCGCGGGGCCTTTGCCGCTTTGCTGCTCGGCGCTGGGCCGTCCTGCAGCCGCATGGCGGCGAGCATATCCCACACGGTTGCCCACGGACGCAGGATGCGCTTTCCATCCTCGCCGTATAGCTCCAGCCCCTTAGAGGTCCCATCAAATCCGCCATCGCTCGACCCGCCGCCGGCCCACCGGAAACGTTTTTTCAAAGCCAGAATACCGGCTTGCCGATCGGCACAGTCACGCAAGGTCTGTTCAAGGCTATCGCGCATGTGTGTCAGAAGTTCGATGTACTTTTCGTCCTCCGACGCCTGCGCGCCCGCCTCACGGCTCTTGACAAACTCCTGCACATCCTTAATGGAATAGCTCCGACCGTTATCGATCATCCAATCCAGCAGCCGGTACTGCGCCTCGTCGTCCATGCGGGCGATCTCGAGCGCCGCGGCCTCAGGAAGCTCGCCCGCCTCCCACCTCCTGATGATGCCCGGCACCTTGAGGCCCTTTTTGATGACCTGCAAATTGCCGACCTTAGTCGCGTTGATCTGCATCTCCCTGGAGATCCACTCGCGCAGACCGACCGGGAACTCTTCGCCGGCCTTTTTGCGCCGGATGTAGGTCTCCTTGAGCTTTTCTGCCTCCTGCGCGAGCAGCGCGTTGGACTTCACGCGCTGGCGGTTGGCCTCGATCACCGCGCACAGCTCCTGCTCCTCCGTCATCGCGGGCAGCACCCGGCAGAGCACGGTGGAGAACTGCTTCGCGACGGTCTCGTCCCGGTTCGCCGCGAGCAGCCGCAGCGCCGCCATGCGGCTATGGCCGGAGATCAGGCGATATTTACCGTCCTCTGCCGGCACGACGGTCGGCGGCTCCAGCAGGCCGTTGGCTTGGATGGACTCCATCAGCGCGCCGAGCGCGTTGTTGTCCGGGCGCGGGTAAAAGTTGCGCGGATTGTCGAGAATATCGTCCACCGGGATCTCGCGCGTCATACCCGAATCGGGCAAATCCGCGCGGTCGGGCAGAGCCTCGGCAAATTTCGTGATGTCAAACTTCGCCATGACCAAGCTCCTCTCCGAGATATTCCGCCACCCAGCGGCGGTAGTCCTGCGTCGCCACGCTCCGCGGGCAGTAGTCGATCAACGGCTTTTTCTCAAACGTGGTCTCCACGACCTTATCCGTGCGCCGAATGACCTGCTCAAAGACCGGGATCCCGCGTTGGCGCAGCAAGGTCTCGCCCTCGCGCACGACCTCGCTGCTGTTCCGCATTGTGACGAGCACACCGGCAATCCGCACGTCGGGACGCGCACGACGCAGGCTGCGGATCTGTGCGCGCACGCTCTCGAGACCGTCAAAGACAAAACCGTCGATCTTCGCGGGGACAATCACCTCGTCACAGGCAAACAGCGCGTTGACGCTCGCCACGGTGTACCCAGGGGGACAATCGAGGATACAGTAGTCCGCGCCGTTGTCATCCTCCGCCGCGCGGACGAAATCATACAGAACACGCGTGCGCCGCATACCCTCGTGCAGCGCGTTGCAGTCGATGTCATAGAGCTCCGAGGATGCGGGGACAAGCAGCATCGACGGCGAGAGCGTGATGGCGGAATCGCTCCAGAGCGGCTCCGCCATGCCAAGCAAAAGCGTTGCAACGTTGCTGTCCGAGTCGGGGTCGTAACCCGGCTTGTAAAAGTTCGTCAGATTGCATTGTCCGTCGCAGTCGATCAGCAACACGCGCTTTCCGTAGTCATGCACGAGGATCTCTGCGAGGTTGATGGCGGTGACGGTCTTGCCGACGCCGCCCTTGTTGTTCATGATCGCAATGGTTTTCATGTCGTCCTCCTGTTTCTGTCTCTGTCAAAATTTAAACCCCTCGCGGACCTTTACGCCGTCGCCGAGGTCGGCCTCGACGAGGAACCAGCGGTGCGCGCGGTTGATGTACACGATGCGCCCGGGCAGCAGCCGCGGGAGCTCCCGATGTCCGGGGCCGATGGCCGCGCCGATGTCCGCCAAAATGGCGTGGGGATCTCCGATTCTTGGCATGTCGTTTCTCTCTTTCTCTCGATTTTCAGAACGGCGCCTCTGTATCCGGCGGCAGCTCCTCCAGCCGGAGCTGGCCGTCGCTGTGCGCCCGGCGCTGCTGCTTGACAAAGTTGCCCTTATCCACAAAGCCACGCATCGCCTTGGAGCCCTCGGTGTGCTGGAAGTCGATCATGGCAAACTTCTGATGCGCACCGTCAAAGCTCGCGACCAGCGTAGTGCGCGGGCCGTTCTTCTGTTTGGCGATTTTGATGTACCGGTTGTCGTTGACGTCAAAGCGCTTGTCATTCTCCGACGGGCGGAAAATGAACATGACCGTGTCGGCGTCCTGCTCGATCTGGCCGCTCTCGCGCAGGTCCGGGAGATCCGGCTGCCGCCAACCGCCCTTTTCCTGTCGGCTGAGCTGCGAGAGCTCAAAGACCAGCGTTTTAGACCGCTGCGCAAAGGCGTGCAGCGCGCGGGAGATCTGCGCGATCTCCTCCTGCCGGTTTGGGTTCGAGCGCTCCGGCTGGATGAGCTGCAGGTAGTCCACGAAAATGACCTCGAACTGGCAGGCCTCCGCCTCCGCGATGATCTCTGCAGCCGTCGCGGTGGGGCAGTGGACCAGCTTGAACATACGCTCCGCGAGCTGCTCGTGATGCGCGGCGATCGCGTCATAGTCCTTTTGCTTGAGCCGATAGTTGACCGAATCGTCCATGCCGATGCCGAAGGTCTCGGCAATGAGGCGGTCCTCAACATCGGGATGGTCTGTCTCCAGCGAGAAGAAGCCGACGCGGCGCGTCTTGGCGATCTCGCGGGCGATCTGCAGCGCGAAGGCCGTCTTGCCGTGACCGGGACGGGCCGCGACAACCACGACGTGCCCGAGGCGCGTATGCACCGCGTCGTCCAGCTCGCGCAGGCCGTAGCGGACATAGTTTTTGTCCTCGCCCTTGGACTGGCGCTCCATGTAGTTCGCGAGCAGCTGCGCGGCGTCGTAGATCTCGAAGCGGCGCTTGCCGGCGGAGAGCTTGCGGATGTCCTCAAGCAGCGGGCCGTATTGGTCCGTATCCGGCGCGTCCAACAGTTTCTGCGCCAGATCCCGCACGCGGCGCTTGGTCGCCTCGTCCTGCATGATCGCGGCGTAGGCTTCCCAGTTGGCAGCGGTCGGCGTGACCTCAAGCAGCTGCAGCAGATAGTCGCTGTAGTCCTGCCCGATTCGGGCGCGGACCGTCACGCCGTCGATGGGCTTGCCGTGGATGTACATATCGCGCATGGCGGCGAAGATCAGCCGATCCACATCGAGAGCGAAATCCTCCTCACGCACCGTGTGGATCACGTCGGGCAGGATGCGCTCGTCCTGCAGCATCGAGCCGAGCAGCGCCTGCTCGGCGCTCAAGCCTC
>ERZ773188.1615-NODE-1615-length-24560-cov-133.266925_pt1 | contig 24560 bp, 21 predicted proteins | sample MGYA00581011_ERZ773188 | MGnify/ENA primary metagenome ERZ773188 (study PRJEB29015, sample SAMEA2737798) | human gut metagenome | biome: human gut; feature: human-associated habitat; material: faeces | place: China | collected 2012 ...
ACTGGCCAGAGCTATACAGAAATACTGATAAAACCGAAGCCACGGAGATAGTAATCATCGACAGTCAAATGAATTACCGAGGAAAACTTGACACTTACAATTGTTAAATAAATTATTGCGGATTTCAAAATATAGTGATATACTGTTTTCATGAAAAACCAATGATAGCGAGGGCGAGACGTCACGCCAAGAAGGACGCAGCCGATGTCGTTGGGAAATTTAAAGAGTGATGAGGAAACAGCTCTTTATCTGTTATGGGGTAAAGCAAGCATTTATTTTTTGTTTATGTTTCTACAAGGTCCCTGTTTCCGGCCTTGCTTTTTCGTGCTTTTTTTAGGTTTTCATTGAGTGAAACAGGAGATGGTGGGATTTGGGAAAGAAACAGTTGGCCCTGAGGCTGGGAGAAATGGTGCTGGTTCTTCTGGGCATCAGCTTTATCACGTTCTGTCTGGTCATGCTGGCGCCGGGGGATCCGGTGCGTCAGATGATTGCAGGCAATGAAGATATTGTGGTGAGCCAGATAGAAATCGATGCTCTTCGTCATGAGCTGGGATTGGATAAGCCTTTCCTTTTCCAGTATCTGGACTGGCTGGGACGGGTGCTTCATGGCAATTTCGGCTATTCCTTCATGATGAAGAAACCGGTACTGGAAGCCCTTATGGGAGGCCTGCCGGCCACCCTGATTCTGGCGTTGGCATCTACTGTGTTTATGCTTGTTTTTTCCATTCCGCTGGGGATTTATACGGCGGTCAAGAAAAACAGCTGGTTTGATTACCTGGTCCGGGGCTTTTCCTTCCTGGGCGTTTCGGTGCCCAATTTCTGGATGGGCCTTATGCTTCTCTGGATTTTTGCCCTGAAGCTGGGAATGCTTCCCATCGTGGGCGGCAGCATTTCTTTAGAAAACCTGATCCTCCCCATGGTGACGCTGGGCGTGGTAATGACGTCCAAGTACACCCGGCAGGTACGGGCGGCGGTGCTGGAGGAGCTGAACCAGGACTACGTCATGGGCGCCAGGGCCCGGGGATTTTCGGAATCCCATATCCTCTGGAAGGAAGTGCTTCCCAATGCCCTGCTTCCTCTGGTGACTCTGCTGGGGCTGGCTTTCGGCTCCCTTCTGGGCGGCGCAGCGGTGGTGGAAATCGTATTTTCCTGGCCGGGCCTGGGATATATGGTGGTAGAAGCCATTACCTACCGCGATTTCCAAACGGTGCAGGCCATTGTGCTCTGGATCGCTTTCATGTACATGGTGATTAATCTGGTGGTGGATTTGTCCTATCGCCATCTGGATCCGAGACTTCGGAAAGGAGGCCGGTAATATGGGGAATCTTTGGAAAGGATTCAAAGAACATCGGACCTTCCGGTTCACCAGCCTGCTGGTTATCCTGCTCATCGCCCTGGTGGTGCTGGCGCCGGTGATTGCTCCCTATAACCCCCTGGAAGCGGTGATGAAGGACGCCAACCAGGCGCCTTCCATGGCCCATCTTTTCGGCACGGACAAGCTGGGAAGAGATGTGCTGTCCCGCATTCTCTACGGCGGAGCCTACTCCCTGTCCAGCGTGCTGGCCCTGGTGGCCATCATCTTCTGCGTAGGCACCTTTCTGGGCCTTGTGGCCGGCTACTTTGGCGGCCTCATAGACACCGTCATCATGCGTATAGCAGATATGATGATTTCTTTCCCCGGCGTTATCCTGGCCATTGCCATTGCCGGCATCATGGGCGGCAGTCTGGTGAATGCCATGATTGCCCTGACAGCGGTGACCTGGACCAAGTATGCCCGCCTGTCCCGGTCCATGGTTTTGAAAATCAGGAAACGGGATTTCGTGGATGCCGCCATTGTCAGCGGCGGTACCAGTTCCCATATCCTCTGGACCCATATCATGCCCAATGTAGTGCCTATCCTGGTGATTACAGCGGTATCCGACATCGGTGCCATGATGATGGAACTGGCAGGCCTGTCCTTCCTGGGCTTTGGCAGCCAGCCGCCGGCACCGGAATGGGGCCTCATGCTTAACGAGGGCCGTCAGCAGCTGCAGACAGCCCCCTGGCTCATGGTTTTCCCGGGCCTGGCCATCTTCATTTCCGTGGTCATCTTCAACCTTTGGGGCGATGCGCTCCGGGATGTACTGGATCCAAGAGATCAATAGCGGGCCGGCGGGATGGTGAGCCGGCAGGCCGCGAAATGGCTCTTCCCATCGTTTTTCTCACGCCTATGGCGTTTATTTCCATATAGAAAGGAAGCGTTCAACAGATGAAATCAATTTACAAGAAAGGTGCTCTTTTGGCTGCAGCTGCTTTGATGGCCTTTGCCATTACGGGGTGCGGCGGATCAGGATCCAATTCCAAAACCGCCAAAGATACCCTCACCGTGGGGGTAACGAACTTTGCAGACAGCCTGGAACCGACAGACAACTACTTCGGCTGGCAGGTCATGCGCTACGGCATCGGCGAATGCCTTGTCCATTTTGATGACAAAATGAATGCAGAGCCCTGGATTGCAGAAAGCTGGAAAGTGTCCGATGACAAAATGTCCTGGACCTTCAAAATCAAGGACATCAAGTTCTCCAACGGCACACCGGTCACCGGCGAAGCAGTGAAGAAATCCATTGAACGTACCTTTGCCAAGGCGCCCCGGGCGAAAGCCATGTTTGAACTGGACCACATCACCGCTGACGGCCAGAACGTGACCATTTATACGAAAAAACCGGTGGCTACTCTGCCGGGCATGCTGGGGGATCCACTCTTCATTATTGTAGACACCGATTCTGACGGCAAAGTGGACTTTGCCAAGCAGGGCCCCGTTTCCACAGGCCCCTACATGGTGAAATCCTTCTCCAAGGCCAAGACAGAACTGGATGCCAACCCCCATTACTATGACAAGGTGCCCTTCGCCCATGCCCAGATCAATACCATTGATGATCCCAATACCCGGGCCATGGCTCTCCAGAAGGGGGAAATCGATGTGGCTGTCAACATTGCCCCCGGCGATATGCAGCTTTTCCAGGATAAGAATAAATTCACCGTGAGCACCATTTCCTCCATCCGCGACGTGCTGACCCGCCTGAACGTTTCCAATGGGAAGCCCCTGGCTGACAAGAATGTAAGAAAGGCGCTCCTCCAGTCCCTGGACCGGGACACCTACTGCAAGGTACTTCTGAAAGACACCTTCACTCCCGGTGGTCCTCTCCTTCCGCCGTCTGTGGACTACGGCTTTGACAAACTGAAGGCGGAATATCCGGATAACTACAATGTGGAAAATGCGAAGAAACTGCTGGCAGACGCTGGATGGAAGGATACCGACGGCGACGGCTATGTGGATAAAGATGGCAAGAACCTGGAACTGGATTTCATCTACTACAGCGGCCGCGCGGAACTGCCTCTCTTTGCAGAAGCCACCCAGTCGGATGCCAAGAAAGTAGGCATCAAGGTGAACCTGAAGAACGTGGACTACAACGTCCTTGACGGCATTGGCACCCGCGGCGAATACGACATGCTCATTTCCAACGTACTGGCCGAGCAGGCAGGGGATCCGGAAGTCTTCATCAACATGTACTGGAAGACCAATGTAAATGGCAGCAACCCCCAGAACGGCTCGGGCTACAGCAATCCTGCCTATGATGCTCTCTCTGATCAGCTGAGCCAGGAATTCGACCCGGCGAAGAGAAAGGAAATCATCGAACAGATGGAAAAAATCATTCAGGACGATGCGGCTACCCTGGTCTTCGGCTATCCTCAGACCAATATGATTTCCAGTAAGAAAGTAAAGAACGCGGACATTAAGCCCTGCGACTATTACTGGGTAACAAAGAGCATCGTTCCGGCGGAATAAGAGCTGCTGTCCGCTTACCGCCTGTGCGGGAAGGGGCCGCGAAGCGGTAGAAGCCGGTACTATAAAACTTGCGGCAAAGCCGCCACCACAACCCTCCGGCCCATAGGGCCGGTCAATCCTAAGAACCTTTCCCCTATGAACTCTCTGAACCTTCTGAACCCTCGCGCCCACAGGCGCATCCATAGTATTCATCATTCACAGGAGCCAATATGCTGTTAGAAATCAAAGATCTGGGCATTGCCTATGGTAAGGCAGAGCCTGTAGTACGCCACGTTTCCTTTACGTTAGACCAGGGAGAAATCCTTGCCATTGTAGGGGAATCGGGGTCAGGAAAGACCACGGTCATCCGTGCCATCCAGCATGTGCTGCCTGGAGGCGGGCACATAGCGGAGGGCACCATGATTTTTGAAGGAGAAGACACCCGGAAGCAGTCTGCCGAAAAGCACCGCAGCCTGGACGGGAAGGATGTTTCCATGATATTCCAGGACAGCGGGGCCATGATGAATCCCATCCGGCCCATTGGCGTCCAGTTCCGGGAGTACCTGGCTCTTCACGGCATGACTGATGAAAAAGAAGCCCACCAGCGCATGGTGGACATGCTCTCCATGGTGCGGCTGCCGGACCCGGAGCAGATTCTGAAAAGCTACACCTTCGAACTCTCCGGCGGCATGCGCCAGCGCGTGGGCATTGCCATGGCCATGGCCTTCCATCCGAAACTTCTCCTGGCCGACGAACCCACCAGCGCCCTGGATGTAACCACCCAGGCAGCCATTGTGAAGGAAATGATGGAAGTAAGGAAAAAGATGAACACCGCCATTATCATCGTCACCCATAACATGGGGGTGGCAGCCTATATGGCAGACCGCATTATGGTGATGAGACAGGGCCGGGTAGTGGAATACGGGAAAGCAGAAGACGTTATTTATCATCCCAGAGAGGACTATACGAAAATGCTTCTGGCTGCTGTACCGGTGCTGGGAGGTGAAACGGCATGAAGGGATATGGAGAAGAAATCCTCCGCATGGAAGATATTGTCAAAACCTTTGACCTGGGCGGCGGGAAAAAGCTGACAGCTTCCGATCATGTGACCATCAGCCTCCACAAAGGAGAAACCCTGGGAATCGTAGGCGAGTCAGGCTCCGGGAAATCCACCCTGGCCAAAATTCTGACCCGGCTCTACACCATGGACAGCGGGCGCATCCTCCTTCACGGGAAAGACATGACTGCCCTGAAGGGCGAGGAATTCCGGCAGGCCAGAAAGAATATCCAAATGGTTTTCCAGGACCCCTCTACAGCCTTCGACCCCAAACAGCGGGTCCGGGATATTATCTGCGAGCCCCTGATGAACTACGGCCTTATCGGAAAAGAAAAGGTGGATGAAAAAGCGCGGGAAATGCTCCGCCTCGTGGATCTGCCCGAGGAATTTGCAGACCGCTATCCCAACAGCATGTCCGGCGGACAGCGGCAGCGTATCGCCGTTGCCCGGGCCCTGGTGCTGAAGCCGGAAATCATTATCTGTGACGAAGCCACCAGTGCTCTGGACATGTCGGTACAGAAGACGGTGATCGAACTCCTTCACCGCCTGCAGCTGGAAACAGGGGTGGCCTACTTCTTCATCTGCCACGACCTGGCCCTGGCCAATATGTTCTGTGACAACATTGTGGTCATGCAGCATGGCAGGGTCGTAGAAAAAATCAAAGACCTGTCCGAAGCGAAAGATCCCTATTCTAGAAAACTCCTGGCTTCCGTCTTCACCATTGAAGAAGGCAAAAACAAAGTCCTGCCGGATGAACTGTTCGGCTGAAAGGCAGCAGGGACTGGCTTGTTCCCTGCCGGCAGGAAATACCATGGTGCCACGCCGGACAGGAAACCATTCGCAAACCGTTTCCTGCGGGTAAGGAATACCATCAGTGTCCTGCCGGACAGGAAACTCTATGCGAACAGTTCCCTGCCGGCAAGAAACACACTGTCTCCAAGCCGGACAGGAAACCTATTATATCAAAGGAGAGTACATTATGAAGAAAATCATGGTCCTGGCTGCAGCGGCAGCCCTGACTGCCGGCGTTTCCGCCCTGGCAGCCAATCCCTTTTCCGATGTAAGCACCGATGACTGGGCTTACCAGGCGGTATCCGACCTGTCTGACCAGGGAGTGGTGGAAGGATACCCTGACGGCACCTTCAAAGGGGAAAGAAATATCACCCGCTATGAACTGGCCCAGATCATTGCCCGCCTTATGGCAAAGGAAGACCAGCTGAATGCGGAGCAGCGGGCCACCCTGAATAAGCTGGCCGGTGAATACGCTGATGAACTGGCAAACCTTGGTGTCCGCGTGTCCAATCTGGAAAAGAAGGCAGGAAATCTGTACTGGTCCGGCGATGCTAAAATGTGGTATATCAACAACGCTGGCAAGACAACCAAAGATACCTGGAAAGGCCGTATGCGTATTAAGGTCAAAGGCCAGGTCAATGACTCTACCTATGTACAGGGCCGTTTCAAGAACCAGATGTCCTTTAAAGATGGCGGTGATTCCAGCACCGTTATGGATTGGCTCTATGTGAACCACACCTTCGGTGATGCCAATGTGACCCTGGGCCGCATGCCTGTCACCATTTATGACGGCTTCATGTTCGACTCCACCGTGAAAGGTGCAATCCTCGGATACAATAAGGATGCCTTCCATGCATCCGTAGGCTATGGCCGTTTCCTGAATAACCAGAACCTTCTTCTGTCTAAGACAACGGATCCAGATACAGGAAAAGTAACCAAGACATTTAACGATTTGTCCAAGTACGATGCTTTCATTGGTCAGGCAGGCTACAACTTCGGCGCTGCAGCTCTCGACGCTACTTACATTAAGTTCGCTGGCGACCAGTCAAAGAAAACAATCGGATTCGACAGCATCTGGAGTGCACATCTGGCCATCCCCATGGATGAATTCCGTCTCTTCGGCGAATACTGGGATTCCAACGCCAAGAAGGCAGATAACTCCTGGCAGGCAGGCCTGGGCTACAGCAACTTCAGCTCCAAGAAGCCCGGCACCTTCGACCTCAACGTGGCATACAACAAAGTCGGCAGAAATGCGGACCTCGATGGCACCACCTACGATGCAGCTGACTTCTGGGGCGCTATCAAGAAAGACAGCAGCATTAAATACTGGAGCGTCTTCGGCGACGTGGCTCTCATGAAGAATGTGTCCCTCCATGGTGAATATGTCTTTGACCTGGACAATCAGCAGGATGGATTTGATGATAAAGCCTGGACCCTGGCACTGAACTATAAATATTGATGGGGATTTCCTGCGGTTTCATCTGCGGGATGCCGGTACCAATGAAAAAGACTCTGCCTTTCAGGGCAGAGCCTTTTTTGTACCCGGGAGAGGATGCATGGGATTTCCTTCCTCCTACGGGGCTGCTATCGGCCTTTTAATGAGTATTTTCGCATGGATAATTAAAAAGAGTTGAAAAATTGAAGTTGAATAATTAGAGAGGATAATATATATTTAATATAAATAATTTATAAATCGTTATAATATAAAAATTAGAGGGAGGCTTCTATGAATAACTGGAAGAAACTGGCAGCTGCTGTCATTCTGGCAGGGGCCGTCGTCATGATTCAGGGGTGCGGCGGAAACGGGGAAGAAGCAAAAAGTATGGAAAAAGGCAGGGTATGGAAGGCAGCCACGGAAGCGGCCTATCCGCCCTTCCGCTATGTGGATGAGAACAGGAACCTGGTGGGCTTTGAGGTAGACCTGCTCAAGGAAATCGGCCGCAGAACCGGAGCGACCATCGAGTTCAGGGATATGCCCTTTGACAGACTGCTGAACGCGGTGGCCGGAAAACAGGTGGACATGGCCATAGGGGCTATCACAGTGACGAAAGAAAGAGAGAAACTGGTGGCCTTTTCAGACTCCTACTACCGGCTGAGCGGATACTCTCTCCTTGTAAAAAAAGGAAATCCACCGGTGCAGAATGAAGAAGAACTGGCTGGCAAAGTGGTGGCGGCCAAAAGGGGATCTACCAGTGAAGCCAGGGCAAAAGCCCAAAATCCCAAAGAAATCATATCCATGGACCATTATGAGGACATTTTCAAAGCCCTGGAAGCAGGAAAAGCGGACGTGGGCATTACAGGAGACCAGGCGGCCCTTTACGAACTGGAGCATGGCGGCAGCAGCCGGCTGTCCCTGTCCGGCACCATTCCTACGGAAGACAATTTTGCGATTGCCCTTTCCAAAGATAATCCTCAGCTGAAGAAAGAAATCAATGAGGCCCTGAAAAGCATGATGGATGACGGCACCTATGACAGCCTGGCCCATAAATGGTTCTTTGTCAAAGCGGCTGACAAAGAATGAACCCATCACAGGCCAATCAAAAACTGTGCGGAAATGAGAAATTTCTGCACAGTTTTTGATTTCTTTTATCCCGCATCGGGAAGGAAGCCCCTCTTTGCGGAAAGGCGGTTCACCAGAAAGGCGGCGCAGGAGGCGCGGATGACCTGGTCAATGAAAAGGGCGCACCAGGTGCCGATGAGGCCCATGTCCAGCACATAAATGAAGATGGCTGTCATGAGAGGCCTGAGGAAGGTGATGGACAGGAAAGAATAAGCCGCCACCTGGGCCGTCTGTCCGCTGCCCCGAAGGATGCCGGCGCCCCAGAGGGCTAGCGCCTCGGGGTAGCTCACCAGGGCAATGAAAACCATGATGGGGCCCGCCAGCACGTGAAGAGCAGGATCGGAAGAATAGATAGAAAAGAGGGAGTCCTCAAAGAAAAGAATGCTGACGCAGGCTGCGGTGGAAAGGAGCAGGCACCAGCGGAGCCCTCTTTTCCGGTACTGCTGCCAGTCGGCCATGCTGCCCCGTCCTACAGCCTGCCCGGCGCTCACCATGCCTGCTTTGCCGAAGCCCATAATGAAATCATAGTAAATATCGCAGATATTCATGCAGATGCTGTGCACCGCGAAGGGCACCGTACCAAGACCGGCGGCCATACGTGAAAAGAGCACCATGCCCATGCGCTCGCTGCCCTGCTCGCTTAATACACTGCCGAAAAGGGGACCCACCTTTTTGAAATAGGCGGCATCGGGAATCCAGCGGCCCCCATGGAAGAAGCCTTCCCGTTTCAGAAGGAACCAGGCATAGAGAAGAGAGAAAAGAGTGCCGGCAGCGGTGCCTATGGCAGCACCAAAAACGCCATAGGCAGGTACAGGCCCCAGCCCCCGGATGAGGAGGAAACTCAGCGCTGCGTTCAGCAGATTTCCGCAGATATTGGTTTTCATGATGGAAGCCGTATTTCCATACCCCAGCTGCACCGCCTGCAGAATGAGGGTAAGGGAAGTGAAATACACCGCCAGAAGAGCCAGGGGGCTGTACTCCATGGCCAGGGGCAGGTAATCGGAAGAGGCGCCCATGAGGAGTAATATATCTTCCAGAAAAATGAAAAAAATCCCGTGCAGCAGCCCCAGGGCCAGGGCACCCAGGAAAAGAGACTTCTTCAGAAGATCCGCCGACGGCTCCTTCTCTCCCCGCCCTGCATAGTTACAGGACACCAGCGTCACCGCCGAAGCCAGGGAACGGGAAAAGCAGAGAAGGATGAGACGGGGCTGGAGAAAGATACTCACGGCAGCCACCGAAAGGCTCCCCAGAGCTCCCACCAGTATGAGGTCCGTGGAAGCAAGGAGAATCATAAAAAGCCCCTCCAGTGCGGCAGGCAGTGCGATTTTCAGGTAATGTCTGTCGTAACAGTTCATAGGAAATCCTTAAAATACAATATTAAAACATTAAATTATTATAACAATATTGTACAGGAAAATGAGAAAACAGGCAACTTGATTATTTCAAGTCTCCCTGTCCGCTTATGGACAAGCCCCTTTGGGGCTTGAGGGTTCTAAAGTTTGACGGGGCTATCGCCCCGAGGGTTCTTAAGTTTGACAGCGGCTCTGCCGCTGAGGGTTGTGGTGGGCGCCTTACATTTATAGAAGGCGCCCTCTTATGAAAAAAACTTTACAACCGCACTTATTAAAACGAGTGCCACCTGCTTGCAAGGGGGAGAGGACCATGAGGTGGCGGGGGAGGCCGCCGATTGGCGGTCAGGGTAGCGATAGAGTATCACATCGTTGCTCTGCCCCGTACACCCTTTTGCCACTACGTGGCATTTCCCCTCAAGGGGAAACGAGAAGGATGGAGAGGAAAAACAGAGAGTCATATATTTCATGTACCATTCCGCAGTTTCCCCCCTTTGGTGGTAAACGCAATGAGTCAATCACCGGAATGCGTATTATGCCATATGACCTATAAAGCCAATCCCGTAACGCTTCTTGCGTCCCCTTTAGGGGAAGAGGGCCACAAAGTGGCGAAGGGGTGGACGGTGGTAATCCTGATTATGATACTCGATGTGGACGTGACTGCCGAAGGTGGCCCTCCGGCCCTTGGTGCCAAGGGTTGTGTAGAAAGGTTGCATCGCTTCGCTCAGGAGGCCGCCGATTGGCGGTCAGGAAAACGATAGAGTATCAAATCGGTGTTTTACCTCGTACACCCTTTCCCGCTGCGCGGGAATTCCCCTCAAGGGGAAACGAGAAGGATGGAGAGGAAAAACAGAGAGTCATATATTTCATGTACCATTCCGCAGTTTCCCCCTTTGGTGGTGAACGCAGTGAGTCAATCACCGGAATGCGTATCATGCCATATGACCTATAAAGCCAATCCCGTAACGCTGACTTTATAAGCATCGCCCCATAGGGCGATACCACAACCCTCGGCCTGAAAGGCCGTCAAACTTAAGAACCCTCGGGCCAAAGGCCCGTCAACCCTCCCCTCTGAACCCTTTGAACCCTTACACCGCAGGTGTGTCCCGTCAACCCTCACGCCGCAGGCGTGTCCCGTACCCCGTTTATCCTCTGCTTATCTTCCTGAAGAATGATATAATAATAAATAATTCAAAGCTTTCAAAGGCAAAGGAGAAAGGACAATACTATGTCAACCACATTAGGAGCGGATTTCCGCAGCCCCACGTTCTGGCAGCGGCTTGCTTTTATTATCGGGATTACCCTGGTGGGTACCTTTTTATACTCCGTAGGCGTCAATGCCTTCCTGGTACCTCACCAGTTCCTTTCCGGCGGGCTCACCGGTATGGCCATGGTGCTCTATTACCTCACCGGCTTCCCCATCGGCATGGCGAACCTGCTCTTAAATATTCCTATCCTTCTTCTTTCACTGAAGTTCATGGGGAAATTCTACACCCTCATTACCATTCTGGGCACCGTGTGCTGCTCTGTTTTCATTGACCTGACATCCTTCCTGGCAGACTACAATGTGGTGAAAGAGCCGCTGGTGGCTGCTATTTCCGGCGGCGTGGTGCTGGGCCTTTCCATGGGCCTCCTCTACCGATACAACAGCAATACCGGTGGACTGGATGTGGTGGGAGCCATTTTGAAGAAATATTACAATCTGGAAATCGGCTACGTGGTTTTTGCCCTGAACTTTGTCATCGTCACTGCCGGCGCCTTCATCTTTACCCTGGAACCGGCCATCTGCACCCTGATTTCCATGTATATCAATGCCAATCTCTCCAGCCGCATTGTCATCGGCTTTGCCCAGAGAAAGGCCGCCTTCATCGTGTCCGACAAGCCTCTGGAAATTTCAGATGCCATCCTTCGGAATATCCATCACGGCGCCACTCTTCTCTACGGCCAGGGCGCTTTTTCCGGCGTAGAAAAGAAAATCGTCTTCGCCATTGTGGACCTCACCCAGATTACCAGGGTGCGCCATCTCATCGAAGACATAGACCCTTCGGCCTTCCTTTTCATTATGAATACCACCGACGTCATAGGCCGCGGCTTTACCAGCCCCCTGTCCACTGCCAGGACCATGCCCAAGTCCGTGCGCTATACCTGCGATAAGGATGGAAATATGATTCCCACCCACATGTGGTCCTATGAAATGGAAGCAGAAGCCCATCCGGAAGCGGACAAGCAGGAACCGCCCCGGGAAGACGGGAAGTAAAGGGGCGCTGACCGCTGGGAAGGTATGTAACAGACTTTCCGCTCATTGCCTGCAGGGCCTGTTAAATCTGAGAACCCTCCGGCCCATGGGACCGGAGGGTCTGAACCATTCGCACCGGTAGGTGCCTTTTTATCAGCAAGGAGATTATGATGGAATACCTCATTGACGACAACTATGTACCCCTGGACAGTACCCTTGGAAACGTGGAATACCTGATGGAAAAGATCCTGCTGGATGCCCAGTATATGGAAAATCTGGCAGAACGCCTGGACGATAACGATGATGATTATTATGATGACTATGATGATGACTACGATGATGAAGACGAGGATCATGAAGGCCGTGCCAGCTTGGAGATCATCAAACTGAAGGGCCAGATCCGGCTGCTCCAGATGGAAAAGGAAATGCTTCGGCAGAATTTGGCAACGGTGACGAGCATGGTAGAAGACTTGAGAAGGAATGCCGAGGAAGCCAAGGACAAGGTGCATAAGCTCAGGCACGACATCGACTGGTACGGAGAAAGACGATAAGATTTTGTCCCATGGAGATACTATAAGAATAGAGAGACCGAAAGGTCCGGCTTTATTCCATCCATTTCCCGAAGCCCTTGATCCATGGAAAAGGGGAAGGAAAAGGGCGCTTCCTTCATCCCACCTCTCCGGTGTACCAATCATCGGAATATTGTTCTTGTTGATGGTTCTAAAAGTACAAGTCGGACTCAGCCCGCAGCCGGAAGCTGACTGCTTTCGGATCTGCATGCAGCGGCTCTTTCCTGCCGACTGGTATTTAATGACAAATGATTCATATACGGCATGTACCGAGATTCTTCGCTGGCGCTCAGAATGACTGCAGGGGGAGGCAAGAACGTAACGCTGGCTCCTTCCTCTGGAAGGAGCTCCGCGATAGCGGTGAGGATAGACCTTTGCTGCGCAAAGGCGCCGACAGGCGGCATTAAAACTCATCGCCCCAAAGGGGCGATACCACAATCCTCGGCCCGATAGGGCCGTCAAACCTGAGAACCTTTGCGCCGTTAGGCGCATTAAACGTAAGAACCCTTTCGTTCACAACCTTTCTACACAACCTGACTGCGTCAGCAGGCCACAACCTGCGGCGAAGCCGCGCCCCCTTGAACCCTTTAATATCCTTTTATCTGCCCTTCGCCGCTCATGTCGAAAATGGGGCCGTAGGCGGCGTTGGCCAGGCCCTTGATGGCCCATACGCAGTTCTGGGAGGCGGAGTAAATGTAGCGGTCTTCTACCGGTACAATGTGTCTGGCGGCCCGCATGGAGGCGATGGCGGGATTGGAGAGGAAATCATCTCTGTATTTGGCGGCGCCGGTGGTATCAGAGGTGCGGTCGGTGGATACGAAGAGCATGTCCGGGTCTGTCTTGATGATAAGCTCCGGCGATGTGGCCTGGCCGTTGACGCCGCCGGCCAGGGTGATGGCGTTGTCAATGCGGGCTGCCGTGAGGAGTTCGTTGAACATGGAGCCGGGCCCGCCGTAGCGGGTCATCTGGGATACCAGGTATACCACCGGCTTTTTTCCTGTTTCTTTGGAAAGGCGGCTTTGGATTTCCGAAAGGGTCTTGTCCATCTGGGAAATCACCTGGTTTCCCCGTTCTTTTTCGTCTACTGCTGTAGCAATGATGCGCACATCCTCCTTCACCTGGTCAATGGACCGGGGGCCGTCGATGACCACCACCGGAATGCCCAGGTTCCGGTAGAGATCCAGCTCTTTGCCATCGGTATAGGTGGAGGCCACGATAAGGTCCGGCTTTGCTTCCGTCACCACTTCCATGGAAAGACCGGTAAGAGGGACGGTGAGGGGAATGTCTTTCGTTTCATTGGCAATATAAGAAATATTGGGGTCCCGGTCTGCTTCGGTGGCGGCCATCAGTTTGTCCGGCGTCACCACGGAAAGGAGCATGGTGTCGATGGAAGCGGAATTTCCCAGAATCCTCTTCGGCTTGGCAGGAATTACCACTTCTTTCCCTGTGGCATCGGTGACGGTATAGCTTTTTCCTTCTCCGGAAGGGGCCATCTGCTTCATGCCGCAGCCGGAAAGGGTCAGAAGAATGAGAAGACTGGCGCATAAAGCGCCGGCTTTTGCGTATTTCATAATAACCTCCCTGGAAAAGCGGATTCCATGAGTGAATCCGTTCTTCTGCACGAAAATATCAGCTTCATTATAGCATAGAAGAAAAGATTCAGTCCGAAATATTAAAAAATAGTTTACAAAATCTGAGATTTATGTATAATAAAGAGGTAAGTTTATTAAGAATTCCGTAATGGTTTGAATCCGGGAGATTCCCGGAGGAGATGAAAAGGGAAGCGCGGTGAGGGGAGCCCCGATTCCGCCACGGTCCCGCCGCTGTGAAGCTTCGGAAAGCAGGCAATGATTGAATCGGCCCTTTCCAAGGGAATTTCATGATGTCACTGGGAAACTGGGAAGACGAAATCTCTGAGGAAGCTGAGTCAGAAGAACTGCCTTATGGAACCGGTTTTCCGCTTTGCAGGATAAGGGTACGATGTATACTGCTTCCCTGCGGGCGGCATGGTTTCATATACCCTGATTGGGCAGCGAGGGAGGAACTTTTATGAACAGGAAAATTATGGCAGCGTCACTGGCAGTTTTATCACTTTCCGGCGGCGCTTTTTGCGTGGAAGCATCCGATATGCCGGTGTATACCCTGGAAGGCGTAGTGGTTACCGCCAGCCGGGTGCCGGAAAAGAAAATCGACTCCAATGCCGATGTGTCCGTGGTGACGGCGAAGGAAATCGAAGAGAAGCACTATGACGATGTGAGTGAGGCCATCCGGCATGTGCCGGGGGTGAATATTGCCAATTACAGTGGAAGCGGTCAGAATTACAGCACCAATCGAATTTATATTAACGGCTCTTCCAATGTGGTGGTTCTGGTAGACGGCATCCGCCGCAATATCAATGGTATTACCGGAAATACCGCCAATTTGGGAAGTCTGGTGAATATGGATACCATTGACCGGATCGAAGTGCTGAAAGGTTCTGCTTCCACTTTGTATGGCTCCGACGCGGAAGGCGGTGTTATTAATATCATTACCCGCCGGCCCCGGGAAAACGGTGTTAAGACGACGCTGCGCACTTCTTTCGGCAATGAAGATAAAGAAAAATATACTCTTTATAATGAGGGCCGGGAAGGAAACCTTTTCTGGACATTAGAAGCGGGCAAAGAGCTGATGGGTGACTTTAAAGATGGCTGGGGACGCCGTGTCATCGATCATTTGAATGCGGAACATTATGACACAAAGATTGGCTATGATTTGGGAAATGATTCTTCCCTGGTCTTTAATTATCAGAAATATAAATCCGACTATACCCGCCCCGATACAGGAAGCAACGATAAAGCGGCAGATAAGGGGAAGAAAAACGATGATTCCCTGAGCATTCAGTACAAGGACCAAATCAATGAGCGCCTGAGTAACCAGTTCTCCCTGTACAGGAACAGGACGACCTTTAAAGATAACTACAATTTCTCCGGGTCCTGGCCGACTCTCTGGGATATGGGAATGAAGACCACCGGTGTATCCGACCAGCTGACCTGGAAGCTGGCAAACCAGACGGTGATTGGCGGATTTGACTGGTATAAAGATGAAATTACCCATTATCATAATATCGCTCCCTCTGGCGCCACCGTAAAGGCAGTGCCTGATGGTACCCATATTTCCAATACCGCCTTCTATGTGCAGGATAAAATCGATATTACCGGGCAGTGGAATATCACTCCCGGCGTACGGTTTGACCATCATTCCAAATTTGGAAACCATACGTCTCCCAGCCTGTCTCTGGGGTATAAACAGAGTGAGAATACCAATTACTATTTGAATTACAAGACTTTCTTTGTGGCTCCCAATCTGTACCAGCTCTATTCTCCCCAGTCTGGCAGGCCTGATTTGGACCCGCAGGAAGGAAATACCATCGAATTTGGCGTGAGTCACCGGTTCTCTGACAGTATGAACGGAGCCTTCAACCTGTTCCATACTCATGCTAAAAATATTTTAACCTCCGATAATGCATACCCATACCGTGCCGAAAACAGCGGGAAAGCTGATATCAACGGATTTAACCTCAGCCTTGATAAACAGTTTAGCAGCCATTGGGAAGCTGGAATCGGGTATTCCTATCTCCATGCTCCTGCACAGAATGGTAAGAATATAAATCTTGATGGAGTGCTGCCGGAAAGCACATTGAATGTCAATGTGACTTATAAAGCGGACAAATTCAATGCTTCCCTGGACGGCAGGGGAGTTATGAACCGCTATGGTCATAAAAAATATCCGGAAATGAGGGATTACGCCAACTACTGGGTATGGGACATGTCGGCCAACTATCAATTCACCAAAAACGCCACCCTTTTCGCCAGAGTGAATAACATTTTTGACCAGTTCTATACCGATGTAGGCAGCTCCTATGGTCCCAGTGCCGATCCGGTACAGTGGCAGGACTGGTACTCCGCACCGGGCCGCAATTTTGAAATGGGCCTGCAGTTTACCTTCTGATTCAGCAGCAAGCAAAAATCCCCCAGCCTGGCTGGGGGATTTTTGGTATCCGGATTTCCTATGTGTTTTGGATGAAGTGGGTGGGGATCCAGGGCTCCTGCAGGGGCTGGGGGACGCCTGCCTTTTTCCCTGCGTCCAGGCATTTCAGAATCCAGGCGGTCTGCCGGGCCAGGGTGCGCATGGTCTGCAGGCCTTCCTTGTCCTTCAGGGCGTCTTCCCTGGTGAGGCCGTGAATCTGGTTCCAGTACTGGGAACCGGGCACAATCATGCGGTTCATGAGGAAATATTTATTCATCCTGTCAAAAGCGGCCGTAGCTCCGCCGCGGCGGCAGCTGACTACGGCAGCACCGATTTTTCCTGCCATGCGGTTTCCGGCTGCATAGAAAAGACGATCCATGAAAGAGGTGATCTGGCCGTTGGGACCGCCGTAATATACAGGAGAACCGAAAATCAGCCCGTCCCAGGTGTCCAGCTTTTCAATGACCTTGTTCACCGAGTCCTTATCCTGTACGCACCGCCCGTGGGACTGGCAGTAATTGCAGGCGATACATCCGGTTACCGGTTCCCGGCCGATTTGAAGAATTTCCGCTTCTATGTTCTCTTCTTCCAGCGTTTTGGCGATTTCTTCCAAAGCAGTGTACACGCAGCCTCTTCTGTGGGGACTGCCATTGATCAGTAAAATTTTCATGAGATGCCTCCTTCTGCTTTTACGCGGCTGTACTGTTCCTGTCTTTATTATAGCAGGCAGGAATAGAGGGTTCTCTGTTTTCTTACTTTCTGCCATTTCCCTATTTACAAGCGCATACTTATCTACTATACTGTATACATATTGATAGAAAGACGAAGGTGCCCTTTTTGCCGCAAGGCAGGAAGGGCTTTTCTGTCTTTCATGGCAAAGAGGCTGCACTCATCTTTGATGACTGCGGCCTTTTTTCGTAAGGGGGAGAGACTATGAAAAAACTTCTGAAAGCTGTACTGACCGGTTCCCTTCTGGGCCTGACGGTCCTTGGTTTTGCAGGCTGCGGCGGGCAGTCGGGAAGTTCTTCTTCCGGCGGCTCCGTGCCTAAGGACACCATTGTGGTGGGCATGGCAGTGGATCCGGAGACTCTGGACCCGGCGGTGACCATGGACAATAAGGGCTGGCAGATTACCTATCCCGCCTATGAGCGGCTGGTGAAATACAAGGTGGCAGACGGCAAGGCTGCCACGGAGGTGGAGCCGTCCCTGGCCAAGTCCTGGACTGTCAGCGATGACGGCCTGACCTGGACCTTTACTTTGAATGAGGGACATAAATTTGCCGACGGTTCTCCGGTGGACGCCAAAGCGGTGAAGTTCTCCATCGAAAGGGTACAGAAAATGAAGAAAGGACCTTCCGATTATTTCAAAGTGGTGAAATCCATCGAAACGCCTGATGATAAAACTGTCATTTTCCAGCTGGACAAACCCTTTGCGCCCTTCCTCTACACCCTGGCGGTGAATGGTTCTTCCATCGTGAATCCGAAGGTCATGGACCAGGCAAAGGATAACGATATGGGTTCCTCCTACCTGGCCACCCACACCATGGGTTCCGGTGCCTATGAAATCACGTCCTACACCCCCAGCCAGTCCATCAAGCTGGATGTACAGAAAAATTATGCCGGCAAGGCGCCTTCCATCAAGCATATCCTCTTCAACAGCATCAAAGATCCCTCGGCTCAGCGGCTGCAGCTGGAAAAGGGGGATATTGACATTGCCGAAGGCATTCCCATGGACCAGATCGACCAGCTGAAGGATAACAAAGCCATCCATATTTATGAAGATCCTTCCCTCCTCTGCTCCATCGTATACCTGAACAATCAGAAACTGCCTACCAGCAATAAAGTATTTCGCCAGGCCCTTTCCTACGCCATTGACTACCATGCCATCATCGACGGCGCTGTGAAAGGCCGGGGAGAGCAGCTGACCAGTGCCGTGCCGGAAGGCATGTGGGGCAAAGATGAATCCATCAAGGGCTATTCTTACAACCTGGACAAAGCAAAGGAACTTCTGGCCAAATCCGGCGAGAATGTGACGGAAATCAATCTTCTCTACTCCGGCCACGCAGCCTTCGACGAGGCGGAAGCCCTCATTATCCAGAATAATCTCCAGCAGCTGGGCATCAAGGTGAACCTGGAAAAGGTGGCCTGGGCTACGTTCCGGCAGAGAGCGGACAAAGGCGATTTCCAGATGGCTCTGGGCACCTGGAGCCCGGACTACAGCGATCCCCAGTTCTTCCTTTCCTACTGGCTTGACTCCTCCTACTGGGGGCTCCCGGGAAACCGCTCCTTCTATAAGAATGACGAAGTGGACAAGCTCCTCCGTGAGGCTGAGGTCATGACCGACAAGGAGGGGAGGATGGAAATTTACAAGAAGGTACAGCATATCGCCTTTGACGATGCCCCCTACCTCTTCCTCTTCCAGACCAAGGTACTCACCCCCATGAGAGCCAATATCAAGGGATTTGCCTACAATCCCATGCTGGACAGCATGTTTGATTTCGAGCACCTTTCCAAGGAATAAACGGCCCCTTCCGGACTGGGGCTGCGGGGGCTAAGGATGCCTGGAGACCCGAAGAAAAGGAGCTGCTATCCGCTGTGTGACTCCCTGCAGTCACCGCCGTAAGGCGGATTTCCCCTGGCAGCTAACGCAGCCCTTACGGCGAAGCTGTGTCAGCCTTCGGGAGTACAGTGATTTCCCGAAAGTGCTATTCATGTCCATTTATCATACAAGGAGGGCTTATGATTTCATGGCGATTTGTATTTCAAAAACTGATTCATCTCATCCTTGTCTTTATAGGCGTTTCCATCGTTACCTTCTGCATTTCCCACGTCATTCCCGGTGACCCGGCCCGCATGCTGGTAGGACCTCATGCGTCGCCGGAAACGCTGGAGGCGGCGCGGCAGTCCCTGGGACTGGATAAGCCGGTGCTTACCCAGTACGTTCTCTACATGGAAGGTCTTTTCCACGGAGACATGGGCGTGTCCATCCGCACCCAGATGCCTGTGGCCGGCGAACTGGCCCGCTATTTCCCGGCTACCCTGGAGCTCACGTTGGCGGCCATGGTGATTGCCGTGTTTTTGGGCATTTTCCTGGGAGTGCTGTCGGCGGTGCATCGGAACTGCTGGATCGACCATATCTGCCGGGTGATTTCCATGGTGGGCGTATCTATTCCCCTCTTCTGGTCCGGCGTGGTGTGCCTCATTCTTTTTTACAAAGTATTTCCCCTTTTCCCCGCTGCCGGCAGGCTGGACACCTTCCTGACGCCGCCGCCTGCGGTGACGGGACTTTATGTGATTGACGGGATTCTTTCTGGAAATATGGACGTAGTGATTTCTGCCATCCATCATCTCCTTCTCCCGGCCCTTTGTCTGGCCTATGCCCAGCTGGCCATCATTGCCCGGCAGGTCAGGAGCGGCATGGTGGACGTGCTGGAGCAGGACTATATCCGCACCGCCCGGGCCTGCGGCATTCCAAGGCGCCGTGTGATTTACCGCTACGCTTTGAAAAATGCACTGATTCCCACAGTTACCATTACAGGCCTTACCATGGGAGAGCTTCTGGGCGGCGCTGTCATTACGGAAACCATTTTCGGCTGGCCGGGTATGGGAAAGTATGTGATGGACTCCATTGCCTACCTGGATTTTCCGGCCATTATGGGCTTTACCCTGGTGGTGTCCGTGGGCTATGTGGTGATTAATATGGTGGTGGATATGATTTACAATATCCTGAATCCACAGATCAGCGGAGGTGATGGCCATGACTGACGTGAAGGCAGAGGAAATTCGGGAAGAGGGGGAAGGCTTTTTCCATAAATCCCTGGATATCCTTCTGAAGAACAAGCTCACCCTGGCAGGCATGGTCATTGTGGCCCTCATTATCCTGCTGGGACTTCTGGCACCCCTCATCAGTCCCTGGGACCCCAATCTCATGAATGTGGCAGGCAGGCTCCAGGCACCTTCCCTTCATCATTTCTTCGGTACCGATGAAATGGGACGGGACATTTTCTCCCGCATCCTTTACGGCGCCCGGATTTCCATTACCGTAGGCCTGTCCATCGTCATCATCGCCGCCGCTCTGGGCGTGGCCATCGGCAGCGTCTCCGGCTTCTGCGGCGGGAGGGTGGACCGCATCATCATGGCACTGACAGATATGATTTTGTCCTTCCCCTCCATGGTGCTGGCCCTGGCTTTGACCGCCGCCCTGGGGGAAGGTCTTTTCAATACCATGCTGGCGGTGTGCATCGTCAGGATTCCCCTCTATGTGCGCCTCGTGCGGGGGCAGGTGCTGTCCCTGAAAGAGGAGCCCTATGTGAAGGCCTCCAGAACCTTCGGCGCTTCGCCCGCCTGGATGGTGGTGCACCATATCCTGCCCAGCTGCCTGTCGCCCCTCATGGTGCAGATGACTCTGGGCATCGGGGATGCCATCCTCATTGCCTCCTCCATGAGCTTCATCGGCCTTGGTGCCCAGCCGCCCATGCCGGAGTGGGGTGCCATGATTTCCACCGCCCGGGTCTATGCCATTGACCAGTGGTGGTACGCCGCTTTCCCGGGGCTGTTCATCCTGGTCACAGTGATGGGATTCAACCTGCTGGGCGATGGCCTCAGGGACATTCTGGATCCCAGGGAAGGGTCTAATCATTCATAGGTCCTGGAAGTGGAGAGTGATGATACGAAAAATATACTTGAAATCGAACATCTATCCTTGTCCCTTCCTTCCAGGAAGGGCATGGTGCCTATCCTTCACGATGTGAACCTCCATGTGGGAGAGGGAAAAATCCTGGGACTGGTGGGAGAGTCGGGCAGCGGCAAATCCATGACCGCCTTTGCGGTGACCCGCCTCCTTCCCGGCGAAGAAAAGGCGGAGCTGGATGGTTCCATCCACCTCTGCGGCCGCCAGCTTCTGGGCATCAGCAGGAAGAGCATGGAAGAAGTGCGGGGGCGGGACGTGTCCATGATATTTCAGGAACCCATGACCTGCCTGAATCCCGTCTTTACCATAGGCACCCAGATGATGGACGTCATCAGGACCCATGAAAAATTGACCCTCGGCGATGCCCGGAAGAAAGCTCTGGCCATGCTGGAAGCAGTGCATATACGGAACGGGGACGACGTGATTTCCTGCTATCCCTACCAGCTTTCCGGCGGCATGCGGCAGCGGGTGATGATAGCCATTGCCCTGTCCTGCCATCCCAAGCTCCTCATTGCCGATGAACCCACCACCGCCCTGGACGTGACGGTGCAGGCCCAGATTCTCTACCTTATTAAAGAAGCCTGCCGGAAACTGAAAACGGCGGTGCTCTTCATTTCCCACGACCTGGGAGTGATTTCGGAAATCTGCGATTCCATTGCCGTCATGTACTCCGGCCACATTGTAGAGTCCGGCGACACGGCGTCGGTACTGACAGCCCCTTCCCATCCCTATACCCGGGCTCTCATCGGCGCCCTGCCTAGATTCACCGGCAGCCATACCCATGACAGGCTCACCGCCATCCCCGGCATGGTGCCGGATCCGTCGGAAAAAATAGCTGGCTGCCGCTTCGCACCCCGCTGCCCGAAGGCCAGCGCCGCCTGCCGGGAAGGCCTGCCGCCGCCTCTGGAAATCCGACCGGGCCACAGGGTGTACTGCTGTCATCCCGAGGAGGTGTGACATGGATATACTGGAAATCAGGAACGTAACGAAAACCTTTCATACCCGGAGCTTCTGGGGAAAATCAAAGACCGTGCATGCCTTAAACGGCATCAGCCTTTCCCTGGCCAAAGGGGAGTCTTTAGGTATCGTAGGGGAGTCGGGCTGCGGCAAATCCACCCTGGCCAGCCTTATCATCCGTCTGGCAGAGCCTACCTCCGGAGAAATTCTGCTCTACGGACGAGATATTTCCCATGTAAAGGAAAAAGAACTGAAAGACATCAGGAAGAAAATACAGATCGTCTTTCAGGACCCCTATTCCTCCCTGTCGCCCCGCATGAAAATAGGGGACATCCTCATGGAGCCCGCCAGGGTGATGGGCGAATTTTCCGAAGCCCATCGGAAAGAGCGGGCAGAAATGCTGCTGGAAATGGTGGGTCTTCGTAAAAACGTGATGGACCGCTATCCCCACGAATTTTCCGGCGGCCAGCGCCAGCGCATCTCCATTGCCCGCTCCCTCATGACCAGCCCGGAAATCCTGATCCTTGACGAGCCCACCAGCGCCCTGGACGTATCAGTGCAGGCCCAGGTGCTGAACATCCTCATGGACCTTCGGGAAAAACTTCACCTCACCTACCTCTTCATCTCCCACAACCTGGCAGTGGTACGCTATATTTCCGACCGCACCGCCGTCATGCAGAAGGGAAAGATCGTGGAAATCGGTGGGTCCGATGAAATTTTGACCCATCCCGGGGACCCCTATACCCGGGAACTCATAGCCGCTGTACCTATGATAGGAAAACCCTTCATACCACCGGACAGAATTATGGAATTGGGGTGAGGCTGGCGGACGCTGTCCGCCATCGGCTGCCGGCTGTCGGCTTACCGCCGACTCCGGACCCTATTCCCGAGAGCAGAGAAACATCAGACGGTCAGACCTCAGAGGATGCTGAGTGTCATAGCGGCGCTTTCCAGTATTCCCGAAGGTTGACACGCCCTTACGGGCGTGAGGATTGATGGCGCCGCCGGGCCTTTGGCCCTGGGCGCCAAGGGTTCTGTCCGGGACCGGCTGACGCCTCCCGGACAGGTTGAGGGCTCCGCCCTCGGGAGGTATGAAGTACTGTGGAGGTCCTGCATAGGACCTCCAAGTCAGCCAAAGTAGGCCCTTAGCCTGCCCATTAAAGGGCTTACCTATTGGTTGGCTGACCGTGCCCACTGGGGAGGTACGGCGCCTTCGGCGCCATCATATATATGCCTATACCGCCTGCGGCAGGGAAACAATAAAGCTCCGTGACGCTATCTTTTGATAAGTGACTCTACTTTAAGCACGGGGTTGTTCTGTCCCCCGGATGGGGGAAAGTCCGGCGCAGCCGGATAAGGGGGAGCCGCGCAGCGGCTAATCACCAGAATGCCTATCATGCCATATGACACAGAAAGGTGAATCCGTAACGCTGACTTCATACTCATCGCCTGAGAGGGCGATACCACAACCCTCGGCCCGAAGGGCCGTCAAACTTAAGAACCTTAAGAACCTTCGGGGCGAAGCCCCGTCAACCCTCACACCGAAGGTGTGTCCAAAGGCGAAGCGGACCTTCAAAGAAGTTCATAGAGTACCTTCAGGAAGAAAATGGTGAGCACTGTCATGATGACGGGTTTTACATTTTTAGCGCCTCCCTTGGCAAAGTACAGGGCGCCCAGGTAATTTCCCACCATGCCGAAGAGGCCGGCTATGGGGCCCAGGGGGAAGAGCACTTTGCCGTTCAGAAGGAACACGCAGAGGGCGGCAATGTTGGTGGTGGAATTGATGACCTTTGTTACGCCGTTGGCCTCCTTCAAAGGCAGATGGGCCACGCCGGTGAGAAGGAGCAGGAGAAAGGTGCCGGTGCCGGGACCGTAGAATCCATCGTACACGCCGATGAGAAGGGCCATGAGGATGCTGAGCACCGCCGTCTTTTTATAGGTATATGGTTCCTTTTCCACAATCAGCGCCTTGCCCCGGGTGACGTAAATGGCTGTCAGCGGAAGGACTACCACCATGAAAAGAAGGAATATATGGGAATCCATGAGAAGGGCCAGCCGGGCACCCAGGGATGAACCGGCAAAGGCAAAGCACACGCAGGTAAGCGCCAGCTTCCAGGGGATAAATCCGCTTCTGGCAAATTTAAAAGTGGCCAGCACAGTGCCCATGGTGGAACTCATTTTGTTGGTGGCAATGGCATTGTGTACGGGAAGACCGGAAATCAGATAGGCCGGAAGGGAAATCAGTCCACCGCCGCCGGCAATGGCATCTACAAATCCGGCCACCATGACCAGAGGGCAGATAATGAGGTATTGAAGCAATATATCCATGAAATACTCCTGCAAAAAGATTTATTCTTTCATCATAGCACGAAGAGGGGGCAGGGGTAAATAGGGGGATGGGGGAGAGCGGGAGGCCAGGCCAGTTTCCTGCTTCCCGGGAGTCACCGGTGGCGCGGTCAGGATCGGGACCGGGACCTGGGCGGTGTTTTCCAGTATTCCCGAAGGTTGACACGCCTTATGGACAAGCCCCTATGGGGCTTG
>ERZ773188.1637-NODE-1637-length-24355-cov-3.469877_pt1 | contig 24355 bp, 18 predicted proteins | sample MGYA00581011_ERZ773188 | MGnify/ENA primary metagenome ERZ773188 (study PRJEB29015, sample SAMEA2737798) | human gut metagenome | biome: human gut; feature: human-associated habitat; material: faeces | place: China | collected 2012 ...
GGCGAGAGCGGCCGTATCGGAATGGTGTCCGTAACGTTGCAGCCCTTTCACCGGGGTCGAATGGTCTTCGATCGTGTTACCGTCCGTATTGGTCCAAAATTCGTACTCTTTCAGCACCGCCCGGTACGCACGGTGCAGCCATGCGGTGTCTTTGCCGGGTGTAAGTTCCCAGTATCGCCGTACGCTCATCGAGAAGCAGGGAGTCTGGCTGCGGTCTTCGCCCCATCCCGAAGCATTCGGGATAAAACCGAGTTTATCGATCTGCCAGATCATGCAGTCGAGGTTGTTGCGGGCCAATTCCGTTTCGCCGCAGCGCAGCAAACCCTCGTTGTGGAAATAGAGATCCCAGTAATAGAGTGTCCCGGGATTCAGCCCGTACAGGTACGCTACCGGGAAATCGGGATTTTTCTCGACGAAATTGTGCCAGTTGTTTCGGATGTAAGTTTCTATTTCATTCCATTTTTCGGGGCGGTACGGTTCGGGAGCCGGGCGCAGAGGGACCTCAGCGCTCAGGATCAGGGGCAACGCGAATAATGCCGTGCAAAATGCGCACAGAGGACGAAAACAGTTCATAGTCGGATTGTTGAGGATTATTGCCGAACTAAATCCAGGGCCCGCAGGAACGTCGAGGCGGTCCACCCCATCATGATGCTGCAGGGGTATTCGCTGTCGTTGATCTGTCCGTCGCGGGTGTATTTTTCGTAGAGGAATCCCGGATGACGCGTGCCGTCTCCGTATTTGAACGGCCGGTGCGTAGCCGGTTGCGGATCCAGGAAATTCGAAGTAACGGTGTTGAGCCATTTGAGGGCTATGCGTTGCGCGGCAGCGTCATAACCGTAATTTTCGAGCGCACCCATCGCGAGGAACTGTACCGGGGCCCATACCGCCCCGTCGCCCCACTGGTAGAGGATCGGCTGCTCGGAACGCTCGCAGACGACCAGTCCGCCCGGGGAGTCGAACATCGGCAGGTTTTCCACGATCCGCGCTGCCTCCTGCTTCGATGCGAAACCCCAGTATAACGGCATGACGGTGATGACCGAGGCAATGGGACTGTGGCGCTTATTGACAAAATCGTAATCGAGGTAAAGTCCCCGCCGGTCGCTCCACAGGTATTTGCGGATCAGCGCCGCACGTTTGTCGGCGCGTTTTTCCCAGGCGCGGCCGTCGGAAATGCCCAGTTCGCGTTCGAGCCGGCCGAGCTCTTTCTCGTATTGGTAGAGGTTCGAGTTCAGGTCTACCGGAATGAAATCCATGCACCGCCCTTCGAAACGCGGGTTGAAATCCATCGTTTCGGCTTCGGCGAGTCGATGGCCCGCGATGCGGATCTTTTCGCTCGCAGGCACATTTTTTTCGAGGTGGAAGCGTCCCTGCAACACTTTGTCGTAAAAGCTGACCAGCGTGGCCGAATCGGAATGGTGTCCGTAGCGTTGCAATCCTTCGACCGGGGTCGAATGGTCTTCAATCGTATTGCCGTTCGTATTGGTCCAGAACTCGTATTCTTTCAGCACGGCGTTGTAGGCACGGCGCAGCCATGCGGTGTCCTTTTCCTGGGCTTTGTCGTAGTAGCTGCTCACCATCATGCCGAAATAGGGAGTCATGCTGCGGTCTTCGCCCCACCCGTTCGCGTTGGGAATGAAACCGAGTTTTTCCACCTCGTAGATGAAGTTGTCGACATTGTTGCGGGCCTGTTCGAAAAATCCCTGCCGCATCAGCCCTTCGTTGATAAAATAGAGGTCCCAATAGTATAGCGTTCCGGGGTTCAGTGCGTAACAATAAGGTTTGGGCAGCGACGGCATGGTGTCGACAAAGTCGTTCCAGTTGTCGCGGATGTAGTTTTCAATATCGCTCCATTTCTCGGGGTGGACGGGCTTGGGAGCCTCTTGCGTCTGCGGGCGGGCGGTAAAGGTTGACAGGCAGAAAATCGCTGCCAGGGAGAGTTTGGCAAGGTTCATCGGTGTCTGGTTTAGGTGAGGTTTTGACGAATTGAACAAAGATAAACAAATTCCGGGATAGGGGTAGCGCCCGTTGAATGAAATATCTCGGCAGTAAATCACGTTTTATCGGTAATTCCGATTAAAATTGTAACTTTGCCCCGAAAAACTTTACATGCGGTTATGGCCCAGAAACTGATCGACAAATTACAGACACCCAAGGCGATAAAATGGTTTTGGATCCTGCTCGCGTCCCCTGTGGCGCTGATCCTGTTGTTGCTGTTGTTGATCGGAATCGGCGTGTTCGGCAAGTTGCCTACTTTCGAGGAGCTGGAGAACCCAAAAAGTAACCTGGCTACCGAGATTTATTCGGAAGACGGTAAAATGATCGGCAGTTTCTTCGTGCAAAATCGCTCTTACTGCGATTATGACGAACTTTCGCCGAGCCTTGTTGCGGCATTGGTCTCAACCGAAGACATGCGTTTTTATTCCCATTCGGGTATAGATTTCATCTCCCTGGCGCGTGTGGCCGTACGTACGATCGCACTGGCCCAGTTCGGACAGGGCGGCGGCAGTACGATCTCGCAGCAGTTGGCCAAGAACCTCTACCCGCGCGATACCGCGGCATACAACAATCCGATCTCGAAAGGATCGAAGTTGGTGATTTCGAAGCTCAAAGAGTGGATTACAGCCGTCATGCTCGAGCGGAACTATACCAAAGAGGAGATTATAGCGATGTATCTCAATACGGTGGAGTACGGCAGCAACGCGTACGGCATCAAATCCGCCGCCCGCACTTTCTTCAATAAACTCCCCTCGGAACTCAACGCAGAGGAGTCGGCGATGCTGGTCGGAGTCGTGAACAAGCCCACCCGTTACAGTCCGGTGCAAAATCCCGACCGGGCCCTCGCACGGCGCAACCTGGTAATTGCGCGGATGAAGCAGCAGGGATATATCGACCGCCATCAGCGCGATTCGTTGCAGGCCCTGCCTATCGACCTGGACTACCATCCGGTATCGCACAACGAGGGTACGGCTACCTATTTCCGCGAGATGCTGCGCATGGTGATGACCGCAAAGCGCCCCACGCGCAACCAGTTCCTGAACGAATGGGATTACGATCAGGCCGTTAAACAGTGGGATACCAATCCGTTGTATGGCTGGTGCGTCAAGAACGTCAAATCCGACGGCACGCCCTACAACCTCTACCGGGACGGTCTGAAAATTTATACGACGATCAACGCGACGATGCAGGAGTACGCCGAGGATGCGCTTGTGGCTCACATGAGCAAGGAGATCCAGCCTACGATGGACCGTCAGGTACGGGCGACCAAACGCCTGTTCAACGACATAGGCAAGGATGAGATCGACCGCATCATGCGCAATGCGATGCGCCAGACCGACCGTTACCGCGCACTCAAAAACGACGGGGCATCGGACGAGGAGATTATGTCCGAATTCAAAAAACCTGTCAAAATGAAGGTCTTCTCGTACAAGGGCGAACGTGATACAACCATGTCCCCGTACGATTCGATTCTCTACCACAAACAGATTCTCCGGGCATCGTTCATGGCGATCGACCCTTCGACGGGATATGTGAAAGCTTACGTCGGCGGTCCGAATTACCGCTATTTCAAATACGACATGGCCAAGCAGGGCAAGCGCCAGGTGGGTTCGACGATCAAGCCGTTCATCTATACCTTTGCCATCGCGCACCTCGGATACGATCCCTGCACGCTGGTGCCGAATCTGCCCGTGACGATCGAAACCGATAACGGGACGATCTGGCAACCCAAGGAGGCGGGCCGGGTCGAGTATACCGGTGAGCTGAAGCCGCTCTGGTGGGGGTTGGCCAACAGCCGCAACAACTATTCGGCCTGGATCATGAAGCAGGCGCGGCAGCCGCAGGCGGTGGCCGACTATATTCACAAAATGGGTATCAAAAGCTATATCGACCCGGTCTATTCGCTCTGTTTGGGGACGCCCGATTTCTCCCTGTTCGAACTGGTCGGCGCTTACGGGACATTTGCAAACCGGGGCGTATTTACCGATCCTATTTTCGTGACCCGGATCGAGGACCGTAACGGTAACGTACTGGCTACGTTCGCTCCGGCTCTGCAGGATGCGATCAGCGAACAGACCGCTTTCACGATGCTCGGTATGATGAAGAATGTCGTTACGTCCGGAACCGCGGGACGCTTGCGTTGGATGTACGGTTTCAAAGCCGATATGGCCGGTAAGACCGGAACTTCGCAGAAGAATTCCGACGCCTGGTTCATGGGCGTGACGCCGAAGATCGTAGCCGGCGCATGGGTTGGCGGTGAGGACCGCAGCGTGCACTTGAACGGAGCCGGGGACGGTGCCCGTGTGGCATTGCCGATTTTTGCCGGATTCATGAAGAAAATTTACGGCGATCCTTCGCTCGGCGTGAGTGAAAGCGACCTTTTCCCGGTGCCGGTCGGTGCGGTGGTCTACCAATGCAATGAAGAGAAAGGAACGGCTACGGCGGTTCCCCGTGAGGAAGACGAGTTCTTTGATTGATGTAAATATTCGTTTGTTTTAAAACAGGAAAGAAAATATTTTAACAAATAGTTTTATTTTAATGTAACGGTGCTATATTTGCCGTGTGTATTCCATGGGCAATGCATGGAAAAGTAACCGTCGCGGTACGCCGGACATAATTTCAGAGAGCATATGAAAGTGGCGATTGTTGGTGCAAGCGGGGTCGGCCAGGAGTTCTTGCGGGTGTTGGAGCAACGTGAATTTCCCATCCGGGAGTTGTTGCTGTTCGGTTCGGAACGTAGTGCCGGACGAACCTACAAGTTCCGCGGTAAGGAGATAGTCGTGAAACAGCTTGCCCATAACGACGATTTCAAAGGGGTGAGTATCGCTTTCGTATCGGCGGGAGCAGGTACTTCCAAAGAATTTGCCGGGACGATTACCAAGCACGGAACGCTGATGATCGATAATTCGAGTGCTTTCCGCATGGATGACGAGGTGCCCCTGGTGGTACCGGAGGTCAATCCCCGCGACGGAGTCAATCCCCCGCGGCGAATCATTGCCAACCCCAATTGCACGACGATCCAGATGGTTGTGGCACTGCAGGCGATCGAGAAACTGTCGCATATCCGCCGGGTGCGTGTGGCGACCTACCAGTCGGCCAGCGGGGCAGGGGCCGCGGCGATGGACGAATTGGCCGAACAGCATGCCCAGCTCGTGCGCGGAGAGGCACCCACAGTCAGCAAATTTCCCTTTCAGTTAGCCTATAACGTCATTCCTCAGGTGGATGTATTTACCGGCAACGGTTATACGAAGGAGGAGATGAAGATGTACAACGAGACCCGCAAGATTATGCACTCCGATATCGAAGTGAGTGCGACCTGTATCCGGGTACCGGTGATGCGTGCGCACTCCGAGGCGGTATGGCTCGAAACGGAGCGTCCCGTATCGGTCGAAGAGGCCCGCAAAGCATTTTGCCGTGCCGAGGGAATCGTGCTGATGGATGAACCCGACCAGAAGAAATATCCGATGCCGTTGTTGCTGGCCGGCTGCGATCCTGTGTGGGCCGTATCCGCAAGGATATTACCGACCCGAACGGACTGGCCTTCTGGTGTGTCAGCGACCAAATCCGTAAAGGAGCGGCACTAAACGCGGTCCAGATAGCCGAATACCTGGTAGCTAACGGTCATGTCAAATAAGGCGTTCCATTGCGCAGTTCTTAGCTGTTTCAGGGAAGAAAAGAAAATCCCGGCGCTACGGCCGCAGGTGGACTGATAATCGATTAAATAGAGTAAAACAGAGGCATCCATGCGGATGCCTCTGTTTTGTTATTAGGTACAGGCCGATTTTGGCCTGGTTTTCCGGGTAATCTGCTTATCGGACCGGCTCCGGATAGACTACCGGACTCTCCGTTTGAAAACCCATGCGTCAGGGAAAGATGCGGAGCATTGCCGTTTGAGCCTGTTCGCCTCCTGCTCTGAAGCCGACAGTGAGGTATAGACCATGATTTTGCCGTTACCCAGCGGCAGTTTGTGGAAAGTGAGCGTGTTGTCGGTTTTTTTTGCTTGTCCGATAAACTTGTTCGCATTTTCATCGGTGCTGTACGTGCCGATAACTACGTAATAACCCGTTTGTCCCGCTGCAACGCTTGAGTTCGCTGACGGGGCCGTAGGGGCTGTTTTCGACGCTGTCTTGGGAGCTGCCTCTGCCGTTGTAGTCCTTGTGGCAGCCGGAGTTGTACTTCCCGCGCTCTTTTCGGCAGGTTGCGGTTGCGTTTCCGGTGTAACGACAGGGGAGTCGAAAGGCGCATCCGGGCCGATGGCCGTGTCTTTTGGCGTGGAATCGGATGCGGTTGCCGGGATTGCTTCCGTAACCGTTATCTGCTCCTCTTCTTCATAAGGGTAAGTGCTGTGGTTCAGCAGTGTGATTGCTCCGATTGAAATCGCCCCTCCGGCTACCACGGCTCCGATGACCCACAGTAGGATCTGGCGGATTTCCATCTGACGCGGCAGCTTCACGGGAGCGGGATTTACCGGATTGAGTATTTCGTTGAGTTCGGCGGCAGCTAAAAAACGTCCGTCGCGAATCTCTCCCACCGAGTCGATCCGGACGACTCCGTCGGTACGTGCGGCGGCCAGCCAGCGGCCGTAAATCTCCCAGGCTTGCGCTTCGTCTTTGTTGCTGCTCTGTGCGATCAGTGTAACGATGCTTGTGAATTCGGGAAATTCAGACTCTGCATAAATTACCAGATTTACTGGTGGGGTGAGCACACTCTTTTTCTCGATCACGGGTGCCCGCATAATGACTTTCAGCGAGCCGATATCGGGCAGGTTAATGCTCTGGCGGCGAACCAGGGCATTGAATATGAGCATACTGATTGGGTCCATGGTCTCTGTTGTTATGGGGGTTCTATTTTCGTTTCGCAGGGGTGCCGGAAAAACTCTTTTTCAGCGGTGCGGGATCGAGCGGAGGTTTGCGCAATGCGCACCAGAGGATCACGATACCGGTCAGGATAAACGGAATACTTAACAGCTGTCCCATATTCAGGAGCATATTCACTTCGAAGTCTTCCTGCGGATTCTTGATGAATTCGATCAGGAACCGTGTCCCGAACAGCACGATCAGGAAGAATCCAAACATCAGGCCGGGACGCCGGCGGGCGGTGTCTTTTTTGTAGTACATCCACCACAGGATAATGAACAGCACCAGGTAGCAGAGCGCTTCGTAAATCTGGGTCGGGTGCTTGGGCAGTGTTTCGCCGTCGCGGACGAAAATAAATCCCCACGGCAGCGATGTGACGGTACCATAAATTTCGGAGTTCATCAGGTTTCCCAGCCGGACGGCCACCCCGCTGATCGCCACGGCGATACTGATGCGGTCGAGCGACCAGATATAAGGCATTTTATTCTTGCGCGAAAAGAGCCACAATCCCAGCAGCAGACCGAAAGCGGCGCCGTGGCTGGCCAGCCCCCCCTGCCGGATGTCGAGGATTTCGATCGGGTGCGTGAGGTAGTAGCCCGGGTCATAGAAAAGGCAATGTCCGAGCCGCGCGCCGACGACCGTCGAAATTACGCCGAACCAGAAGATCGAGTCGAATGCCTTTTCGCTCAGCCCTTCGCGCTGCATGATGTTGTGGAAAATGTAAGCGCTTATCCCTAGCGCTATCGCCCACAGCAGGCCGTAATAGCGAATTTCGAACGAGCCGATGTGCAGCAATGCGGGATTTACGTCCCAGGTAACGAAAAGCGGCAGGAGATGTTCCATAGTCAATTAAATCTCAACAAATATAGTGATTTTCTCCCACCGACAAATTTTCAGGGGGTTCAATTTTCACGGAGGAAGGAGAAAGGACGACCGCACGTCGGGAAGGGTGTCAGCCTGCGGAAGCAGGGGTATTGGCCGGACGCTGCGGATGGATGGCCCCTTTGGCCAGTGCGAATGAAAACGTGCTCCCTTCGCCGGGTTTACTGCGCAGCGTGATTCCTTGGCCGTGTGCGTCGAGGATATGTTTTACGATGGCGAGGCCCAGTCCGGTTCCGCCCTGTTCCCGCGAACGGCTTTTATCGACGCGGAAAAAGCGCTCGAAAACGCGCGGAATGTTCTTTTCCGCAATACCTACCCCGTTGTCGGCCACTTCGATCATTACCCGGTCGAACATGTCGATGAAACTGATCGTGGTGCAACCTCCTTCGCGGCCGTATTTGATCGAATTGGTCAGCAGGTTGGTTACGACCTGGCCGATTCTTCTCCGGTCGGCGAAAACATATACGGGCGGCTGGGATACGCCAGAGCCGACTTTGACGGTGATGCGGTGTGCAGTGGCCTCCATTTCTACGGCATCGGCGATTTCGTGCACCAAGGCGACGATATCGAAACGTTCCTGGTCGAGGACCAACATGCCCGATTCGAGTTTCGATATCTCTTCCAGGTCCTGCACGATATTGATCAGCCGGTCTATGCTTTTTTCGGAGCGTTCCAGGTATTTGCGGTTGATGTTTTTGTCCTCCAGTCCGCCGTCGAGCAGGGTCAGGATGTAGCCCTGTACCGTAAAAATAGGGGTTTTGATTTCGTGCGACACATTGCCGAGGAACTCTTTGCGGTATCGTTCGTTCTCTTTGAGCCGGGCGATTTCCTGTGCATTTTTTTCGGCCCAAAGGTTCAGTTCGTCCTGGATCTCTTCGACCAGATCGCCTGCAGGCGGCAGCTCGTGCGTTTTGACATTTTTGGAGAGCAACACCTGATAGATCGGTTTGATCCGGTAACGCACGAACAGGTTGAAACAGAAACGGGCCGTGAGATACATGACCGTGAACACGCTTCCCGTGACAATCAGGATGCGCGGCAACCCGAGGTTGAGCAATGTGCCGCACCCGATACTCAGTGCCGCAGCCATTGCTGCGACTCCGAGGGCCGCTCCCGCAGTTGTCCTGATTTTTAATTTCATACGTTTCTCCCGGTTCTATTTCACCCGGTATAGCTGCATGAGTTTGGTGATGTACTTGCCGACGATGTCGAACTCGAGGTTTACGGTCGTTCCCACCCGGAAGGTGTGGAAATTGGTGTGCTCGTGCGTGTAAGGAATGATCGCGACCTGAAAGGAGTCCGGCTGCGAATTCACGACGGTCAGGCTGACGCCGTTGACTGCTACCGATCCTTTTTCCACCGTAATGTTGCCGGCAGAGGAGTCGTACTCGAAGGTATAGTACCAACTCCCGTCAGCCTCGGTAATTGCGGTGCAGCGAGCCGTCTGGTCGACATGGCCCTGGACGATGTGTCCGTCAAGCAGGGCGTCGGGGCGCATGCTTCGTTCCAGGTTGACCAGATCGCCTTCGCGGAGCTCTCCGAGATTGGATTTGATCAGGGTTTCGCGGATAGCCGTCACGGTGTAATGCGGCGCTTCGAGTTCGACGACCGTGAGGCAGACGCCGTTGTGCGCGATGCTTTGATCAATGCGCAACTCCTGTGTAAACGGAGCTTCGATCGTGAAGTGTTTATTGCCCTGCTCTTCGCGGACGGCAATGACCCGTCCGGTAGCTTCGACGATACCTGAAAACATGGTTGTGCGGTTTTAATGTGATACTGTACTTGTTGTCCGCGGGTCCTTTACCCAAATGTCAGGACCCGGGATCACGAGGAATTCCTTCGGTGTCCCGGAGCGGCCGGGCATCCCGGAAGACAAAGATCACAAAATTTTCTTGATAATAATCCCGCGGACGATAAACAATTTTTCGATGGAGCTTTGTTTAATGGAGATGGGGTCGTACTCTTCGGCGTTTCGCGGCAATAGCAGCAGTTCGTCCGCCTGCTCCGAGCGGCGGATGATACGGAACCCTTTGAATGCAGCGGATATAATCAGGTAAGATTCGCCGGGAACGACGGCTTTGACATCCCATTTTTTCAGCAGCACGATGCTGCCGGCCGGTATGTCTGGCTGCATGGCGGTCCCGAGCGCCATGGCACTCAGGTCGCAATCGTTGAAAATGGGCACGTTGATATAGAAAAGAGGCGGCGGTAGCTGCTGCTCGACTGCCACGGTCGCGTCCATGCCGTAATAGGGGATGCCGCTGCCCGATCCGGTTACCGCTTTGTTGCCGATCAGCATTTCACCTTCGCCGGTGAGCAGCCAGCCCTTGCTGACGCTTGGATATTTGGCTGTAATCAGTTCGGCCAGGTCGCGGCTGATACCGTTGTTGCCCTTTTTGATCTGGTATAGGTTTTCGCTCCGTTTGAGCCCAATGGTCAGCGCGAACGAGTTGATGGACAGCCCTGTCCATTTGATAACCCGTTCGAGTCTACGCCATTTTTCTGACCTGAGGGTGTTGTCTGACATACGGATATAGAAGTGTTAATAGGTTTCACAAAATGTAAAATTCGCTACCGGTTGTTATAAAGCCGTCCGAGGACATCGGCAAGCCGGATCGTGCGCCGGAAAATCAATTGAAAATTTGTATTAACGGTAAAAAAGTTGCACCTTTGCATCCACAGTTTTCTTGCCTCCGTAGTTCAATGGATAGAATGGCAGATTCCGGTTCTGCTGATATGGGTTCGATTCCCGTCGGGGGTACTAGCCAAGTATTTCGAAAGGCTGTGTTCTGCAACCTTTTGCGGATATGAAGTAATTCCCGGAGTTGAAACCGGCTCCGATTCTTTCGGGGAATTTCCTAATCATTATCATACCATTTCTCCAGTTGTGCGCCGCAGCACGGTGGTCGGACAGACTTCCGCAACTTCACGATTCCTGTCAAAGGTGATGCCGGGATGTATCCTTATTGTCCGGATAGTCGGTAACAAAGCGTATACAAATGGCCTGATAGTGTAATATCGGGTGTTTGTGTCTGTCTTTTTTTGTCACGGATGTACATAAGGCAAACGAAAATCGATATTTATCCTTGAAAATTCTTTACGATTCCGGCTTAAATAGCGTATTTTTTCGTCTTTTGTGGCGAAAATAGTAAAAAAATATCAAATTAAGTCGGGATATCGAGCCTTTTTGGCGTATTATGCAGTCGTATTTTCTTTTAAGAATAGGCTGAAAGCGATACTGTGCGGGCTCTTCAGGTATGTGTGTATATTGCTCTGTAAGCATTCAAAATGGAAGGAATGCCGTTTATGCAGCTTTTAAAAATTGCTGATTTTTTATACAGCTGTTTCGTAAAACGGAACAAACTTTAGCCTGATTACGGATCGGTATATTGATCTTTAGAGAGGATAAATGCGTCTGATTGTAGTATGTGTATTCCGGGTTTTTGGTTGCAAGCAGGCCTTCGGAATGGCTCGTGAGTGGTATCCGGATATCTAATGTTTACGGCCCGGCAGACTTGCCGGGCCGTAGCCGATAGGAAGCGCATACAGGGAAATGACGCTTGCTTTGGATTAAAGATGCATAAATGCTTCGATGTCATTTGTGGTCGCAGGTGCCCGGCGGTTGCCGAGCATGCGGTTGCCTTCCGGGGTAATCAGCATGTCGTCTTCGATGCGTATTCCACCGAAACCGAAATACTCGCGAACTTTGGCAAAATTGATGAAGCCTCCGCCGAGACCTTCCTTTTCCCATTTTTCGACCAGCGCCGGGATGAAGTAGATGCCCGGTTCTACGGTCATTACCATGCCTGGAGCGAGGCGCTTGCCCATGCGGAGCGATGATAATCCTGGCGTCTCGCTGCGCAGCGTTTCGTCGTCGTACCCGACGTATTTCTCACCAATGTTTTCCATGTCGTGTACGTCGAGTCCCATTTGGTGCCCGAGCCCGTGCGGCATAAACAAGGCCTGCGCCCCGCAGGCTACGGCCGCTTCCATGTCGCCCTGCATCAGTCCGAGCTCCTTGAGCCCGTCGGCGATGATGCGTGCGGCGGCATTGTGCATTTGCCAGTAAAAAGCGCCTGGCCGGGCCAGTTCGAACGTGCGGGAATTGGCTGCCAATACAATATCGTATATGTCTTTTTGCCGGACGGTGAATTTGCCGTTGACGGGGATCGTACGGGTAAAGTCGCTGCAATAGTTCATGTTGGTTTCGGCGCCCGCGTCGACCAATAGCAGGCGCCCGCTTTCGAGTACATTCCCGTGATAGTGGTTGTGGAGCGTTTCGCCGTTCTGGCTTACGATCGACATGAACGATACGCCCGCGCCGTATTGCAGCGCGATGCCGTCGATAGCTCCGGCGATCTCTTGTTCGACGACTCCCGGCCGGCACATTTGCATTACTTGCAGGTGCATTTTGGTGCCGATCGTGCAGGCGCGTTCGATCTCCGCGATTTCCTCCGCGTCTTTGATTTCGCGCAGTGCGACGACCGTTTTAGCCAGCGGAACCGAGACGTATTGCGCTAATGCGTCGGGACGTATGCCGAGCAGATCGCTTAACATCAGTGTCGTTTCGCCACGATAAGGCGGCAGGAAATGGATGCGGCGTCCGGCGGCGATTGCCGTACGGATCGTTTCGGCCAACTCGTTCAGTCCGGCAGTCCGGGTCACGCCCGCTTTAAGCGCTTGGTCGGCGAGCGAAGGCTGCGGCCCCATCCAGATAATATCGTCGATGGTATAGTCTTCTCCGAAAAGCATATCTTCGCCGGAGTCTGCGTCGAGTACTCCGGCATAACCGGGATGGTTCAGTCCGAAAAAATAGAGAAAAGTGCTGTCCTGCCGGAACGGGAAAGTGTTGCCCGGATAGTTGGCAGAGGATTCGTGGTTACCCGGCAGCAGGATGAGGCCTCCGCCGAGACGTTTGCGCAGCTCGTTGCGGCGCCGTGTATAGGTTTGTGTTTTAAACATATCGGATAATTTTCTAAAATTCAGGAACAAGGTTGCGGGTGTGAAATTGCCGTTCCCGCTTTTGTTTTGTAGGCGGCCTACCTTGCGGATGAGATTGCCTTGTTGTGCCCCAAGTGCGACCCGGTACTCTTTTCCGGCCATGAACAGGCGATCTTCCCGGTCATGGGAATGCTTCCGGAGGCCGTTTGCCCAAAAGTACGAAAAACTTGCGGCAATCTTGTTATCTTTGCTCTCAAAAATAGCGAGAGATGACCCCGATAGATACAACGTTGATCCAGGTGATCGCCTCCCGGTGCGGCGTTACGGTGCGGCAGGCCGAACATACGGTGCAGCTGCTGGCGGAAGGGGCGACGGTTCCTTTTATCAGCCGCTACCGCAAGGAACGGACCGGTGGACTCGACGAAGTGCAGGTAAGTGCAGTGAAAGTGCAGTTCGAACGGCTCTCCGAACTGGAAAAGCGAAAGGAGACGATTCTCGCTTCGATCGACGAACAGGGCAAACTGACGCCCGAATTGCGCATGAAGATCGAACAGTGTTACGAGGGCGCCCCCTTGGAAGACCTTTACCTTCCCTATCGTCCCAAACGCCGGACCCGTGCCACGGTAGCACGGGAAAAGGGGCTCGAACCGTTGGCCGCGATGCTGATGCGCCAGGACGGTGCACGACCCGACCGGCTCGCGGAACGTTTCGTGGGCGGGGAGGTTCACGATTTGCAGGAGGCTTTGGATGGTGCCTGCGATATTATCGCCGAATGGGTCAGCGAAAGCGAAGCGGCCCGCAGTGCCATGCGCCGCCTGTTTACCCGCGAGGGGGTGATCTCTGCGCGCGTGGTCAAAGGCAAAGAACAGGAAGGAGCCAAATATTCGGACTATTTCGACTGGTCGGAACCGTTGCGCCGGGTGGCGGCCCACCGTCTGCTGGCGATGGTTCGTGCTGAGCGGGAAGGATTTATCAAACTGTCGGTGTTGCCGGATGAATCTGCTGCGGTGGAGCAGCTGGAGCGTATTTTTATCAAACGGAATCCCTCCCCTGTCCGGCCTTTGGTCGAAGCGGCCGTTCGGGACGGGTACAAACGGTTGTTGAAACCGTCGATGGAGGGGGAAACGTTGACCGAGGCCAAGGCCCGCGCCGACGAGGAGTCGATAAAGGTGTTCGCCGAGAACCTGCGGCAGTTGTTGCTCGCCGCTCCGCTCGGACAAAAACGCGTGTTGGCGATCGATCCCGGATTCCGCACCGGTTGCAAGGTGGTATGTCTTGACGGACAGGGCAACCTGCTGCACAACGAGACCATTTTCCCGCATCCGCCGCAAAAGCGGGATGCGGAGGCGATGCAGCGGCTTGCCTCTTTGGTGGATGAGTACCGGATCGATGGGGTGGCCGTCGGGGACGGTACGGCCGGCCGCGAAACCGAGCAACTGGTGAGGAATGTCCGTTTCGGGCACGAGGTACAGGTATTCATGGTCAGCGAGGACGGTGCGTCGGTTTACTCTGCGTCGGCTGCCGGGCGGGAAGAGTTCCCGAATTACGACGTGACGGTACGCGGAGCCGTTTCGATCGGGCGGCGCCTGATCGATCCGCTTGCGGAGCTGGTTAAAATCGACCCGAAGTCGATCGGCGTGGGCCAATACCAGCACGATGTGAATCCGGAAAAATTACGAGGCGGCCTCGACAGCGTGGTCGAAAGTTGTGTGAACCGCGTGGGCGTGAATCTTAACACCGCATCGAAGCATCTGCTCACCTACGTGTCGGGACTGGGACCGTCGCTGGCTCAGAATATTGTCGAATACCGTGCGGCTAACGGCGATTTCGCCTCCCGGCGCGATTTGCTCAAAGTGTCGCGGCTGGGGGCAAAAGCGTTCGAGCAATGCGCGGGTTTCCTGCGGATTCCGCAGGGGAAGCATCCGCTCGACAACAGTGCCGTCCATCCGGAAGCCTATCCGGTAGTGGAACGGATGGCCGCAGATTTGGGTGTGCGGGTGCAGGAATTGCTGTCCTCCGCCGAATTACGTGCGAAAATAGACTTGAAACGGTATGTAACCGATACGATCGGACTGCCTACGCTGACAGATATCCTTGCCGAGCTGGCCAAACCGGGCCGCGATCCGCGCAGTACGATCCGGACGTTCCGGTTCGCCGACGTCCATTCGTTGGACGACCTGCGTGAAGGGATGGAATTGCCGGGGATCGTAACGAACATTACCGCATTCGGTGCATTCGTCGATGTAGGTGTTAAGCAGGACGGGCTGGTTCATATCTCGCAACTGGCCGACAGATACGTCTCGTCGCCGGGGGACGTGGTAAAATTGCACCAACAGGTGCATGTACGTGTGACCGGAATCGACCGTATGCGGGGCCGGATCAGCCTTTCGATGAAAGGAGTGTCCCACGAATAGTTTTTTTGATTATCTTGTAATACATTTGCCCGCGTGGACTTTCACTGTGGGGCGATGAAAGTTGCCGGCAAGTGCGCCGGGAGGACATAGAATTAAAACAGCTTGTAACACATGAAAATAGCGATTGTAGGAACGGGATACGTCGGATTGGTATCCGGCACTTGTTTTTCGGAGATGGGCATCGAAGTGGTGTGCGTGGATATCGACCGTGCGAAAATCGAACGTCTCCAACGCGGTGAGATTCCGATTTACGAACCGGGACTGGATGCGCTGGTGCAGAAAAACGTGCAGGCGGGGCGGTTGTCGTTCGCGACGGAACTGGCTCCGCACCTGAACGATGTCGAAGCGGTGTTCATCGCCGTGGGGACGCCCCCGGGGGAGGACGGTTCGGCCGACCTGCATTACGTACTCGAGGTAGCGCGCGAATTCGGGGCTTCCATCAATAAATACACGCTGTTGGTAACCAAGAGTACCGTACCTGTGGGTACTGCGGCCCGTATCCACCAAGTAGTTGCCGCCGAACTGGCGCGCCGGGGCGTCGAAGTGGAATTCGACGTGGCGTCGAATCCCGAATTCCTCAAGGAAGGCAGCGCGATCCAGGATTTCATGAGCCCCGACCGCGTGGTGGTCGGCGTGGAAAGCGAGCGGGCCCGGGAGTTGATGATGCGGCTTTACCGTCCTTTCCTGCTCAATAATTTCCGGGTGATTTTCATGGATGTACCGTCGGCCGAAATGACCAAATATGCAGCTAACAGCATGCTTGCTACGCGGATCAGTTTTATGAACGACATTGCGAACCTGTGCGAGTTGGTCGGCGCCGATGTGAATATGGTGCGGCGCGGTATCGGTTCCGACGAGCGTATCGGCAGCAAATTTCTCTATCCGGGCTGCGGCTACGGAGGTTCATGCTTTCCGAAAGACGTGAAGGCATTGATCCATACGGCTGAGGAGTACGGCTACCGGATGCGGGTGTTGCAGGCGGTCGAGGAGGTGAACGGCCGGCAGAAAGAGGTGTTGTTCGATAAGCTCAAACGCCATTTCGGCGGGGATCTCCGCGGACGCAGGATTGCGCTTTGGGGGCTTGCATTCAAGCCCGAGACCGACGATATGCGCGAGGCTACCTCATTGGTCCTGATCCGCCTGCTGAACGAAGCCGGTGCGGTAGTGACCGTTTACGATCCGGTGGCGATGGATGAGTGCCGACGCGCGGTGGGCGATCGGGTGCGGTACGCCGCCGATATGTACGAAGCGGCGAAAGACGCCGATGCATTGTTGCTCGTGACCGAATGGAAAGAATTCCGAATCCCCGATTGGACGGCGCTTAAAAAAGCGATGCACTCGCCGGTGCTGTTCGACGGACGCAATATCTACGACCGTACGGATGTCCGCAAGGCGGGATTCACCTACTATTATATCGGAGGTTAACCGTTCATGTATATTAAACCGCCGAAATTCGTCCGCAGGATTTTTCCGTCGCTGGTGTGGGAGATGCCCCCGTCGGAGGAGGTATACCTTACTTTCGACGACGGTCCCACACCGGGTGTCACCGAGATGATTCTCGAGCAATTGGCGAAATACGGGGCAAAAGCGACTTTTTTCTGTCTCGGGAAAAATGCCGAAATGCACCCCGAATTGTTCCAGCGGATCGTCGCGGAAGGGCACCGGATCGGCAACCACACTTACAGCCACCAGAAAGGCTGGCGCATGAGTCTGGAAGGCTACCTGGAGGATGTAGAGTTTGCGAACAACCTGTTGCACACCGACCTGTTCCGTCCCCCCTACGGTCAGATTACTCCCACCCAGGCACGGCGTCTCAGCGAACACTATAACCTGATCATGTGGGACGTGCTTTCCCAGGACTATAACCGCCGGATATCGCCGCGTCTTTGCCTGCGCAACGTGACCAAACATGTTAAGGGCGGTTCGATCGTTGTTTTCCACGATTCGCTGAAAAGTTACCGCAATATGTCCTATGCGTTGCCCCGGACGCTCGAATTTTTGCAGGACAAGGGGTTGAAATGTGTCGGAATAGAGCTGTGATAAGGGATTGCAGTGCTTTGTAAAGTCTGATCGGTCCGGTTCTTGAATTCTGGAACTCTGAAATTTTTGAACGGGCCGGTTTGGTACGCTCGGCCATATTTCCAATGCGGTCGGCGGACGGAACCGGAAAGCAGTATTCAATCAGGAAATATGGAGAAAAAACGCAATATCATCGTAGCGGTTACCGGAGCGAGCGGGTCGCTTTATGCCCGGTTGCTTTGCCGCAGGCTGGCCGAAGCGAACGGTGTCGGGCGGATCGCTCTGATCGTGACCCGTAACGGTCTTGCCGTAAGCGCTTACGAGGATGATCCGGCCTGGATGGACGATCCGCGGTTTACCCGCTATGACAACGACGACCTGTTCGGTGCTCCGGCTTCCGGATCGTCATCTTTCGATGCGATGGTGGTGATTCCCTGTTCGATGGGCATGGCCGGACGTATTGCGGCGGGTGTTTCGAACGATCTGGCCAGCCGCGCCGCAGATGTAATGCTCAAAGAACGCCGCCGGTTGATACTTGTCCCGCGCGAAGCTCCGCTGGGTACGATCCACTTGCGTAATCTGACGACGCTTTCCGAATGCGGAGCGGTAATTTGCCCCGCAGCACCGTCGTTTTATCCCCACCCGCGGAATATCGAAGACTTATGCGGCACTATCGTCGAACGGGTACTGACCCTGTTGGACGTGGAGGTTCCGCACTATGAGTGGGGAGCTTTTCATCCGGAACCGAATCATCAATAGGCGAGCCTAATGTTAGGGGCAGATCGCTTATCCGGCATAATTCGATATTCGACTGTCCCGTGGTCGAATTTGAATTTTTCTAAAGCGGCCGGAAAATTATGCAGGAATCGTAGGCTCGGCAGGAGGGGAAGATTCCGGTATCGTCGGCCGGTACCGGCTGAACCGGCCGATCACGTCGATATCGGTCATCTCTTTGGATAACATCAGAATGGTCTTTTCGGGTACTTGAGCCAGATCCACCAGGATCAGCGCGTCGAGTCCGTCGCAGAAAGCATGGTCGGTATTGAATCCGAGTACGCGCGCCCCTACCTGCAGGTATTTTCGGATCAGGATCGGGATCGTGAAACGGTTCTGTTCGATATCGCATACGATCTTGTTGATCAGCTCGATCGAATCGATTCCTTCGATCAGCGTCCCGTCGATCCGTGCCGGCACGGCGATACCTGTCCGGGGATGGATGTGTCGCGCATTTTCGCGGTCGAGATGTCGATTGCGCAGGTAGGCGGCGATCAGCAGTTTCGAGCTATTTTGAAATTCGCCCGAAATGGTGACAGGCCCCATCAGGTAACGGAATTCGTCGTGGCGCAGCAGTACGTTGAGGATGCCTTTCCACAGCAGCATCAGCGATACCGGTTTGCGTTGGTACTCGTTCACGATGAACGAACGGCCCAGTTCGATGGTCTGGCGCAGGATCAGTTCCATGTCGGCGGTCATGCGAAACAACGAATAGGTGTAGAAGCCCTTGATGCCGTATTGCTCCATGATTTGGTCGCCCAATCCCAGGCGATAGGCGCCGACGAGCTGTCCCGCCGCATCGTCCCAGATGAAAAGCTGGCGGTAGTAGCGGTCGTAACGGTCTGTGTCGATGTCGTTTTTCGTCCCCTCGCCGATTTCGCGGAAGGTTATCTCGCGCAACCGGCCGATCTCGTGCATCAGGTGCGGGATATGTTCCGGCGATGCAAAATAGACTTCGTACTCCCCGTAGCAGAAGAGCAGGTCCGTATCCCGGATGGCTTGCAAATCGTCACGCAGCAGCGCCCGGTCGATTCCCGGGGCCACCGCTTCGGCCGGACGGCGCGCCGCCCGCCGTGTAGCCCGTCGCGGACGGTGGTACAAAGGTTTCATGTATTCGACGTTCGCCCGCAGGAAACGACCGTATGCTTCGGGCGAAAGTTCGTCTGTTTTGTGGGAAACGATCGGCGAACCGATCCGCAGCCGGATCGTCCGGTCGTGTTTGTTCAGCAGTTCGTTGGGCAGCAGAGCCGTACGCAACAATGGATGTATTTTGCCGGCGAGATGGAAAAGCCTGCTGTTGCGGGCATGGATGTAGAGCGGGATGACCGGCACGGCCGCTTTGCGGATAAACCTAAGGATCGAAGGCGGCCACGGTTTGTCCTTGCACCCGTGCAATCCGTGTTGCCATGTGGAAACTTCCCCGGCGGGGAAGATGACCAGCAATCCTCCGTTTTGCAGGTGGGCCAGCGCCTGCCGCATTCCGCCGGTATTGTTCCGCTGTTTGCGGTCGAACGGGTCGACATTGATGAAATAGTGCTTTAACGGCTCGATTCGGTCCAGTAGGAAATTACCCATGAATTTGATGTCGGGGCGGATACGCGTCAGCAGGTCGATCAGCAGGATGCCGTCGAGCGCTCCGGTCGGATGGTTGGCGATCAGGATGGCTCCCCCGCCGGCGGGGATGTGCTGTCGTTCGCCCGGATCGGCTTCGTAACGGATGCGCAGGACGTCGAGTGCTGCGGCTGCGAAAGCGTTGCCGGGTATTTTCGAGTCCCGGTTGCCCGCCGGTTCATTTGTGGGTTCTGCTGTGACAGCCGTTGCCCGGGTAAGCGAATCGCTGTACAACCGATTGATGCCATGAAGACGTGCCAAACGCATAATTAGTGCTGCCTGGAGGTTAGCCAGTAGACCTTTATGGCCGAAACGGAGCTCTTCGGGAGAGACTAATTTCATAAATGCGGCGTTAGCAGATGTGTGTAGGTAAAACAAAAATACGATAATTTTTGGTACATTTATTCGCTGAAACGGGTATTTAATAAAATGGTTACATCGCAGCGCATACAGCAATTGAAGGAAAAAGTGGCCCTGTTGCCCGATTCGCCCGGGGTTTACCAGTTTCTCGGCGATGACGGCAAGGTGATTTATGTGGGGAAGGCCAAGAACCTCAAGCGCCGCGTGTCGTCTTATTTCCTTGCGCGGGCCGACCACAGCCCGAAAGTGCGTGTGATGGTCGGCAAGATCGCCGACCTGCGGCATACGGTGGTCGCTACGGAGAGCGAAGCGTTGTTGCTGGAGAACAACATGATCAAGAGCATCCAACCCCGCTACAACATCCTGCTCAAAGACGACAAAACCTATCCCTGGATCGTCATCCGCAACGAACCGTTCCCGAGGGTGCTGTCGACCCGGCGTTTCCTGCGCGACGGTTCCCAGTATTTCGGTCCTTATGCTTCTGTCTATATCCAGAAAGAGATTCTGGAAATCCTGCGCGGGATCTATCAGTTGCGTACCTGCTCGCTGAATCTCTCTCCGGAAGCGATTGCCAAAGGGAGGTACAGCGTCTGTCTCGAATACCATATCGGGAACTGCAAAGGTCCCTGCGTCGGTCGGCAGAGCGAGGAAGAGTACCGCGAGAGTATCGGAATGGTCGCTTCGCTGCTCAAAGGGGATACCCGGGCGACGCGCGATTACCTGCAACGGCTGATGAACGAGGCCGCCGCCGAGATGCGTTTCGAGGATGCCGGACGGTACAAAAAGCGTTTGGACCTGCTTGCGGGTTACCAAAGCAAATCGGTGGTCGTCAGCAATACGCTCGGCAGCATGGATGTCTTCTCGCTGATTATCGACGACGGAGTGGCTTTCTGTAACTTCATGCGCATTGTTCAGGGAGCCGTGGTCAACTCGTTTACGGTGGAACTGAAACCGGGTCTCGAAGACGAGCCGCGCGACGTGCTCTCCTATGCGGTAGGCAGTATCCGCGACCGGTTGCAGGGACATTTGCAACGCGAGGTGCTGGTGCCGTTCCTACCTGCTGAAGAGTTGTTCGAGGGAACTGCGTTCAGTGTGCCGCAGCGTGGCGATAAGCTTCGTTTGCTCGAACTTTCGGAGCGCAACTGCCGCCTTTACCGCCTCGAAAAGCTCAAGCAGATCGAGATCAAGGACCCGGCGCGGCATGTTACGCGGGTTATGGCTGCGCTCCAAAAAGAGCTGCACCTGAACGAACCGCCGCACCATATCGAGTGTTTCGATAACTCGAACCTGCAGGGGACCAACCCTGTCGCTTCATGCGTCGTATTCCGCGACGGTAAACCCTCGCGTAAAGAATACCGTCATTTCAACATCAAAACGGTGGTCGGGGCCAACGATTTCGCGTCGATGGAAGAGGTGGTGACGCGGCGTTACAGCCGCCTGCTGGAAGAGGGAGCCGAACTGCCGCAACTGATCGTCGTGGACGGGGGAAAAGGACAGTTGCGGTTTGCTTATGAAACGCTGAAGCGATTGGGGTTGGAGCAGAAGATTGCGATCGTCGGGCTGGCCAAGCGGATCGAAGAGGTCTACTTTCCGCACGATCCGATGCCTTATTACATCGACCGCAACAGCGAGGCGCTCAAAGTGCTGATGCACATCCGCGACGAAGCGCACCGTTTCGGCATCACGTTCCACCGGCAGAAGCGGTCGCTCGCCTTTATTAAAAGCGAATTGGAGCAGATTCCGACGCTGGGTGCCCGGTCGGTCGAGAAACTGTTACAGAAGTTCCGTACGATTTCGCGTATCCGCAAAGCCTCTGCCGACGAATTGGCTGAAGTGATCGGTGCGCGTCGCGCCGCCGAGGTGATCCGGTATTTTGCGGCGATCGACCAGGTGCAGGACCGGGCCCTCTCTTCCCGGCAGGAGTTGCCGGCGGTACGACCGGAACGGAAAAACGAATAAACCCCTGCCCGGTCGGGTCCGGGACAAAGGAACGGTTTCAGACAGCCCATGGGGCGCTCTTAATATTACAAATACTACTGCCATGAATGTTTCCGAAGCACAACTCTATTATTTCTCCCCCACCCATACCTCGAAACGGGTGGGAGAAGCGGTCGCAGCCGGATTACAGGCTGCCCGGCTGGTAGAGAACGACCTGACCCATACGCCGGCGGATGATGCGATTCTGCCCTCTTCTTCCGTGGCGGTCGTTGCCGTACCCGTTTACCGGGGAAGTGTCGCTCCGCTTGCGCTCGAACGGTTGCAGGGACTTCACGGGGACGGAACGCCTGTCGTGCTGCTGGCGGTCTATGGGAACCGTGATTATGAGCATGCATTGGATGATTTGGACCGGTTCATGACCGAACGCGGTTTCGTGACGGTCGCGGCGGGGACATTCGTCGGCGAGCATTCGTACAGCACACCGCAGACTCCGGTTGCCGCCGGACGGCCCGATGTCGCCGATTTGCAGCTGGCCCGGAGATTCGGAGAGAAAGTGCGCGATAAGCTGGCCGGGTACGAGCCGGGCCGTTTCGTGCGGCTCGAGGTGGCCCGGATTCCGCGTCCGGAGCTTTCGTGGTTGGATAAATTGCGGTTTGTCTGGTACGGACTGGGACTGAAAGTTTCGAAGAAACCGATGCCGGTTGCACCGGTAACCGATCCGGGACAGTGTAACGGATGTGGTGTTTGCGCCATAGTTTGCCCGACCGGCGCGATAGCAGCCGGGAACGAATTGCATACGGATGCTTCGCGTTGCATCCGCTGCTGCGCTTGTGTGAAGAGTTGCCGCCGGATGGCCCGTTCGTTCGATACCCCGTTTGCAAAAATCCTCACCGCCTGCTGTGCACGGCCCAAGCAGCCGCATGTACTGTTGTGAATTGCAAGTTATTGATTGTCAGTCAATGGCAGTTAATGAAGTGTGAAGGGCCGGTTCAATACCGGCCTTTGTTGCTGCGAAAGGCTGAATATCAGCAGGCTGATAGTTTCCCTTTCCCGGGTAATAATAAAATGTGGATAACTTAGCCGGGAGCCGCTCGCTTTTCAGGGGAAGATTCTCTTTCTTTGTACTGCATTCGTTTATAGATTGATTATGTCTTTAATTATCATTGAGTTAGAAAATATGGAATTTCATGCCTGCCACGGTTGTTATCCGTTGGAGCAGGTAGTGGGAAACCGCTTTCTGGTCGATGTGAAAATCGAAGCCGACCTGTCGAAAGCGGCGGCAAGCGATAATGTGGCCGATACGATCAATTACCTGAATGTGTTTGAAACGGTGCGCGAGCAGATGGATATTCCCTCACATATTCTCGAGCATGTAGCCCGGCGCATTGCCGATGCGATTCATCTCCGTTTCCCGCAGGCCGGGAAGGTAAGCGTGAAGGTATCGAAAATGGCTCCGCCACTCGGGGGGAAAATCGAAAAAGTTTCTGTAACCCTTGTGGAATAAGGGTTTATGCACTATTTTCAGGTGGGTGTGTTGATAAGTTATTGATAAGATTAAGCGAAGGTTCTTTTACAATTTTGGTACAGTTCGTAATCTTGTAAGGCTTGTCCGTCTACCGATAATTTGGTTTCCCGGCAGGTTGTTCCCGGACGATGTAACCCGAAAAATGAGACGATGAGAAAGATTTTCATAGGGTGCCTGCTTTTGTGGGCGGGGCACTTGTCTGCTCAGGAAAACTCCCGGGTCGCATCGCGTTATATGGACGGCCGGTCGCAAGCCGTGCTGCGCATGGAGATCGAGGACGAAGGGTTGGTAATGCCCTGTGCGACGGGACCTGACAGTTGCGATACATACGGAGCCCGCGAAGCGGTGGTCGTCGAGTATGACGGAACCTATTACCTGCACTACGACGGAGCCGGTAAAACGGGATGGCTCTCCTGCCTGGCGACCAGCAAAGACCTGCGCCATTGGGAAAAACACAGACTGCAACTGACGCTGGGCGCCGAAGGGCAGCCCGATTCCCGGTCGGCCTCTTCGCCCTGGCTGGTGCAGGACGGGAATAAATGGCACATGTTTTATGTGGGGACGCAGTTTTGCACCCCGGTACCCGACAGGATTCCGTCGACGCCTTATGTAACGCTGAAAGCCGAGGCCGACCATCCGGCAGGCCCGTGGAGGAAGCGCTATGATATCATCCCGTTCAGCAATGAGGCGGGGACCTATTACAGCGATACGGCCAGTCCGGGCGATGTGGTGGAGCAGGACGGCGAGTTCAGGATGTTTTTCGGGGCGGCGGCCTTTACCGCTCCCGGCAAGTTGGGCCGTACGATGGGTATCGCGCGGACGAAAGACCTGAACGGTTCGTGGAGAGTCGATCCGCAGCCGATCTTTCCGTCCGACGAGCAGTGTGAAAACACGTCGCTGTACTATGAAAAAAGCAATGGAACTTGGTTCCTGTTCACCAACCACATCGGGATCGATCCTGCGCATGGCGAATACACCGATGCGGTCTGGGTGTACTGGACCAAAGATTTGGATAACTGGAACAAAGAAAATAAGGCGGT
>ERZ773188.1643-NODE-1643-length-24282-cov-3.847567_pt1 | contig 24282 bp, 43 predicted proteins | sample MGYA00581011_ERZ773188 | MGnify/ENA primary metagenome ERZ773188 (study PRJEB29015, sample SAMEA2737798) | human gut metagenome | biome: human gut; feature: human-associated habitat; material: faeces | place: China | collected 2012 ...
CAATAAAAAGTTAGAATATTTTAAAAACTGTAAGAGCCGATTGCTCGGCTCTTACAGAATTAGCGGAAATTTTCTGGATAATTATTCCGCAAGGAGCATTGTTCACACGAACCACCGTATTTTACATAGTTACATTGAACAGTACCCTTTAAGTAACTTCCATCTCCGGCATCTATGCAATTAAGAACAACGGAGTAGGTTATCTTTTGTGTTTGGCAATAGCCAGTTATGGTGCGATAAGCATTCATGATTATCACCTCCATTCACAAAATGTTACAAGAAAATTATATAGAATATTCTAACTAATTTCAAGGGAAAGGAGTGTTTAAATGTATCAGAAGTTTGAACAGCTTGTAAAGGCAAGAGGAATTTCTACATACAGAGTTGCAAAAGATATTGGTCTTGCGCCTACAGTATTTTCAGATTGGAAATCTGGAAAGAGCAAGCCAAAGACAGACAAGCTGAAAAAGATTGCGGATTACTTCGGGGTTACGATTGAGTATTTTCTTGAGTAGAAAGGAGAAGAATGTCGCATAGCATTGAAGAAGTAAAAAATACCCTATACCAGCAAATTGAAACACTGGCAGAGGAAAGCAAGAAAACATTTGATACGGAAACAAAAATTCGCATTGCAGCCGAAATTGACCGTATCGCTGAAACGATTATTAGTATTGATGATGATTAAACATCGATTATAGTACAGAAAGGAGTTGGATGGAATGGACGAGTTAGTGAAAGTCAATTTTGATACACAGACAGTATCGGCAAGAGAACTGCATGAGCAGTTACATATTGGAACAAAGTTTACTACATGGTTTGAACGCATGAAAGAATACGGTTTTACAGAGGGAAATGAGTTTTTCCCAAAATTGGGAGAAACCTCAGAAAGTGGCGGTAGACCATCGGTAGACTATGACATTTCTGTAGACATGGCAAAGCAGATTTGCATGATACAGAGAACACCAGAGGGCAAAGCAGTTCGCCAGTACCTTATCGACTTGGAAAAGGCGTGGAACACACCGGAGCAGGTATTTGCCAGAGCGTTAAAGATGGCTGACGAGAAAATCAACAGCCTTAAGGAAAACAACACAAGGCTGATCGCTGAAAATCAGCGCATGAAACCGAAAGAAATCTTTGCCGATGCAGTGGCAACAAGTCACACATCAATTCTTATCGGAGACTTGGCAAAGCTGATCTGCCAGAACGGCTATCAGATAGGACAGAAGCGGTTGTTTGAGTGGTTGCGTGAGAATAACTTCCTTATTAAAAACGGTTCATCAAAGAACATGCCACAGCAGAGATATGTCGAGCAGGGATTGTTCGAGGTAAAGGAAAGTAACGTGCAGAATCCGGATGGCTCTGTAAGAATTACGAGGACAACCAAGGTAACAGGAAAAGGTCAGATATACTTCGTCAACAAGTTCTTGGAAAGAGGTTGCGCTGATGAAGAATAGAACGAAAAACTGGTAGCCACCAACAACTCATATGGAGTTTGGAAAGATTAACAGGAGGAATTCATGGATAAACAAACGAATATTGCTTTAAGAAAAACATTAGATCAGATCGGCGCAAGCCATTCGCTCAAAGGATACACATACACAATTAGAGCGATAGAGAAATGTCTGGACGACAGGGATGTGCTTAGATGTGTTATGAAGGAAATTTATGCAAAAATCGCAGAAGAGAACGGAACTATTGCATCCAAAGTAGAAAGAAACATCCGGAACTTAATAGAGGTCACATGGATAAATGGAAATGTGAATGCGATCAATGAAATTTTTGGTTATACAGTTTCGCCGAAAAAGGGGAAGCCAACCAATTCAGAATTTATTGCGGTAATAACAGATTTTGTGTCCTTGCACGGACAGGAAATTGAAAGTGATTCTTATAAGTGGCGGGAGTGAAGGTGCGGATGAAGAAGTTGGCAATGGTGATTGAATTTGTAGGCGCGGCGATCTTTTTTCTTTGTATGTGTGCGGATGCAACGGAAAATCCTATTGTAGCGATACCGACCATAATCAGCTTACTCTTATTGTATGCCGGATCAAGAATTGAAGGAGGATGGCAGGATGCGGAAGAGATTGTCGAAGATCATGATTATTATGTTGATGGTGATGACACTGACGATGGTATTACCTACATTACATACGACAGCAACGGAACCGAGCAATACATGGATTTCAAATGAGTATCTTCCTTATATAAAGGAGATTTCAAACGAATATCATATTTGCCCGGAAATGGTAATGGCGATCATCGAGCATGAAAGCAGTGGACAAGCCGATGTGGAGAATGGTGGATGCAAAGGTCTCATGCAAATTTATGAAAAATATCACAGAGACCGGATGGAACGTCTTGGAGTAGAAGATCTTTATGATCCGTATGGGAATATTCTCGTTGGATGCGATTATTTGGCGGAGTTGTTTGAAAAATATGAGGGAGACATGAGCACAGTCCTTATGATCTATAGCGGAAAATCAGATGCGTTGACCAGAACATACGAGAATCGCACTGAATATGCAAAAAGCATAATGAACAGGACGGTTGAACTTGAAAGACTTCATGAAGAAACGGAATCAGACTTTGGAGAGGGTCTATAAACACTACTACATTATAATACGAGGAGAATTTCAAATATGAATAAAGAAACAATGGAAAACAACAAAGTGGAACTGGCAGGCGTGATTATTTCAGAGCCGGAGTTTATGTATGAATCATACGGAGAGAATTTTTACAAAATGTCTCTTGGAGTAAAAAGAAAGAGTGGCGCCGTAGACGAGATCCCATTAACCATTTCAGAAAGACTGTTTGATATGGAGGACAGATATTCAGGAATGGCGGTACGGGTTTCTGGAAGTTATAGATCATTCAACAAACAGGAAGGTACCAGACGCCGGTTGATCTTATCTGTGTTTGTTTGTGACATCGAGGCGATTGACTTAAAAGATGCGAATATTGATAAGAATTGCATTACGATCAATGGATATGTTTGCAAAGAGCCGAATTACAGAAAGACGCCACTTGGTCGCGAGATCACAGACATGCTGATTGCAGTAAACAGAGATTATGGGAAATCTGATTACATTCCGTGCATTGCCTGGGGAAGAAATGCAAGATTTGCAGGCGGACTTAAAATCGGGACCCGTGTTAAGTTGATTGGCAGAATCCAGAGCCGAGAATACGACAAGAAGATTTCTGACACGGAGTTTGAGAAGAAAGTGGCTTATGAGGTTTCCGTAAGCAAATGTGATGTGATTGAGGAGGGGAAAAATGAAAATAACAATTAAGAGTATTCACATCGAGAATTTCAAGGGCATCAATATGCTTGACGTGAATTTCTCTGTGAAAACGAAGATCAGCGGGCAGAATGCCGTAGGAAAGACAACGATCTTTGATGCGTTTACATGGCTGCTTTTCAACAAGAACAGTTCTGGAGAGGAAAAGTTTAATGTCCGGCCACTGAACGAAGGGATTCGAGTTGATAATGTGGAGATCAAGGTGTCTGCCATTTTGGATGTAGATGGCAAGGGAGTTGAACTTTCCAAGACACAGAAACAGAACTGGGTTAAGAAGCGTGGAACCGATACGGCAGTATTGCAGGGGAATGTTAATTCGTTTGAGATTGACGGCTATCCGAAGAGTGAAGCGGATTTCAAGGCATATGTTTCGGAATTGGCACAGAGCGAGGAAATGTTCAAAATGCTGACTAATCCGCAGTATTTTTCTTCTTTGAAATGGAAAGACCAGAGAGATATTCTGATGAAACTTGTTTCAGATGTTTCAGATGTAGAGTTGGCACAGACGGACGCGAAGTATGCGCCATTGCTTTCGGAATTAGAGAAAGCACCGTCTACGGATGATATTAGAGCAAAATTCTCCAAAGCATTGAGCGAGTGGAAGAAGAAACAGGCAGAGATTCCAGTCCGAATTGACGAAGCCATGAAAACCAAGGTTGACATCGATGTTGCAGAACAGGAACTTGCGAAAACAGACTTGGAAACCAAAATTGCAGATATTGATGCGAAGATCAAAGATTCTGACGGAGTAATGATGGAGTTAGGGCGTGAAGAAATGCAGCTGCAGTTTGATATGTCTGGCATTATGCAGATCATGAACCGGGATCTGAAAAATATGAGAAGTGAACTTGAAGCTGACTTGTGCGGGTGCAAAAACGAGTTAGATCACTTTGCATCTACGATTTCTTTAAAAGAAAAACAGATTTCTGACAACGAGAAGGCTATCACAGATGCGGACACAGAGCGCAAGAAACTTGGCGAGAAGTACAATGCAGAGAAAGCCAAGGCATTTGATGAAACACCGTACTTGTTTGATGGATCGAAGTGGGTATTTGATGAAAACAGCACCGTTTGCTCATTGTGTGGTCAGAAGTTGCCGGAAGATAAAATCGAGCAGTTAAAGGCTGATTTTGAAAGCAGAAAGCGAAAAGCCAAGGCGGATGCAGAAGAAAAGTTAAAATCAGAAAAGATCAGATTTGACACAGAAAAGAGAACAGCACTGAACAGATTGGTTGCTATCGGCACAGAGAGAAAAAATCTTATCACAAAATTAAGGGATGAAAATGCCAAAGCAAAGGAAGAAATAAAGTCCTTAAAGGAACAGGAGCAGGAAGATATTGCAAAAAAAGAAAAGCTATGCCAGCAATTATCATCGATTCCGGAAATTGCCGATTATTCGCAGAATGAAGAGTACGTGGATTTGAAAGCAAGGCATGACGAAGTTCTGGAAGAAATTGAAAAGATGAACGCCAATGGAGAGGATGCAGCAGTTGAATCCTTAAAATCTGAAAAAGAAGAGCTTCAGGCGCGTCTTGATGATGTAAATAAAATCATTGCAAAAGCATCTATGAATGTTGAGATTGATGAGCGTATCGGGCAGTTACAGGAAGAACAGAAAGAAATTGGGCAGAAGGTTGCGGATCAGGAACAGATTCTTTACCTGTTGGAAGAGTTCATTCGTTTCAAACTCAACAAGGTTTCCGAATCCATCAACAGCCATTTCAAGACAGTTAATTTCAAACTCTTTGAAATGCAGTTAAATGGTGGTATGAAAGATTGCTGTGAGTGCACCGTAAATGGAGTGCCGTATTCGACTTTGAATAGCGGTCACAGAATTGTAGCCGGACTTGATATTATTCAGTCTCTTAGCGAGTTATACGGTGTAAGCGTACCGATTTTTGTGGATAACGCAGAGAGCTTAAATGATTTCAATGTGCCGTATATGGATACGCAGTTAATCCTTTTGAGTGTATCAGCGGACAAGCAGTTGAAAGTGGATACTATGTGATATGGACTATCCAATAAATGAAAAGGCAATCGAAATCATTGACAAATACATGAAAGCAGAAGAGCCATTTGACCTTGGTACTGAAAGATTTTGTATTGATACATTCAAAGATATGTGTGAAGAAGTGTTTCGTAAGAAATGTGTTATGCGCTTGGTACATAGAAAGGGAGAAGAACTCATGTTTACCAAGTGGGATGCGAAATACGACTCTTATTTTCAAGGTAACACATGGTACTTGCTTTCAAGTTTTAACGGCAGATGCGGTTTCGGATATCGGTACTTTTTGAAAGCTAGTTGCGAATTATATTTTGAAAAGCACGCAAGGCAGATAATAAGCCTGTTTCTTTCGGAAAGTTACAACAGTATTGAAGATGCAATACTTAAAACCGACTGTTTTTTAGAACTTTGGAATGCATTTGAAAGATGGTTCGATGATAGGAGAAATAAATTCATGGAGAATATGAAAGCAGATATTGAAGAAATCCGGAGAATTTCAGTAAGGAAAACACCGCAATCACATGGTGGTGTGGCTAATCTGCTGAAAGTTTTGACAAAGACGATGGAAAAGCAAGGTTCTGATATTGCTAGCATTGCAAAGGTACAGTATGCGGTATGCGCGCAGGCAGGTATCTATATTCCGGACGAGTTTATCAGAGATGTTGCGGTTACATTGGATATGCCAATCAAAAATACAGAAAGCGAGGTAGTTTAGATGGGAGAGAGTATTAAAACATACAAAGGATTTAATAAAGATATGACTTGTCGTGGCTTTCAGTACGAAGAGGGAAAGCAATACGAGGAAGAAAGCGTAGAAGTTTGCGATCATGGATTTCACGCTTGCGAGTATCCGCTGGATTGCTTGTATTATTATTCTCCAAATGAAAGCGTATACCACGAGGTTGAGCAGAGTGGAGAAATCCAGAAACATAATGATGATACTAAGGTAGCATCTACAAAAATTAAGATCGGAGCAGAAATCAGCATTGCGGGTCTTGTTAAAGCTGCAATCGAATATACGGTAAAACGTGTAAACAAGGACGCTGAAAGCGATGAAAAGCACGGAGCATCCTCGGCAACCGGAGACTATGGAGCATCCTCGGCAACCGGATACAAGGGAGCATCCTCGGCAACCGGAGACTGCGGAGCATCCTCGGCAACCGGATACAAGGGAGCATCCTCGGCAACCGGAGACTGTGGAGCATCCTCGGCAACCGGAGACTATGGAGCATCCTCGGCAACCGGAGACTGCGGAGCATCCTCGGCAACCGGCAACTGTGGAGCATCCTCGGCAACCGGATACAAAGGAGCATCCTCGGCAGAAGACAAGGATTCAGTAGCTGTTGCTTGGGGCTACAAATCAAAAGCAAAGGGTGTTATTGGCTCGTTTCTTGTTTTTGCAGACTGGGAATACACTGGTTCAGAAGATGACCCGAAATATGACAGAAATAACCAAAGTGCATGGGTTCTTAACGGCGCAAAGATGGTGCAGGTTGATGGGGAAAATATCAAGCCGAATACTTGGTATACGATTGAAAATGGAGAGATTGCGGAGGTATCAGAATGAATTACATAAAAGCAAAATATCCAAACCAGAGCCGGTCATATATATTTGCTACATCAGACGATGTAAAATCCGGTGACACGGTTGTAAATGTCAAGGGCGCAAAGCTGACGGTTACGGATGAATCGGTGGATATGAAGTGGGTGGCAACCTACGGTGCTGATAAGGTGGCAGTTGTGAAGAAATATGAGGAGCCGAAGAAACGGTGGTGACGATGAGAGTTAATCCATGTAGATATTGTGCATTGTCTATAAACCTTAACGGAAAGCATTGTTCAAGGTATTCTTCCGAAGAGTGCGCAAAATGTGAGAACATTCAAAAACACAGGGAATACCTTTTAAGTCAGCGAAAATTCGCAGAGGGTGAGCAGATTACAAGCATTGAGGAACTTTTAAAACAGGAATGGGTAATGTGGTATCACAGTACAAAGCACATAGAGGTTTTCAAGAATATGCAACTCAATCTTGTTTTGAAATTTCTTAAAAATGGAGCATTTAAAAAAGCAATAAGGAAAGAAAGCGAGGAAAAATAATTATGGCAGAGAACACAGCAGTAGCAAAGACAGAGGAAAAGACAGAGGTTGCACACAGCAACAACAAGGTTACAGACTATAGCCTTGGAATTTTTGGAACATCAGATAATTTCATTATGGCTATGCAGATGGCAAAGGCGTTGGCGAGTTCAACTATCGTTCCGGCAACATTCCAGAAGAACGATGCAAACTGTCTGATTGCTATTGAGCAGGCGCAGAGACTGCGAGTAAGCCCACTGATGGTTATGCAGAATCTGTATGTGATCCAGGGTAGACCGTCTTGGAGTTCAAAGTTTCTGATTGCGGCAATCAATAATTCCGGTAAATTCGACATGGAATTACAGTTCGAGGAAACCAAAGATAAGGATGGCAAGCCTTATTCGTGTCTTGCTTGGACTACGAAAAATGGTCGTAGAGTTGAGGGTATGAACGTGGACATGGAAATGGCTAAAGCCGAGGGATGGCTTGGTAAGAACGGTAGTAAGTGGAAAACCATGCCACAGTTAATGCTTCGTTACAGAGCGGCATCTTTCTTCTCAAGTCTGAATTGCCCGGAATTGACGATGGGGCTTTATACAAAAGAAGAAATGCAGGACAACGATTTCAAGGAATATCCGATGGAAGATTTACAGGAACAGGTTAAACATGAAATATCTGAGAACGCAAATACCGAGGATTTCCCTGTTGAGCCGGAAGTTGCAGAAACTGTGGAAGGCCCAAAGATGGCAGATAAACCTGAAAAGGTAGAGACGGAAGTTGTTGAGAATGACAACGATTTGCCGGACTTCATGAAGTAGGAGGATAGAATGAACTTTCCAAAATCTGAATTTAGCAAGCAGGATGCATTGCACCTATGGATTACTTGCCGTTCGGAGTATGCCAAAGAGCAAATGTTCCTTACAAATTACGGAATTGTCTTTTTTGTTATGCAACGTTTAGGTATTCCAGCGTTTGATGAAGATATGTTTCAGATTGGTTCCATTGGACTTCTAAAGGCTATTGACACCTTTGATGCTTCAAAAGGATGTTTTTCTACATATGCTTTTCGACTTGTGAGAAATGAACTGCTTATGGAATTCCGGAAAAGTAAAAAATCAGTAAATGCATCATTTTCATTAGATGATAATGTGGATATAGGAAATGGCGAAAGCGTTTCTTATGCTGAAATGATAGCAGATCGTAAGGATTATGAAGAAAATAAAGTTAATTCCATGCTTGCTCAACAGATTTTTGAGAAATTGAGTTCGAGAGAACAACGTATTTTTATTATGTTTTTTGTGGAAGGGAAAACGCAACAAGAAATATCCGAAAGACTTGGAATTTCGCAGGGAACGGTTTCCAGAATTATTAAAGGCATGGGGAAAACAAAGAAGAAAGGCAGGAAAAAATATGAGGGTAATTAGCCAGGACGGCACGATTGATTTGCCGTATGAACAGGTAATTATTCAGTGCTTTAAGAAAAATATCTACTTTCTGAATAAGAACCTTATCGGGGTAGAACAGCTTATTTGTGACAGGGTTGTTGCTAAATATTCCACGGAAGAAAAGGCAAAGAAAGCTATGGAAATGCTTAGAATTGCGTATACAGGAAGTATTGCCATGTTTCAGAACGTTGAGCCTACAGAAGAAGTTAATGAAGTATTCAAAAAATGCAATACACAGGTCATATATGCAAGCCTTGACAATCAGCCATCGGAAATTAAATTTGAGAATCATCAGAATTTTTATTTCCAGTTTCCGACAGAGGAAGAATTGGAGTAGCCTATGGAAGTTATATCATTTTTAGAATCCGTACAGAAAGGAATGGAAGATAACATTTACAACTTTTGCAGAGATGGGAAATGTAGCCAATGCGGTAACTGCTGTTCCAATCTTTTACCAATGAGCAGAAAGGAAGTAGATGCAATTCACAGATATATCCGTAAGAACCATATCAAAGAGTGTAGGCACCTGCTTCCTACTGTGAATCGACCATATGATATGACATGCCCTTTTCTTGATACGGACAAGAGTTGTGAGAAATGCAGAATCTATCCGGTACGACCGGAAATCTGCAAACAGTTCATTTGCGACAATGAGCAGAGAGCAAAGCACAATAGGACATTGTTGGGACAGACGAGACAGATTATTGATGTGAGGAGTGAGTTCTTTAATGAGACTTAAAGTTTTAGGTTCTGGTTCATCCGGTAATTGCTACATGCTGGAGAATGACAAGGAAGCTTTGATAATCGAAGCCGGGTTGCCTTTTATGGAAGTCAAGAAAGCACTGGATTTCAATGTGATGAAAATTAAGGCTGTGATTACTACCCATTTCCATACTGACCATAGTCTTTATAGCTTACAATATGTGCAAGCTGGCATTCCTGTTTTTGAACCATGCAGACCGCCGATAAAAGATTCTGAAATGCGTTTTAGAAAAGGAAATTTTGACATAAGAGCATTTGAAAATCGTGATAAATCTGGAAGATGGCTACATAACAACGGAGACGGTTCAGAGTGCCCGTGCGTTGGGTTTTACATTACGCATCCAGAGATGGGAAGCCTTGTGTATGCAACAGACACGGAATACGTCAGATGGCGATTTAAGGACGTTAATCACATCATGGTGGAAGCCAACTACGATATGCAGTTTGTGAGCCGAGAAGAGCCAAATTACGATCACAGATTAAGAGGTCATATGAGTTTACCAACGGCACTTAAATTTATTTCTACTAACGATAATCCGGCATTGCGAAATGTTGTTCTAATTCACTTATCAGATAAATCAGCAGATTCGGCATTATTCAAACAAAAGACAGAAGAGACAATTAAATATGGATCAGATGTTTACGTGGCGGAACGTGGATTAGAGATCGATATGAACCTTTACCCTTTTTAAGGAAGCGAGGAATAAGTGAATGAATAAAGTGATTTTAATGGGAAGATGCACCAAAGACCCGGAATTAAGATGGTCGCAGGGCGAGAAGTCAACAGCTATCGGTAGAATTACTCTGGCGGTTGACCGGAAATTTAAGCAGGATGGACAGCCAACGGCGGATTATATCAACTGCCTTGCGTTTGGTAAAAGAGCAGAGTTTCTTGAAAAATATTGCAAAAAGGGAACAAAGCTTGTAATTGAAGGAAGCTGGCAGACCGGAAGTTACACCAACAAAGACGGTAATAAGGTGTACACCAATGAGTGTTTGATCGAAAGCTGTGAATTTGCAGAGAGCAAACAGGCTTCGCAGGACAACGGAAGTTACAAACCGCAGCCTATGACAGATTCGGATGGTTTTATGACTATTCCAGATGGAATTGAGGAAGAGTTGCCTTTTACATAAAAACTGATCTGGATAAGCTAATACAGTAAGAAGGGAGATATGTATGTTATTGATCGAGGACAAAGGTCAGAAAGAGGGTCAGCACATACTTAAGAATCGCTATTTTGATCGTAATGACATAGAGGTGCTACGAGCACCTCTTCCAGTTGGAGATTACGTTATCGCGGAAGGAACCGTTCTTGAAGTTATAAGACGAAAGTCAGCAAGAAAGATGGAAGTTAAGAAGATGGACTTTATTGGAAGCTACAAGGTTGCCGTAGATACTAAGAAGGACATGCAGGAGATTACGGGAAACGTCTGCGGGAAACAGCATCCAAGGTTCCGAGACGAGTGTATTTTGGCGCAGAACAACAATATAGCACTGTATGTTTTGGTTGAGAACATGGATGGAATAAAAACTGTTGAAGACGTTTTTCATTGGCACAATCCAAGGCTTGAGAGATACAACAAGATAAAGTACATGCACGGTATTGGAAAGTGGTTGAATGTACCGCTTCCAAAGGCACCGCCAACAAGCGGGGAAGTCCTTGGAAAAGCAATGCTGACAATGCAGCTTAAGTATGGCGTGGAATTTGTTTTTTGCAGACCGGAAGATGCAGGATCGCGTGTCATTGAGCTTTTGGAATTAGAAAAGTGATAATTTTTTGGAACTTGAAGGAGATATTATGGCAAGTAAGCGGATGTTTCGTATAGATTTAGTGACGTCAGATGCTTTTCTTGACATGCCGCTCACAGCGCAGGGGTTGTTTTTTCATTTATGCATACGGGCAGATGACGACGGTTTTGTTGACTGCGCCAATAAAACAGTAAGAGAGTGCCAGGCTTCAAAGGAAGACTTGCAAATTCTCATTGACAAACATTATGTTCTTACTTTTCCAGGATCTAATGTTATTGTCATAAAACATTGGAAATTGCATAACTGCATTCAAAAAGACCGTTATAAGCCAACCAATTATGCAGAAGAAAAATCAATGCTTTATACGAAAAGAAATGGAGCATACACATTTGATGCTTCAAAAAATTTTTCCGGAGTGAATGCAATAAGGAGCGCAGGATGCTCGCCGGTGAAAGAAGTGGAAGCGTGCATACCGTCATTGGCGGAAGTGGCTGATTATTGCCGTAAGAGGAAGAATGGTGTTAGCGCAGAATCATTTATTGATTACTACAAATCAATAGGTTGGAAACGTAATGGAGAAATAATAACCGACTGGAAAGCCGCATTAAGGAGCTGGGAGAAGCAGGAGAAAGAGAGTAACACAAGATCAAAAAACAAATTTAATAACTTTCATCAGAGATCTTATGACTATGATGAATTAGAAAAAACTTTGGTGGAAACAAATGTTAAGGAAGGGCGTGACAAGAAATGATGGAAATGGGCGAATGCGAAATTTGCAACAGGTACAGACATGCAAAGCATAAAGGTGAACAGTTGGAGATTCTTGCGGAACTAAACGACGTCCCAAGGCACAAAATTATTGGGATTTTATTGGAAAACGGAGAAAATGTAAAACTTCCAATAAGAACAAGGGGAAGAAAACGCAATACGGATTTTACAGAAAAAGAATACCAGAAAGCATTACTTAATAGGCTCGATGAATTGGATGGTCAAATTTCTGATCGTGAAAATGAATTCAAAGATATATGCACAGTCCTTTTTGGAACTCGATTCGATTGAGATGAAAAGAAAGGAGAACTGATTCATGAGAAATAAAGATGAAGAACTTAGGCGAGAGGGAATGGCATATGCTCTGCGAATTGCAAAGGAGAATGGAATTGACTCTCTGGAAGAAGAGTGCCGATTTCGCGGCGCAACAAAATTACCACTTGCGCTACCAAAGAATGCAATAGATGAATGCGTCAGCAAGATTAAATTAAATACCATAGACACGGTAACGATTTTGTCTGCAATGGTTTTGCACGATGAGTTTGACTTTGGTAAAAGCCGCATACAGAGATTTGTTGATCGCTTCAATAAAAAGGCAGAATGCATCATGGATGATTATGCTACATGGGAAGATCAGATACAGATCTTGAAAGAAGAGTGTGGGTTGGATTTTAAAATTCGCAGAAATGACACTGATGTGAAAGTGAGATAAAGGTATGAAAGAAAAAATGCGCAACTATAGCGGCGACGCGCTTAAGAGATTCAGAGAGGTGCCGTATCAGCTACGGTGCGGAAAGGAGCAGGGAAATGATTGAATGCATGAGAACAGTAGCGAGAAAGCCGGGGTTTGTGCAGTGGATTCCGGTAAGTGAGAGACTTCCGAAGAGCGGAGAATACATATTGCTGTCATTTGAAAACTTCTCTTTGCCTGTAGTTGGCAGATATGAGGGAAATAAAGATGAGGGTGGCAACTTCTATGTAGGGGATGACACGGAAACGTGCCTTGAGGAAGAGTTGATAGTGAATGCGTGGATGCCATTGCCGGAACCGTATAGATAAAGCGAGGCATGATATGAAAGAAGAAACGAAGATGGAGATAAGCGCGGCACTAACGCTATTAAAAAACACACTGATAAAAAATGGTGTAAGCATTGCACTTGCCGGAAGTGAAGATGCTAGGGAAGATGATGGTCGCATTCTGTTTTTTGATACGGATGAATATTACAGAACCGGGAAAATGGATGGAGTATCAGTAAAAACCGTGGATTTAGTGAGGTAGAAATATGAAAAATGGAATACATCCTGATGGATACATAGCGAAAAAGAAAAAGACCAATGCAGACCGGATCCGAAGCATGACGGACGAGGAATTACTTGATTTTATCTGCTCAATAGAGACCTATGACGAGGGAAGTGCGAAAACCATTGAAGGCGGTGTTGCAATGTGCTCTGTGACATAGGTGGAACAGTGCTTGAGAGAAGAGGTGGAGGAATGACAGAGAATATAGCAATTTACTGTTTAAAAGCGGCAAGTGAATTAAATACGGAAATGTGTGAGGAATGTCCTTTGTATGGTCAAACAGGCGCAGACCATTGTTGTGAAGACGCTCTTCATGTGGCGATCAAGGCATTGGAAGAATTACAACAGTACCGCACAATCGGCACAGTGGAAGAATGCCGGGCGGCAGTGGAGAAGCAGACAGCGAAGCGACCGAGAATAATGGGAAACGCAATGATTTGTCCATCATGCCCGAGATGCTTTAAAAGTGATAATTCCGCCTATTGCCCAAGTTGCGGTCAAAAGCTGAAATGGGAGGATGAAGAATGAACGAAGAACTTAAGCCATGCCCGTTTTGTGGCGGAAAAGCAATGTTCTTAACCATTACAAATAAGTCATCACATTTGGCTGTTGGGGTAATGTTCAAAATCAAATGTATGAAATGCGGAACAGAACTCCCAAAAAGCTATGAATGTGAGATGTATATGGATCAGGGCGGAGGCATCAGAACAGGGAAAGACGAGCGAACGAAAGCAACTACAGATTGGAACAGGAGGGCAAACGATGGGAAGATTGATTGATGCGGATACAGAAGCAGAAGCTAACCGGAGGTAAATTAAAACTTAGTGAGGTAGTCATATATGACAGACAAACAATTTGCGAGAAGATTGGCAAAACTGAATACAGCATTGTGGAATTGTATTGGAGAAGCCGAGACTTTATGCGATGAAGCTAAAAATAAAAACATTGACGATAATATGAAAAAATTATTTGCTCAATACAATGATGATGGCGCAGTGAATTGTGACATTCATAACGCTACGTTATCTGATGTTTCTTATTTGATTAAAAACATGACCACGGAGGAAATATGAGCAAACGACCAGAAATTACGAAAGAACTTTCTTTAGCGCTTGAAAGATATATAAATCCCAAAAACGACACAAGAATTTATATGGCTAAAGAAGTCACATTTGATTATGCCACAGGACACGCTATCAGAGTGGATTACATGAGATTTAAGCCTGTGAACAATACAGTCTCTGGGATTGAGAAAGGGGACTTTTACTGTTACGAGATAAAATCTTCTGTTGAGGATTTTCATTCGGGACATGGTTTGAATTTCATCGGTGACTACAACTATCTTGTAATGCCGGAGGAAGTATATGCGGCTATATCAAAAGAAATCCCATATTTTGTTGGCGTGATTGTACCAACAGAAAGCACTTGGCGAAATAACTGGAGAGAGCTGACCGTAATCAAGAAAGCAAAACGCAGAAGTAGAGAAAAATCATTATCGGAAATGCTTTTTATGATGTTTCGTTCTGCATCGAGAGACAGATATAAATTATCTTAGTTGGAGGTGAAAAAATATGGCTAAAGCGGTTTTAGTCATGGACATGCCGGAATCATGCAAAAAATGTGTGTTTTGTCGAGGATTAAATGCTTGTAAATTGAAAAAATATTTGGTCGGAGATAGAATATGCACTATTTACACCGTGGATAAGCAGATTATGGAAGGTGGAAAGCCGGATTGGTGCCCGCTCAGGGAACTGCCGGAGAAGATACCGGAACTTAAATCCGGTTATGAAGAAATTAGCAAGAGCATTCACCGAGACGGCTGGAATGCGTGCTTGGATGAGATTTTAGGAGGAAAAGATGACGGTACAACAGTATGAAGAATACAAAGCAAAGATGAACCGACTTGAACCAGTTAAAGTTTTTCTTTTTTGGTGCGGAGAGAGGTATCGTGGAAAAAGTGTATCAAAGCATCACTTTAGAATAAAGACAATCAAACAAAGCTTCTTGTTACATATTCATTCCTATCTTGGTGAGTCATACGATTATGAAATCCCAGAAGATTTACAAGAAAGAATCGTAAAGACCATTGAAGAGTATGTGGACGAGAAAGAAAGGGAACTTGAGCAGATATGAGCAAAAGCAGAGCAAGTAAATTAAACGGCTAACGGAGTGCGGTAAGCCGGCAGAGAAACGATGTGTATAAGTTCAAGACCAGAGGTAAGAAAAAATAAATCAGAAAGGAGTGCGAGCTTCCCGGGAAGATGCGCATCGGCTCCTTGAGAAAAATGATTGGATTTGATTATAAAGGGCAGGTTGCCTATATCACGAGGATGGATGATTTCCGTGATTACATGGAACCAGAAGTCTACGAAGCTGTTCGGAAAGCCTTTGAAAATGGTTGCGATGGCGGACTGCGACAGAAATATGAGGAGTTACAGGCTGAATATGATGAACTGCAAACAGAGTATGACATCCTCGAAGATGAGATGGGAGATATTGATGCCGTCCAAGCTGAACGGGAAAAGTGCGAAGAGGAGCGGGATGCGCTACAGGAAAAAGTAGACACACTAACGCATCATATTAAAGAACTTATAAATCAGTATTATCAGCGTTACATAAAGACGGAAGAGATTATTCCGGAATTAGAAAAATTGATATGAAAGGAGCCGGAACTTATCCGTATAAACGACGGGTTTCTGAAGTAGCATGATAGAAAAATCAGCAGAAGATAAAGTGAAAAAGTACTGCCAGTGCATCCACAGGGAAATAGAACACTGGAAAGATATCAATCAGAACGGGTGCAGTGATCCGTTCTGGCCGGATGGGGGCAACATGAATCTGACACGGAATCATATCATCTATTATCAGCGACAGCTCCGGGAAATCTGCACAGAGAATCGGTTACCGCTGCCGGATGAGTATTATCTTGCGGTTCCGCCAGAAGTCGATATGAATTACATGGCAAGTCTGAGACAGAAGCCGCGGGTGGAGAGGTTGCGTCAGACAGGGAGGATCACGACAGGACGCTTTTATCAGTACGATGAGAACCAGATGAGTTTATTTTGAGCAGACCGGACAGCTCCGGTTTGCATGAGATCAAACAGCTATAGCTTCGCTGGCAGTAATGCGGCGGGGCGGAAAGAGAGGATAAATAGATGGAGAAATTTTTTACAATTAACAAAGACAGTGATTTTTATAAAGCATATGTACAGTATCAGAAAGATGTAAAAGCGAATGCGCAGGCATTTAAGAAATTTTCGGAGGAACACGGGATTGAGTCGACGCAATATATTCCAGACGATAGAGCGGTAATAATTATTCCAACTGAAAATGATTTGCAGAAATTTCAGGGTATGTTTACAAAAAATAAATTATATTACGAAAACGGTGTTAGACGTTTCAGAGCAAACTGCCAAATTACCAAGGATTGGCTTGAGATTGCAAAGACGGTACCAAAGCCGAAAAAACCGAATTACTTCTGCTACGGAATGAGATTTTGTGGGAAATATAGCACAAGGTGCTTTATGATCGGCGATGTTTTATATGGTTCGGCGGAGAATGTAGAAGTAAAGCTACTCGACTTTATGACAGAAATTAAAGCGAGCGAGTTTTATAAGGCAATCGAGGAAGAAGAGAGCAGAGAAAAGGAGCAGTTATGAAAAAGAAAATTTTAGCAGCAATTTTAACAGCAACACTCTTGATCGCCGGATGCAGTGACATGGCAAACGTCAGCGCAGGGCAGGATAATACGATGGTATTGGTAGAAGGTTGGCGGGATTACGGTATCTATGCGGACAAAGACACAGGCGTCATGTATCTGGTGTATCAGCGGAATGGTACCGGATGTACCGTTATGCTCAATGCAGACGGGACACCGAAGATCTGGCAGGGAGAGGAATAAAATATTGGAGGATATTGGCTTATGAAGTTTTCAAAACTGACTAAGCCAGAGCTTGAAGAAATTATTGAAAACGCCAATTTTACGGAGCAGGAAGAGGAAATATTTTCTCTTCTTGCCCGTGGATTTATACCAAAAGAAATATCAATGAAAATTTGTATTCCGCTAAGAACAGTAGAAAGGCGTATCTTTGATATAAAGCAAAAAGTCAAGAGATTGGAAGGTGATTTAAACGGAAAATCTTTCTAAAAGTGAATTGTTGAATTTTGCCATTGAAAATGGTATTATCGACATAGACACCATTCAGAAAAAAATTGAGATGAACGAAAGGAAGAAATTTATTGAAAAACACAACTACAGCATTTGGGAAGGAAAAGACGGTAAGTTTTACACATATTTGCCAGACGAAGAAAGCCAGAGAGGGAAAAAACTTGTAAAAAGAACATCTGAAAAGGCGATAGAAGACGAGATAGTGAAGTTTTATAAAGCCATGGAAGATGAACCGACAATCAGCCAAGTATATTCTAGCTGGATTTCTGAAAAATTGGAATATGGTGAAATAACAAGGCAGACAAAGGACAAGTACGAAACGAATTTTAAAAGATTTTTTGAAAATAAGTATTTGCCGATTGCAAATAGAAAAATCCGGTATATTGACGAAGAAATATTGGAATCATTCATAAAAACAGCTATTTCAAAGCTGGAACTTACGCAGAAAGCGTACTCCGATATGCGGATATTGATTAACGGAATTTTCAAATATGCAAAGAAAAAACATTATACCAGCTTGAGCATAACCAGTTTCATGGGTGATTTGGAAATTTCGGAGAAGTCATTTAAAAGGAATCATAAGTCTGACAACGAATTAGTTTTTTCTAAGGATGAAGAGCTTTTGATTGAACAATTCATAATGGAAGACCAGCCTACATTGATTGAACTTGGAATTATTTTGGCATTTAAAACCGGACTAAGGGTTGGAGAAATATCCACGCTTTCATGGTCAGATATTGCAGAAAATAAGATACATATATCAAAGACAGAAATACGATACCGAGATGATAGTGGCAAATATGTGTTTGATGTTCAGAATTTTCCAAAGAGCGATGCCGGATTTAGAGATGTTATAATTACCGAAGATACCAATGAACTTATGAGAAAAATAAAAATGCTTAACCCTTTTGGAGAATATATTTTTATGAAAAACGGTAAAAGGATAAAAGGACAAGCATTTACAAGACGTTTATATGTGATCTGCGATAAAGTTAAAATTGGTGAGCGATCAATTCATAAGGCGAGAAAGACATATGCTACAAAGCTTATAGATGGAAATGTTCCAGAATCTGTAATAAAAACACAAATGGGTCATACTGATATTAGAACAACGCTTGATCATTATTATTTTAATAATAAAACAGAGAGAGAGATGCAAGAATACATTGCGAAAGCATTATCGATGTAAAAGGTAACACGAGGTAACACCTTTAGGTGTAAAGAAACCTAGCATTTATGCGGGTTTGAGGGGTTTGATACCGAGTTCAAATCTCCCTTCCGCTACTAGAGAGTCCTCGGGAATACAAGCAGTTGTGTGTCCGGGGATTTTTGTTCTTTCATAGGAAAAGGCTTGAAAGTGAGGGTATCATGAGAGTAGGAATGGGTTACGACGTGCATAAACTGGTTGAGGGCAGAGATCTGATCATCGGCGGTGTCAGGATCCCGCATACGCTTGGTCTGCTCGGACATTCGGATGCGGATGTGCTGCTTCATGCGATTATGGATGCGCTTTTGGGCGCGGCGGGATTAGGTGACATCGGAAAGCATTTTCCGGACACTGATCCGCAGTATAAAGGAATTTCCAGTATGAAGCTGCTCTCCCATGTGGCGGAATTGATCCGGGAGAAGGGCTACGTGGTGGAGAACATTGATGCGACGATCATTGCGCAGAAGCCGAAGATGCGCCCGCATATCCCGCAGATGGAGGAAAACATCGCGGGAGCGCTCGGCATCAGCACGGATCAGGTCAATGTCAAGGCGACCACGGAGGAGGGACTTGGCTTCACCGGAACGGAGGAAGGGATTTCCTCACAGGCGATCTGCGCGCTTTCCAGTTTTTATGAGGGAAGTTTTACTGTGGCGGACTCTGCGGCAGGCTGCGCGGGCTGCGGCGGCTGCGGACGAAGCGTACAATGAGCTAAGAAGAATTCAGGCGGCTGCAGACGAAACATGCAGTGAAAAAAGATTGACAAAAACACAGGAAGTGCATAAACTATAGTAGGCAGGAGAGGTATCTTCTGCCGATAAAAAGATGAATTGGAAAAGCGAAGATCGGAAAGAGTAAGGATTCGGACATTCGTCAGAGAGAGACTGTCACCGGCTGAAAGCAGTCTTGGAAGAGAGAGTCCCCAAGTGCCTCCGTGAGCTGATCCGGCGAGAGTCATCTGCACCGCAGGATGCAGGGATGCCGTAGCCGGGTACGTCTGGCATACGTTACATGCGTCAAGTGAAATCATATGATTTTAGTAGAGTGGAACCGCGGATCATTTCGTCTCTAGGAGACGGATGATCCTTTTTTTGTAATAGGAAACTTTGTTCTGGTTTGTATGTGGAAAGGAATGGGAAGAGATGGGTATCCTAAGGTATATGAAGGAAGAGTTTCAGGTAATCAAGGAACGTGATCCGGCGATCAAAAGTCCGATGGAAGTTTTGCTTTATCCGACATTTCATGTTATGCTAAGCTACAGAAGGGCGCATAAGCTTTATCTTAAAGGGCATTATTTCTGGGCGCGGTTTATTTCGCAGCGCGCAGCCAGAAAAACAGGCATTGAGATCCATCCGGGAGCGACGATCGGCAAGGGATTTTTCATCGATCACGGAAGCGGCGTCATCATCGGCGAGACGTCGATCATCGGAGATAACGTGACGCTGTATCAGGGCGTGACACTTGGCGGTACCGGCAAGGAGACCGGAAAGCGTCATCCGACGATCGGGAACAATGTCATGATCAGTGCCGGGGCGAAGATTATCGGTTCTTTTACGGTCGGGGATAATTCCAAGATCGGCGCCGGAAGCGTCGTCATCGAGGAAGTGCCGCCGAACTGCACCGTGGTCGGAGTGCCGGGACGCGTTGTAAAGCGCGACAATATCAGGACACCGCAGGATGACATGGATCAGGTGCATCTTCCGGACCCTGTGAAGGAGGATATTACCGTGCTGCAGCATGAGAATGCCGAACTGGTGAACCGTGTGCTGGATCTGGAAAAAGAAGTGCGTATTTTAAGCACGGGAGCCGGAGCGTCACAGGAATAATGAGAATAAAAAGAAACGGAGAATACCAAAGTGGAGAATAAGTTCAAATTTTACAATACACTGACAAGAAATATCGATACGGTGATTCCGCATGAGGATGGAAAGATTGCCATGTATACCTGCGGACCGACGGTATATCATTACGCGCATATCGGCAATCTGCGCAGCTACATCATGGAGGACGTGCTGGAAAAAGCACTGCGTTATGTGGGCTACGATGTAAAACGTGTCATGAATATCACGGACGTGGGACACCTTTCCTCCGATGCGGATACCGGTGAGGATAAGATGTTAAAAGGTGCGAAGCGCGAGCACAAGACGGTGATGGAGATTGCGAAGTTTTACACGGACGCGTTTTTCGATGACTGCAAAAAGTTAAATATCAAGCGTCCGGACGTTGTGGAGCCGGCAACCAACTGCATCCCGGAGTTTATTCACATGATCGAGGTGCTGCTGGAGAAGGGCTACGCTTATGTGGCAGGCGGAAATGTCTATTTTGACACTTCCAGGCTGGACGACTATTATGTTTTTTCTTCCCAGAGCGAGAAAGAGCTGTTAGTCGGTGTGCGCGACGATGTGGAGGAGGACGTCAATAAGCGGAACAAAAATGATTTCGTCCTGTGGTTTACAAAGTCCAAATTCGAGGATCAGGCGCTCAAATGGGATAGTCCGTGGGGCGTGGGATACCCGGGATGGCATATCGAGTGCTCCTGCATCAGCATCAAGCATCTGGGTGAATATATGGATATCCACTGCGGCGGCGTGGACAATATTTTTCCGCATCACACCAACGAGATCGCACAGTCTGAGAGCTATCTGGGACATAAGTGGTGCGGTTACTGGTTCCATGTGAACCACCTGAACGACAAGTCGGGCAAGATGAGCAAGTCGAAGGGGGATTTCCTTACGGTGTCGCTTCTGCAGGAAAAAGGATACGATCCGATCGTGTATCGTATGTTCTGCCTGCAGTCCCACTACAGAAAGCCGCTTGAGTTTTCCTACGAGGTGCTGGACAACATGAGCGTTGCCTACAAGAAGCTTGTGAAGAGGATCGCAGATCTGAAGGCGGACGGCACAGTGGATGAGGGTAAATTTGCAGAGTACAAGGAAAAATTCTGTGATGCCATTTCCAATGACCTGAACACTTCCATGGCGATTACAATCGTCTATGACCTGCTCAAGGATGATACCTTAAACGATGCAACCAAGCGCGCGCTGGCGGAGGATTTTGAACGCGTGCTCTCCTTGAACCTGACGACGGCGAAGGTGGAGAATCCGGCGGAAGACACAGAGGTGGATGCAGAGCTTGAGGCATATATTTTAGAGAAGATTAAGGAGCGCAAAGCTGCCAAGAAAGAGAAGGATTTTGCAAAGGCGGACGCGATCCGGGATGATCTTCTGGCAAAAGGAATTGTGTTAAAGGACACACGCGAGGGTGTGATCTGGCATAAAGCGTGAGTCGGAGAGGAAGCTGGTATGGGAAGAGGAATCGATTCTTATATTAAGGAACAGTTCGGAATTGCGGAGGTCGATATCCGCACCTATTCACCGCTGACGCTGGCTTATATCGGGGACGGTGTTTACGAGCTTGTGATCCGGACAATACTTGTAAAAAAAGCAAACTGTCCGGTAAACCGACTTCATAAAAAGGCCAGCAGCCTTGTAAAAGCGTCTGCTCAGTCTGGAATGATGGAAGTGGTTGAACCGCTTCTGACAGATGAGGAGAAAAGTGTTTACCGCAGGGGCAGAAATGCTCATTCTGCTACTATGGCGAAGCATGCTACCATGGCAGATTACAGACGTGCCACAGGTTTTGAGGCACTGATGGGATATCTGTATCTGAAAGAGGATTTTTCAAGGATACTGGAACTGGTCCGTGCAGGGCTTGAGAAGGAGGAGTTTAAAGTTGACTGAGATGATAGAAGGAAGAAATGCGGTTCTTGAGGCATTTCGTTCCGGTAAGTGTGTAGATAAACTTTTTATCCTGGATGGATGCCAGGACGGCCCGGTGCGTACTATCGCAAGAGAGGCCAGAAAGCATGATACGATCGTGAAATTTGTTCCAAAGGAACGTCTGGATTCCATGAGTGAGACTGGCGCACATCAGGGAGTGATCGCTCAGGTTGCAGCTTATGATTATTCCACAGTGGAGGATATCTTAAAGAAAGCAGAAGATAAGGGAGAGGCTCCTTTTATCATTCTTCTTGATAATATCGAAGATCCTCATAATCTGGGGGCTATCATCAGAACTGCCAATCTTGCAGGAGCTCATGGAGTGATCATCCCGAAACACAGAGCTGTAGGTCTGACAGCTACAGTAGCGAAGACTTCTGCAGGTGCACTGAATTATACACCAGTAGCCAAAGTTGCCAATCTGGGACAGACGATCGATGAGCTGAAAGAAAAAGGCATCTGGTTCGTCTGCGCAGATATGGACGGAGAAGTGATGTACAGACAGAATCTTACAGGTCCGATCGGCCTTGTGATCGGAAATGAAGGAAATGGCGTCAGCCGTCTTGTAAAAGAAAAATGTGACTTTACAACTGCGATCCCGATGAATGGAGATATCGATTCCCTGAACGCTTCCGTAGCTGCAGGAGTACTTGCTTTTGAGATCGTAAGACAGAGAATGTCAAAATAAATACATTGAATACAGCAGGTTACTGTTTACGGTAACGACAGCAGAAGCTGCGTGGAGAGAGAATGTGCCGATATAATGAGACTGCGGATGAAATCCTGATTAGACGACTCAGGGAGGGGGAATCTGCAATAGCAGATTATCTGATGGAAAAATACAAAGGACTGGTCAAAAAAAAGGCCCGTGCCATGTTCCTGATGGGAGGAGATACTGATGATCTGATCCAGGAGGGGATGATCGGACTGTTTAAAGCAGTGCGTGATTACCAGCCGGACAGGGAGGCTTCTTTTCAGTCCTTTGCTAATTTGTGCATTGACAGGCAGATTTACAGTGCAATCAAAAGTTCCAACCGCCAGAAGCATCAGCCGTTGAACACATATGTATCATTGAGCAGCAGTGAAACAGAAGAAGATTTCAGAGATACTTATGCAGAGCATGATAATCCGGAGTCGATCCTTATTGACAGAGAGAATGTAAGTGCTTTGGAGAATGAGATGGAAAAGAGTTTAAGCTCTCTAGAAAACCGGGTGCTGCATCTGTATCTGGAAGGGAATAGCTACACTGAAATCGCAGAGATCCTGGGGAAAACACCTAAATCTATTGACAATGCACTGCGCAGAATCCGTAAAAAAATAAAAAAATATTTCTGAATAATTCTTCTTGATTCTCTTTCATTTTGAGAATAAAAGTATTACAATAAAGGGTAAAAGAAGCGGAAAAAGAAAGGAGACCAAGACCATGGCAAAGATCAATAAATATTGGGGACTGGTTGCTGTAGGCGCACTGACAGCTGCGGCAGCAGGTGCAGTTGCAGCACTTGTGACAAGAAAGAAAGCATACGAGGAAGACTTCGAAGATGATTTCGATGATCTTGACGATTTTGAAGAAGACGACAAGAAGGAAAAAAAAGAAGAGAAGGAAGAAGTTTTCCAGGACTGGGACAAGACAGCATCTGAGACTGTAGATACAGCCAAAGAGAAAGCTTCGACTGAGGAGAAAGCAGAAGAGGATTCTGAGGAAGAGTCCGAAGAAGAGGAAGCTG
>ERZ773188.1659-NODE-1659-length-24102-cov-22.532333_pt1 | contig 24102 bp, 16 predicted proteins | sample MGYA00581011_ERZ773188 | MGnify/ENA primary metagenome ERZ773188 (study PRJEB29015, sample SAMEA2737798) | human gut metagenome | biome: human gut; feature: human-associated habitat; material: faeces | place: China | collected 2012 ...
CCCACAAGGGACGCTGTCCCTTGACCCTGCAAGGGGCAATTGCCCCTTGACCCCTCCGCGCGATTGAGTTGGTCTCACTCCCTTAATTCTTCCGCGTGTTTATCCTTTTTTCTTACTCCACCACTATCCCCTCACAATAATCATCATACCGCAGCTTCATCTGCTTCAAATTCGTCATCTTCTCCCCCAGAATCGTCACATTCCGCAAGGTCACATTCGTAATCCGATTATCCTCCCCATACCCCGACAATCTCGACGCCGGCACTTTCCCATCCAGCGTCCGCAGCACCGTCAGGCCATCAATCAGCACATCATCAATCGACCCAAACTCATCCTTGACCGTCGACCACGCCGAATTTTGCAGCGTCATCTCAATCAATTCCTTATTATTGCCGTTATCACCCTGCATGAAGGCGTTTTCGACGACGATGTTGCGGTAGACGATGGCGTGCACATACGCATCGTCGCTGTTATGGATGCTGATAACGGGCTTGTGGAAGTTATACAGCACGGTGATGTTCTCAAACAGTACATCGCTGATTTCGGGGTCAAGCGTCCAGCCCTTGTCGGTTTCGTAGCCGATTTCCATGGACTGGGCGAGGTCCGTCCACACCTGCATGTTGCGGAAGGTGATGCCCTTGGTGGAGCCGGAGTAGTTCTTGATGACGAGGCTGTCATCCCATGTGCGGGCGAAGCTGTTCGTCACGGTGTGGTCGGTGCAGGACTGGAAGGTGAAGCCGTCGCCATTTTGACGACCGGAAATGACCTTGACGTTGTTGATTTCCACATGCTTGGAGGAGTAAGAATTAACGTTCCAGCAATTGGAATTGGCGACGATAATGCCGTCGATGGTGACATCCTTTGCGTGATTGAGATCAATCGGGACGCGCGCATACGAGCCGGGCTGATTCCACGCATCGTAGTCGCTGCCGTCAATGATGCCTCGCCCGCAGATGCGGACGTTCTTGGCGTTATTGACGGAGATGATGGAATGCAGCACCGCGCCGCCGGAGATATAGAGCGTCTGCCCGTCTTCCAGCGCAATGGCGTCCATGACCCACTCGCCGGAGGGAATATAGTAGACATTCGGGTCGTCGGGATCAGGGACGTCCGTTTCCAGCGGATTGGCGAAGATGTGCAGCGCCTTGTTGACGTTATCGTTGAAGACAACGGTGTACTGCCCCGGCTCCGTAATCATGAAGGAAACTTTGCCGTCCTTGACTTCGGGCGTAATCCCCCACGACTGCGGAATGACAGCGGCGCTCTCCACTTTGTCCGGCAGACCGGGCATTTCAACCTCGATGCGCACTTTGCCCTCGAAGTCAAAGTACGTCATAGGCGTGGTCGTCGGCTGGGTGTTGGCGTTCCAGATGTGTTCGTGGTTGACCATCACGTCATAGACGAACAGGGCGTTGCCGTTCGCGGTGACTTTCGCCGTCGCGGAGGTCGTCATCGTCTTCGGGCCTTCGTAGAGGGTCAGCAGCGTCGGATTCTCTTCGGCAGTCGCGGGCATCATCCACGCGGTCAGCAGAAGCATCAGCACAAGCATCAGGATGGGGGTGGTTCTCTTCATCGTTCATGTCCTCCTTGTTCGCCGCGGTGTTTCCATCGTGTGGAAATTGTCCGCATTTAGTTAAGCGTTAAACCTGTACCATGATTATAGCAGGAAATTTGAAAATGTGCAATGTGACTGAAGATAAAAATTTTCAGAAAAAGCCTCTTTTCCCCTCTTGACATGTGGCAAATGGTATGTTATAATCATGTCAACGATAGGTTGAGCGTTAAACCTATCCACCCGTCAACATCATAAAGGAGGTATCCCCATGAAGAAGTTCCTTGCTTTCCTGCTTTCCCTGACGATGGTGTTCGCGATGGCAGCTGTTGCGTTCGCTGAAGGCGAAACCTACCTGTGGGACAACTTTGACGACCGTGACCCGAATGCCAAGCCTGAGCTTGCGCCCAACGGCGTGCACCTCTGGTGGGACAACTGGGCGAACCTGCGCGCAAAGAATGAGGACGGCGCGTTGAAGCTCGACATGCGCCCCAAGGCGTATGACCCGGAAGATTACGACAGCGAAGACGACTACTACGCCCATGCCGCCGACTGGATGGCGAACTGGGGCGAAGCCGTTGACATGTGGGGTCTGGACGGCGTCTCCTACTGCAAGTACCTGACCATCCGCATCAAGGGCGCGGAAGGCGGCGAAGAGAACAAGCTGATCATGGACTGGCATCCGGAAGACGCCAAGTTCTACGCGGCGCGCTTCTCTGACCTTGTGCTGGCGGACGGCACGCACCCGGTCATCACCACCGAATGGCAGGATCTCGTCATCGACCTCGAAGCGTCCGGCTTCCCGGGCATGACCAACGCCCTGCACATCCGCGCGTTCGCCAAGTGCGTCATCTACCTGGACGAAATCACCTTTTCTGAAGCCGTTGCGCCCATCGACGCCACCAGCTCCGAAACCATTCAGGCTGGTCTGACCGCGCCGGAAACCGGCAAGCCCGGCGACCTGCCGATTAAGGACTATCTGGCTGAACTGGAATAATTCCAAAACGTTCAAAAAGGGGGGACAGTTTCGGCTGTCTCCCCCTTCTTTTACGGATTTTTTTCCAGAAACCGCTTGCGAACAACTTCAAAGACTGGTATACTTTTTATGATGCGCACGGACTTCGCGGACTTCGTCCGTTCTCTTTGATCCGCGCAGATTACCACGCCTAAAACACTGCATAAAATGGAGCATCGCATGGTCACACTCAAAGACATTGCCGCCGAAGCAGGCGTAAGCATTACAACCGTTTCCAACGTGGTGCATAACCGCAAAAGCCGCGTTTCCGAAAAGAAGGTTGCAAAAATCTGGGAGATTATCGAGCGCGAACACTACGTTCCCAGCATGTCCGCGCGCTCGCTGGCGAACGACCAGTCCGCCATCATCGCCATGGTCACTTACATCACGCCGCGCACCACCGGCAGCACCGTCAGCGACCCCTTCATGAGCAGCGTCGCCGCCAGCGTCGAGCAGCGCACCCGCGAAGCCGGCTACTACCTGATGCTGCGCTCCGCCGAAAGCGTCGCCGCGCTGGAAGGGCTGATTCACAGTTGGCGGCTCTCCGGGCTGATTATGACGGGGCTGTTTCAGGACTCGTTCTTCGATGCCGTAGCAAAGCTGGGCATTCCCGTCGTCCTCATCGACAGCTATGTGGACGACCCGAACATCTGCTGCGTCGGCTTGGAGGATGAAAAAGGCGGTTACCTTGCCACGAAGCACCTGCTGGAGAACGGCCACCGCGTGATTGCGTTCGCGTCGCCGCCGATTTCCCCCGCGGGCGTTATCGAACTGCGCCTGCAGGGCTATCGCCGCGCCTTGGCGGAATACGGCGTGCCGTACGACCCGGCGCTTGTCTTTACGCAGGAAATTTCCGTGCAGGAGGGCAAGAAGCTTGGGCATCAACTCAGCACACGTCCCGAAATCACGGGGATTTTCGCCTCGGCGGATATTCTGGCGGCGGGCATCATGTCCGGGCTGCATGAGTGCAGGGTAAGTGTGCCGCGCGATAAGTCGATTGTGGGCTTTGATGATCATTATATTTCGCAGCTGGCGATTCCGGGGCTGACGACGATTCATCAGGATTCGGAGAAGAAAGGCACTTTGGCGACGGAGATGATTTTGGCACAGCTGCGGAAGGAAGAGATTGCGCAGAAGAAGGTTATTTTGCCGGTGCACCTTGTGGAAAGAGGCAGCGTGAGGAATATAAACGGATAAAGAAGGAAAAAAGAGGATAAAAACGCATCTTTCCTTCTTTGTCGATTCCGTGATGAACCAATTCGGAAATAGTATCATACAAAATCATCGGCACAGCGCCAAATGAAAACTTGGTGCTGTGCCGATGCTGTTTAAAAGGGCACATGCAGGTTCAGAAATGGCAAGTTATCAAGCAAAGCCTTCCTTCGCTCCACCGTTCAGAGGCGCTGCCCTTTATCCCAGCGTGATGCTGACCGCGCCATCCGGGCTGACATTCAATTTCATGCACAGCAAGTATCGCTTGTAAAACGCTTCCTTCTCCTTGTCCGTCATCATAATCCACGAGTTTTGCAGCGCCGTCTCCATCATCTCGCGAACGTTGAATGGTTTCGTGCTCTCGCCTGCCAGCTGCTGATTGATTTGCTCCTGAATTGCATTGATCAGCGTGCTGGTTTTGATGTTGTACGACGCCGCCGTGCAGAAGTCGTCAATGAAGCAGAACGGGATTTCATGCTGCGCCAAGGTGTCCATGATGGCCATGCCCGTTTTGCCCTTCTCCAGCATAACAAGGAAGCGGACGCTGTCCAGCTGGTGGATCATCGCCCAGTAGTCGCTGTCCGACGACACAAGGATGACCGCATCCACGCCGGAGGTATACACTTCGCGGCTTGTCCGCACCGCCAGCGCCATATCGCACTGCGATTTGTTCTGGTTCAGCCGCTCGACCTTAATATGTTCCAGCTCAAGGTTCGCTTTTTCATCCACCGCCGTAGAGAGCGTGCGGTCAACCAGCGTTTTCCATTGTGCCGTTGTATACTCGCTGTCAAACAGAATCACCTTGGATATTTTGCCCAGCTGCTCGGTCGGGAGGCTGCTCAGCGCCGCCGCGAGCTTCACGGCATCCGAATTTTCGCAGTCCACCGCAATCAGGCATTTTTTGCATTGCTCCAGCAGCCTGCCCAGATTGCGCATCGTGTGGTTGCCCGCATCACGCACCAGCGACAGGTTTTCAAAGCGGTCTTCGTGGCGCTCATAGAGAATCGTTACGAATTTTTCATCATTATAGAGGATATTGCCCTTGCTCTCCGGGCTTGTGGCAACAGCATCCCAGTTAATCCAGCAGTGGAACGGGTAGCGGCGAGTATCGCTTTTATAGTATTCCCCTGCTTTTTTGACGCCATCTTTCTTCGTCCCGTTCGGCATCAGGAAAATGGGTTTCACATAGTCCCACTTCACCCATTCCGGGAAAAAGCGCGCCACTTGATTGATTCGGTTGCTGATTTCACAATTGATGCTGATAATGTATTCGTCAATATCCGGCTTTGCTTTGTAAATTCTGACGCCGTCCTGTTCCAGCTGCGCCACCGCTTCTGATGGAATGAGATTCGGTACGCTGCCGATATTGCGGAAACTCATGCGAAATTCATTCACAATGGCTGGATAATTGCGTTCCATCGCCGTGCGAATGCGGCACAGATTGCGAATAATGCGCGCCTCTTTGTGCGCATCCAGCTCTTCGTAACTTTTCAGCAGAAATGGTCTCGCATTTTCTTCGCCAAAGTTTTCTTTGTCGATGCCAATAAGGTATGCCATCGGCGACACCAGCGTGTACGTCGAATTCTGGAACTCATTGTAGATGATTTTTTTGTCAAGCGCCGATAGCTTTTGCTGATTTTCCGGATTTTCATCGTCTTGTGCAAGCTCTTTGACGAGTTTTGATAAATCAGCGAGATTATTGGAGCTGATTGTTTTACGCGCTTTCGGCTGGGTTTTCGTTTTCTTTGCCATGTGGAAGACTCCTTTTCTGTATTTTTTTATTCATTTCCATCATACCATTTTGGCGGCGGCATTGCAAGGGCAGCAGCGCACAAATCGTTCTGCTTTTACGCATTGTTTTCCCCCGGAAGCGTTTGACAAAAACTGCTCTATAGTTTTATTTTTCTTGACAGCAGGTTATTATAGTGCTATACTATTATTAACATTAGATACACACAAATTGATTATGTCGGGAGGGCTTTCTGTATGGAATACGTCACCCACCTCCGCGAGGACGGCAGCTATCAGCCACTCAAGGAGCATTTGGAAGGCACAGCAGAGCTTTCTGCGGAATTTGCTGCTTCTTTTGGATCGAGTTCTCATGCCAAAAGAACAGCCTTGCTGCATGATATCGGCAAGTACAGCCCCAACGGCCAGCGCCGCCAGCGCGACCCGGAACACACCGCCAAGGTGGACCACAGCACGGCAGGTGCGAAGGCGGCGGCAGATTTGGACGATATGCACGCGGCGTTTGCCATTGCGGGGCATCACGGCGGTCTGCCCGACTTGGGAACCCGTCTCAGCCTCGATGATGGCACATTGTGCGCACGGCTGAACAAAAAGCTGACCGGCGGCGACGATCCCTCCGCGTGGCGCAGTGAGATTTCTTTGCCAACAGGCGTTCAGCCCACACCGCCGTGGCTTCCGCGGAATGATGTGCGCCTGACTGCCATGTACATCCGGATGCTGTTCTCCTGTCTGGTGGATGCTGATTTTCTGGACACGGAGCGCGCGCTCAGCAAGGAAGAAAAGCCGCGCGGCATCGGCGATTCCATGCCCGCGCTGCTGGAAAAGCTGCAAGCGCACGTTGCCAAATGGCTGGAAGAGCCCAAGTCCGACCTCTGCGCGCTGCGCAACGAGGTGCTGCGGCGCTGCCTGCGCGGCAGCGAAGATCCGCAGGGCTTGTACAGCCTGACCGTCCCCACGGGCGGCGGCAAAACGGTTTCGTCGCTTGCCTTTGCGCTCAGCCACGCGGTGAAGCATGACATGAAGCGCATCATCTACGTCATCCCCTACACCAGCATCATCGACCAGAACGCGAAAGTCTTTCGGGAGATTCTGGGCGATGAGAACGTGGTGGAGCATCACAGTCAGGTGGATTTGCCCGATACGGATGCCGAAACGCCCGATGCCCTCCGCAAGCGCCTTGCCTGCGAAAACTGGGATGCCCCCGTCATCGTCACGACCGCCGTGCAGTTCTTTGAATCCTTCTACGCCGCCAAACCCGGCCGCTGCCGTAAACTCCACAACGTCGCCAACAGCGTGGTGATTTTCGACGAGGCGCAGACGCTGCCGATTTCGCTGATGCGCCCCTGCGTCTCGGTAATCGACCAGCTGGTGCAGCATTACGGCGTCACCGCCGTTCTCTGTACCGCGACGCAGCCCGAATTGCTGTCCATTTTCAGCGGCTTCACCGCGGGCACCCGCATTCAAGAGCTTGTCCCCGACCCGGATGCGCTGTTCAGCAGCCTTCGCCGCGTCACCTTCCAGCAGGACGGGACGCTTTCGGACGAGGAATTAGCCGCGCGGATTCGTCAGGAAAATGCCGTGCTGTGCATCGTCAATTCCCGCAAACAGGCGCGCAGCCTGTACGAAGCCCTGCCGGAAGAGGGGCGTTTCCACCTCTCCACGCTGATGAACGCCATCGACCGTGAACGCACCATTGCCACCATTCGCGAACGCTTAGACAAGAAGCAGTGCTGCCGCGTCATCTCCACCAGCCTGATTGAAGCGGGCGTTGACGTGGATTTTCCGACCGTATACCGCGAATTAGCCGGACTGGACAGCATTCTGCAAGCCGCCGGACGCTGCAATCGCGAGGGAAAGGAAGCGGCGCAGGACAGCATCGTCCACATCTACCAGACCGAACACGCGGTTCCACCCATCATGCGCCCAAACATTGAAAGCTGCCGCACAGTGCTGCGCCTGTATGCGGAGGACATCGGCAGCCGCAAAGCCATCCACGCGTATTTTTGCGATTTGCTCTTCAAGCGCGGAGAAAATCAGCAGCGTTCACGACCCGTTTCGTCCGAAAATGATTTACTGGATACCAGCAAAACGCTGTCATCCGAAGCAAGATTTGCTTTCCGCGAAACCGCCGAGCATTTCCGCTTTATCGACACAGATACGGTAACGGTGTACATTCCGACACCTGAAAACAGCGAGGACATCAAAGCCCTGCGTGATGGGCACTATTCGCGTGAGCTTTTCCGCCGGCTGGGGCGCTGCGGCGTGAGTATCTACCGCCGCGAGTATCAGGCGTTGTGCAGCATCGGCGGCGTCACGGAAATTGCCGATGCGCACTGCAGCATTCTGAGCGACATCAAATTGTACACACCGGAATGCGGCTTGCAGGTCAGCTGCACGAGCGGACTGGCGCTGTTCTCCTGACGTATATACAATGAAGAAAAGCAGAAACGGGCGGCAAGCATTGCGCTCACCGCCCGCCCCGTTAGATAATTATCTAACACAGTATTTCAACCCACAGATAGAAGCAGCGAATTACCCGCCGTTTCTATCCGACTTTGGCATTTTATCATCTTTTCGCTGACGTGTCAAACCATGCTTAATAGTCTTGCGTTTTAATTGTCTAATACAGTGAAAATCAGTCATTGACTTATGCACTATCCTGTGCTATACTGTTCTTGTCACCTGAAAGGAGGTGGAATTTTCACGATTCCCGTTCGTTCCCTACGACCTGTCACTTGCCCACATCGGCAAGTGTTGATTTTAGCAAAAGTATGAGGAGGTGAACCAATGTCCATCAAAATGGAGGTGTGGGGCGACTACGCGTGCTTCACCCGGCCTGAAATGAAGGTTGAGCGTGTCAGCTATGACGTTCCCACGCCCAGTGCAGCCCGCGGAATGGTGGAAAGCGTATATTTTCATAATGGCCTTCGTTGGATAATAGACCGTATCTACGTCTGCAATCCCATCCGTTTCATCAACATTCGACGCAACGAAGTACCATTCAAGGTTTCCCGTGACAAAATCCTGCGTGAAGCCAACGGAAGGGCTCGTTCCTATATCAATCGAAAAGAAAAAACACAGCAGCGTGCCACCACGATGCTGCGAGATGTGCATTACGTCATTGAAGCGCACTTCGAGATGACCGACAAAGCCAATCCGTCGGACAATCCCGGCAAGTTTCAGGACATCGTGAAGCGGCGGCTGCGCAGCGGTCAGGCGTACATGCAGCCTTATCTTGGCTGCCGGGAATGCACGGCGCATTTCCGCCTTTGGGAAGGCGGCGACATCCCCACCATCGACGAAACGCGGGATTTGGGCTATATGCTTTACGACATGGATTATTCCGACCCGGAAAACATACAACCGATGTTCTTCCGGGCGCAGATGGTGCATGGTGTGATTGATTTGACAGACTGTGAGGTGGTGAAATGATTCTGCAATCGCTCGTGCGGTGCTATGATTCGCTCGCCGCACAGGGCAAATTGGAGCGTCCCGGCTGGTCGGTCGTCAAGGTGCAATGGGGCTTGCGTCTGAAAGAAAACGGCGAACTGGTATCGGTGGAGTTACTCGGTAAAGCCGATGAGAAAGGCAAGCCAACCCCTGTACAGAAGCCTCTTCCCACCCCTGTCAAGCGCACCAGCGGTAAGGCAGCCTGCTTCTTATGTGACAATGCGAAATATTTATTTGGCATCACCAACGAGCCATACGACGGCACAGGCAAAAACCCCGTCAAGGAGGCAGAAGCCTGTTTCCGCATCAGTGCCAAAAAGCATCACGAGCTGCTGGACGGTGTATCCTGCCCGATGGCGCAGGCAATTCTCCGCTTTTTTGACACTTGGCAGCCTGAAAAGGCGGCGCAGTCCCCTGCCCTGCAGGAGCATTTCGATGACCTGTGCAAGGGCGGCAATCTGCTTTTCTGCCTCATCAACGAATTGGGAACTGTTACAGAAGCGCAGAACGTGCCTGAAATTCAAGCTGCGTGGGATGCAAGCGTCTCCAATAGCTCGGAACGTTCTACCTTTGGTCGCTGTCTGGTTACAGGCGATGAGGACACCATTGCCATGCTGCATCCAAGCATCAAGGGCGTTGTGGGCGCGCAGTCTTCCGGCGCATCGCTGGTTTCCTTCAATGCCCTCGCTTTTGAATCCTACGGGCGGAATCAGGGGCAGGGTTTAAACGCCCCCGTCGGGAATCATGCCGCCTTTGCTTACGGCGAAGCGCTCAACTACATGCTTCGCGTGAAGGACTATCACAGTCTTCTGGGATCTGCCACCCTCGTTTACTGGGCAGAAACGGCGCAATCCGCTTACAGCGACTGCTTTGCCGCTCTGCTGGGGACTAACGAAGACATGACGCAGAATACGCTGGACGGCATCATGAAAGCCATCCGCCTTGGGCAGGGTCTTCAGTGGGAGAATGTTCCGCTGGATTCCCGTGCGCCCTTCTACATTCTGGGGCTGTCGCCGAATGCGTCCCGTCTGTCGGTTCGTTTCTTCCTGCAAGGGACGTTCGGCGATTTTGCCGCGAATTTGGCGCGTCATCAGGAGCGGCTGAACATCATTCGCCCTTCCTATGACACGCGGGAAACACTTTCCGCCTATTCGCTGCTCAAGGAAATAGCGAATTCCAAGAGCAGGGACAAGCTGCCGCCGTCGCATCTGGTGGGCGATTTGCTCCGCGCCATTCTCGGCGATACGCCTTACCCTGTTTCATTGCTGACGCAAACAGAGCTGCGCATCCATGCGGAGCACAATGTCAGCCGCGGCAAGGCGGCAATTCTCAAAGCGTGGCTGCTGAAAAACGGCAGCAATCCACAGTACAAGGAGGTCATCGACGTGCAACTTAACGAACAGACGAATTACGCACCGTATGTGCTGGGTCGTCTCTTTGCGGTGCTGGAAAGCCTCCAGCAGAAGGCAAATCCCGGCATCAACGCTACCATCATGGATCGCTACTTCAACGCTGCCTGCGCAACGCCCAGCATCGTTTTCCCGACGCTGCTGAAGCTGGCGCAGAGTCACTTGAAAAAGCTTGATACCGGCTATTTCATCTATTACGACAAGCAGATGACGGAGCTGTGCGGGCGCTTGACTGACAGCTATCCCGCGCGTCTGAACCTGCAAGATCAGGGTATTTTCCAGCTGGGCTACTATCACCAGAAGCAGAAGTTCTTCACGAAAAAGGAGGAAAACAGCAATGTCTGATGTGATTCGCAATCGGTATGATTTCGTGGTGCTGTTCGACGTGCAGAACGGCAATCCCAACGGCGACCCCGATGCCGGCAACATGCCCCGCACCGACCCGGAAACGGGTCTGGGGCTGGTGACGGACGTGTGCCTGAAGCGCAAGATTCGCGACTATGTGGCGACCGTCAAGGAGGGCGACCCGCATTACGGCATCTATATTCAGGATGGCGTTCCGCTGAATCGCTGCGACCGTGAAGGGCTGGAGGCCTGCGGCTACGGCGACATCAAGGAGGACGACCTCAAAAAGAAACTGAAGTCGAATGACCCGGAGATTGACCGCAAGCTGCGCGATTATATGTGCAGCCACTACTACGACATCCGGACGTTCGGCGCGGTGATGACGACGTTTGTCAAGGCGTCGCTGAACTGCGGTCAGGTGCGCGGGCCGGTGCAGCTGGGCTTTGCCCGCAGCGTTGACCCCATTGTGCCGCAGGAAATCACCATCACCCGCGTCGCCATCACGACGGAAAAGGACGCGGAGAAGAAGGGCACCGAAATGGGGCGCAAGTACATCGTCCCCTACGGGCTGTACCGCGTGGAAGGGTTCGTATCCGCAAATCTGGCGCGCAAGACCACGGGCTTCAGCGAAGAAGACCTCGCCCTGTTGTGGGATGCCATCCTCAACATGTTTGAAAACGACCACTCCGCCGCGCGCGGCATGATGGCAGTGCGCAAGCTCATCATCTTCCGCCACGAGAAGGAACTGGGCAACGCCCCCGCGTGGAAGCTGTTTGAACGCGTGCGTGTAGCGCGTAAGGCGGATGTGACGGTTCCGCGCAGCTTTGCGGACTACGAGTGGACGGTGGATGACGCGAATCTGCCGGACGGCGTCACCTGCGAAGTGAAGGGGTGACGCAACAGGACACGACCCTCTCCGCCTTGCAGCATTACGCCTACTGCCGCCGCCAATGGGGATTGATTTTTCTGGAGCAGCAGTGGGCAGAAAATGCGCATACGGCGGAGGGGCAAGTGTTCCACCAAACGGCGCATCACGGCCCGGAAGCGGAATTGCGCGGCGATACGCTGATTCTGCGCGGACTGCGGCTGGAATCCGCCCGCCTGCACCTGCACGGCGTCAGCGACGTGGTGGAGTTTCACCGCAGTCCCGACGGTGTTGCGCTGCACGGACGCGAAGGGCTGTGGCTGCCGTACCCGGTAGAATACAAAAAAGGGTCAGACAAAACGCAGGATGCCGACGAGGTGCAGCTGTGCGCACAGGCGCTCTGCTTGGAGGAGATGCTCTGCTGCGCCATCCCGGAGGGCAGCTTGTTTTATGGCGAGTCCCGCCGACGGACGCGGGTCGCGCTGGATGAATCCCTCCGTGCGCGGACGTTGTCGCTTCTGGCGGAACTGCTGGAGAATCAGGCGCGCGGACATACGCCATCCGTTCGGGCGCACAAGGGCTGCAATGCCTGCTCGCTCAAGGATGTATGCGTTCCGCGGCTCAGCCGAACTGGCAGCGTCCGCGCCTACATGCACGCCCGTATTGCGGAGGATTCGCCATGAGAAAGATGCTGAATACGCTGTTCGTGACGACGGAAGACGCTTACTTGTCGCTGGAAAACGAGAATATCGTCGTCCATGTGGGCGAGGAAAAGCGCGCGCAGTATCCCCTGCTGATGCTGGAGGGCATTCTGACTTTCTCCTACAAAGGCGCAAGTCCAGCACTCATGGGTGCTTGCGCAGAGCGCGGTATTGGGCTGACGTTTCTGACGCCGCGCGGGCGATTTTTAGCGCGCGTCTGCGGCAGCGAGCGCGGCAATGTTCTGCTGCGCCGCGAGCAGTATCGGCGCGCCGACAGCCTATCCGCCAGCTGCCTGATTGCACGGAATTTCATCTTCGGCAAGGTATACAATCAGCGCTGGGTGCTGGAGCGTACCATCCGCGACCACGCCTTGCGCGTGAATGTGCAGGCACTCAAGGATGTTTCCGCCGCGTTAGATGCCAAGCTGCCGCAAATTGAATCAGCGGTTGATTTAGATGTGCTGCGCGGGCTGGAAGGCGACGCATCCGCCGATTATTTTTCGGTATTCAACGAAATGATACTGACTCAAAAGGCGGATTTCTTGCTGAACGGCCGCAATCGCCGCCCGCCGCAGGACAACATGAACGCCCTGCTTTCCTTCGCCTATGTGCTGCTCGCCAACGACTGCGCTGCCGCGCTGGAAAGCGTCGGGCTGGATGCCTACGTCGGCTTCATGCACCGCGACCGTCCGGGGCGCACGTCGCTCGCCCTTGACCTGATGGAAGAACTGCGCGCCCCGATGGCAGATCGCCTCTGCATCACGCTGGTGAACAACCGTGTGCTGCAGGACAAGCACTTCGACCGGCAGGAAAGCGGCGCCGTCTTCTTGAACGATGCCGGGCGCAAGCAGTTCTTGACCGCGTGGCAAAACCGCAAACGCGAAGAAATCACCCACCCGTTCCTGAAAGAAAAAATCATGTGGGGGCTTGTTCCCTATGTACAGGCGCTGCTGCTTGCGCGCACCCTCCGCGGCGACACAGACGGTTATCCCCCATTCCTCTGGAAATAACCCGAAAGCGAGGCGTTCCCGATGCTGGTTCTAATCACCTACGATGTTTCCACCGTCGATGCAGACGGCAAACGCCGCTTGCGGCAAGTCGCCAAGCGCTGCGTCGTCCACGGTCAGCGCGTGCAGAATTCCGTATTTGAGTGCTCTTTGGATGCCGCACAGTACAAGCTGCTTCAGGCGGAACTTCGGCAGCTGATTGACCCGGAAAAGGACAGTTTGCGCTTTTACAACCTCGGCAATCACTACGAAAGCCGGATTGAGCACATTGGCGTGAAGACGAGCTACGCCCCGGAAGGGCTGCTGATGCTGTAAGGGCGCGCCGCGCGAATCGCCCGTGCGAAGCGCAAGCCTCCAGCCTTTTGCAGGGAGGTTCGCACCGGATTTCGCGGTTTTTCCGGCAAAATTACCGCATTTTCGGCTAAGCTGATTCTCAAAAGGACTGTTTTGTGGTATACTTTTTGTGCAAAGCCTATGATTCTGATCGACAGAATTGTTACTTTGCGCTGTCGCTCCCCGTGCGGGGAGCGTGGATTGAAATAAGTAGACGAATCTCCTTCAAGTAGTCCAGCACAGTCGCTCCCCGTGCGGGGAGCGTGGATTGAAATCTGCTGTCGGAGAAGGCAGCGGCAGAAAGAGCAGCGTCGCTCCCCGTGCGGGGAGCGTGGATTGAAATGGTTGAGACTGCGCCGGACTTATACCGCAGAATGTCGCTCCCCGTGCGGGGAGCGTGGATTGAAATCGTGAAGTATTCTTCATGCTCATTATAGCGCGAGTCGCTCCCCGTGCGGGGAGCGTGGATTGAAATAAGCCGTACAAAGGATTACATTGCGTATGCGTCGGGTCGCTCCCCGTGCGGGGAGCGTGGATTGAAATTTCTTGCGCCCCTCAAGGGCTTCAAGGCGCTTTGTGTCGCTCCCCGTGCGGGGAGCGTGGATTGAAATCCGCTCCCGAACCTTTTCCCCTTTTGCAGGTTTGGTCGCTCCCCGTGCGGGGAGCGTGGATTGAAATGCTTTGTCCGGCTCGTTTTGCCAGTCCTGCCATGTGTCGCTCCCCGTGCGGGGAGCGTGGATTGAAATGTCGGCGTTGCCGTTGTGTAACTCATGCTCCAAAGTCGCTCCCCGTGCGGGGAGCGTGGATTGAAATTTATCCGTATATGCACGCAGTATCTCAACGTGGTCGTCGCTCCCCGTGCGGGGAGCGTGGATTGAAATTATCGGATGTGCAAAACGCTGTAGGCTCAATTGCGGTCGCTCCCCGTGCGGGGAGCGTGGATTGAAATCAACATGAGACAAATTGAGTCTGAATTTGACACGTCGCTCCCCGTGCGGGGAGCGTGGATTGAAATGCACTTATCCGCATGGGGCGAATAAACAAGAGGTCGCTCCCCGTGCGGGGAGCGTGGATTGAAATTCTGTCTGTGCCTTCCAAAAACACGATATTCCCCGTCGCTCCCCGTGCGGGGAGCGTGGATTGAAATAAGTTGCACGCAAGTTGCAATTGGTAGCAAGTGTCGCTCCCCGTGCGGGGAGCGTGGATTGAAATTGGCATTGGCGGTGAGGGTAAACAAAACGAGAAAGTCGCTCCCCGTGCGGGGAGCGTGGATTGAAATACCGTGCTGCCGCTGTCGGCAAATACCGTGCCAGGTCGCTCCCCGTGCGGGGAGCGTGGATTGAAATCCTCCCTTTAGGGCGTTGCCCCTCAACCAATTATGTCGCTCCCCGTGCGGGGAGCGTGGATTGAAATGCCACAATCGCCCGTATAAATACAGTGTGTCGCCGGTCGCTCCCCGTGCGGGGAGCGTGGATTGAAATATTTTTAGCATAGCTATCGCATTTTGCGGATTTGTCGCTCCCCGTGCGGGGAGCGTGGATTGAAATTGCGCCGCGCCTTCCGTATACGTCCAGTGCTCGGCAAGTCGCTCCCCGTGCGGGGAGCGTGGATTGAAATGCCGTTACCTTGATTTCTCGCGTCTGCTCCAAAACCGTCGCTCCCCGTGCGGGGAGCGTGGATTGAAATATCTGGAACCCAGTCGCCGAACAGGTCTGCCATGTCGCTCCCCGTGCGGGGAGCGTGGATTGAAATATGCTTTGTGCCGGCATGAACTTGCTTGACTTTGTCGCTCCCCGTGCGGGGAGCGTGGATTGAAATGCATCCCAAAATTAACCATGCAAGAACATCACAGTCGCTCCCCGTGCGGGGAGCGTGGATTGAAATTCTTCACTACTCTGCGCTTGCGTATGCCTTGTAGTCGCTCCCCGTGCGGGGAGCGTGGATTGAAATCGCAGCTCCTGTATAACGCCCTTGGTGCGCTCTCGTCGCTCCCCGTGCGGGGAGCGTGGATTGAAATATGGTGTCCTCCTGTTCCGGGCGTGTGCCCGGCTTGTCGCTCCCCGTGCGGGGAGCGTGGATTGAAATTCGCGCGTCTTGTACACCGTCACGCCGTCCGGCTGTCGCTCCCCGTGCGGGGAGCGTGGATTGAAATGCGCTTGTTGGGCTGTGCAAACGACACCTTGACACGTCGCTCCCCGTGCGGGGAGCGTGGATTGAAATGACCATGCTGCACCTCCTCTCTGCGCCTTCATGCGTCGCTCCCCGTGCGGGGAGCGTGGATTGAAATATACTTCCGCCCCCTCGCGGCGCGTCGCTGATTGGTCGCTCCCCGTGCGGGGAGCGTGGATTGAAATCGCGTTTGCGGAATCTGCAAATGTGTCCGTCATGTCGCTCCCCGTGCGGGGAGCGTGGATTGAAATGTTGCTGATGCTGCTGGCCGCGATGGTCTGTATCGGTCGCTCCCCGTGCGGGGAGCGTGGATTGAAATAATTCCGACGGGAGGTGCCGCTGCACCTTCTGCGTCGCTCCCCGTGCGGGGAGCGTGGATTGAAATGACTTCTTCCCAAATCACGGAAAACGCCTCCGGCATGGTCGCTCCCCGTGCGGGGAGCGTGGATTGAAATTGGCATTTTTGTTGTCCAGCGTGCTTCCAAACCAGTCGCTCCCCGTGCGGGGAGCGTGGATTGAAATCTCATCCAACCAAACCCGGAGAAGGTCGTCATCCTTGTCGCTCCCCGTGCGGGGAGCGTGGATTGAAATGTCCCCCGCGGGGGGAGTCGGGGTGCTGTGCAGTTGTCGCTCCCCGTGCGGGGAGCGTGGATTGAAATTACTATATGCGCGCGCTGCAAGGCACGGAAAAGCAGTCGCTCCCCGTGCGGGGAGCGTGGATTGAAATATCGCGGCGGTCGCACGCGAAGCTGCCCTCGCCGGTCGCTCCCCGTGCGGGGAGCGTGGATTGAAATCCAAATCAAGCCGGGCACCCCCCGGCGGAAAGAAGGTCGCTCCCCGTGCGGGGAGCGTGGATTGAAATATTGTTTGCCTCCATTCCGGGCGCGAAGCCCTTGTCGCTCCCCGTGCGGGGAGCGTGGATTGAAATGCCCGTGCGACCAGCCATGCGCGACCGCGTCGCGGTCGCTCCCCGTGCGGGGAGCGTGGATTGAAATTATTACACGTCCATTGTCTTCAAGCGGATTTAGCGTCGCTCCCCGTGCGGGGAGCGTGGATTGAAATATGAGCGGCACATGGTCGGCTGGAAGCGGCTTGCCGTCGCTCCCCGTGCGGGGAGCGTGGATTGAAATGTCCATATCATAAAATGAGAACCAACACGCGGTTGGTCGCTCCCCGTGCGGGGAGCGTGGATTGAAATCAGCGACGAAGCTGGAATGTTATGAAATCAAGGCGCGTCGCTCCCCGTGCGGGGAGCGTGGATTGAAATTTGTCGCTTTGCCGAATCCCTTCTCACTCTCGCGGTCGCTCCCCGTGCGGGGAGCGTGGATTGAAATATCTCGTCGTTTTCCAGCTCCACGCCATTACCAGTCGCTCCCCGTGCGGGGAGCGTGGATTGAAATGCTTATTGCTCGAAACTTTTGATTCGCTTCTGCGTCGCTCCCCGTGCGGGGAGCGTGGATTGAAATACCTTGCACCCAAATCAGTCCGTTGCTCGACGGCGTCGCTCCCCGTGCGGGGAGCGTGGATTGAAATTGTAGTGGCTGTAGAAGTAGCCGGACAGCATCAGGTCGCTCCCCGTGCGGGGAGCGTGGATTGAAATCTCGCCGTCAATGATGCGCTCACGCGCCTTGCTGTCGCTCCCCGTGCGGGGAGCGTGGATTGAAATTCCATCGTGGACGAGGAAGAGCAGACGCGCATCATGTCGCTCCCCGTGCGGGGAGCGTGGATTGAAATATTCTATGCTCAATAACATATTTAAGCGCGCCGGTCGCTCCCCGTGCGGGGAGCGTGGATTGAAATGGTTCTTCGCAAAGAGGCAATCTTGTCGGACGATGTCGCTCCCCGTGCGGGGAGCGTGGATTGAAATATTTCTTTACGCACGGCTTTGAGCGTCAGCCCTTGTCGCTCCCCGTGCGGGGAGCGTCGATTGAAATGGAAAATGGCTATGTTGACATGGCAAGAATCATCGTCGCTCCCCGTGCGGGGAGCGTGGATTGAAATCAACTCCTGTCGGGCGTATGCGGTAACCCATACTGGTCGCTCCCCGTGCGGGGAGCGTGGATTGAAATTCGTTCAGTTTGTCGCTAGTTTCTTCGATTTGCCGTCGCTCCCCGTGCGGGGAGCGTGGATTGAAATCACCTCCATTAGGTCGCCGCCGTCACCGTCGCGCGTCGCTCCCCGTGCGGGGAGCGTGGATTGAAATTTCCGGGGTCTGTCCCCACAAGCCCGCTCCGATGCGTCGCTCCCCGTGCGGGGAGCGTGGATTGAAATCGGGCTTTGCGTCGGAGATTGGGACAAGCTCAGTCGCTCCCCGTGCGGGGAGCGTGGATTGAAATGTTTGTAAGTAGTGCATGATGTCGTCACGCGCCGTCGCGCCCCGTGCGGGGAGCGTGGATTGAAATGTAGAATTTATCCGCTTTCTATAGGCATAGAATGTCGCTCCCCGTGCGGGGAGCATGGATTGAAATTAAAGGGGCAGGAAAACCCTTAGGGCAAATCATCCAGCTTGTAGACGCCGTCGGACAGCTCCTCCATCTGGCCCACGAGCTTTCCGTCACGGTATACCTCAAAGACTGCGCCGCTCAGGTGCTGATCGGGATAGTCCTTATCCACCTTGGTCAGCTGAACGCTGCCGCGAATGAGCTTGTTGGTGATCTCGATCTCGACCACAGCGCCGTTCTGATCTACCTTCACGGCATAGGGCGTCTCATCCATCACATAGCCTTCCGGCGCGGCGATTTCACGAACCACATACTCGCCATAGGGGATACCCGCGAAGGTGAAGCTGCCGTCCTCTGCGGAAACGGTGGTCAGGATAGGCTCTGTGCCGTCAGTAAGGAACAGACCGATGGTAGCTCCGGCCAGCGCCTTGCCGTCCTCATCCTTCTTCATGCCGTGGATCTCCCCGTAGATCATCTCGTTGGTAATGCTCTTTCCGCCATTGACGGCAAGCTCCACAACGGGGATTTCCTGACCGGCATAGGCAAAGATCACAGGATACTTCTCATCGGAGAGAACGTAGTGGCTGTCGGTGCGGATTTCTCTGACATAGTAGCTGCCGAAGGGAACATCGCTCTTGAGCACGGCTTTCCCGTTTTCGTCAAGGGACAGAATCTCAATCAGTCCGTCCGCAGGAATGACAGAGCCGTCTGCTGCAGTAAGCTCCTCGGCGGCATAGAAGCCGAAGGTCACGGCGGAAAGCTCGTTATTCATGCCGATGCCGAACTGCTTATTCTGCTCCAGAACCTTGGAAAGAGAAATGCGCGCCTTCTGTCTGTCGTTGCAGAAGCTGGCGGCGGTTTCGGTGATCTCAATTTCCTGCCCGGCGTAGACGAGCTCTGCGGTATGGGCATCCTTGCTTACGACCATGCCATCGGGGGCTTTCATCTCGGTGATTTCGTATTTTCCCAGATACAGCGGCTTGCTTTCCGCCGTGCCATCTGCGCCGGTAGTCACCGTATCCACCACCTCGCCGGCGCTGCAGCGCAGCGTACCGTCCGGAGTGTAGATGTCCTCCGTTGCCTTGATCTCATAGGTTGCTCCCGCAAGGCCCTGCACCGCATAGACCGGCTGATAGACCCCGTCCGTCGCCGCAACAGAGGCAAACACCTCGCCGGTTTTGGAAATCTTGATGATGCCCTTCTGCGCGTAATTGCCCAGCTTCACCGCAACGATCGTCACACCGCCTTCCTCGGTGGAATTCTCTTCGGTCACATCAAACTTGACCGCCTCATGACTGAGGATGTAGCCGTAAGGGGCAGAGACCTCCTTGAGGGAGTAGCCCTTGCCAAACTCCAGCTTCTCCGGCGTGATGAGCATGCCGGCGTCATTGGTGTAGAAGGTATCGATGGTGGTGACCTCCGGATAGGTAAAGGTCATTTCCACCTTGGAGCCATCCGGACGAAAGATTTGGAAACCTGCTCCCGCATAGGGAATGGCATTGCCGGTTTCTGCGTCCACCTTGATGACCTTAATGAAGGACTCGAAGTTGGCGTTGTTGATGAGGTAGCGGTAGGTCTCGCCGTTCTTAGCAATAAACACATCAAAGTCGCTCATCAGCTCACGGCCCTCCCAGCCGGAGACCTGATGCACGGTATACACGCCGTAGGGCAGGTCCTTGCTCTGGGCAAAGCCGTTTTCATCGCAGGTCAGAGAGTCCCGCTCCGTATCCTTTACCGTCTCATAGCTGCCTGCGGCTTTCAGATAGACGGCGAACACTGCGCCCTCTTCGGGAGTTTCGATCTGCGTATCACCGTTATCCGAGTGCTTGATGATGGCGATATTGCCCTTCTGCACCTGCTCGGCAACAGCCACAGCAGGCGCAGCGTTCAGCTCAACGGTGTAATTGACTGCCTCTGCGCCGACAGGATAAACGGTGCTGTCCAGCAGATATTCCTCGGAGGGGCTGATCTCACGAATCGTCCAGTAGTCGCCGCAGACATAATAGCCGGTGGTGAACTGACCAGCTTCATCGGTGTAGTAGGTATCCACAAGCTGATCGCCCTTATAGATGCCGTAGGCAGCACCGGCAAGCGAAGCGTCGCCCTGCGCCATTCCGCTCTCACAGTCGCTCTTGGTGACGGTGACATTGAACTTTTTGAGGATGTTGGAAAAGCTCTTATTGGTTACACTGTTCCATTCCACTGCGGCGCTCTGGCTGTTGGGAACCACATAGCGAATGGCGGTGTCCATCTCCTCCAGTGTGTAGCCGATGCCGATAAGCACATCCTTGAAAGTCGCCACACCGTTTCATCGGTAACAGCAAATTCATCCACGGGCAGACCGCTAAGGGAGGTCCCAAAAAGGTGGAACTTCACGCCCTGATTCAGCCCATCCTCGGAGGTCTTGGTCACGGTAAGCTCGCCGCGGCGGAGTACATTGTTGAAGGAAACCGTCGCCGTCTGCCCGGCAAGCACGGTGACACGGTGGCTTTCCTGAGGCTCGTATTTGTCATAGCTCTGCTCGGTGACGGTATAGGTGCCGGGCATCAGATTGTCGATGCGAATTTCACCGTTCCGGTCGGTGGTAACGGTCTGATTGACGCCCTCGCCGGTGATGGTGAAGGTAATGCCGTCCACTTTGCCGTCCTCGCTGGTCTTGATGATTTTGGCGCTGCCGTAACTGACCTTCAGATTCAGAAAGGCTGTGACCGGGTCGCTGACCGTAGCGCTGTAGGTAACAACATCCTGCATGGTGCCGTCCGGACCATAGTGGCCATCGCTCCACACCACGACGCCCTTACGCAGAGCCTCCTTTTCGGCAGTGACCCGGAGCGTAGCATTAGGGGCATTCTGAGTTGAGATCGTCAGCACATTCCCCTGAACAGAGAAGGACACGCCTGTTTGGTTAGCAGAGAAACGGTAATTGCCCAGGACGCCGTTGGTATCTGTCAGCGTGGCCGAATAGCAGCTGCCGTCCCAGTTCAGCTCGACAGTCTGTGCCTTGCCGGTACTTCTGGCCATGAAGCTGGGAACGATGGTATGCTTCTGCACGCTGTCCTCAATGCTGTCATAATAAGCGGAAAAGCGGCTGTACAGCGGGTGGCTGGTACGGTAAACGGATTTCACTGCGTCGGCACTGCCGGGGTCCACATGGTTGAAGTTGGCATCCCGCTCTCCAACGACCGTTTCCCACACTAACGCCTGGGTGGCCATCATGTGTGCCAGTTTGTCGGCATCCGCATCATTCTGCGATCTCCACGAGGTGGAAAGATTGCCCTGATAACCGTACTGCATGATCCGGCCCAGCAGGGTTTTGATGGTGTCAGCGTCGATGGTGCTGTTGCAGTCGGACGGGTAGTTCTTCCAATAATCCTCGCCATGGCGGGAATATGTCTTGCCCAGCAAGCGGGGCACGCCCGGCTCAATGCAGTAGCAGGCCTGTCCATCGAAGGAGCCGATGGTGTGCAGCGTGGTCATCCAGGTTGCCTCGCCGGAGGTCCAGCCATTCATGTAGTGAAGCTCATCGTGACCCCATGTGCCGCTGTAATCCAGATTGGCGTCCCCGTCTCTGGGGAAGCCTACGGAATAGGACTCAGCGGTTTCTCCGGCAGTCGAGGCAGCAAAGGCCGTAGTCGTGCCGATGCCCATGAGCGCGGTGAATGTCATCAGGACTGCAAGCAGTCCCGATATTCCCCGTCTGAAAATGCTTGTTTTCATATTAGTTTCATTCTTCCTGAAATTGAATTTTGGCATGAAAAAGCGCCGTATTTCTACGACGCTTCTCAATGTGGTATAAAGTTTTATGCGTACCCGATATAAATCAGGTAACTGCCTGTGCCGATGCATTCGTACCAAATACAGATATCCGTGATACTCTCGTCCTCGGCATATCGCTTCAAGCGCGAGTTAATGTCTCGCTCCAGATAGATGCAGCCCTGATCTGCGGTGATCGGATTGTCCCAGCATTCTGTTGCCGAGTTCTCCAAGGTCAGTCCCAAGCTCACCGCCGTGCTTTTTGCGTAGGAAATCCAGTGCTCGATATCAAATGCGGGTTCAGTTTCCGGAGCCGGTTCCGGCTCGGTTATCGCAGGAACGGACGGTTCCTCTTTCGGACTTTCTGCTTTCTCCGGCTTCTCCGGAAGCGCGGGTGCCTGCCGGTCTTCCTCCGGTGTCGGCGCATTCGATTCTGTGGGTGCGCTTACCGGCTCAGAAGAAATAGCAGGGCCGCTTTCGTGCTTGTCCTCATTCGGCATGCCGAGGCTCACGGTTAAGCTGCCCTGCGGGTCAGCATCTACCAGCAGGACCCGTTTCCCGGAGCTTGCAAGTCCCACGCCGAGATTGACTGCGGTTGTCGTCTTGCCGACGCCGCCCTTCTGATTCGTGATGGCGATCACCTTACAGTTTTCCATGGGGTTTTCCTCCTTTCTCTGAATTTGAATCATTTCTGATCCACGAAAGCCTCAAAATACCTTTTGGGGCTTTCGTCGCTGCATTTCATTTTTCCTCGAACCCAAAATGCAGAAAAGGAAATCAACAGGCGTTCGGCTGCTGACCGAACTCATAGGAATCTCACCTCTGCCGGGTACTCCGCCAGCCCCATAGGGAAGTATCATTGTCCCTGAATCGTTTCATCGCCTTATCCGTAGCAAGCGGATATTTCAGAATGGTTCGGAATCGCTACCAACCTTGCTTTCCGTGATAACCCTTATGGGCAGGAAGTTCGTGGCGCACCTTCATCCGGCTGGGACCTTCGCCCCCGATCAGGAATGTACCTGTTGAATGTGTATTCGATTGTCAAGGAACAGGTGAGAGGTTATTTGCCCCTCAAGTGGTAGATCACGGGAAAGGGCAAAAATTAAGCATCTGGAGAAATTTCTAAAAAATTTATTCACGGTCTCCTCCTTCGAGCATTCATCATTGGAATATCGGAAATCGGGTAGGAGGGGGTGACTAACCCCCGTCCTCCCACACCACCGCTCATGCGGTTCCGCAAGCGGCGGTTCAGTTGTTGGTACTTAGCAGCACGTTTAGCTGGATATCAGGACGCTCCGCGATTCTGCCATACCTTCGGTCACTCACCCATTCTCTGGCAGATGTCCTCTTTCGAGCAACTGCTTTCAACACGCCCGATTCCTGGCATGCTGTATTACCAGCAACCGCCAGACCCTTCCCTCTGTCGACTTTCACCGACTTCTCTGGTACTATGGTCCAGACTGACTTCTGTGGGTTCAGCCATGCCTTGCAGCATGGGTTACATCTTGCGGTGCGTTCCCCACAGATCTCCCCGCATAAGGTACAATAGCCTTCATTCCATGTAGCCGCCGCATTTACGTGGCAGAGTCCGGGTAGTATGGGACTTTGACTTGTGTTGCAGTCTCGTCCGCTCTGCCCCGCCTTGTATGCGATTTCTGTTCGTCGGCTCAGAACTTTGCCTGCGGCTTCCTTCAGATTCCACCTCACGATGGACACCCTTGCCGTTCGGCTAACACTTCCTACTACCAAGCGTGTAGTGGACTTTCACCACCAAGCTATTGCCCATGGCGGGCGTACAACAAAAAATGCCCAGCTACCTCAATGGGTAACTGGACCTTAACCATCTGTATATGGTATAAACGGGAATAAACTTCGCCAAAAGGATTCAAAGTAAAACAAAGATACCGGGAGGGAAAATTGTCTCTATAGATGCGCCTCGCAGAGCTCGGAATGGAGGGAGATTTTCCCCTATGGTTAACCCATTAAAAATGGGATAGAGAGCATCAAATTTCCTCAAAAGGAAACAACAGAATCAAAAAAGAAAAGCCCCGGAAACCGTTGAGTTTCCAGGGTTTTTGGGCATTTTGAAGTCTCGATCAGC
>ERZ773188.1671-NODE-1671-length-24048-cov-3.960822_pt1 | contig 24048 bp, 30 predicted proteins | sample MGYA00581011_ERZ773188 | MGnify/ENA primary metagenome ERZ773188 (study PRJEB29015, sample SAMEA2737798) | human gut metagenome | biome: human gut; feature: human-associated habitat; material: faeces | place: China | collected 2012 ...
GTCGCATCGGAAAAAAAATCGGTCACCGGGATGGTAGATCAGCTCTGCAATTACCCGTTTTTTGTGGTGTACCGTTCCGCACCTACAACGCCTGGAGTCAAGACGGAAATCAAGGAATTTTTGGACACTCTCGGAAAGTGGCTGGAAAAACAGCCCGTGCAGGTGGATGGGGAAGAACATCATCTGAATTCTTACCCTACACTTACGGAAGGAAGAGTTATTGAATCTATAACCCGTCTTACGCCATCTTATCTTGATACGGTGGCGGAGAACAAAGTGGAAGACTGGGTTATCAGTATGTCCTTAAAATATCGGAAAAAATTCAAAAAATAATCATACCGGCACCGATTCGGCAGCCGCTGACCGCGAAAAGTTACGCGGTAGAAAGGAAAAAACATGTCTAAACTTGAGCGTGAAGCAATGGCCACTTACCTTGATTCGACATTCAAGAGAGTCGTGGCATCCGCAAGCTGGGTGCTGGTAGGTGACGACATCGAGGATATGTCCGTAGAGCTTAACCCGGACACAGAAACAACCAAAAACATTCTCGGACAGACCAAAACGAGAGACAACGGATATGAGCCGTCTATGGACGCTGACCCGTTCTATGCTGATCCGGATAACAAGCTGTATCCGGTGCTGCGAGATATTGCCCTCGAGCGTAAAAAAGGCGATGCTTGTAAAACACTTATGCTAGAGGTCATCGTGGAGGACACAGCTGCAACAAATCATCTTGCGTACGTACGCGAAGTCATCGTAAAACCGCAGTCTTACGGCGGCGATACTGCAGGTCTCAATATCCCGTTCGCTGTTTCTGAGGATGGCAAATTCACAAAAGGCTACGTAAGCGCAGCTTCTCTTAAAACCGGAACTCCGGAATTTAATGAGGGCGCAGCGCCGGCTTCCGGTAAGAGTACATCTTCCGTTCTGGCGTAAGATCACAAACGAATAGAAAGGAGCTTTTCAATGAGCAACAAACTCGTAAAACCGCAGAGTAACGACATCATTATTGATGATGGCTTAAAAACTTATTACATCAAAAATAAGCAGGGCCATGTATACGGAAAATTTGATTTTCGACCGTCCGACACCAATCTTATCTCACGATATGATGAGGTTGTAGAAAATCTGAACAGCTTTTCAGTGCCGGAAAACGAACCGGCGGACATTAAAAAGGTTGAAAGCATGGTTGCTGATGAGCTTTCCTATCTGATCGGATCTGATTCGAAAGAATCATTTTTCAGCATCTTAGGCCCGTTCTCTCCGCTTGCTTCTGGAAAGCTGTTTTTCGAAGAAGTTGTTGACGCTATCGGCCGCGTGATCGAAACTGAGACCGAACACAGGGCGAAAAAAGTTCGAACACGTATGAACAAGTACGTTACAAAATATCGTAAATAATGGACGCGTGGAGCCTTCCGACATCGCTCAACGTTGCAGGAAAAGAATATCCAATACGCTCAGATTATCGAGTGGTATTGGATATTTTGCAATGTATGAACGATCCAGAGATTTTCGAACCAGATATGACCGAGGACGAAAAGAGGGCGGAACAGGTCATAAGCATGTTAGCTATCCTCTATATTGATTTTGACGATATGCCACCCGGCGAATGGGAAGAAGCATCAGAAAAAGCATGTGAATTTATTGACTGTGGGTTTTCAGAGGACACAAAGCGAAAAAGGCCAAAATTAATGGACTGGATACAGGATGCAACCATTATTATTCCGTCTATCAATAAGGTTGCCGGAAAAGATGTGCGCGGTCAGAAGTATCTGCACTGGTGGACTTTTTTTGCATTCTACATGGAGATCGGGGAAGGCACGTTTGCGACCGTGGTAAGTATCCGAGATAAAAAAGCCAAAGGAAAGAAACTGGACAAGTGGGAACAGGAATATTACAGAGATAACAAGGCTATCATCGATCTCAAATCGACAAGCGGCCAGAGAAGCGAAGAAGAAAAAGCAGCTCTTAGAGAGCTTTTCGGAATATCAAAATAACTGCCGGAGCATACGGAGCACCGGCACAAACCGTTAAAAGTTACACGGTAGGAAGGAAAAACGCATGGCGGGACAGGCTGACGGTTATATCATTATTGATACGGAGATTGACACCAACGGCGCGAAAGCTGGCAGTAAGGAGCTGGAAGCGAATGTGCGGCAGTGTATCTCGTCTATTAATGGTCTTGGAGACAAGGCCAAAGCAGCACTCAACAAACAGGCGAATGCGTTCTCGAAGCTGAACGATCAGTACAGAGAACAAGAAAAAATAGTCGAACAGCTCAAAGAAAAGGTTGCTGAACTCGGAAAACAGCAGATACCGACCGACGAATACAAAGAGATCCAGGCGCAGATAGAGTCTGCTAAGACGCAGATGGACAAACTCATCTATGCGCAGGAAAAATTTGTGGCACTTGGCGGCAGTGAAGACAGCAAAAAGTATAAGAGCTATCAGTATGATATTGACCAGCTCGCAAAAACAATTGATGATGCAAACAAAGAATTACAAGAATTGGAGCAAAACGGAGAAGCGTTTTCTTCTGCGTTGGGCGGTGAAACTCCGACTTACAAATACAAAGAACTTGAATCTGAGCTTGAGTCATTAAGTCAAGAAATTGATGTGGCAAAGGCAAAATGGGACGAATTGCGTGCGTCAAATACTGGTGGAATTAATGATGAAGAAATTAAAAGCACCTTAGAAAATCTCGATCTTCTGTACGAAAAATATAGTGCAGTAGAAGCGAAAATGCGCGAAAAGGAAAAATTTGGTACTGATGTAATCAAAACCGAGCCAGTAAAAGAAGCAGCTGCAGCAATGGAAAAGTTGGCTCAGCAAGAAGAAAAGCTGGCCAGTATCAATGACCGGTTAAAAACCTCTTATGATGACGTAAAAGACAGCATTGACAGCTATTCAAACTCGGCGAATAATTCAGCGACTAAAAACGCATCAGACAACGCGTCAAAGTTGGCAAAATCCAATGAAAAGGTTGCTGACAGCGGAAAGAAAGCCGCAAATTCAATGAAAGAAACCGGAAGCGCGGCGGGAAATGCCAAAAACGGAATTATGATGTTGTTAAAATACGGTCTAGGCATCCGCTCATTATTCGTACTTTTCAATAAGCTGAGAAGCGCGGTTGTGGCCGGAATGTCCAACCTGGCGCAGGAATCCGGCTCAACCAACTCGGCTATCTCTATGTTGTGGGGCAGCCTGGAACGGCTCAAAAACAGTCTTGCAACAGCTTTTGCGCCGATTCTTACTGCGATTGCACCGATTCTGTCCAAATTTATCGACATGCTTAGCACCGCTGCAACATACGTGAGTATGTTTTTTTCGATGCTTTCCGGGCAGAAAACATACACCAGAGCATTAGCCGTCCAGAAGGACTACGCGGCCTCTCTAAGCGATACGGCATCGAGTGCGGAAGATGTAGCGGACGCAACCAACGACGCGGCAGATGCGGCAGATGCGGCCGCAGAAGCAACGGAAAAATACCTTTCCCCTCTCGATGATCTGAACAAGATGGATTCGAAAAGCGACAGCGGTTCCGGCAGCGGCGGTGTCGGCAAATCCCCGGGAGCTGGCGGCGGTGGAGGAGGAGGAACAGGCAGTGCGCCGATGTTCACGGAAGAGCAGATCCCTAACGCTTTTCTGGATAATCTGCAGAAAGTTTTTGATTTACTGAAAAAGATTAAAGACCTGTTTATGTCCGGCTTCTGGGATGGCCTTGGAGATTACAAACCGCAGCTTGCAGAGCTAAAAAAGGATTTTGCATCCATCAAAAAGAATCTTGCGGAGATTTTCACGGACCCGGAAGTAGTAGGAGCCGCAAAACGCTTTGCAGAATCTGTAATCTATAATCTCGGGGTCGTAGCCGGATCAATAGCAAGCGTAGGCCTTACACTGGCTGTTAATCTTGTAGGCGGTTTTGAAAGCTATCTGAGCAGAAATAAAGATAGAATCAAGAAATTTTTGGTTGACGTTTTCAATGTCGGAACAGAAATTGCAGATGAATTCGGACTTATCGCAAAAACGATAGCCGAAGTATTTGCAAAAACGTTTGGCACACAAACAGCGCAGGATTTGACAGGAAATCTTATCGGAATTTTTGCATCTTTAGGCGGCTTGGCTGTAGAAATTTTTGCACGATACGAGCGCGATAAAATGTATCTTGCCTGGCAGCCATGGATCGATAACAAAGATAAATTAGTCGAAGCGATTAACGAAACAATCGCACCTATTCAACATCTCGCGCAGGTTATCGAGGACTTTTTAAACGATACATCCGACAAAATCATTGCATTTTATGATGAGAGCGTTAAGCCATTTATTGATGACATCGAATCAGGCTGTGCGTCTATTTTGGAAATATTGCTTGATCTTTACAATAGTTATGTAGTGCCTATCATCGATGAATGGGGAACGCGGCTCGAAGATTTGATTAATGGACCTCTTACAGATTTTGTCAATAAATTCCTTGATGTGTGCGCAAAAATCATTGATGCGCTACAACAAATTTGGAATAACGTTCTTGTTCCCCTTATTAATTGGATTCTTCAAAATGTAATTCCATTATTGGCTTCTGTGGTACAATGGCTAGGCGACGCGGCTATTGATTTATTGGGCGCTGCGGTAGAAATGGCGAACGGAATTCTGGATATGCTCGGCGGTTTGATCGATTTCCTTGTTGGTGTGTTTACGGGTGACTGGAAAAAAGCTTTTTCCGGTGCAGGACAAATAGCACAGGGATTTGCGGATACATTCGGCGCTGTAATTGAATGGATTGGAGACTATATTTTAACTCCATTTATGTCACTGGTGAAAAAATTATTCTCTGTTGACTGGGTAAAATATTTTGGCGTAGCTGGCATTGCTCCGCAGGTGCTTTGCGATTTGATTAAGTCAATATTCGGAACTATGAAAAACGTATTTATTGGGATTATGAATTTTATTAAATACGCGTTTACTGGTGACTGGCGGAATGCTTGGCAGAGCGTCAAAAATATCTTTTCGAGTATCATGAGCGGAATTGGTGATGTTGTGCGTGCTCCGATTAATGGGATCATCAGCATGGTTAATCAGGCAATCGGAGCAATCAATAATCTGATCCGCGGCGTGAATAGAATTCCGCATGTAAATATTCCAACTATCGGAAGAATCCCACATCTGGCATCCGGTGCGGTCATCCCACCAAACCAGGAGTTTCTGGCAATGCTCGGAGATCAGAAAAGCGGAAACAATATCGAAGCACCAGAGGGGCTTATCCGTAAGATTGTCCGGGAAGAGTCTGGAAAAGGCAATGGAAGCTATACTTTCGTTGCACAGTTGGACAGAAAAGTCCTGTTCAAGGAAACAATCAGCGAAGCAAAGCTGCAGCAGATACAGGGTGGAAATAACCCATTCGAGCTGTCTACGACTTAAGGAGGGCATACATGGCACAAAATCATTTGCAATTTGATGGCTACACGCCGCCAGATGTTGACGAAGATGGTTACACAATTGCTTTTGCAGCAACATCTTCGGACGATTCCGGGCGGCTTATGAACGGCAAAATGGTCAACACAAGGTTATTCACCGTTGAAGCGTATAACCTTAAATGGACCGATATTACCCTTGAAGCAGCAGCGGAAATCCTTTCAAAGACTGTTTTCAAGTCTCAGTTCAATTTCCATTATTTCAATATCAAAACCGCAAAATGGGAGACACATGCATTTTATGTTGCAAACGTTGACACAGCGATATATTCCCTCAAAGAGGGCGAGGAAAAATGCACAAGTCTTAGTTTCCAGGTAACGAGGATTGACCCATCATGAAAAATGTAAGCACAGAATTTAGGAAAAAAGTAGAAAACGGTTCTGCATGTTATGCGTACGCGAACGTGGTTTTACGGAACGGCACAAAATTGACTCTGGATCCGTCCAAAGATTTTCGAATTGACGGTAACAGCATCACCACCAATGGGGGAAGTTCATTCCCCCTCGGTGTGGCGCTTTCAAGAACAATAGAGCTTAATTTGGATAACTACGACGGAAGATTTGATGCCATTGACTTTTACGGCGCAGAAATCACACTTTTTACGGGAATGACGCTGGATGATGGAAGCGTAGAAAAAATCAAAGAGGGAATCTTTTCTGTAGTTGAGCCGACCACGCCGGGATCCACAATTACGCTTGTTGCTGCAGATTACATGGCGAAAACATCCGCTAGTTACGTTGCAAATACGACGTTTCCGGCGACTGTAGTCAATATCTATCGGGATGTCTGCATTCAGTGTAATCTTGTTGCTGGCAGCGCGAAATTCACAAATGGTGATTTCGTGGTAGATGCAATTTCTGAAAATGTTACCTGCAGGGATATGCTCGGATATATCGCTATGATTGCTGGCGGTAATGCCATGTGCGATTCCAACGGTGCTGTTATTATTAAGAGCTATGATTTTTCCGGCCTTAAAAAGTCAGATGGCACGTATGATTACACGAAAGCACAGAATTTTTCTGGATTTCAGAAGAATCCGAGCATTTCGACAGATATGATTCGGATAACCGGAGTTAAGGCGGAGAATGACGATGGAGACGAAAAGCAATCTTATATTGTAGGTTCGGAAGATTACTGCTTCTTGATCGAAAATCCATTGATTTCCGGCAAAGAAGCACAGGCACTGCAGCTAATCGGAAATGTTATTGTTGGTCTGGAATTTTACACTTTCAGCGGAGATCACATTTCAAACCCGCTTGCTGAGTTTATGGACCCGTGTTTCGTGCAGGATATGAAAGGAAATCTTTTCTTTTCGGTTCTGAGCAATATTACTTACACGTACCTTGGCAGTACGTCTATTTCATGCGATACAGACAGCCCAGAAACCGTAAAGTCGCAAAAGGCGACATCTGGCTCGAAAGTATACCAGAATCTCAAAAAGCAGCAGCAGGTTATTAAAAAAGAATTTGAAAAACAGATGGACGCTCTCGAAAAACAGGTTTCCAACGCGCCCGGAACCTATATTTCAAGCGAAGTGCAGCCGGACGGCAGCAGCATCTACTATCTGCACGATAAGCCTACACTTGCGGAATCCAAAAGTGTTTTCAAAATTACAGCTGATACAATCACAGCATCGACCGACGGCGGAAAGACTTGGAACGGTGGATTTACTGTAGATGGAGTCATGATAGCTAAGATCATGACTACTATCGGCATCAATTTCGATTGGGGAGTTGGCGGAACCCTTATCATCCAGGACAGAAACGGAAAACAGACCGTCTACATGGATGCTGAGACGGGAGAAGTCCGGCTTAGCGTGGTTTCTCTTTCCATTCAGGGCGAAACGGTGGCAGATATTGCCGAAAAAAAAGCGGAATCTTCTCTGAACGACTTTAAGAGCAATATATACAACCCTATGATTTCCAACCTGCAAAAGCAGATTGACGGTCAGATCGAAACGTTCTATTACGATTACGAGCCTACGCTCAACAACGTTCCGGCGAAAGAATGGGATACCGAGGAGAAGAAGACGGCTCATGAGGGAGACTTATTCTATTGGAAGTCGAAAGGCTATGCGTACCGCTTCCAGAAAGACGGATCGGCGTGGAGCTGGCAGCTCGTACAGGATACCGATATCACGCTTGCTATGCAGAAAGCCGCAGAAGCCAAAGACACAGCAGACTCAAAGCGCCGCGTTTTTACAGCTACGCCGTATCCTCCGTACGATGTAGGTGACCTGTGGGTGGGCAATGACACTTCCGATCTTATGAGATGCCAGCGCTCACGCCAGTCCGGCTCCTATGATGCGTCTGATTGGATCAAGGCAGTTAAGTATACAGATGATTCTGAGCTTAACAACTTCATTTACACTGATTATGCAGAAACGCTTGTCGAAATCTCTAATTCGATTGACAAGAAAGCCGAAACGTGGTTCCAAGCAACAGATCCGGCGCTCCAATGGACAGATAATAGCACATCTGAACCATTGCAGGACCATACCGGCGCAAATATCACAGACAGCACCGGCGCAAACATTCTGACCGTATGGGAACGCGAAAAAGCGGCTCATAACGGCGACTTGTGGCATAACACGACTAACAATGTCGAATACATCTATAAGGACGGAAGCTGGCATGAAATGAGCGTTCCAGACGATGTTTTTGACAAAATCGACGGCAAGGCGCAGATTTTTGTTGGCGAACCGATTCCCCCTTATGACGTAGGCGATACATGGTTCACCGGAACAACTATCCTTGTCTGCGTAGTTAAGCGCACATCTGGAAAGTATAATGCGTCCGACTGGGCGAAAAAAGATACTTATACAGACGATACCGCGCTTGAAAACTTCCTTTCCGGCGACTACAAAGAGACTATTGCCAACTTGTCTACTCAGATTGACGGTAAGGCGGAAACGTGGCGGCAGAGCACTGATCCGGCGGCCAATTGGACAACGGATGAGCTGAAAGCCCAGCATAAGGGCGACTTGTGGAACAACACAGAGAACCAGAAAACTTATATCTATAATGGCTCAGCATGGCAGGAAATGACATCAACGCCGCCGCAAGCCGTATTTGACGCGATTGATGGCAAGGCTCAGATTTTCGTTAAGCAGCCAACTACGCCGTATGATGTGGGTGACTTATGGTTCGATTCTTCCAGTGCAGATATTATGACCTGTACGACTGCGAGAGAGAGCGGAAATTTTAATGCTACAGACTGGGAAAAAAGAAATAAATATACTGATGACTCCTCTCTTAACAACTGGATCAAGGGAGAGTACGCAAACACTCTTGCTGATGTTAAGAATCAGATAGACGGAAAAGCGGAAACGTGGCGGCAGAGCACAGACCCAGCTAAGTCGTGGACAACGGACGCACTGAAAAAGCAGCATAAGGGTGATTTGTGGTACAACACGACCGAGCAGAAGTCCTATATCTACAGCGGCACCGCGTGGGAGCCGATGAAAGCAGAGCCGCCGAGCGGTGTCTACGATGCCATCGACGGAAAGGCTCAGATTTTCGTAAGTCAGCCAAAACCTCCATACTCTGTAGGTGACCTCTGGTTTGACTCGACGAGTGCCGATATCATGACCTGCGTAACCGCCAGAGAGTCCGGCTCGTATGTTGCCGGAGATTGGCAGAAGAGAAATAAGTATACGGACAACTCCGCGGTAGATGCACTGGACAAGGCCTTAACACAGCTTGAAATTTTTAACCGACTCACCAATAACGGCGCTGCACAGGGCCTTTTCTTGAAAGATGGAAAACTGTACCTCAATTTCTCGTACGCACAAGGAGGAACCTTAAAACTTGGCGGAGTCAACAACGGCAACGGTCAAGCGGAAGTGTATGATTCCAGTGGAAATAAGATCGGAAGCTGGAACAAAGACGGTTTTAATTTGCAGAAAGGTTCCATATATGGTACGCAGATCCACCTTGAGTCACAAAATGACTATATAAAAGGCACGGTCAACGGAAATGAAGCTGTCAAAATCTCCACAGGCGGCGTAAAAGTTGACAGTACGGCTAACTGGGGATTTGGCGTTACTCGGAAAGAATATATTTTTGAAATGAATCCGTACTTATTCCCTGGCGTTCAATTGCTTGATCGATCAACGGGAGCTGGAATTGGCAGCACGTGGACAAGCGGACACTTCGGAATGTGTTACACGGACGATCTTTCAGGATATTCCTCTGTCACTGATTCGCTCTCGAATTATGGTGTATACATGAAAGCCGGAAAAGAGGATGCAAACGGCGGCTTTTATGCAATAGGAAATGGACTTGGAAAAGGTTCACATGTAACCGCAGAGGGAATCTACACTTCTGGAACCAAAAATAGAATTGTAGATACCGAAAACTACGGTCAGCGTCTCCAGTATTGCTATGAGATGCCAAGCCCGTTCTTCGGAGACATCGGAAAAGCGGAAACGGACGAAAACGGCCTGTGCTACGTTCAGATTGACGATATTTTCGGCGAAACAGTGCTGAGAAATGACAAGTATAACGTGTTCTTGCAGAAAGAGGGATGCGGCGACCTGTGGATCGAGGAAAAAACGGCAGACTACTTTTTGGTCAAAGGAACACCAAATCTTAGCTTTTCATGGGAACTGAAAGCTAAACAGGCAGATTACACGCTAGAAAGACTGGAAAAGAACGAAACTCCATATGAAAAAGAGCCGGAATTGGACTACAGCGAAATCGGCTATCAGACGTATATTGATTATGTAGAATCGAAAATTATAGCATGAAAGGAGAAACAATGAAAGTCTTAACAAGTTTTACGAAATTAGTAACCGGCGAGGGCATCCGGATCGCTTACACCTATTCAGAGGTGGACGATTCCGGCGACCTTATCAGTCAGAATAACCGCGGCAATTTTGTCGCGGTTAACCCGGAATTGAAAAAGCATATCTCCGCAATTGATGAATACATTGAAAATAATCAGCTCAATAAGGAGGAAAACTAATATGGCAAATTTCACAAATTACACCGAAAAAACAGAACCGGTAGACACCGACCTTGCTCTTATCTACGACACCCCAGCTAAAGCGAATAAAAAGTTGACTTTCGGCAATCTGTGGAAATGGATTGCTAAGAAAATCGTGTCTGAGGGTATCTCTCAGCTTGAGACGACTAATAAGACAATTCCGGGAGCCATTAACGAATTAAATAGTAATGTAAAATATGGTAATATCAAATACATTGACTGCGGAGGATATGGTATTCTGGCTACCTTTTCTATTGGCAAACTATTATACTGCAAATTCAACGGAGTCGATAAAGTATCTGAAGTCGAACAACAAAACATTGCTCAATTGTCCAGCGAGTACACATTGAATTCCTCTATTGGAGTATATATGAGTGCTTTAGTTAGAAACCAAAACACAGGCAGTATTCAAATCAGTACGGATGGAAAAATCACTCTGTACTGTCCATATCCGTATTTATATGGGTACGTGATTATTCCAATAAAATAGTATGCGGATTGGGTTTTCTGAGCCATTAAATGACGGAGATACAGAAAATACTACTTTAGGATGTAGACATACAAATCCTGACATTTGTGGAAGTAATGGTATAGCTGGAATATGTGCTTTTGAATCGGAAGATGGTATATGTAGAAAACCATCGCGTGCATGGAGAAAAAAGTATAATCAATTAGCTAACGATGAGAAGAGAACAGAATTGTAATATAATAAAATTACTTTTATGGCAAAGGAGATGAAAAAATGCAATTATCTGATTTTATAAGACAATTCCGTAATCATCCAGTGTTATTTGTAGGTACAGGAATGAATATTATTATGACATAAAATCAAATCATTGTTATGATGGAAAATATAAATATGATAAAATTGCTTCCGATATCGAAAAAGAATTTAATGCTACTTTAGTTTCAGACAGAAATGGGAAATTTAAAGAAATTAATGACTTATTTTATAGCAATATGGAAAAAGGAATTAGTATAAGTAGGTTTAAATTGTATATTGCACAGATATTTGGAACACTAAAATACAAGAGCAATCCAGAGCTTATTGAGTTAAAGAAAACAAAAAAGAATTTGAGTTCTATTATTACAACAAATTATGATTGTATGTTGGAAGATATTTTTGGATTTAAACCATTGGTTGGAAATGATATTTTGCTTAGCAATCCATATGGTGCATTATATAAAATTCATGGTAGCATAGATGAGCCAGACAAAATTATTATTACACATGATGATTATGAACAATTTAGACATTAATGACGCTGATATGACAGGATTCATGGCGTGTGTTCATGGATTAGATTGTACTAAGGGACTGGATTTAGTTTTACATACGCCTGGTGGTTCACCAGCAGCAGCGGAGGCAATTGTTAGTTATCTTAGAGCAAAATTTGGAAATGATATCAGAGTGATTGTTCCACAGTTGGCGATGTCTGCAGGAACAATGATTGCCTGTTCTGCAAAAGAAATTATAATGGGAAAACAGTCTAGCTTGGGGCCAATTGATCCGCAATTTAATGGAATTCCCGCATATAATATAATGATGGAATTTGAAGAAGCAAAGAGAGATTTGCTGGCTGACCCAAATAACGCACAGTATTGGGCAATAAAGCTTCAACAGTATCCAGCTGCATTTATGAAAACAGCTATTGACGCGATTCAACTTTCTGGTAAACTTATAGAAGAATGGCTTGGAACATGTATGTTTGATAAGAATAATCCAAGTGATCAGGCTATTATTGCTACAATTGTGTCTAAACTGAATGAACATGACGATTCAAAAATTCATGGAAGGCATTTGAATGCAGAATTCTGCAAGAAAATTGGGTTAAAGATTTCAATGATGGAGGATGACGGAGAGTTACAGGATAAGATTCTTTCATTACATCATGCGTATATGATTACTTTGGATGGAACTCCTGCAATTAAGATTATAGAAAATCAAAATAAGAAATCCGTTATTTCTAATATTCAAATTATGGCGAGGTAATTTATTATGAAAACAGTAGAGTTGATAGAAATTGAAAAATTGTATATGGACTGTCATGTGGAAATGGTGAAAAATCAGCCAATCAGAACATCTTTAAATACTGGGTCCATGAATAACAGATTGAATTATGAAAGAAGTCAGATTGTTCGGAAAAGGCCGCAAACACCGAGTTTCTTATCTTAACGCCCGCGCAGAATACACTCTGCAGAAGTATTGGACTACCAGAAAAGACGATACAGATGCCGTTTTTTGTACAATACGTAAGCCTTACCATGCTCTGCAAAAGCAAGCTATAGAGCAGGTCATCCACAACATCGGCGTGCGATCCGGCATCGGGAGACCGCTATTTCCTCATCTGATCCGGCACACCACAGCTACAAATGCGATAGACCACGGCATGGACGTGACGGATCTGCAGAAACACCACGATGATCTACGCAAAAGTAACGCAGGAAAACGTAAGATACAGCCATCACCGATACGTAGTCTAACAAGCCTACAAAGAGCCGTGAGAAAAAGAGTACAATGTTCCTAAGAATCCAAATTTTGGGAAAAGGAGCATCGACAAATGAGAATTGACAGATCATTAATCAGTAACACGAACACTTACAGTGAGAACGATCCTAAATGTATTGTAGTCCACAACACGGATAACTTCGCCGCCGGAGCAGACGCGCTGGCACACGCACGAGCGCAGTATAACGGCAATTTTCAGAATATGTCCGCCCATTATTACGTGGATGATGGTGACACCGCCTATCAGGCGGCACCGCACAGCCGTGGGTGTTGGCACGTCGGGGTTAATTACGGCGGTAATAACCTGTTTGGACGCTACGGCAACCGTAGCAGCATCGGCGTTGAGATGTGCGTGCAGGCGGGATATAATTACGAAAAAGCGTTTCAGAACACGGTAGCGGTCGTCAAAGAGATCATGCGGGAGACTGGTATTCCGGCAAGTCGCGTATACCGCCACTACGATATCTGTAGCAAGCACTGCCCGAGCCAGATCATCGAGAGAGGGGATTGGGAGCGGTTTAAGAGCCTGATCAGCGGCGCGGCAGCGGCCGAACAGCCAGCAAGTGGAAAATATGAGCCGGGTATCTACAAGGTTAATACCGACCTTAATATTAGAGAGCAGCCGAACGCAGACAGCCGTATCGTTGGCATGATCACGGATCAGGGAAGCTATACGGTAACAGAGATCCAAAATACAAGCTGGGGACGGCTGTTATCCGGCGCTGGCTGGATCAACTGTAACGCCAAGTTTTGCACTTACTCAAAAACGATCGCAGTCGATGGCATATGGGGTCATGAGCTGACCAAACGCTTGCAGGAGATTTTTAAAACCGGAGTAGACGGCGTGATCAGCAATCAGCCAACCGCCAATAAAGAATACTGTGCTGGTATCGTGTCGGCCGAATGGTCTGATAAACTGTCCGGCGGCTCTGATCTGATCAGAGCTATGCAAAAATGGGCCGGAACCACAGAAGACGGCTATATCGGACCGCAGACCATCCGAGCGATGCAGCACAAGCTCGGCACAACGGTAGACGGCGTGATCAGCTACCCGTCTGCGATGGTCAAGGCTTTACAGGAGTGGTGTAACCGCCAGTAAAAAAATATAAAATATATCAAAAGGCGTGGGGATTTCCCTACGCCTTTTTTTATTGCAAAAAATAAAAAAACTAAAATAACCTATTGACGTATACGTCGATGAGTGGTATTATATAATCAAAGTTAAGGCATAACAAAAATCAAGGAGGAAATTAAAATGGAAAAAGCAAAAAAAATTAAAAGTCTGGAAGGAATCCAGAGAGTAAGATTTAATGATTTTTCGGAGTACGAATCAGAAAAGTCAGCAAACGGTGGAGCGTATGGCTTCTGGACGGACTACACCCGTTTGGAAAACGGGATGTGGGAGGTTTCCTACGGAACCACCGCAGAATTTGACTTCTGCCCAGTGTGCGGAAGCTTCGATGATCACCGTCTCGAAGACGGAACTTACGAGTGCGGTGAGTTCCAGACGGTCAGCGAAGAGGAACTGATCGAAGAAATCAATAAATTCGTTGAGACAGACGACGAATTTATTGAATATAAAGGAGAAAAACAATGAAAATAAAAGAAATCCGGAACGCCTCCGGCTTAACACAGGAGGCGTTCGCAAGAAAATACAACATCCCGAAGAGGACTCTTGAGGGATGGGAGGCGGGAAAAAGAAACCCGCCGGGGTATGTGCTTGAACTGCTTGAGAGAGTAGTAAAAGAGGATACCGAAAAAACAGAAAAGGAGAAAACAGAAATGTATTACAATACGATAATTTTAAAACATGGTGTAGGAAGCTACACAAAGAAACAATTTGATAATTTCGTCGAAGGAGATTGTGTTTGCGGTGAAAACGCAAACCCGGAAGAGCTGAAACGTTGGTCTAGCGACCAGTACGGATTAGCAAAAGCCGAGTTAAACAAATACAAATGCTCGTACAAGAAAAGCGGCGGATACGTATTTGCAGACGAATACGCGCTCGAATACTGTAATACGGACGAAGACGGGGAATTTCTCGATGGATCAGACCTCGATCTCGCGGAAAAAGAAGCATGAGAAAAAAATAAAAGAGTCGTGCCATTTTGACACGACTCTTTTATGTGAAAAAAGCAAAAACACTTGAAAAACCAGACAAGTGATCCGGGAAAACAAAGGAATCACAAACGAAGTTATAAACAAAATTGAAAACGAGCGTGAAATGATGGAAAAAGAAAAGGTTTGAGGAGAAAATAGAAAAAAGTTATAACGCGATAGCAAAAAACAAAGAATGGATGGAAAAGAAAAAAGAGGAAGAATGACAATTAAAGAAATAAGAGAGCATTCCGGACTTTCACAAGGGGAGTTTTGCAAGCAGTACGGGATCCCAAAAGGGACCCTGTGCCATTGGGAGAGCGGGGAAAGAAAGCCACCTTCATACGTGCTCAATCTTCTGGAAAAAGTAGTGGAGCAAGATAGAGAAAAATGAGTTGTAGAAAAACCGTGTCAAAAATTGACGCGGTTTTTTATTTGACATGATGGACACAATATGCTAAAATCTGAATGTGTCATTTTCGTGTCATGTAAGTGTTGGAAAATGGCGTATTTATGGGCATTTTAGGTGGTAAGGAAACTTGACTTTTAATCAAGTTGTCCGGGGTTCGAATCCCCGATGCTTCACTAATTGAAAAGGCTGGAAACCATTGATTTTACTAGGGTTTTCAGCCTTTTTACGTTGTCGGAATGAAATTATCGGAAAATCAAAGTAAGGTATTGTAGAGGAATGTAGAGGAATGTAAATGTGTCATTTTCGTGTCACCTCGTATCACATGGAAAGAGCAGCTTCTACCGCTCCGGCGGTATCCTCTTTTTCCAGCATGATGTGATTGTAAATCCTCAAAACCATTGCTTCGTCATCCCCCAGGAGAGACGCTATATTCTTGATCGAGATACGCGGGATCTGGTAGCAGAGCGATGTACAATAGTTGTGGCGGAAAATATGGGCTGTGAGTCCGCAGACGGGCTTTTTGGCGACTCTATTCATTTCCTTTGTGATTCTTTCCCACTTCCGGCGGTAAGAGGATTTAGACACCATTTTGCCGCCCTGCATCGAAAACAGAAGCGTTCCTTTCATGCAAAACCGCACGTAGCTTTCAAGTGACGTATAGAGCTGCGGCGGAATTGGAACCTGCCGGAATCCGTTCTTCGATTTCGGTTCTTTGATGCTCGGCTTTCCGGCATCATCAAATTCAACTGCTTTGTTCACATTGATGATCTTTTCGGAAAAATCAATATCAAACCGAGTAAGGGCGAGCACTTCTCCACATCTTAATCCGGTACAGTACAAGATATCCACAAAGATTCGATCAGATGGGGATAATTCAGCGTCTTGCATCGCCTTTTTCTCGTTTATGGTCAGTGGCCGCTTTTCATCTGCCTTGTAGTCGATTGGCTTCATCACGTCCTTGAGATCTTCGAGCAAGTTGGCTGGATACAGGCGGTCATGCACCGCAGCTTTCATGATCTGCGAGAACGTGAGTTGTAACTGCTGCTGAATGCGTTTCTTTCCGGCCGCGTCGTTAAGGACTGTCTGGTAGTGGATCGGCAGGACATCGCAGAGCCGCACGCCGTCCATCTGCCGCAGATGCTTTTCGATGATGTTCCGGTACATCCGCTTCGTGTTGTTCGCCGCTTCGGCTTTGTAGACTGTCAGCCACCGCCCGGCGTAGTCCAGGAACAGGATGTTCTTGTCTCGGACGGTTTCGAGGTTCTTAATCTTGTCGTTGTAGGCTGCCACCTTTGTTTCCAGATCCTTACTGCTTTTCTTCGATCGGATCGTGATGTAGTGCTTTTTTCCATCAACATAACTTCCATCCCACACACGGGCTTGAAAATACCCGTTCTTTTGCTTTGTATATTTCGCCTTTGCCATCTATAGGCTCCTTTCGTTTAGTGGCTGGAAAAGCCACAGAGACGGCGCAAAATGGGTGCAAAAAAGCGGCCGCAAACAGACGGGAAAAAATAGTCGAAAAAAATCGAAAATTTTCCCGTTCCACTTGCGAAGCCGCCGGAAGTGTGATAACATAATCATGTTCATTAGATTATTCCTTCCGGGGAGTAACCTCTTATGAAAGGCCTAACAGATTGCGCCACAGTCTGTTAGGCCATTTTTTATTATCTATACATAATACGGATTCGGTTTTCCTAGAATCGTAAACAGGTCGATAATCCAGCCGATTCCAAAAATCCCCAGGGTACAGAGGTACAGGATACCCATTCCGAATTTTCCTTCGTAGAATTTGTGTCCGCATAAAGTAAAAAGGCACAGGAAGAAAGCAACCCATTTATTTTTTGGTTTTCCTGTGACGTATACTCCTTGGCTTGCACTCGCCGCTGCCGCTGCTGATGAAGAAGCAGAAGAGGATGCGCTGCTACTGTTGTTGTTATTAATAATAACGTTCTTCTGATCTGTTTTAAGATCCTCAACCTGCTTTCCACACTTCGGACACACGACACAATCCGCGTCAATAACCTGTCCGCAATGTTTGCAATATTTTGTCTCTGCCATATTGACTCCCCCTATCTGCGCAGAACCGTGATAACCACGCCAAATATAACCCATTCCCTTATCTCGTCCGGGTTGTTGTGATCTATGGTTATGATATCCCCATACCCGTTTATCGGCTCCATTCTGCACGGTTCCGACTGGATAAATTTACGGATGTACGCCCGCCCGTTCTTTTTATTGACCAGGACGAATGTATCACCGTCCCTGGGCGGCCGCTTCGAGATTCCGATGATGTCGCCCTTGATATATACGGGATGTAAGTGGTTCGATGTTATCCGGATGCCACAGTGCAGCCGCTCTCCGTATTTCTTGATATATTCCGGGTAATACACATGCTCTTCATGTGCGGAATCCAGAACCATCCCATCTTCCATGTTTCCTGTCAGAAGCAGGACATCCAACATGTTCGCAGGGTCTTCTTCTTTGGCTTTCATCTCAAGCTCGAATTCTATTTTGGCGTTTATGTAGGCTTTCTGCCGATCTGTTAATTTGCGGAATTTATTCAGCACTTCAATCTCGATACTGCGTTGGCCGAACATCTCGTATAAGAATCTTCCTGTCAGCTCATAGAGTTTCGGCGCAAGCATGATACTGAACGTGTCCACGCGGCGGGAAATGATGTTCCGGTAAGAAGATGCCGAAATTCCCAGCTTTTTCGCGAATTCACATTGAGTATACCCGAGCTTTATGCGCTCTTTTTCCAGATTTTCCGCAAATGTGTCTAACATCTCTTTCTTTGTAGTCACCTTAAATTCCCCCTTTGTATCAAGATTCTGACGAAAATTATCAAGCAAAAGAGCAAGCACACATGAAATTACGTCAACATCTTGTGCGGTATCCGGTGTAATATAAGTATAAAGATGTTATACAGAAAATTTTATCATATTTTTAAAAACTGTCAATAAGGGGGGAGAAAAAAGTTGAAAAATTAGAGATTCTGTATATCGAAATAGGCAGATACGTGGCGCACGGTTGACATTTTCGAACAAATGTTCTATGATCGTGGTATCACTATTTTGATTGAGACTGTCAGGGAGGTACATAATCATGAGAGATGAACAACCGGAAGACAAAAAGAAAGAAATAAAACGGATGATTGAGCAAATAGAAAGTGAAAAGATGATTGAACTTATCTATTGGTTCGTCAGAAGAGGATACAAAGAAGAAAGAGCGGGGGAGTGATCCCCGCTCTTTTTGTGTCACATAACGAATTTTTCAAAAAAATCACAAAGCAAATCTTTTTTCTCTGGGTTTAGCTTGTCGTAATAAAGAACGATTCTTTTAAATCTGCTATCGTTAAGTCCTATTTTCATTGCCACATCGGCGTATTCAGCATCAATTTCTTTTTCTTCCTTAAGGTCTGTAAGATCAGTCATTCCTATTCTGAAATAATCAGCCAACGCTCGTATTTTTCCAGTACCAGGCATTGCTTTTCCTGTACACCACATATTAAATGTTGTTACGTTTACTCCAAGGTCTTTAGCAACATCTTTCTGCATTTTTTGAGACAAGGCAATGTAACGATTGAGATTTTTCGCAAAAATTTGTTTTTGCTCTTCATCTGTCAACGGGTTCTCACCTCCTTCCTCTATAGAATACATCACTTTCATAAAAAATTCAATACTAAATCCAATTATTTTGGATTTTGGTGTTGACAATCCAAACAAATTGGATTATGATATAACCAACAAGACAGGAAGGAGGAAAATATATGCCGAAGATTTCACTTGAGGCGGTTCGCGTTAATGCACGCTATACCCAGAAAGCTTGGGCAAAAGAGTTTGGTGTTTCCAATTCTACAGTTCTTAATTGGGAGAAAGGAAAAACAGAACCTACTCTTTCTCAGCTTAGAAAAATGAGTGAATTATCTGGTATTCCGATGGATTTTATTTTTGTACCAGATAAATCCAATTAAATTGAATTGGAGGAGCAAATTTGAACAAGGTGGTCTATGTGATGGATTGCGGAGACTTTGTGAAAATTGGTGTTTCATCCAATGTAAAACGAAGATCGCAGGAAATTCCATACGAAGTAAAAAGAACTTTTTCAACGGAGCCTTTAGAAAATGCTTTTTCTCTTGAAAAAGAGATGCATGATTTCTTTGCAGAGAACAGATGTGATGACGCAGATGGACGAGAGTATTTTTCGGTTCCGTTTGAAAAAGCCGTAGAGGTTTTAAAAACTAAAGACCCGAGACTCCATCGAAAAGAAAAAGATTTGCACAAAGAGAAAATCATGCTAAATGTAATTTCCAAACTGTATTATATGAATGATTTTGACCTTGGCTATCTTGCTGGACTTGCTGATTTCACAACAATTCCAGAGGAAGATGAGGAAGCAACTTTTTTTGAACATGGAATAAGGGCGCTTACGGAGCTTAGCCATGATGATCTAAAACTGGTTTTGGTTTACGCTACAGCGTTCCGAGACAAAGCCGAAGCGGACAAAGCCCGGTTACAGAAAACATAAGGAGGGAACATGAAACTCTTAAAAAGATTTATTAACTGGTGGCTTTTCACACCGCGAAAAACGTTCAGTGAAAAACACCCAGACTTCCCAATGTACTTTTCAGTAGTGTGCCTATTGCTTGTAATGTGTCGCGAAGAAATGGAATGGTTAGCACATCATATGCTTCAAGCAATGCAATTATTGAAATGGTGGTAGGGATCAAAAAACGCAGATGATCTTTCCTTTTGTATCGAAAATACATTTTTCCAAAATCGGTTGGCTCATAGACGTAATGACCGAATAAAATTCGAGGTACACGATGTATCAGTTCGTACTGGCAGAGAAGAGATATAGATTTTTTACGATAAAAAATCGAACTCTTTAATATTGGCAGGGTTCGGACAATGAATTTTTGATAAAGGGAAAGTTCAAGGTGTGAATAATCTGGTATTTGCATAATTTAGTAGCTCCTTTCAAATGGAGTATAGCACACGAAAGGTGTAAAGACTATGGGAATCTTGAAAACATTACTTTCGTTACCACATCTGGCGGACGATCTGGAAAGTGAAGAGTATGCAAGTGCAAAGCTGTTCGGAAAAATCGCAGATCTGGAAAAGAAAATCGAAAAACTGGAAGCCGGAGAGCCGCGGCCGATCACCAAAGAAGAACTTGAAAAAGTCGCTGCGGCAGATGAACTTTACCGACGCATCCGGCACTGGAACGAGAAATATTAAACAGCAAAATGCAAACAGGGTCATTGCGATTTGCTTAGTAACGTTATCATAACGTTACGCTAACATTGGTGTAGCGTCACAGTAACGCCCCTAGAATAAGAATAAGAATAAGAAAAAGATATAAAAACATATATTGAGCATCGCAAGCGCTGCTCGGTAAGCAAAATAGCTTTTTCTTGACCACAGAAAGAAGGTGGAAGCATGAACGAAATGAAAGGATTCTACTCAGACCAGTTCGGAGCGATCCGGGCGGTGAATATTGACGGCGAACCGTGGTTCAATGCTACCGACATCACAACCGCATTGGGTTACAGAAACTCGCGTGATGCGATTGCAAAGCACGTAGCGAGAGAAGATGCACGGCTTTTCCTAAAGTCGCAAATCGCGACATTAGAGGATTTCCCAAACAGAGGGCTTACATTCATCAACGAGTCCGGGCTGTATGCGCTGATCTTCGGTAGCAAGCTGGAGAGCGCAAAACAATTCAAACGCTGGGTGACAGCCGAGGTTCTCCCGGCGATCCGGAAAAACGGCGGGTATCAGCAGACAGCACCGCAGGGCAAAGAGTTACTTGCTCTGGCAGTCCTCGAAGCGCAGAAAACCATTGAGGAGCAGAACCGGACGATTGAACGGATGCGACCGAAAGAGATTTTCGCGGACGCAGTGAGCGCAAGTAAAACGTCCATATTGATAGGCGACCTTGCAAAGCTGATTAAGCAGAACGGGGTTGACATCGGCGAGAAGCGGCTCTTCCAGTGGATGCGGGAAAACGGTTATCTGATCCGGAAGGACGGAGCCAGTTACAATATGCCGACACAGAAGAGCATGGATCTCGAGGTTATGGAGATTAAGGAGTCCACGATCACCCAGCCGAACGGAAATGTTCGGATCAGCCGCACCCCGAAAGTAACGGGGAAAGGGCAGAGATATTTCGTCAACAAAATTCTATCCGCAATGGCATAGCTATGATGGCGATGCTAAGGAAAAGCGCAGCGGAGAATTGAAATGCGAGGGCAAGGAAAAGAATAGACTAGCATAGAGATGCAAAGGAGTAGCAACGCGTGGGCATGATCAGCGATGGCAAGGAAAAACGTTGAGTAGAAGGGCTATGGAATAGCGATGCACCGTCATGAGCTGAAAAGCAAAGGAAGAGATACGAAAGACTGGGCAACGAAAAGCCATGGAATGGCGCAGAGCAGTAGAGCTGAGCGATGGAATGGTACAGCGAGCCAACGAACCGGAATGCTACGGAAAGGAATCGCAGGTCGGAGCAAAGGATATTCGCGGAATCGAAATGCGATGCAAGGGAATAGCACTGGAAGCCAGGATGAGCAACGGCATAACAAGGCAATTCATAGATTCGAGCGGACAAGCAAAGGAAATGAAGTGCGGCGGATTGATACGCAGGTGCGCAGCGAAGAGGGCAGAGCGCCGAAATCAAAAAATAAAAACGAAAAGGAGAAAGCAACATGCAGGAAATCAAAGTAAGATTAACATTCACGGAGGAAATCCTTGGAACAGCGGCGGCAGATAAGGAGATTCACAAGACCTATATTGCGTCTCTGGCACCGAATGCGCCAAGCAAGAAGGAAGAGGTCGAAGCAGTCGGCGTGGAAGAGACGATTGAGAAAGCAATGACCGTTTTCCCGAGAAACAAAGAGGGCGTGCCGATCTATTGGGACTACCAGATTAAGGGATTTTTCAAAGATGCGGCCGGAATGCTGCGTAAGGTCCCGAACACGAAAAGCTCGAAAATTAAGGCGTACAAGAAAGAGATTGACGGGTTGATTTTCGTGAAAGAGCGTCAGATCCCGATTCACTTTGATGGAGAGATCGGAAACTGCGAGCGGCCGCTGAGAGGACAGACACCGCAGGGCGAGCGCGTGGCGTTAGCAAACAGCGAGAGCATCCCGGCGGGGGCGTGGATCGAATTCACGGTGCAGTGCTTGACTGATGGATTGGCGGGAGCCGTGACAGAGTGGCTTGATTACGGAATGCTCAGAGGTCTTGGACAGTGGAGAAACTCAGGGAAAGGCCGCTACCTGTGGGACTGGCTGGACGAAAAAGGGAACGTGATAGGAGGAAACAGAAGTGTCCATAAGGACGGAAAATAAAAGCATCTACTGGGCTTGGAAAGCCATGAAACAAAGATGCAAAAATCCAAAATGCAAAGCGTACAAAAATTACGGAGCACGGGGAATAAAAGTTTGTGATGAATGGGAAAAATTTGAGCCGTTTTTAAGTTGGTGTTTAGAGAATGGATATCAAAAGGGCTTAGATTTAGACAGACGTGATAATAACGGAAATTATTCTCCAGATAACTGCAGGTGGATTTCACGAAAAGAAAATCTAAACAATCGAAGAAACACGATTTTCATTGATGTGAACGGAGAAATCCTTCCGGAAACTGTTTGGTCAGAAAAACTCGGAATAGATAGGGCGCTCATCAAGTATTGGATAAAAACAGGAGGAAAATCTTATGCAGAAAAAAGGGCAAAAGAAATTTTAAGGAATGGTTACAAACCGAAAGATTTTGGATATAGCCATAGAAAAGCGATCCAACACGTAGAAACAGGAATCGTTTTTGAATCTGTTAGGAAAGCGGCAAATTATTTTGGAATTGCTCCGTGTACTATTTCCAATGCAATGAGAAGCGGAAGGAAAACAGGAAAAGGTAAATTTGTTTGGGCAGAATCATAGGAGGAACATGGAAGAAACGACATGGGAGCAGGCGGAAGGCTTCGCAGTCAGCGTGATACGAGAAGCCAGAATAAGAGCAAAATTCTGGTTTACGGCGTGGCTGGTAACTTTCGTGGTGCTGATAACGGTTGTGGCGGCCGTGTTGGTGATGTAGTAAGGAGGTTCCCCGGATGGAAGAAATCACGAAAGCAGAAGCAGAAAAAATGATTTTCATGTTTCTGGGACGAGAAGTCCGGATCAAAGAAAAAGAAGAAAGTCGGATATCGTATCCGGCGCGGTATATGCGGAAATCGGAGCTGCTGAAAATGCAGAATCCCCTGTTGGGGGAAACAGTGCTCGAGCGCGCCGAGAAATACGCACCGGCGGGAGTTGTGCGAAAACTCAACCCGCTGAAAAGGAACAGCCCGCTGGTTTTCGATACCGTTGAGCTGGAGAAATGGAGGGCGAAGCATTGAAGAAAAAGATTGTGGCAGCCGAAGTGATTCTGTGGGTTACGGCACTCGTAGCCATCAGCAATATCAATTGGGGCGGGTTCTTCTGGTGCTTTTCGCTGATGATTATCGGGTATCTTGCTTTTCTGGCGGTTGACGCGGAGGAGAAGAGAAAGAAAACAGAAGCCGAAAAGGCGG
>ERZ773188.1677-NODE-1677-length-23987-cov-7.865745_pt1 | contig 23987 bp, 20 predicted proteins | sample MGYA00581011_ERZ773188 | MGnify/ENA primary metagenome ERZ773188 (study PRJEB29015, sample SAMEA2737798) | human gut metagenome | biome: human gut; feature: human-associated habitat; material: faeces | place: China | collected 2012 ...
TATAAGCGTGGGTTCATCATATTTGGTGTGGTATCTTTAACTATGGGAAACTCCGGTCTCCCACTTTGAAACCGCCTTATCGCTTACGCATAGCCGCTGTGCCAGCTGCGCCTGCGTAAGCCCGTTTTTAATTCTCATTTCCTTTATAAGAGAACCCGTTACGTATTGATTCACTTTAATTCCACAGCATCATTATAAAATGATTTAATAATAAAGTCCACCTACCAAAAGTAGAAAGTAAAACCGCGCTGCAGCACAAAAGCATACAGCGCGGTTTATTATTGCCTATTTTCCTTTATATTTTCGGCGTGTAGCCATTCCGCCGCGTATGTGACGTTCCTGTTTGTTTTTTTCAAGCACCTGCTTTACACTTTTATAAAGCTGCGGATTTTCATGGCATAATCGTTCGGTTACATCTTTATGTACGGCTGTCATATATTAGAACGCTTTGATCCAAGCCAAGCTCGCCGAATAATCGTAAATATATATCCACATTGCCGTCCTTATCGACCTCAATTTTCTGAACAATTTTTTTCAGCTGGGCGTTTGTCATATTTCTGACATCTGTTATATCCTCAATTTCCTTAAAGGTATTGTTTAATATGCCCTCTAACTGCTCTTCCTTTGTAAGATGATACGATACTGCTTTAAGCTCGTTTTGCAGTCTTTCCAGTTCTTTTTTGCTTCCGCCTATTTTTTCATTCATTTCGGCTCTTGTTATAATATCGTCGGTGTATAAATCTATATATTTTTGCCTTGTGTTTTCAAGCTTTGCAATTTTGGCTTTAAGCTCTTTTTCATAAGAGATATTTTCATCCTTTGCCTTATACACACGCCGAAATTCATTCACAACATATTTAACAACATTTTTTCTGTTTGCAAGTAATTCGGCAAAATAATTCTGCAAAACCTCTATAAGCTCATTTTCATCAACCGTTACAGCGTTCGGGCAGCTGTCTGCCCCCTTGCCGTTATGACCTGAGCATACCCACTTAATATATGTATTTTTATATTTACGCACACTCCGCCTAAATGACCAGCCGCACTCCTTGCATTTTATAAGGGTTGAAAACAAATGCTTATTGCTTTGCTTAACATTATCGGTTTTAAAGCGCTTGTTACGCTCGCTCATAATCTGCCGCACCTGTTCGTAAAGCTCGGGTTCTATAATTTTAAGCTCCGGTTTTTCGGTTACCATCCATTCGGTTTCATCACGTTCAGCGCGTTTGCCGGTTAAAAAATCTTCAACCTCTTCCTTGCCGTTTATTACCTTTCCGGTATACAGTTCGTTTGTAAGTATGCGGCATACGGCGTTTTGACTCCAGCGGCAGTTTCTTTTGGTTTTAATGCCGTTTTCGTTAAGTACATTTGCAATTTTCGCAGCGCCGCACCCGTAATTTATATAAAGATCATATATTTGTTTTATTACCGGCGCCTCTTGCTCGTTAATTGCAAGATTAAAATAATCCCCCGGTATTTTATCATAACCGAACACCAAATTCGGTACTTTGCCTTTTTCAGCGTTGATTTTTTTACCGAATTTAACACGCTTTGAGGTATTTGCACTTTCCTCCTGCGCCAGTGCTCCGAATATTGTAAGCACAAATTCACTGTTTCCCATACTTGTCATATTTGCGGTTAAAAATTGTGTTTCAATTCCGAGCGCCTTTAATTTCCTGATATTTTGGAGCAGGTCAACGGTATTTCTCGCAAAACGGGAAATATCCTTAACAACCACCATATCAAATAAGTGCAGTTCTGCGTCGGACATCATTTTTAAAAATTCCCTGCGGTTTTTGATTTTGGTACCCGAAAGCCCCTCGTCTGCGTAAAGTCTTACAAGGTTGTCCCCTGTTCTGGCGGTATAATCCGCAAAAAACTTCTTTTGTGCTTCAAGCGAATTAAGCTGATCTTCTTTCTCGGTTGACACTCGGCAATATGCTGCAATGTTCATTTAAATTTCCTCTGTAACATCTCGTATTTTGTTACTTCTATTATAACTAAAAGAACCTGTTTTGTCAACAAAAAAGTGCCCATTTGAAAACCCATCCGTCAGCAGCATTTCATTAAACGTATTTCCTGTGCTTATTTACAAATAATGGTTTTTAAAGTGTTTATAATTGCAATTATTGTGATTTTATCCTTGATAAATCAATAAATACGTGGTAAGATAATAAGTAAGAAAGTAAGTAAGTCGGGAGATGTTAAAATGTCATATATACCGCCATATCAAATAACGGATAAAATATTATCACTTGTGTCTGAGATTTCAGAAAAAATCGGTAAAATAAACGAGCGCACAAATTTAGATTCAAAACCGCATTTGCGTAAGAACAATAAAATTAGGTCTATTCATTCATCTCTTAAAATCGAGGCTAATTCTTTGTCGTTTGAGGAGGTTAGAGACGTTATAAACGGTCGTACTGTTATTGGTGCGCGCAAGGAAATACAAGAGGTTAAAAATGCTTATGCCGCTTATGAGCAAATCGGAAAATTTGATATTTATAACTTAGAAGATTTTAAGCGCCTACACGGCGTTATGACTAAATATATAGAGGATGAAAGCGGCAGCTTCCGTAAGGGAGAAGAAGGCATCTTTAACGGTGATAAGTGTATTTTTATGGCACCGCCCGCACAATTTGTTCCCGAACAGATGCAAAATTTATTCGATTGGATGAAGAACTCCGGCGATAAGGTGCATCCGTTAATTCTGGCATCTGTATTTCACTACGAATTTGTTTTTATCCATCCTTTTTCAGACGGTAACGGAAGAATGGCAAGACTTTGGCACACAGCAATACTTGCCGCATGGAGACCTATATTTGAATTTATTCCGATTGAAAGCCAAATCGAGAAGTTTCAGGAAGGGTATTATGATGCAATAGCTAAATGTCATATAGACGGTGCAAGCACTATGTTTATTGAGTTTATGCTAACGCAGATTAGTACAGTGTTGGATGAAATATTAAATACTGCCGGTTCTTCTTCGGATAATCTTTCTGAATATGTTAAGAAGTTGCTTTCAGTTATGGAATATGATACTCCATATACTGCAAATGCTATTTTAGATTTATTAGGGCTTAGGTCAAAAGAAACTCTACGCAAAAATTATTTAGGTCCTGCGATTGAAAACGGCCTAATTAAAATGACCTTACCCGATAAACCTAATAGCAGAAATCAGCGATATATTAGGATATAAAATATAAATTATCGTTACGGACTCGTATTCTTTGTTTGAATTTATAACGAAAAATGAAAAGCAGATAATTATACATTTACGAATCAAAGACAATAATCAATTCTCATTTTTAATTTTTTCCTGCGCTGACTTCACGGCGTTTTCCGCCTTTACGGCATTGACCTGCATTAAAATTTTTAATATGTATTCGGCAGACTTGTCCGGCGGATTCGGATTGTGAAAATGATATTTAAGCTTTGGTTGGTTCATTTCCGCACCCCTTTGAATTTGTGTTACTAAATTCTATGTAAAAATAAATAGCAGTATTACTTTTTATTATGCGCCGTTTAATATCCTATTTATATTCTATCGTAATTTTTTGTGCGGTTTCAAGAAAACTTAAAATTTTATACTATGTCTATTAATAGGTTTAATGCCCCATTTTGATTTTTGTGTACCGATTTTGTCACATAAGTTATGGTATTCTGTTTTTACAACAAAATTAAGGAGCAATGTAAAATGAAAATTGAAGTTCAGTATTATCCGCTTGAAAACTGCAGCGGAAATTTATGTAAAATTATTGTAGAAACAACCGATTACGAATCGCCAGCTCAAATAGTTATGAATATGTTTAATATTCCGCGAAGTAACATTTATTCGGTAAATTCCTATATAGGGTGATTTTATATTTTATATGAAACTATGAGATTAAAAGAAAAAATCATCAGCATTTGTAAACAAGATAAAACATTTTTAAGAAAAGGTTCAACATTCGATAAAATTACCGTTTTAAAATCAGGCTTTTATGGCTCTATGCTGTGTGGCCCGGTTACTTTTTTAGGACATACAGACAGTTATGAAAATGTATTAAACAATCTTTGGGATATATGAGCCCGGTAGAGTACAGACATAGTCTTGGATTAGCTGTTTAAACAGTCCAAGAATATGTCCGCACCCCCTTTCTAAATACGGCGGTTTTTTTATATCCGTTCCAGCTTTCAGGGAAATTAAAGCTTATTTTTTCAAATAAAACGCTGTCGGCAATGATATTGTTGTGCGCTATAATCTGCCCATTATCAAAAATTTCTACTTTAATCATTTTTTCCTCCAAGATTTAATGTATATCAAAACGGCGGTATATATATCCTCCTTTCGGTTCGCATTTTATTTTGATACCATTGTAGATAAAGAGGAACCAAGCGAAATTTGTAAACATAACCGAAAAATAAATAGTCTCGGCTAAATTTAGGCAACAACAAATTTTAACTGAGGTTTCAATATTACGATATTTTTTATACAAAAACCTGCCCTTATTTTAAAATAAAGGCAGGATAAAAACAATTATACGCTATTATTTTTTCATTTAAAATTTACACCGTTTTTATAGCTGTTAATTACCGAAAAGCAATTTTATCCACCTATAAAAATCTCCTCTTCCACCCTTGCGCAAAGGTAATGGTATACGGGCAGGTGCAGCTCCTGCACCTTAAAGGTATCGGTTTCGGGCACGTATATGCATATATCGCATATACTTTTAAGTTTTCCGCCCGTTTTGCCTGTAAGTCCTATTGATAGAATAAAAAATCAGCACGGCGTGAAACCGTGCCGGAATTTTTTATCAACGCAATCGGGTACATATTTTGCTTATTTTAAGTGCTCCTTACCGATCTTCATTCATACATATTCCGCAATGTAACAAGTTTCACCTCACCTTTATCGCCGAGCGACTGCAGCCCTTTGGTAAAACCGCTCTTTGAAAAGATGTAGTAGTGATACTTTTCGCCTTTTCCGAAGACCTCGGCATAGTGCTTCAAAAGTTCAAACTCATCAACTCCGATAGGCTCATTGCGATACTTGCAGGAACCGATGATATACTCTTTACCCTCAACAGGCGTGCCGACAATATCAATTTGAATTTCCTTTTTCTCCTTTGCGTCATTCCCCCACCATTGACCGATATTTGAGAGTACGATCGGAAGATCCTCTGCATAAAGAAACAGGTATTCCTTGCACATCTGCTCGTAAACAAGACCCATATAGTCAGAGAAATTTCTTTTGATAACACTTTCATAGATTTTGTCGATGTGCCCCGCCGTAATTGCCGAAGCATTCTGCGGAACAAACCGATACCAAAAGCGAAAGAAATTATCACCGATTGCATAAATGGTTTTCTTGCCTGCCTTTTCGGTAATCGGAGTTTCTTTTTTTAAAATTCCGAGGTTTAAAAGCACTTTAAGATATTTTGCGCAAACTGCCGATTCTATTCCGACCTTGGTTGCAATTTCATTTGCCTTGGAAGCTCCGCCGGCAATTGCCGTAATCACAGAGTTATAGATTGCCGGCTCGCGGAGCTCCTGCTTTAAAAGATTTTCCGGTTCCTCATAAAGGTAACTGGAGGTATTAAAGAGATTTTCCTTCAAAGCAACATCAACATTACCCTCGACGTCCAGCTTATTGATATAATGCGGAATGCCGCCTGTAATACCATAAATAAGCGCCTGATTCTCGTCCGTCTGTTCGGGATTAAAAACAGTCATTTCCTTATACGTCAGCGCCTGAAGCTTATATTGTCCCGTTCGTCTGCCGTACAGCGGACTTTCATACCCAAGCACCTGATGCTCCATAAAGCTCAAGGAAGAACCGCAAAGAATAAGAAACAGATTGCTGTTTGCCCATGTATGGTCGATAATATGCTGCAAGCGGGAAGAAATAGATTTATTCGCTCTTACGAGATACGGATACTCATCAATCACAAATACCAGTCGCTCTTTTTCTGCAATGCGTGTGATCTCAGCGAAAGCAGCATCAAAGCTCGGATATACGGGGGCGATTTCCGCATTCGGATGTTCCTTTTCATAAATTGCTTTGGAAAGTGCCTCCAGATTTTCTTGCGATGTTGCATTCAAAGCCGAAAAGAACACCGTAGGCTTATTTTTGCAAAATTCGTTGATCAATGCCGTTTTACCGACGCGGCGTCTTCCGTAAACAACAAGACATTCAAATCCGTTTTTTGCATAACGCCTATTCATATCGCCGAGTTCTTTTTCTCTGCAATAAAACATATGAAAGACTCCTTTGCAAACTCATAAGTTACTAATTCATAAATCAATTATATATCGATGTTTGAAAATTGTCAATAATATATGCTGTAAAGTTTTAATTATGGACGCAAAAAATCCCGACGAGTGCGGAAAAACCGAGCTCATCGGGGCTATGCTTTTTACGGATGGATATTTAAGATATATTTTGCCGATAATTGTAAACTTATTCCATGTATCCAAATCAGCACGGCGTGAAACCGTGCTGAAATACTTTATTTATGCGGTTATGCTGCCAACCACACAAATAATGGATTTGTAAGATAATGTCTGTTTAAAAACATAACACAATTGAAGAACCGTTTATTTAAAATACTTTACAGCCGAGCGGAACATTTTAATATCATAATTTCCGGGAACGTTTTTGTAAAGGTCGGCAGCATACCTTTCGGAATGACCCATTTTACCGAACACTCTGCCGTCGGGCGAGGTTATACCCTCAATCGCATAGTAAGAGCCGTTCGGGTTAAAGTGAATATCGCTTGTGGCTTTTCCCTTTGCATCCACATACTGTGTAGCTATTTGCCCGTTTTCGGCAAGGCGGTGTATCAGCTCGTCGCTTGCTATAAACCTGCCCTCGCCGTGGGAGATAGGCACACTGTATATATCGCCCACCTCGGTATCCGTAAGCCATGGGGATTTATTCGAGGCTATACGCGTTCTTACTATTTTTGACTGGTGGCGCGCTATTGTGTTATATGTTAGGGTAGGACAGTTTTCGTCGGTATCAATTATCTTACCGTAAGGCACAAGTCCTAACTTTATGAGTGCCTGAAAGCCGTTGCATATACCGCACATAAGCCCGTCTCTGTTATCAAGCAGGTCGGTCACCTGCTCTTTGACTGCGGCGTTACGGAAAAACGCGGTTATGAATTTGCCGCTGCCGTCGGGCTCGTCGCCGCCGGAAAAGCCGCCCGGAATAAACACCATTTGCGCGGTTTTAAGGCTGTTTGCAAAGTCTTCAACGCTTTTTGCCACATTTTCGGCACTGCGGTTGTTTATAACGAATATTTCAGGCTCTGCGCCTGCGTCGCGCATTGCCTTTGCACTGTCATACTCGCAGTTGGTACCCGGGAAAACAGGAATTAAAACCTTAGGCTTTGCCGTTTTTACTGCGGGAGAAACGCGATTTTCAGCCGTATAAGAAAATGTCAGCATTTCGGTCTTCGGGTTTTCCTTATTGCAGCGGTAAACGCTTTCCAGTTTATTTTCATAAATTCCGAGCAGTCTTTCAAGCCTTATTTCTTCGCCGTTATAAGAAATTTTGCCGTCTGCCGTTATTTCGCCGATTTCCGCAGCATCTGCAATGTCCTCTGCCACTTCAAGTAAAAATCCGCCGTAGCAATAGCCGAAAATTTCGTTTGCGGTCAGATTATCGGCAAATTTAAAGCCTAACGAATTGCCGAAGCACATTTTCATAACCGCCTCGGCTATACCGCCGAGGGTAGGCGTGTAGCAGGCAAGCGCCTTGCCCGAGCGTAAAAGCGCGGTTACTCTTTCATAAACATTTAAAAGCGATGCGGTATCGGGCAGACCGTTCTTATCATAATCGGGCTTTATTAAAACAACCTTATTGCCCGCTTTTTTAAACTCGTTTGATACTATGCTTTCGGTTTTATCGGTTGTAACCGCAAATGAAACCAAGGTCGGAGGAACATCCAAGCTTTCAAAGCTGCCGCTCATTGAGTCCTTGCCGCCTATTGCCGCCGTTTTAAGCTCGGTTTGCGCCTTTAACGCGCCGAGCAGCGCCGCAAGCGGCTTGCCCCAGCGTTTTTCATCCTTATTAAGGCGCTCAAAATATTCCTGGAAAGTAAGGTAAACATCCTTAAAATCCGCACCCGTTGCAACCAATTTTGAAACCGACTCTATAACCGCAAGGTAAGCGCCGTGGTAGGGGCTTTTCTCGGTAATAAACGGGTTATAGCCCCACGCCATAAGCGAGCAATCGTTCGTGAGCTTTTTCTCTACCGAGATTTTCTGCACCATTGCCTGTATGGGCGTTAACTGGTTTTTGCCGCCGAACGGCATAAGCACCGTTCCCGCACCTATTGTGGAGTCAAACTGCTCTGAAAGCCCGCGCTTTGAGCAAATATTAAGGTCGTCCGCCAAGGCAAGATAGTTATCGGTAAAGCCGCCGTCCACCTTTTTCTCGTAAGGCTCAGGTTTTGAAACAAAGGCGGTAATATGCTTTTCGGCGCCGTTTGAATTTAAAAATTCACGGCTGATGTTAACAATCGCCTTGCCGTTCCAGTTCATTACAAGGCGGGGTTCTTCCGTAACAGTGGCTACGGGCACTGCCTGTAAATTCTCGCTGTCGGCAAGCTTTAAAAATTCTTCAACGTCCGCAGGGGCTACCACAACCGCCATTCTTTCCTGCGATTCGCTTATTGCAAGCTCGGTTCCGTCAAGCCCATCGTACTTTTTAGGTACGGCGTTAAGGTCAATTTCAAGACCGTCAGCCAATTCGCCTATCGCAACCGAAACGCCGCCCGCGCCGAAATCGTTGCAGCGCTTTATCATACGGCAGGCGGCTGGGTTTCTGAAAAGCCTTTGCAGCTTTCTTTCCTCAGGAGCGTTGCCCTTTTGAACCTCTGCACCGCAGCTTTCAAGCGATTTTAAGGTGTGCGATTTTGATGAACCTGTAGCGCCGCCGCAGCCGTCGCGCCCCGTTGAGCCGCCGAGCAGTATTACGGTATCGCCCGCGGCGGGTGTTTCGCGCCTTACATTGCAGGCGGGCGCCGCGGCTATAACCGCGCCTATTTCCATACGCTTTGCGGCGTACCCGTCGTGATAAATTTCGTCCACAATTCCCGTAGCCAAGCCTATCTGATTACCGTAAGAGGAATAACCGTCTGCCGCGGTGGTAACAATTTTTCTTTGCGGCAGCTTACCCGGCAGCGTTTCAGATACCTTTTTAAGCGGATCGGCAGCGCCTGTAACGCGCATGGCGCCGTAAACATAGGATCTGCCCGAAAGCGGGTCGCGTATTGCGCCGCCTATGCAGGTTGCCGCACCGCCGAACGGCTCTATTTCGGTTGGGTGATTGTGGGTCTCGTTTTTAAAGAGCAGCAGCCAGTCCTCGTCCTTGCCGTCAACATTCACCTTGATTTTAACGGTGCAGGCGTTTATTTCTTCCGATTCGTCCAGCTTTTCAAGACAGCCTTTGGATTTTAAATATTTAACCGCAACGGTTGCAATATCCATAAGGCAAACAGGTTTTGTTCTGCCGAGCTCTTTGCGCATTGCAAGATAATCATTATATGCGCTTTGCAGCAGCTCATCCTCGAAAACCGCGCCGTCTATATGAGTTAAAAATGTGGTGTGGCGGCAGTGATCCGACCAGTATGTATCAATCATTCTGATTTCGGTCATAGTGGGGTCGCGGTGCTCGGACTTAAAATAATCCTGACAGAACTTAATATCGTCCGTATCCATTGCAAGCCCGTATTTACTTACAAATTCGGTAAGCCCGCTATTATCAAGCGCGGTGAACCCGTCAAGCGTTGCCACGGACTCCGGTATATTGTATTTTAAGACAAGCGTTTGCGGCTTTTCAAGCGCCGCCTCGCGCGCCTCAACGGGGTTTATAACATACTTTTTAATCGTTTTCAGTTCTTCCGCGGTAATATCGCCGTAAAGCATATAAACCTTTGCAGTGCGGATAAGCGGTCTGTCGCCCTTTGATATAAGCTGAATACACTGCGCGGCGGAGTCGGCGCGCTGGTCGAACTGACCGGGAAGATATTCTACCGCGAAAACCGCCGCGCCGTCGTTTTCAAGCTCGGAATAGGTATTATCAAGCTGCGGCTCTGAAAAAACGGTGTTTACCGCGTAATCAAAAAGCTCTTTCGTAATATTTTCCGCGTCGTATCGGTTAATTACACGAAGTGAAGTAACGCTGTTTATCTGCAAAAGCGTATTTATATCGTTAAGCAGCGCTCTTGCCTCTGCCGCAAGTTCCCTTTTCTTTTCTGTAAATACACGGTATACCATATCAGTTTTCCTTTCCGGCGTTAAGCGCCTTTAAGCCTATATCCCTGCGGTAAAACGCATTTTCAAACGAAATTTTTTCTGCCTTTTCATAAGCCGCGCAAAGCGCCTCTTTAAGCGTAGGTGCGGTTGCGGTAACGCCTAACACCCTGCCGCCGGAGGTTACAAGCCTGCCGTCCTTAATTTCTGCGCCCGCAACATAAACGCTGTCTTTAACGCTTTCGTCCATTTTAATTTCAAAGCCCTTTCGGTAAGCTACGGGGTACCCGCCCGAAGCTATGATAACGCAGGCGGCGGCACCGTTTTTAAACCGTACCTCGGTTTCCTTTAACGTGCCGTTTGTAACCGCGCGCATAACCGTGAAAAGGTCGCTTTCAAGCAGCGGCAAAACCACCTGCGTTTCTGGGTCGCCGAAACGGCAGTTGTATTCTATTACCTTAGGTCCGTCTGCCGTCAGCATAAGCCCGAAATAAAGGCAGCCCTTAAAGGTGCGCCCCTCTGCATTCATAGCGTTTACCGTGGGTAAAAAGATTTTTTCCATACACTGCTTTGCAACTTCGGAGGTGTAATAAGGGTTCGGCGCTATTGTCCCCATACCGCCTGTGTTAAGCCCTTTATCTCCGTCAAGCGCGCGTTTGTGGTCCATTGAGGAAACCATGGGAACTACCGTTTCCCCATCCGTAAACGAAAGCACGGATACCTCGGGGCCTGTTAAAAATTCCTCTATAACAATCTTTTCGCCGCTTTTGCCGAAGACCTTATCTTCCATAATATCGCGCACGGCGCGTTTTGCCGCTTCCCGCGTTTCGGCGATAATTACGCCCTTACCGAGCGCTAAGCCGTCCGCCTTAATAACAGCGGGCAGCGGCGCCGTTTCAAGGTATGAAAGCGCGCTTTCGGGGTTATCGAAAACCTCGTAAGCAGCAGAGGGTATGCCGTATTTTTTCATAAGATTTTTTGAAAAAACCTTGCTACCCTCAATAATCGCCGCTTTTTTATCGGGTCCGAAACAGGGTATACCCGCCTTTGTAAGCTCGTCCACCGCGCCGAGGCACAGCGGGTCGTCGGGCGCTACAACGGCGTAATCAATTTTATTTTCGGCAGCAAATTTCACCTGCGCCGCTATATCGGTTGCACTTATATTTACGCAAACCGCGTCGTCGGCAATTCCGCCGTTACCCGGCAGCGCGTAAAGTTCGGTTATTTCTTTACTTTCTTTTAGCTTTTTAATAATGGCGTGTTCTCTCCCGCCGCCGCCTATTACCATTACCTTCATTAAAAAAACTCCTTATCAGTGGTGGAAAAGCCTCATGCCCGTAAACGCCATTGCAATGCCGTATTTATTGCAGCAATCAATTACAATATCGTCGCGAATTGAGCCGCCCGGCTCTGCAATATACGAAACGCCGCTTTTATGCGCGCGCTCTATGTTATCGTCAAACGGGAAAAATGCGTCAGACCCTAAAGATACGCCCGAAATACCCGATAAATAATTCTTTATTTCCTCATCGGTCAGCGGTTCGGGGCGGGTTTTAAAGTATTTCTGCCATATGCCGTCGGCGCAAACGTCCTCTTCGTTGCGGTTTATAAAACCGTCTATAATATTATCGCGGTCGGGACGTCTTATATCGTCCTTAAACGGCAGTTCAAGCACTCGTTCATACTGCCGCAAAAACCAGGTATCAGCCTTTGAGCCTGCAAGACGGGTGCAATGCACGCGCGACTGCTGCCCCGCGCCCACGCCGATAGCCTGACCGTCAAACGCAAAGCAAACCGAATTTGACTGGGTGTATTTAAGGGTTATAAGCGAAATTATAAGGTCGCGGCGGGCGCTTTCGGGGATATTCTTATTCTCAGTCACAATATTATTAAGCAATGAATTATCAATTTTAAAATTGTTTCTGCCCTGCTTGAAGGTTATGCCGAAAACCTGTTTGCGCTCTGTCGGTTCGGGAATATATTCGGGGTCTATTTCAACTATATTATAGCCGCCCCTACGCTTCGTTTTTAAAATTTCAAGCGCCTCAGGCTCATAACCGGGGGCAATAACACCGTCGGACACCTCGCGCTTTATAAGCTCGGCGGTCTTTTTATCGCACACATCGGAAAGCGCCGCCCAATCGCCGAAAGAGCACATACGGTCGGTTCCCCTTGCCCTTGCATACGCGCAGGCAAGCGGCGAATCATCAAGCCCCTCTATATCATCGACAAAGCAAGCCCTTTTAAGCTTATCGGACAGCGGAATACCAACCGCGGCGCTTGTGGGGCTTACATGCTTAAACGAGGTAACGGCGGGCAGGCCCAGCGCCTCCTTCAGCTCCTTTACAAGCTGCCAGGAATTAAACGCGTCAAGAAAATTTATGTAACCCGGCTTGCCGTTAAGGATTTTAATGGGCAGCTCGGTGCCGTTTTCCATAAATATTTCAGCGGGCTTTTGGTTTGGGTTGCAGCCGTATTTCAGTTCAAACTCTTTCATTTTTTATCTCCCGTTTTTGTTTATTATCTTATCGGTGTACTTGCCTGTTTCAATATCGGTATAACGCACATAAAGCGAAATTTTGTTTTCCACATTCAGGCTTTCCCATATTTCGCTTGCAAATTCCTCAATATCTGCCTTAATATTTACCCTGTGCGGTTCGCCCGTAAACGTAGGCAGCGGGTCGCCGTTGCAGTTATAGGTGTGTATAAAGTGCCCAAGCCCCGCAACTGACGGATAAGAATAGGTGTAACGGCAGCAGTCCGAGCCGTTTTCGTCTATGCTTTTTAATATGCTCATTTCATAATTAAAGCCGTTTTCAAAATAAAGTATGCCGCTTATTCTGGGGGTGAAATTCGGCGCGTCCGGCTCAAATTCACGGGTTTCAAGCGATTCTTTAAAGCTTTTGCCCTCGCTCATTAAATTATATACCGTGTCTGTTTGGTCGCCGTTTGTAACAATAAGGCTGTTTTTTCTTTTGCGAACGGCATTGTAAATTATAAGCGAAGGGTCGCCGACCTTTGAAACGTCAAAAGGCTCGGTTTTAAGCGTTTCGCCGATCTTTACAAACACGCGGTTGCGGCTGTTTTCGCTCCTGCCCATAATAAAGTACGCGCACACCGCATTTTTCTTATCGGGCGAGGTTCCTATAACTATTCCGCGCCCCGCATACTCGTTGTCTTTTAAAATGGCAGATATATCGTAGGATTTATATACGTTCATTTTTTTGCTCCTTAATTTCTTTGCAAACCTTTTCGGCAGCCGTAGGAAGTATTATCCATTCGGCGTTTTCCATAACCCGTTTTTGCAGAGCTTCGGGCGTGTCGTTTTCTTTAATTTCAACCGCCTTTTGCATTATAATTCTGCCGCCGTCGGGTATTTCGTTAACAAAATGCACCGTGGCGCCCGTCACCTTAACGCCGTAATCCAGCGCCGCTTTGTGAACCTTAAGCCCGTAAAACCCCTCGCCGCAAAAGGACGGTATAAGCGAAGGATGCACGTTTATTATCCTATCGGGGTAACGCTTTACGAAATCCGCGCTTAAAATGCTCATAAAGCCCGCAAGCACAATAACCTCGATTTTTTCTTTTTCAAGCGCGTTTAAAATACTTTCTTCAAATTCCTTTTGCGAAAAGCCCTTTCTTTCGCAAATCGCGGTTTTAATTCCCGCGTTTTCAGCCCTTTTAAGGGCGTAGGCGTTTTTATTGCTTGAAACCACAAGCTTTATTTCGCCGCTTGTTATAATTCCGCTTTTTTGGGCGTCTATCAGCGCCTGCAAATTTGTTCCGCCGCCCGATACCAGCACAGCAATATTTACTTTATTATTCAATTATAACACCCTCGTCGGATTTAATAACCGAGCCTATAATATAAGCGTCCTCGCCGTTCGCTTTAAGTATTTCTATTGCCTTTTCCTTGTCCTCGTCTGCTACGGTAACGCTCATACCCACGCCCATATTAAAGGTGTTGAACATATCTCGTTCGGGAATATTGCCCTTTTCTTCAATAAGGCGGAATATCGGCGGAATTTTAAGAGACGCTTTATCAACCTTAACCGAATAACCGTCAGGCAATGCGCGCGGTATATTTTCGTAAAAGCCGCCGCCCGTTATGTGCGATACCGCTTTTACATTCACCTTTTCAAAAAGCGCAAGCATTGATTTAACGTAGATTTTTGTAGGCTCTAAAAGCGTATCGCCGAGCGTTTTGCCGCCAAGCTCTTTAAGCGGAGAGGTAAGGTCGCAGTTTTCAATGTCAAACACCCGCCGTACAAGCGAAAAGCCGTTTGAATGTACTCCTGATGAAGCAAGCGCTATTACCGCGTCGCCCTCTTTAACCGTGTCTTTTTGCAGCATTTTCTTTTTATCCGCTATTCCCGTGCAGTAGCCCGCAATGTCGTAATCGTCTTCGGGCATAAGACCGGGGTGCTCGGCGGTCTCGCCGCCTATAAGCGCACAGCCTGCCCTTACGCAGCCCTCAGCTACACCGCTTACTATTTCGGCTATTTTTTCGGGGTAATTCTTGCCGCATGCAATATAATCAAGAAAGAAAAGCGGCTTTGCCCCGCAGCAGATTATATCATTAACGCACATTGCAACGCAGTCTATACCTATGGTATTGTGGCGGTCAAGCAGCATTGCAAGCTTAATTTTTGTGCCTACGCCGTCGGTTCCCGAAACCAAAACGGGGTCTTCAATGCCCTTAAGGTCAAGACCGAAGCAACCGCCGAAGCCGCCCACATCGTCAAGACAGCCTGCCGTTTTTGTTCTTGCAATGTGGCTTTTCATAAGCTCAACCGATTTATAGCCCGCGGTTATATCAACGCCGGCGGCGGCGTATGACTTTGACTGTGAATTATTCATTGCCGTTCTCCTTATTTTCGGAAATTTTACTTTCAAATCTGTTTTTCATGGGGGCAGACGGTATTTCGGTCGGGTAATTTCCGTCAAAGCAGGCGGTGCAGTATCCCGTGCCGTGAACGCCCTTTGCAATCTGTTTTACGCTTTCAACGCTTAAATACCCGAGTGAATCAACGCCTATAAGCCTTGCTATTTCATCAACCGAGTGCTTGCAGGCTATCAGATTTTCCCGCGAGTCAATATCCGTTCCGTAATAGCAGGGGTTCATAAACGGCGGTGCGGACACGCGCATATGTATTTCCTTAGCGCCAGCCTCGCGCAAAAGTCTTACTATTCTGGCGCTTGTAGTGCCGCGCACAATTGAATCGTCTATCATAACGATTCGCTTGCCGCGTGCCACCTCGGCTATGGGGTTCAGCTTTATTTTAACCTTATCCTCGCGGCTTTTCTGCCCCGGGGCTATAAAGGTTCTGCCTATGTATTTATTTTTTATAAAGCCTATTTCATAGGGTATACCCGATTGCTTTGAGTAACCTAAAGCCGCGTCCAGCCCCGAATCGGGCACGCCTATTACCACATCTGCCTGCACGGGGTGCTCAAGCGCCAAAAACGCGCCCGCCCTTTGCCTTGCGGTATGCACCGAGCAGCCGTCTATTACCGAATCGGGGCGCGCAAAATAAATGTACTCAAAAACGCAAAGCGAACAGGGCGCTTTTTGGCAATGGTCTTCAATGGTTCTGACCCCGTTTTTATCGAACACCACTATTTCGCCCGGCTTTATATCGCGTATAAATTTCGCTCCCACCGCGTCAAGCGCGCAGCTTTCGGAAGCCACAATGTATCTTCCGTCCTCTGTTTTGCCGTAACACAGCGGGCGGAATCCGTTTTCATCACGCACGGCAATAAGTTTTGAGGGGGACATTATAACCAGCGAATACGCGCCCTTAATGCGGTTCATTGCGGCGTTTACCGCCTGCTCTATTGATGGGGCGGTAAGGCGCTCCTTTGTTATAATGTAGGATATTACCTCGGTATCGCTTGTGGTGTGGAAAATTGAGCCTTCAAGCTCTAATTCGCGCCTTAGCTCCCCCGAATTTACAAGGTTGCCGTTGTGCGCCAACGCCATTTTGCCCTTTATGTGATTTACCACAATAGGCTGCGCATTGCTACGGTCATTTGAGCCGGTAGTACCGTAGCGCGCATGACCTACCGCAATATTGCCCTCGCCTAAGCGCTCTATTATTTCGGGCGTGAAAACGTCGTTTACAAGCCCCGTATCTTTATAAGCCTTAAAAACGCCGTCGTCGTTTACCACTATCCCGCAGGATTCCTGCCCGCGGTGCTGGAGTGCGAACAAGCCGTAATACGCAGTGCTTGCAACGTCGCTGGTCTCACCCGAATATACTCCGAATACTCCGCATTCTTCTCTTAAACTGCTCATTTATGCCTCCAAGTATCAGTTGCCGAAAACTCTTTTCATCATTTCGTTGTATGCGTCTTCAACTCCGCCCATATCGCGGCGAAAACGGTCTTTATCAAGCTTTTCGTCAGTGTCTGCGTCCCAAAAGCGGCAGGTATCGGGCGATATTTCATCGGCTAAAACAATCGTGCCGTCCTTCAGTCTGCCGAACTCAAGCTTAAAGTCTACAAGCTTTACATTAAGCGAGAGGAAATACTCTTTAAGAATATCATTGATTTTAAAAGCCATAGCCTTAATTTCTTCGATTTCCTTTTTGGTTGCAAGCCCTAAAGCCAAAGCGTGATAAGAATTTATAAGCGGGTCGTGCAGATCGTCGTTTTTATAAGAAAACTCTATGGTAGGCTCCGCAAACACAATGCCCTCTTCCACGCCGTAGCGCTTTGCAAACGAGCCTGCCGAAATATTGCGTATTATAACCTCAAGCGGTACTATAGATACTTTTTTAACCACCGTTTCGCGGTCGTTAAGTTCCTCAACAAAATGAGTGGGAACACCATGCTTTTCAAGCAGGCGGCAAAGATAATTTGACATTCTGTTATTTATAACGCCCTTGCCGGTTATTGTGCCTTTTTTAAGCCCGTCAAGCGCGGTTGCATCGTCTTTATACGATACTATCACCAAATCGGGATCGTTTGTAGCAAAAACCTTTTTTGCCTTGCCCTCATAAAGCTGTGTTGTTTTTTCCATTTTAAATTCCTCCGTTAATTAAACTCTTTTTCTATTGCCGCATTTTTTTCAAGTACCTTTTCGGCGTCGGCTTTGCGCTTTTCTTCGAGCTTTTCTGCCAAATCGCCGTCGGTTACGCTTAAAATTTCTATGCACAGCAGAGCGGCATTAACCGCACCGTCAATTGCAACCGTGGCAACGGGAATACCCGATGGCATCTGTACGGTTGAAAGCAGTGCGTCAATACCGCCTAAATCACCCGATTTTATCGGTATGCCGATAACCGGCAGAGTTGTGTTTGCGGCAACGGCGCCGGCTAAGTGCGCCGCCATTCCGGCTGCCGCTATAACCGCCCCAAAGCCGTTTTCGCGCGCCGATTTACTGAAACGCGCCGCTTCCTCGGGCGTGCGGTGCGCAGAAAAAACGTGTATTTCAAACGGCACCCCGAATGAGGAAAGTGTATCCGCCGCTTTTTTTACAACCGGCAAATCGCTGTCGCTTCCCATAATTATTGCTATTTTTTTCATTTTATCCCCTCCGGAATTACAATGGGCATACTTATCCTTTAAAAAAAGGATAAGCATGCCCAGACGGTCGGCGTTTAAACTTTTCGGTCCATGTGGTGCTCCACTTATCCGTCAGTTCCAAAAAGCCTTTTCGTATATTGAAATTATATCATATCGGCTGCGATTATGTCAAGCAATTTAAATGATTTGCAGAATAACGGTCTGTAAGTTTGTCGATTATGTGTTACAAAAATCAGCACGGCGTGAAACCGTGCTGAAAGCGTTTATTTATGCGGTTTTGCGGTGGTTATGCTACCAGCCATACAAACCGTTCTGTATTGTTACTGCCGTATGTACGGTAGATTTGCTTATTTTAAATACCTTAGCCGCCGCCCTGACAGTGGCGCCCGTATCCAATATATATTCCCCTAATATTTCGGCTCTGTCCTTTGTGGCTTCTTTCATACAACAAGCTCCCCCCATAGGCTTTTTTTACGCCCGTAAGCTACTTTATTGTATGATTTTCCTTTTAATTTTATGCCTTTTTAAGCCAAAACAGACTGCATTTTACTGCTTTTTTGATTTTGAATAGCATTCGCTGCATATACCCATATTAAGGTTATTTGCATTGTAACTACTAAATAAAATTCGGCTTTTTACTGCGCCGCACTTTACACATTTAGCCATTCTTCTCGGCTCTGGAGGGTGTGTTGGTCCTTTATTTGTCATGCCGTGATAAAACTTTCGTGTTGAATCCAAAAAATCAAAATTCCCAATATCTGACAAATTAAATACAACAGTGTCTTTATGAATATCTTTTACTTCGCTTTTTCCTTTAAAATGCTTATTTTCCTTTTGGGCATTATTCTTTAAAGCCCTATCACGTAATTTCATTTCCTTGATTTTTGCATTAAAGACAGATATTTTCTTATTTAACCATATGTTGTACCGTTTTATGTATCCTGTAAGAGTTATTTTCTCATCTTCCATATCAAGTTGTTCGACTGTACTGTACTCCACATATGCCCTCCCAAAATTTGCAGGTAATAATTCTTTTCCCTTATAAAAATAATTATTTGTATCAATTTTATATTGTACAACCTTAAAATTATCACGCTTTATTACTATTAAATCTTTATTTTCGGCAAAGGCAAATATATCAGTTTTTTAAAGCCGTCACCGCCGAATACTATAATATCAATATCAGATTCCGGTGTTTCTTCACCGCGGGCATAAGAACCAAAAAGCAGTTTTATCCACCTATAAAAATCTCCTCTTCCACCCTTGCGCAAAGGTAATGGCAAACGGGCAGGTGCAGCTCCTGCACCTTAAAGGTCTCGGTTTCGGGCACGCATATGCATATATCGCATATACTTTTAAGCTTTCCGCCCGTTTTGCCTGTAAGCCCTATTGTTTTAAGCCCCAGCGCCTTAGCGGTAAGCGCCGCGGCTGCTACATTTTTTGAATTGCCCGATATTTGATTTAACAAGCCTGCTTTTAATTATTTCTGAATTTACCCGGCGTCATACCCGTAAATCTTTTAAAAAGCCTTGTAAAATAATTCTGTTCGGGATACCCCACAGCCGCCGCAATATCGCCTATGCTTTCATCGGTAAAGATAAGCATTTCCTTAGCCTTTTCAATTTTTAAGCCCGTAATGTATTTAAGCGGCGGCTCGCCTGTCACTCCCTTAAAAATACGGGAAAAATGGGTGATACTCATTCCGCAGTTTGCCGCGCTTTCCGCCACCTTAAACTCCCTTGAGGGATTAAATCTGAAACGCATTACCTCATCGTTTATAATACGTCTGTACTTTCCGAAGCTTCCGAAGCGGTCTTCCTTTGTATATTCCGAAAGCATACCGAGTAACGAGATCAGCAATCCCGAACATATGACCGAGGATTCCGCGTCTTTATTAAGAAAGCTCTCGCAAATACCGATAAACGTATGCTCTATCCTTGCAGTATGGGACGGCTTGAATATCCTTTTATCACCGATAGCAAGCATATCAAGCAGCCCATAGCAGCCTTTCCCGCCGAAATGTACCCAAATGTTATGGTTAAGCGGTTCCGCCTTAAAGAGATAATCCTGCGCTTCGCCGGGATAATAAAGAATAACATCGCCCTTTTTTGCAGTGCTTTTAACGCCGTTTAACACAAATTCGCATATCCCGTCGCAAACATATAAAAGCAAAAAATCCTTTCTTCCGTTCCTTCTTACCGTATGTACCGCTTTTTTAAGCTTCATTTCACCGCTGCTTGTTACAAAAATATCATCGCATATCATAAATCCCACCCTTATAAAATGGTTGTTTTGTGCTAATTTCAAATAGAAATGTGCCCGTTATTTTTTAAAGCCTGCTGTTATAATATTAGCATACCGAAATTCACAGGTCAAACTGTTTTTTAAAAAGGAGACCGCTATGCGAAAAGAAATAATATTAAACGGAAAATGGACGTTTCACAAGGGCGATATAGCCGAGCCCATGTCGCAGGATAAGGGCTTTATATATACCCAAAGTAAAACCGAACGAAAAAGGTCGGGTCCTGCGGCTTATAATTATTCCGATACGCCTGACAGCTATGTGGGCGGAATGTTAACCCCTGAAAAATGGGAATGGATAGACCTGCCGCACGATTATGTTGTATATCAGGATAATTATGAAACCGAAAACTGCGCTCTCGGTTATCTTCACTATGATAACGCATGGTACAGAAAGCACTTCAATGTGCCCGAAGGCTGTGAAAACAAGCGCGTGCTTTTAAGGCTTGACGGTATTGCCGGAAAATCCACCGTATATTTAAACGGCTGCCTTATGTACCATAACTTTTCCTCATACAATACCTTTGAAATAGATATAAGCGATTATGTTTATTACGATAAGGAAAATGTGATTGCGGTTTATGTTAATACCGAGGGCTTTGAAGGCTGGTGGTATCAGGGCGGCGGAATATACCGCGACGTTCGTCTGACTGTTACAGAGCCTGTCGCGATAGATCTGTGGGGCGTGTACGCACCCTATAAAAAGCTTGATGATAACCGCTGGCAGATAAATTTTGAAACCACGGTTGTAAATACCGATTATGAGAATAAAAAAGTGACTCTTGAAAGCCGCGTTATCGGCGCGGACGGCTCTGTTTTGGCTGTCGGCACGGGCGAGGGTACGGTGGGTCTGCGCGATAAGGGCGTTATAAAATACAGTACCGAAGTGAATAATCCGCTTTTGTGGGACTGCGATAACCCAAACCTTTATACCGTTAAAACCGTGCTGAAGCTAAACGGCGAAGAAACAGACGAAAACGTTACCCGTATAGGCTTTAGAACAGTGGAAATAACCGCCGAAAAGGGCCTGCTTTTAAACGGAAAGCCCACCTTTATAAACGGTGTGTGCGCCCATCAGGATTTTGGGCTTACAGGGCTTGCCGTACCCGAAAACATAGCAAAATACAAGGTTTCGCTTATGAAGGAAATGGGTGCAAACGGCTACCGCACAAGCCACTATCAGCAAACAGAGAGCTATATGGACGCCTTTGACGAGCAAGGCTTTCTTGTAATGGACGAAGCAAGATGGTTTGAAAGCACAAAGGAGGCTATGGAGCAGCTTTGTTCACTTATAAAGCGCGACCGCAACCGACCAAGCGTTATAATGTGGTCCACAAGCAATGAGGAGCCTTTGCATATAGACGATATAGGCAGGCGGCTTCATAAGGCAATAGCCGCACAGATAAGAAAGCTTGATTATACAAGACCTATTACTGCGGCTGAGGATAAGACACCTGATAAATCCACAATCTATGACGAATGTGACGTTGTGGGAATAAATTACAACCTCGGCATATACGATACAGTTCACAAAATGCACCCGAATAAGCCGGTATTTGCCTCGGAATGCTGCGCTACGGGCACTACGCGCGACTGGAATTTTGATACGGATACTAACGGCAGAATACGCGATAAGGACAGAGATACAAACAGTTGGTTCAGAGGCAGAGAGAAAACCTACAAATTCCTGCGTGAGCGCCCGTATGTATTCGGCTGTTATCAGTGGGCGGCGGTAGAGCACCGCGGCGAAGCCGCCTGGCCGAGAGTTTGCTCGGCTTCGGGCGCGCTTGATCTGTTTTTACAAAAAAAGGAGCGTTTTATCAAAATAAATCACATTGGACCGAAAAACCGATGGCGCACATTGTTCCGCACTGGAATTTTAAAGGGCTTGAGGGCACGGAAATACCCGTTACGGTTTATACCAACTGTGAAGAGCTTGAGCTGTTTTTAAACGGCATGTCGCTCGGAAGAAAACAGATTGAAAAATACGGTCACGGTGAATGGAGCGTTAAATATGCCGCAGGCACGCTTGAAGTAAAGGGCTTTAACGGCGGCAAAGAAACGGTAAGGGCTGTTACAAACTGGTTTATTACAAATATTGCGCCTGCAAGAGCTATGCCGCAAATAATAAGATCCTTTTCAATTTTTAATTCCTGTTTTTCGTTATTCGGGACAATAAAGCTCATACCCGCCCCGAATACCGAGGCTAAGCCGAAGGAAATAAACGAAAACATACTTATACTGCCGTTCGGCGCATAATAAGTATACATTTGCTGGGCAAGCATTGTAATTCCGTTTGCCGCCATAGCGCCCAAAAGCAGCAGCAGAGTCTTAAAGCTGAAATTTCCGTATATCGACCGCGAGCTTTTTATTAACAGCCAAGCGGAAATAAAAAATATCCCCACACCCACGCCCTGCATAAGGCTGATCGGGCGGTCAAACATAAATACCCCCGCGGCTATCGGAATAATAAGACCTGCCGTTGAAAATATTGAAACCAGGCTTACGGTGCCGCTTTTCATTCCGTATATACCGAACAGCGAGCTGAAAAAAAGCGATATTCCCGATAATGCGGATATTAAAAGCGTTAGAACGTCAGGCTTACATCCCGTTTCAAAAAACAGCAGTACAAGACCTAAAAGCGCAGATATGGCATACTGGTAAGAAATATACCGAAAGCTCATGCAAACGCCGCTTATTCTGTTGCTTGAGCGTTTATTGAATACCGCCTGTATTACCCTTGCAAAAAGTATGGCGGCAATATATACGTATACCATTGACATCACCTTAAAATTAAGCTATAATTACAAAAATCGTATTGCAATCATAGCATAACGCTGCGGTGTTTTCAATAATGCCGGCAACGAAAATTTTTCGGATTGCAGGGTTAAAATTATGACTCTCACAAAGCTTGCGCGTATAGCGAACGTTTCGGTTTCCACAGCCTCAAAAGCATTTTCAATGAGCAGCGATATAAGCGAGCTTACACGCGAAGAGGTATTTGCGGCGGCGCGCGCAAACGGCTGCTTTAAAAAGTTTTTTAACGCAAAATATCCAAAGTATATTGCAGCCGTGATCTGCCCTGAGCTTAACAGCCGCTATTACTCCGATTTTTGCTTTTCAATGCAAAAGCATTTCGGCGAGGTTAATTTTGACGTGTGCATATCCTCATACGGCTTTTCTGACGCCGCCGCAAGAGACAGAATAGAATATTACGAAAAATACGCAGATGTTGACGTGATCGTTTTGTTAGACTCGCAAACAGAGCATTTGCCCCCGCACGAAACTCCGATAATAAATATAAGCAGCCGTAATATCGAAAACGCCGATCTTAATATCATACTTGATATGGAAAGCCCTATGGACGAGGCTGTAAAATACTTTATAAATTCAAATATATATGATATAGGCTTTATAGGGGAAAAGCTTACCCATAATAAGCTTTTGCTTTTTAAGCAGGCAATTTTAAACAATAAGCTTTCTTTAAACGAAGAGACGGTCTATATAAGCGGAGAGCGGTTTGAAAAGGGCGGATACGATGCCGCACAGCACCTTTTAAGCAGCGGAAGGCTGCCGAAGGCCCTTATATGCGCTTATGACGATATGGCTTTCGGCGCGGTAAAGCTTTTTAACGAAAAGGGAATACATATTCCAAGCGACGTAAAAATAATAAGCTTTGATAATATTTCCACCTCGGCATATTCCGTTCCCTCGCTGTCATCGGTAGAGTTTTTTATTGACATTTTTAAAAAATGTGTTATAATATTTAAAGTTTCCCCATTATCCGGGTGTGGCGCAGCTGGTAGCGCGCTTGACTGGGGGTCAAGAGGCCGCAAGTTCAAGTCTTGTCACTCGGACCATATCGAGTGGTCTTAACCAACCTGAGAGTTGGCTGAGGACACTCGATTTCT
>ERZ773188.1678-NODE-1678-length-23939-cov-4.630213_pt1 | contig 23939 bp, 17 predicted proteins | sample MGYA00581011_ERZ773188 | MGnify/ENA primary metagenome ERZ773188 (study PRJEB29015, sample SAMEA2737798) | human gut metagenome | biome: human gut; feature: human-associated habitat; material: faeces | place: China | collected 2012 ...
TGCCACCACGTTTTCTTACGGCACTTTCGGTTCCAAAAGTGCCTACCCGTGAATAAACCTTATCTTTTATGATACCGTAAAAAAAACTTCATGACAATAGTATTTATTTATCCCATGAATTTTGATATAATTGGAAATACTGTATTTATTAATAGAACGAACCACTACGAATCCAAAGGAGGTTCTCATGAATTACGGTGTAAAAGCAACCAAGAAACGGATCCGGGCAGTCACTTCCCGGAAGAAGAAATACGCCAACCGGCTGTTTCTGACCTTCTTCAAGACTGCCTTTGTTCTTGTTCTGTTTCTCTGCGTGACGGGTGTCAGCACCTTTATCGGCATGTTTAAAGGCATTCTGGACAGTTCGCCGGACTTCAACCCGGACAGCTTCACTCCAAGCGGATATTTTTCTACTATATATAATAGCGCCGGGGAAGTGACCGACACGCTGGTCGGTTCCAACTCGAACCGAATTGAAGCATCCTACGAGGATTTTCCTCAGGATCTGATCGACGCATTCGTCTCCATCGAGGACTCGCGTTTCTGGCAACACAGCGGTATCGATCTGCGCTCCATTTCACGCGCCGTGGTCGGTGTCCTGACAAATAATTATAAAGGCGGCGCCAGCACCCTGACCCAGCAGCTCATCAAAAATACCGTCTTCAACGGCGGTATGGAGACCAGCAAAGGTTCCAAAATTGAACGAAAAATCCAGGAACAATATCTGGCGCTGCAGCTGACAAAAAACGTCGATCGGAAGGTCATTTTAACGAACTATTTAAATACGATCAACCTCGGCAGCAATACGCTGGGCGTCAAAGCAGCGGCGCTGCGCTATTTTAATAAGAACGTCTCCGATCTGACCCTTTCTGAGTGCGCGGTCATCGCCGGTATCACACAGAATCCGTCAAAGCTGAATCCGATCAGCGGCGCGGAGGCAAATGCCGCCCGGCGCAAGGTCATTTTGCAGGCAATGTATGAGCAGGGGTATATCACAAAAGAAGAACAGGAGGAAGCACTGGCGGACGACGTCTACGCCCGTATCCAGAATGTCGACACGGCGCTCAAGGAAAATGAGACACCGTACTCCTATTACACGGACGAGCTGATCAGCCAGGTCACCGAAGCGCTCAAAGAGCAGCTCGGCTATACTGACACGCAGGCGTCCAATCTTCTGTTCAGCGGCGGACTGCAGATTTACACCCCGCAGGATCCGCAGATTCAGGCAATCGTCGATGAGGAAGTCAACAATCCTGCCAACTACGACGCGGCTCGCTATTCGGTTGAATACCGCCTTTCCCTGACCCATCCAGACGGGGAAACGCAGCATTATTCACAGGAAACTCTGAAAACATGGATCCAGCAGGTCAAGGGACAAAGCGGTTTTGACGGGCTGTTTAATTCCGAGGAAGAGGCGCAGACGGCGATCGATGAATACCGCACCGCCCTCACGCAGGACGGAAGCACCGTTCTCGGTGAATCAGTTACCATGATTTTAGAGCCGCAGACCTCGTTCGTCCTGATCGAACAGTCCACCGGCTATGTCAAGGCAATCAACGGCGGACGCGGACAGAAGACGGCAAACCGCACCTTAAACCGTGCGACCGACTCCCTGCGGCAGCCAGGATCGACCTTCAAGGTCATTTCCTCCTTTGCCCCGGCATTGGATGCCTGCGGCGCGACCCTATCAACTGTTTACTATGACGGACCATACTCTTCCGGTGAAAAAGAGTTCCGAAACTGGTGGGGCAGCGATTACAAGGGCTATCACACGATTCGCGACGGCATTACCTATTCCATGAACATCGTCGCCCTGCGCTGCATGGCGGACACGGTAACGCCGCAGCTCGGTGTCGAATATGCTGAACGGCTGGGAATCACTTCCCTCGTAAGCCAGGATCAGACTCTCTCGACAGCACTCGGCGGTCTGACAAAGGGCGTCAGCAACCTGGAACTGACAAATGCATTTGCGGCGATCGCCAACGGCGGCACCTACACGAAGCCTGTCTTCTTTACTAAGATCCTGGATCGCAACGGAAAGATACTGATCGACAATGAACCGGAGACGCGGCAGGCGCTCAAAGACTCTACCGCCTATCTTTTAACCAGCGCGATGCAGGATGTTATGCAGAGCAATACAATGTATACGCGTTCCGGTTCCGGGGTTAAATCGACCGGTACGACAGCGGCGATTCCCAATATGAGCTGCGCCGGAAAGAGCGGTACGACCACCAGCAACGTCGACGTCTGGTTTGTAGGCTTTACGCCGTACTACACTGCCGGTATCTGGGGCGGGTGCGACAATAACCAGCCATTAAAAGGCGGCACCGTTTCAAACGGCGGTACCAGTTACCACAAGCGCATCTGGCGAAATATCATGACACGTGTCCATGAGAGCTTAAGCGACCCCGGATTTACGGTTCCGGACAGCATTGAAACCGCTGAAGTATGCCGCAAATCCGGCAAGCTTCCGGTTTCCGGCGTCTGCAGCAGTGACCCGCGCGGAACGGCCGTCTACACTGAATATTTCGCGAAGGGCACGGTTCCGACCGAGACCTGCGATCACCACACCCGCGTAACGATCTGCTCCGCCTCCGGCGGCATCTCGACTGCCTTCTGCCCGACGAACCAGCAGATTTCCAAGACAGTTATGGTCGTTCCGGAAGACGGCGGAGAAACGGACGATTCCCGCTTCTCCATGCCGGGCGAGTGCAAGATTCACAATGGTTCGTCCACGATCATCCATCCTTCTGAGAGCGCCGATTTCTCAGCTCCGGGCTACAGCCCCGATTCAGATAATCTATCGGCTCCGATCCACTCTGCGGTTCCACGCCCGATGGCGGGAAGTGGACGGAATGGAAATAATATTCCGATTGTCCCGGCGAATCCGGAGCATTAACAGCAAAATAATATATCTGCAAAAAGCTGCTGTAAAAAGTGACATTCATATGCCTCTTTTACAGCAGCTTTTTATTTCCTCAACTGATTTTCTTTTGCCTTGCTTTCTTTTACTTTTCTTTCGTCTTCTCTCTAATCCTTCATCTTGGGTTTGCAAATCAGCGACGACAGATAGCCGAAGATCAACGCCCCGGAAATCCCCGCCGCACCCGCCGTGAATCCGCCGGTAAACAGCCCCAGAACCCCATCCTTGTCAATTCCATCCCGCACGCCCTTCCAAAGCGTATTCCCAAACCCCAGCAGCGGCACTGTTGCCCCGGAACCCGCCCATTTGGCATACGGTTCGTACAAGCCGATCGCACCGAGAATCGAGCCACATACCACCAAAAGTACCATGATCCGCCCTGGCATGAGTTTCGTTTTATCCATCAGAATCTGCACGGCGGCACAGAGGAGTCCGCCGGTCACAAATGCTTTGATATAGTCCATTTTTTTGCTCCCTCTCTGAAGTTTCTTGCAAATACCTATCATTCACCGAACGATTCTTTTCCCTCAAGCACCACTCCATGGGCAATCCCCGGCACATTCTGCCCCTCATTAAAGCTGATCTGGGACAGCAGCGCCCCGGTCGGCACAAACAGGACGCGTTTCCACTCACCCGCCTGTATTTTCGGAAGAATATAGCCGCACAGCACCGCCGCCGAGCAACCGCAGCCGCTCCCGCCCGAATGGGTATCCTGCGTTTTCGGGTCAAACATTTCGATCCCGCAGTCCATATGGATGCTGGAAATATCCTGTCCTGCCTCGCGCATAAAATCAAGCAGGATTTCCTTCCCCACCATTCCCAGATCGCCAGTGATGATCCGGTCATAGTCAGATGGTTTCCGGTTAAAATCACGGAAATTCCGCAAGATTGTGTCTACCGCCGCCACCGCCATTGCCGCCCCCATGTTCATGGAATCGCGCATCTGCATATCGACGATCTTTCCGGGGGTGGCAGCTGGGATACAAGGTTGAAATTTGGGATGCAATTTTTCCTGTCCAGCATTTTTCAGTGATTCTGACGCATTTTCTTTCGCTCTGCGCCCATCTTTCCCTTCATTTTTCTCATTTCCCTCGATCATCACACACCCGCACCCGGTCACCGTCCAGGTTGTAGACTGCGGTCTCTGATTCCCATACGCCAGCGGAAACCGGAACTGCCGTTCTGCCGAGGCAAAATGGCTCGACGCCAGCGCCAGAACCCGGTCCGCATAGCCAGCCCCTGCTGCCATCGCCCCCAGAATCATCGCCTCCCCCATCGTCGAGCAGGCGCCGTAAAGCCCGAAAAACGGGATATCAAACGACTCCACACCAAACGAGGTCGCCACAATCTGTCCCAACAGGTCTCCCGCAAACAGGCAATTCACATCCGCCGCCTGTCTGCCCGCCTTATCCAGGCATTTCTGCACCGTCTGGCGCTGCAATTCACTCTCCGCCTCCTCCCACGACTTTTTCCCAAACGTCGGATCCGGCTCCACCCGGTCAAAAAAACTTGCCAGCGGTCCCTCACCTTCCATCTGCCCCACGATCGATGCCGCCGATGTGATGATGGGCGGATGCTCAAACTGGATGCTTGATTTACCTGCCTGCATAAAACTCCTCCTGAAACATAAAAACATTGTCAAAAATATACTGTTCAAACTTTCGCTACAATCTCAGTATTTACACAAACATACATTTTTATGTTTTCTAGTAATCTGCATTCCTCGCAGGCTTCATTTACCCGTTTTTACCATATTATTAATACTGCACCGCCGCCAGTTTCTCTCTCAGTTCCTGCGGATCCTGGGATGCATCGACTGCCGTCTGCGGTGTGATCACGCCCTCTTTCGCCATACGGATCAGAAAATTATCCATCGTAATAGAGCCCTCTTTTGCACTAGAAAGCAGATAGCTCTGCATCTGCGGTGTTTTTCCATCACGGATCAGATTCCGGATCGCCGGCGTGAGCATCATAAGCTCACAAGCTGCCGCCCTGCCCTGACCGCCCGCCCTCGGAACCAGCTGCTGTGACAGCACCGCCCGCAGCGTCATCGAGAGCTGCGTCCGGATCTGCGGCTGTTTATCCTCTGGAAAAACACCCACAATCCGGTCAATGCTGTCGATTGCCGAATTGGTATGAATGGTGGAAAAAACAAGATGTCCCGTCTCCGCCGCCATCAGCGCCGTCTCGATCGTCGCCGGATCACGCATTTCTCCAATCAGAATGACATCCGGGTCCTCACGGAGCGCCGCATAAAGCCCCTTATCATAGCTCTCTACGTCCACGCCCACCTCGCGCTGGTTGATGATCGCCTGCGCCGGTTCATAGACATACTCGATCGGGTCTTCCAGCGTAATCATATGGAGCGGACGATTCTGGTTGATCTCATTTAAAATTGCCGCCAGCGTCGTTGACTTGCCGCTTCCCGTCTCGCCGGTTACCAGAATAATGCCTTTATTCCAGCTTGAAAACTGATTCACTGCTTCCGGAAGCCCCAGCTCCGACAGGTTCGGAATCGTACTGCTCAGAAGACGGATCGCCGCAGAGAGCGCGGCCTGCTGCCGGAACAGATTCACACGGAGACGCCGTCCCGCAAACGAAGCACTAAAATCCAGCTGTCCGATCGCCTCGATCTGATCGGCCGCATTGCCTGCCAGCTGGCGTCCATATTCCTCACAATCCTCACGCGTCAGCCCGCCATCCGTCAGCGTCTCGATTCTGCCATCAATTCTGCATTTTGGCGGCAGCCCTGCAATCAGATGCACATCCGATGCCCTTTTTTCAGCTGCCAGCGCGATTAATTCCTCGATTCCATACATATCATCTGTCTCCTCTTCTCTTTCTGCACCATTTACAGTGCCAGCAGCGTCCGGATCACCTCGTCCACCGTCGAAACACCCTCTTCTACCAGCTTCTGCGCGTGTTCCAGCATCGGAACATACTGGCTCGCTCTTCTGGCTGCATCTAAGAAACGTGTCCGGTCAGCTCCTTCCAGAATGCACCGGCGCAGCTCCTCCTGAATCAGCATTACCTCAAACACACCGATTCTGCCCCGGTATCCCGAATGGAAGCACTGATCGCATCCGGCTCCCTGCCAGTATAATTTTCCAGGGTTCTCCGGGATTCCTGCCATCTCAAGCGCTTTTTTCGGCGGCTGAATCTGGGTTTTGCAGTTCAAACAGATTTTCCTCAGCAGCCGCTGGGAAATAACGCCTCGCAGTCCCGCCGCAATCAGGTATGACGCCACGCCCATATCTCGCAGACGGTCAATCGCCGAGATCGCATCTTCCGTATGAATCGTGGTGATAACGAGATGTCCCGTCATTGCCGCACGCATCGCGATCTCTGCCGTCTCACCGTCACGGATCTCGCCGACGCAGATGATATCCGGATCCTGACGCAGAACTGAGCGCAGACCCGATGCAAAGGTCAGCCCCACTTTTTCATTGATCTGCACCTGTGTCGCGCCTTTGATATGGTATTCCACCGGATCCTCCAGTGTAATCAGGTTGGTCCGATCCGAAAGAAGTTCGCGGATCAGCGTATACATCGTCGAAGATTTACCTGAACCAGTCGGTCCTACAATCATGATAACTCCGGAAGTAAGCCCTAAAAGTGTATCAATCTTTGCATCCTCCACTGCCGGAATACCGATACCGCGGCGGTTCAGCGTCTCCTCATTTCGTTTCAGAATACGGATAACCACTTTTTCTCCATACAGGGTCGGAAGGGTGGATATACGCATATCAATATCTTTTCCTCTTAAATGCATCACCGCACGACCATCCTGCGGAATTCTTTTTTCGACGATATCGAGCTGGGACATGATTTTAAGCCTCGAAATGACCGAATCCTTGAGTTCCGACGGGATCGTCATGATCCGATGAAGCTGCCCGTCGATACGCATCCTGACGACCATCTCCTCCTCCGTCGGCTCAAAATGGATATCCGAAGCATTTTCCGAAATGGCGCGCTCAATAATCGAATTGACCAGGCGGATCATCGGCGTCACATTTTCCTGTCCTTCTCTTGCCGCCGTCTGCCCCTGACGCGCCTCTTGTGCCGCTGCCGTCTCTGCCTGCATCTGCGCCATCGCTTCTGCCGCGCCCTCGTTGCCATACAAAATATTGATCGCACGCTTCACCGCCGGTTCAGAGGCGATCATCGGCACAATTTTCTTTTTGGAAGTATGCTGTGCTTCCTCAATCGCCATGAAGTTCAGCGGATCCGCCATTGCCAGATAGAGCTGGTCTTTGGAAATACGCACCGGTACGATCGTCATCTTCTTTGCCAGGTTTTTCGGCACAAAACGCGACATTTCCGGGCTGATATCGACCCGCGTCAAATCAATATAGTCAATACCCAGCTGCATGCGAAGCGCATCGATCAGCTGACCTTCCGTGATATAATGATGCTTGACCAGCGTTGTTCCCAGACGTTCTTTCTCCTTCGCCTGATAGTCAAGCGCCTCTTTAAGCTGCCCTTCTGTGATCAGTCCCAGCTCCAAAAGCATGTCTCCCAATCGCTTTGTACGCATTCTCTCTACCTCCCTGTATAAATATGGATCTGGTTATTCAGCCATTTTGCTGCGGAAATCCCGGATCCGGTCAAAGCAGTCCCGATCCATCTCGATCGCCGTCTGATTTCCAGTCGTCACAATCCACGCTTCTTCCAAAAGCCTCCGGATGATCCGCGCCGCCTCTTTCTGATCCTCTGCGGTCGTCTCACGGATCTCCTCTGTCCAACGACGGATCTGTACAATGTCCAGGCCATTGTACGCATACTGCATCGTTGCCATCCGCCGTCCCAGGCATCCGCACGGCGCCGTCGCATTGCCGTAACTGCTTAAAATATAGCCATTCCGATCTTCCTCCGAAAGCTGCAGTTTTTCCAATACACCCGCTGCCGCCCGGATCGCCTCGATCGTCTCACTGACCTTCGGATCCCGGTATGTACTCGCCACGATCCGGTCCATCGTCGGCGTAAATGCAAACGACGCGCTGTAGGCGCCGCCTTGAAAACGGAGCTGCGGCACAAAATACCGGTCATCCAGCGCATTTACATACGGAAGAATCCGCCCGGAAAATCCATCTACAGCGCTCAGCTCTGCCGAAAAGACGGTATACTGGCTGGAGCTCTCCACAATTACCGCCTCCCTGCGCGCCGGAACCGGGAAAGTATACCCAGCATTTTCCCCTCTGTTTTCCGTTTTATTCTCATGGTCTGGCATCTGTTCTCCCCGCAGATTTCCCAGAATCCGCCCCGCACAATTCCGCATCCATTCCAGATTTTCCCTCGGTGCAACATGAAGGATCGTCACCGCTGTTCCATGCAGGATGCGGTCGCGCACCTCCTCCATCTTCTCTGCCAGCTGGAAGATCGCTGCATCCTCCTGTTCCAGTCGCCCGCGCAGTTTTTTCAAAAACTCATAAAACGCCTGTCCGCCGACATATTCCTGATACCGCGTATTGATGCTATAGCCAGATGCCGCCAGACGCACCGCCAGCGAATACGCATCACTGCGCGACTCATCACAGGACGGAATCGTCTCATCCAGTGCCTGGAGAACCGCATTCTTATCTCTCCAGAGTGGATGTGATAAGAGTTCCAACAGGACATACAGGCTCTCTTCATAATCTTCCGCCATCCCGTACCAGCTGACCGCCAGCGTCGGATGGCTGTTTCGTCCCGCCCGAACCTCCGGATGTCCCTCATTCATGGAAAAATCATGCAGATAGCGCTCAATCTGATTTTCCTTTTCCATTCTGCCATACCGGGCATTTTCAAGCTCTGAAACAAACATTGTATATAAAGGAATATAAAAGCGGTCCTCTTCCGGCACGCCGCTCAAATCCAGGTATAAGCGGTTATAGCTGATCGCCTCCAGATCCGACGGCGATTCATAGATCGAAATCCCATTTATCTCATATATCTGATATTCCGGCGTCTCTTCCGGCGGCGGAAGCTCATCGACCCGGATCATAAAATCCGCATTCGAACACTCCGACGCATTCCACGCATCAAAATCCAGGGTCTTCGCAATCAGCGCATCCAGCTCTGCCTCGCTCATCTCCGCCTTCATCTGCGCCAGATACGCGTCGCGCTCCTGCTCCATCGCCTCTGCCATCCCCGGCGTCGGAACCGTCGTGACAAGAACCCGCCGCTTCGCCGCGCCAAGCTCTGCCGCAAACCGACGAATCTCCGCCTGTGCCGTCCCTGCATCCAGAGAATCATAGGCTGCCGCCTCATCCGCATACACATCCGCATCGCCCGTCAGTGCCCATTTCAGGCTGACTTCCGGCACGATCGAATCCGCAAATACATCCGTATCTTCGCCTGCCGTATAATCATGTATCGCCCGCGCCTTGAGCGCCGTCTCCACCACTGACGGGTCGATCCCGCGCTCCTGCATCTCGCACAATGTCTCATCCGACACCTGCCGGAACCGTTCTGCATCCTTCGGACTGCTGTCTGTCATTTCGAAAACAAAAAATGGCTTTTCTGCCTCCATCATCACCGATGCGCTCGCATCACAATGGATGCCCGCCGTCCGCAGCTTTTCCCTGAAAACCGATCCATCCACATTCATCATTCCCGCAATGATGCTGTACTGGATCAGCTTTTCCCATGAAATGCCGCTCAGATCCATCGCATACGATACCACCGCCGCATTCTCCGATGCGTCTCCCCGGTAAGCAGGACTGGGAACGGTTGCCTGACGGAAGAATGATTCTCCCCCATTTTCCAAACCATCTGGCTCGGGGCTGTAACACGCACTCATCCCTATATTCTGCATTTCCTGTTTTTCCTGTCGCCCGCTGCCTGACTGGAAACTCCATCCGTCTTCTTTTCCATAGCTTTTCTTTGCATCACACAGATACTCTTTATCCAGGAATGCCAGAAACCGTTTCCAGTCCAGATCCCCATACAACAAAATCAGAGCATTATCGAACCGATAAAATCGATCATACATCTCCATCGTATGTTCATACGTCAGATCCTTATAAAAACGGTGCGCCTGTCCATTCGCATTTGCCGCCGTCTCCCCCGGATACAGCGCCCGCAAAACATTCCGCAGTGCCTCATTATCTGTATCATTCAGCATGCCGAAATCCTCGCTGTACACCGTTCCTGCCAGCGTAATCGGGCTTTTGCGGTCGCGCAGCTCATAGCGGACCGCTTCACGGTCAAAAAAACGGCGTTCCCGCCGGATTCCCGGCGCTTTCATGCAGCTTAAATACACATCTGCCATCTTAAGCAGCTGTTCCTCGCTCTGGCTGCACACCGGATATGCCGTAAATGGTATATAGGTAAATGCATTTACAAATGTGTGGTATGTCTTGCTGCAAAGATCAAAAAAAATATCCTTACTCGGATATTTATCAGAGGAAGCAAGTACCGAATGCTCAAACACATGATTCGTGTCCGTCTCATCCAGATGCGGTGTCCGATAGGAAATCGAGAATCCCCGGTTTGTATCTTTATTTCTGATATAAAACAGGGACACCCCGCTTTTCTCATGTTCAAAATACAGTGTCTGCGCTCCCAGCGCCTGCAGTTTTCCCACCTGTTTCAATGTAAAACCTGCTGTCTGAAATCCCGGCTGCAGTCTCCCATCTGCCGCCCTCCACTGCTTTGTACCTGCCATTCTTTTATCATGCCTCCTGCCATCATTCGTCTGCTGTCTTTTCTCTATATCTATTATACAAGAGCACGTCCTATATTTCCATAGAAAAAAGCACATCCGGTTCACTCTGTGTTCCGGATGTGCTTCTCTGATTCATAAATCTATTATTTATTCTTTCCGCAGCACTTCTTATATTTCTTACCGCTTCCGCATGGACACGGATCGTTCGGGTAAATCTTATGTGTATTGCGTACTGTGCCAGATGCCTTCTGCTCGCGGTACAGCTCTGTTCTTCTCTCCTCAGTCAGGATTGCATCCCACTGCGGAAGCTCATACAGCCAGGTAGCCTTTGCCTCTACCATGTTGTAATATAACTTCTCCGGGTCGATCTCAATCTTAACCTTGGTATCCTCATCCATGGTCTCGATCGGGTTCTCATAGCCCTTTAAGCTCTCATTGATTCCATCCAGGAAACCGGTCATGATCATAACTTCGGTATCATACTTCTCAGCCAGTTCCTTAACGGTACCTTCTACAACCTCAGTCGGGTTTGCAAGAATCTGCTCGTAAATACCTTTCTCAATCGTAAAATATCCAGACCAGAGTTCCTCTTTCTTTTTATCATCCAGCCCGTCACCATATGCCAGATTGCGCCAATTTTCTAACAGTGTCATCGGTAATTCCTTCCTTTTTTCGTTCTTTCATTACTATAATAACATAGTATATTTAAGTATATAACAAGTTGGGGGGATTTGCAAGGAGGAAAACTGGCATCTGCCTATTTTATCGCATAAGCAAACGTATCACTCATTCCGTATCGCCGCCAGCGGACTCAGCTTCATTGCGCGCATCGCCGGGAAGAATCCGGCTGCCATGCCGATGATGATGGCAAATCCTACCGACGGAACTGCCAGCCAGATCGGGATCACGGACAGCTTTCCATCCATTCCATATAAAAAAGTCGCTGCCAGAAACTGGTTAATCAGCACGGAAACCATAAAACTCAGCGTCAGTCCGATGAGTCCTCCCATGAAACCGATAAAACCCGCCTCAATCAGAAACATATTTCGGATAGTTGCAAGGGAACATCCTAACACTTTCAGCACGCCAATCTCCTTCGTCCGCTCATAGATGGACATCATCATCGTGTTGGCAATGCCGATCGCAGCTACCAGCAGGGAAACGGCGCCGATGCCGCCGAGGGCTGCCTGGATCATGTTGGACTGCTGTTTGGACTGTTCCAGCCATTCCATCTGGCTGTTTGCCTCATAGCCCATGTTGCTGATGGCTTTCTGTACCTCTATTACATGATCCATATCGTCCACATTGACCGTCGCTTCCTCATAGACAAAATAATTGTACGGTTTTCCTTTTTTATTGGTCGGCTGACCCGGAATCGGTCTTTTCTTGAACACCTGTTTTAGCTGTGTCTTGAGCTTATCCAGATCAACGTAGACGCCGTAGCTGTAATCACTCCACTCATCCGGTCCGCCTGCGACCAGACCGGCGGTTTTCAGCATATATTTCTTCGGAGCCGCCACCTTCTGGCTGCCGTCATCACCGCCGGAATTGCCCTTAGACTGATAGTAGGCATCCGTGTCAAAGATCGTGAACATCGGCTTATTGATAAAATCGATATCCGGCATCTCTCCGGTGTCCCAATAGCCTTTTCCCGTCTTAGCATTGCTGAAATTCTGCGCGACCATGTTTCCGACCACCATCTCCATATCCTTCGTTTCGACAGTCGGCAGGCTTCCTTCTCCCAGTTTGATATTCTTCATTGCTCCCAAGGGGATCCCATGCAGCTGCACATTTCCCTCGTAGACACCCTGACGCATAATCACATTCAGGTTCAGATCCGGATAAGCACTTGTCACATGCGGAATCTTCTCAAATGTCTTCATCGTCTCATCCGTCATGAAGCTGTCCTCTGGATTTTTCTTATCGCTGGAATTTCCATTATCATAATTATACACCTGAATCGCGGTCAGGCTTCCATAGGAAGAATACTGTTTGATGGTAAATTCTTTCAGTCCTATTCCGATAGAAACCATGACAACGATCGATGCCGTACCAATCACGACTCCCAGAACCGTCAGAAAGGTACGGAGCTTTCTGCGAAACAGGTTGTTGACGCTCATCGTCAGCAGATCACTGAATCTCATTTTCACCGGTCCTTTCTATTTTTTCTTTCTTTTCAGATGATCGTTTTGTTCTTTTTCAACGTCCTTTGTTTCGTCTTCCGATACATCTGCTGTCGTCATTTCCGGCTCGCCCAGCTCATTGTCCAGTTCCTCTTCTAATTCGTCTTCAAGCGCCTTTTCTTCTCCTATTTTCTTCTTTTTCCTCTTCCAGACAACTACACCGACACCTGCGCCCACCAGCGCAGCGATCACAAGCATCGGAGCGATCCGCCCAGCGCCGCCCGCTTGCGCCGCATCGGCATCTGCATCCATGCCGTTGTCCATTCCATCCATGCCGTCCATCCCGTCATCGGAAAACGCCTCACTCACGTTCAGAAGCATTTCTTTTTCAGTCTCTGAAACGACTCCATTTTCATCCTCATAGGAAATGATAATCTTCACTTTTCCATCATCGGTTGTCGGCGCAATCGCGGTCAGCATCGTATCGACATTGCCGGTTTCGCCCGGCTTGATATTTCCCACGTAAGCGTCAGCTGATTGGATAGAATCTGCCTCAAAACGCGCCATAACATTGTAAAGAATTACTTTTCCGGTGTTGTTGATGCCAAACATGACATTCGTCTCAGAACCAACCTCGATCGCATCCGGCATCACATCGATCGTGCTGGTGTTCAGCCGCGGCTCCTGTTTGACCGGGAGGGCAATTTTGACTTCTTCCTTGGCATTTTTAAATTCCGGGCTGTCGTACTGCTCCTGAATCGTCATGCGGTATGATTTCTGCTCCGCCGTCGGCGCCGCCTTGAACACCATCGAGAGATCCGCCGTCGCCCCCGGCGCCATGTTATTGACAACTACGGAGGTGGAACCGCTCTCGGATGTAAAGATCGGCGTATTTTCAACTTCTTCCGAAGCAAATGTAAACATAATATTGGAAGCTGCCACATCCGAAGACGCATTCTTCATCCGCACACGCAGTTCAAACGGCTGTCCGGCATAGATCTCTGCCGGGATCGTCTCGAAGCTGTCCACGATGATACGCGCCTTGGTTCGATCCTGCTCGCCCGCATCCGCCGACAGCTCATCGTCATCTTTTCCCTTGACGCGCACGTAAAACACCTTGTCCACCGGCTCCGAAAACTCGCCGCCCTCTTCTTCGCGGTATGTAACCAGATAGTGAATCGGGAAAAAGCCCGATTTTACGTCCTCACGCACCATCATGCTGTACGGAACCGTCACCATCTGCCCTGATTCCATATCCCCCATTTTACGGTTATAGTTGCCCTCATTGATATCAAACGGGAATTTCGTAATATCTGCGTCAAGCTGCATATCCACGCGAACATCGTAAACCTTTTTAAGTCCCGTATTGGTCAGGTTCACGCCAAAATCCATGACCTGATTGTACCCCGCATACGGCGTCTGCTGGTTATCGCCGATGGAAAAATCGTAATCCAGCTTCGTGTTGTCGTCTTCCTCGGTGGAGGAACCGTCGTAAGCGGATACCCACAGATTGACGCCGACTTTTAAACTATCATCAATAAAGAAAAAAGCCTGATAATATCCAGCTGACAGATCCCGGCGCAGTTTATACGTCAGAGTCACACTCTTGGAGGAACCCGGCTTAATGTCGATCGCCTTATTTTTAAACGTGTTGGAATCCGCCTCAAACGGAAAGGATTTGTCATACCAGTACAGATCTCCGCTGTCACCTTCGTCATCTGATTCACCAAAGGAATCTGTCATGAATCGCTCATATTCATACGCATTCGCAAGACGGATTGTCTTGAAGCTGTTGTCGCCTTTTTCTGCTGTATTATGAATCGTCATTTTGATCGAAATCTTATTGCCCGCCTTGCCGCGCGGAACTTTCGTGACCGTGATCGTTCCATTATTGTCCTGAAAATCCGTCATGTTCAGCATTTCCGCCTGCGCTGTCCGGCTTCCTCCCACCGCCAGCACCACAAAAAGCAGCAAAAACACCGCCCATCTCTTCCACTTTCTCATACCTCTCATTTTTCATACCTCCATATCCGCTCACATTAAATGCTGCTTTTATCAATTTCTCATTCTATCGTCAGCATTCCTGTGTTTTAGCCTTCTAAATTCCAGACACAGCCAACACTCTATTTTTATCTGTCTATTTCATATCTGCTCCGTCTTTCGCTCTCTTAAATTTCCTCTATTCTCCCATCTTCCTTGCCCATTTGCCGATTCTCCTCTATCTTCACAATCTTCCCATCGATAATATGGAAAATTCGGTCTGCATACGCCGCCAGATGGTTATCATGCGTGACCATAACCAGCGTCTGGTTCTGTTCCCGGACGATCCGCTGCATCAGTTTCAGCACATCCATCGTCGTGTGCGAATCCAGGTTTCCAGTCGGCTCGTCTGCAAAAATGATCTCTGGATGTACCACCAGCGCCCGTGCAATGCCGACACGCTGCTGCTGTCCGCCGGACATCTGGTTCGGCATATGATCGCCGACTTTTTCCAGTCCGACCATTTTCAGATATTTTTCCGCCATCTCCCGGCGCCTGCTGCGCGGCACACCGCGGAAGGATAGCGGAAGCGCCACATTTTCGACCGCATTCATCGTGCCGAGCAGGTTATACGACTGGAAAATAAATCCGACCCGCTCCCGGCGGAATGCCACCAGCTGGTTCTCGTTTAATTTTTCTATGTGCTGTCCGGCTATGACAATCTCGCCTTTCGTCGGCTTCTCCAGCCCCGCCAGCATATTCAATAAGGTAGATTTACCCGAACCGGAGGTACCTACAATTGCACAGAATTCGCCACGGTACATCGTAAAATCAACGCCGTTCAGCGCGTATACCTTCGTCTCGCCGACGCGGTAGACTTTATATAGATTTTTTACCTGTATGACAGGTTCCCGTTTCCGGAGTTCATTCTTCCCTGGCACTTTCCGCTCTTCCATCAGCCTTCTCCATTTTCTAACTTATTTCATGCTCCTGAATATTCCATCGAAATTCATTCCTGACAGCCTGGATTTATACAAGTTTCAACCATTGCAATTCCAGTTCTTCTTTCTACATTATACCGGATTTGTTTCAATTCTCCCACCTTATTTTTCTTAATGTTCCTTACGCTTTTCTTACCAGATTTTTCTCCCTGTCTGACCGTTCCTTACGCTAATCCATTTTGCCCTGGAAAGTCATTTTTATTTCCTATTTCATCGCAGGTAATCTTCCAGCCGTCATCACATTGTCCATATTTTCTATCCCCCCTATTCATATTTTTTATATCACAGATCATTAAAAGCTATAGCAATCCATCTGGAAATGTTTTATAATAGTTGGGAAAAATATGCCAATACGAATAGAGAAGGAGAATCAAATGAGACATTTGCTGAATCCACTGGATTTTTCCGTTGAGGAGATCGACCAGCTTCTGGATCTCGCTTCCGATATCGAAGCCAATCCAGCCAAATATGCACACGTCTGCGACGGAAAGAAAATCGCGACTCTGTTTTATGAGCCAAGCACCCGTACACGCTTAAGTTTTGAGGCTGCTATGCTGAACTTAGGTGGACGGGTTCTTGGCTTTGCTTCTGCCGATTCAAGCTCTGCTTCCAAGGGCGAGAGTGTGGCAGATACCATCCGCGTTATCTCCTGCTTCGCAGATATCTGCGCGATGCGCCACCCGAAGGAAGGTGCGCCGATGGTTGCTTCCCTGCACTCTTCCATCCCGGTTATCAATGCCGGCGACGGCGGTCACCAGCATCCGACGCAGACCTTGACCGATCTGATGACGATCCGTTCTTTAAAAGGACGCCTGAACAATTTAACAGTCGGTCTGTGCGGCGATTTGAAATTCGGACGCACGGTTCACTCCTTAATCAATGCTCTGTCCCGTTACACAGGCATCCGTTTCGTCCTCATTTCCCCGCCGGAACTGCGCGTCCCGGATTATATCATTGAGGATACACTGAATGCAAAGGGAATCGAGTACAAAGAGGTTGAAAACCTGGATGAGGCGATGCCGGAGCTTGATATTCTCTACATGACACGTGTCCAGAGAGAGCGTTTCTTCAACGAGGAAGATTACATCCGTATGAAGGACTGCTACATTCTCGACAAAAAGAAGATGGAGCTTGCCCGTGATGATATGTTTGTGCTCCATCCGCTTCCGCGTGTCAATGAGATTTCCGTTGAGGTGGACAACGACCCGCGTGCCGCTTACTTCAAACAGGTTCAGTACGGCGTATACGTCCGTATGGCTCTGATCATGACTTTACTGGAGGTGGAAAAACCATGTTAAATATCAGCGGATTAAAAGAAGGTTTTGTTCTGGACCACATCCAGGCAGGACGCAGTATGGATATTTACTTTAAACTGGGGCTGGACAAGCTGGACTGCCAGGTGGCTATCATCAAAAATGCGCGCAGCAGCAAGATGGGACGCAAGGACATCATCAAGATCGACGGCAGCCTTGATCTGGTAAATGTTGATGTGCTCGGCTACATCGATCACCGTATCACGATCAACATCATTAAGGATGGAAAAATCGTAGAGAAAAAAGATGTCAAGATGCCGAAAAAAATCACAAATGTCATCCACTGCAAGAACCCGCGCTGCATTACCTCGATCGAGCAGGAGCTTCCGCATATCTTCTATCTCGCGGATGAGGAAAAAGAGGTATACCGCTGCCAGTACTGCGATGAGAAGTATTCGCTGTAGATTTTCCTGAATATATCAAATGAATATCAAAAAAGCCATGAACGACTTTTCTGTAGATTTACAGATCATAAGCGATTTCATGGCTTTTTATTATTTTCCAGATTATAGATTCCAAAAGTGCCTACCCTTGAACATCTTAATTCCAGAACTCTGTCTTACCTTCCAGCCCGATACCCTCAGCCTTGAAGCACGGATTCTTGCCTTCCTTTTTCTGCGCCAGGTAATCATCCAGACATTTGAGCGCTGTATTTCCCAGAATCACGATAACCGGCAGGTTGATGATCGCCATGATACCCATGAGGACATCCGCGAGATCCCATACCAGACCGAACTGGAGCTGTGCGCCGATGAAGACAACTACTACCGCAAACAGGCGGAACACGTTCATTTCTTTGTTTTTCAGCGTACGGCGTGCGATGTAGTTGAGACATCCCTCACAGTAGAACAGGTTGCCGAGCAGTGTCGTAAATGCAAACAAAAGAAGTGCAAATGTAATGAAATACGGTCCAATCACGCCAAATACCGTTCCCAAAGATTCCTGTACGAACGGAGCGCCTTTCAGTTCTTCGGACGGAACGATACCGGTGCAGAGGCACATCATCGCTGTTGCCGTACAGATGAGGATTGTATCGATAAAGACGGAAAGCATCTGTACCAGTCCCTGCTTAACCGGATGGCTGACATTAGCTGCTGCCGCCGCGTTCGGTGCAGAACCAACACCCGCCTCGTTGGAATACAGACCTCTCTTAATTCCCTGCATCATGGCAGAACCTGCGAATCCGCCGAAGATCGCCTTGAAATCAAAGGCATTGGAGAAGATATTGACAAACACTTCCGGTAGTCTTCCGATGTTTAAGAACATGACCGCAACTGCCATCAAGATGTAGAAAACGCCCATAAACGGAACCAGCACACCGGTAATGCGGACAATCTGTTTTCCGCCGCCTATGATACAGATGCCGACCAGAATCGCCAGAATGGCGCCGCCGATCATCGGAACCAGGCTCTTGTCCCCCATCATAAACTGATGATAAAAACCGTAATTCGACATACTGTCAATCAGGTTAAAGGACGCCAGCATATTGAAACCGCCAGCATAAGTAGCAATCAGGGCAATCGCGAAGATAACACCCAGCGCACGGTTCTTCAGCGCCGCCTCGATATAGTAAGACGGACCGCCATAGCTTCCGCCGGACGCGTCGCGCTTCTTATAAATCTGCGCCAGTGTGCTCTCGACAAATGCCGATGCGCCGCCCACAATCGCAATCAACCACATCCAGAACACCGCGCCGTAACCGCCAATCGCGATCGCATTGGCTACACCTACGATATTGCCTGTGCCTACACGGCTCGCCGTCGATACCATCAACGCCTGAAATGCGGATACGGAGTTGCTGTCCGTCTTCTCTCCGACTACCCGGATTGATTCCGGAAGCAGACGGAGCTGTACGAAACGGCTTCGGAGTGTGAAATACAGTCCGACCGCCAGCAGCATGATAATCAGCAGATAACTGTACATGACGTTGCTGATCACACCAACGAGTGATGCAAATCCTTCTAACATAAAGTTTCCCCCTTTTCATTTGTATGTAAATAGAAAAAAGAGCCGCTGCCGAATAAAGACGCCCTCTGGTATCTGCATTCGGCAACAGCCCCCTTAAATGATTTGAGCAAAACGGTAAGCCGGGTTATGTCGTTGAATGGTCATCTATCTAGTCCTGCTGTCGCCAGCAGGCTCAAGCGACCTACCCGAGAGCAGACGGGCCGCCTTGCGCTCTCTGTTCGGTCTTGCTTCGGATGGGGTTTACATGTGCCCCGGCTGTTACCAGCCGGGCGGTAGTCTCTTACACTGCCCTTCCACCCTTACCCGGTAAACCGGGCGGTACATTTCTGTTGCACTGTCCTTGGAGTCGCCTCCACCAGACGTTATCTGGCATCCTGCCCTGTGAAGCCCGGACTTTCCTCACCTGCAGCCTTTCGGTTCTGCAGCCGCGACCATCTGTCTTACTCAAAACATCCTAACTCTACCATATTTTCAGGCATTTGTCCAGTCAATCATACTTTAAAACAGCTTCCGCCGATAAATTCGCGCACAATCGAATTGTGCGGCACCTGTTCGCTGCTGACACCCAGAAAATAATCGAGAAATTTGAGCAGCCGCTTCGCCTCGTTGTACTCCGCCGAATCACGCGGAACACTATATAAGATCGGCTCCGCATACTGTTTGAGCACCGAAAGCTCATATAAAAACGCAGAGTTGAACATCGCATCTGCCTCTTCCTGATACGGGAAAATATTCCGCTCCTCGCCCCGGCGGACGGAATCCCACATCCGGATCGTGTCCTGTGCCGACGCACCGCGCGTTCTCGCATCGCGGACCATCCGCCGGATCAGACGTCCGTCCGTCGTCGGAACTCGGTTGTGATCGTCGATATTTAACTGGGTCAGCGCACTGATATAGATCTTAAATTTCTTATCACGCGGCAGTGAATACGACAAATCATCATTCAGGCAGTGGATTCCCTCAATGACCAGAATATCCTCCGCCCCAAGCTGCAAAAAATCGCCCTTATATTCGCGCTCGCCCTTGACAAAGTTGTAAACCGGCAGTTCCACGCGTTTTCCCGCCAGAAGTTCTTCCATATCTTCATTAAACTGTTTCACATCGATGCAGTTTAATGCCTCATAATCGTAATTTCCATTTTCATCCCGCGGGCTGTCCACACGGTTGACAAAATAATTGTCCACCGCGATCGGATGCGGTTTCATTCCCAGCGCAGCGAGCTGAATCGACAGACGGTGTGAAAAGGTCGTTTTTCCCGAAGAGGACGGTCCTGCAATCATGATCAGTTTGCGTCCGCTCTCATAAATCTGCTCCGCAATATCTCCGATCTTCTTTTCCTGCAGCGCCTCCTGCATCAGAATCAGGTCGTTCATGCGCCCCCGCGCGATCGTATCGTTGAGTGTTCCCACGTCAAACACACCGAGCTTGTGACCGAGCTTTTCCGCCTCCTGCTGGACATCAAACAGTTTTTTCTGCGGATGGAACGGCTGAATCGCCTTCGGCTGCTTCTTGTTCGGCAGACGCAGGATAAATCCTTCCTCGTACATCTGTAAATCAAAATATTTGAGATACCGGGTGCTCATGACCATATATCCGTAGAAATAGTCGTCATAATCGCCAAGCCGGTAAACATTGACCCGCGACGCCCGCCGGTAATTGAACAAACGCGCCTTGTCATACATGCCCTGCTCCTGGAAATGATCCATCGCCTCATCCGTATTTTCACTCCGTTTCTGCAACGGCAGATCCTGCTCAGACAGGCGCTTCATCTCCTCTTTCACACGGTCTAACAGCTCCTGGCTGAGTGTTACCCCGCCTTCCACCTCCACATACAGACCATTTTCAACAGAAAAGCAGACCGTGATATTTTTCACATTTTCCCTGCCTGCCACATCCTGAAAGGCTTTCATCATCAGAAAGACGGCACTTCTCTGATATGCCAGATAGCCAGCCGTATCTGCCGCTGTGATAAATTCCATCTGGCAGTCCTTCTGCAGTGTTTTATGCAGCTCCCGCAGCCGTCCATTTACCGAGACCAGAAGAATATCATTCTCGTAATTCTTCTGATATTCCTCCGCAATCTCCGCGTAGGCGGTTCCCTGCGGATATGTTTTTATCTCACTCCCAATCCGTACCTCCGGCATGTAATCCCCTCCCTAAACAATCTGGATTGGAAACGCCGGTTTCTCCCGCACAACCTTCACGGCATCACCCAGCTTCCTCATCAGATATTTCTCCATAAATTCTGTAAAAATGTGTTCAATTCCATAATGTCCGGCGTCAATGACCGCCATGCCCTGTGCAACCGCGTCGATTCCTTCATGGTGGCTGATATCTCCTGTGATATAAACCTGCGCCCCGGCTGCCAGTGCCTCTCCCATCGTGCTTCCTCCTGAGCCCGGGCAGACCGCCGCTTTCTGAATCACTGCCTCACCGTCCAGCTCACCGAAGACCGCCGCATACGGCAGGCCAAATGCCTCCTTGACCTGCTCGGCAGTTGCCCGCAGCGTCATCGGCTGTTCGAAGCGTCCAGTGCATCCGATTCCGTAGGAAGTGCCGTCTCCGGTCTCTCCCATTTTCTCTAAAACTTCACAATCCGTCAATCCCAGCTTCTTTGCCGCCAGATCTGCCATGCAGCCCGGCGCTGCGTCGAAATTCGTGTGCATCGCATAGTAGGAAATATCATCCTGAATCATCCGCAGGACTCTTCTGCCGATGAAATTCTGATCGGACACCTGCTTGATTCCTTTGAAAATAAGCGGATGGTGCGTCAAAATCATATCCGCCCCCGCCTGCTCTGCCTGCTCAATCACAGAATCGGTGGCGTCCACCGCCAGAAAGATCGTCTTCACTTCCTTCCCGCTGCGCCCCGCTAAAAGCCCCGGATTGTCCCAGTCACATGCCATGCTGCGCGGCGAAAGTGTTTCCAGGATCTTGATAATCTCACTGCATTTCATGTCTCGTCTCCTCTATCAGCGCCAGATAGGCGGTCAGTTCGTTGATGCGCGCTGCTCGGCGGCTGATCGCCGCCTCTCCCGCTTCACTGGCTTCTAAAGTTTCCTTCTTGTTCTGGGCATCATTTTCTGTCAGCCCTGCCAGCACCTGCCGCGTCATCTTCTCTTCTTTCTCCAGATACGCAAGCAGCACTGGATCTTTCTTCCGGATCAAATCGGCTCCAAAACGGTAATCCTGCTCTCTCCCCGGCCGCATCGTGCCTCGCGACGCTTCTATCACTATGTAATATTTTCCCTCGTCCGTCAGCATCGCTTCCCGGAGAATCGAAAATCCCTGTTCTTCCAGAAAATGACGCACTTCGTCCTGCTCCGACTGCGGCGACAGAATCAGGCGTTCTTTTCCCTCGCTCCAATTCTCCCACACATGGCGTCCTTGTTCCAGAATCCGGCAGGTCAGTTTTCCGCCCATTCCGGCGATCACAACTGTGTCTGCCTCGCCTGCCTTCAATTTTGCCAGTCCGTCTGACAGGCGCAGTTCAATTTTCCCGGAAAGCCCCACCTCTTCCACGTGTTCTTCCGCCCGCTCCAGTGGGCCTTTCCGCACATCCATCGCCAATGCCGACGGGCACACGCCCTTCTGCACCAGCCAGATCGGCACATAACCGTGATCGGTGCCGATATCTGCTACCCGGCTGCCCGGCTGTACAAAAGAAGCGATCCGTTCCAGACGCTTCGAGAGTTTTACTTCTGTCCGCATGATTTATTCTCCTGTGTTCTACTTTTTATTTCTTCTTTCCAGATCATTCATCCAGATAATCCTTCAATTTTTTGCTCCGGCTCGGATGGCGCAGCTTCCGCAGCGCTTTCGCCTCGATCTGGCGGATCCGCTCGCGGGTGACATTGAACTGCCGTCCTACCTCTTCGAGCGTGCGCGGTCTGCCGTCGTCCAGGCCAAAGCGCAGACGCAGCACCTTCTGCTCCCGCTCGGTCAGCGTATCGAGCACTTCCATGAGCTGTTCATGCAGCAATGTATAGGTTGCCGCATCGACCGGAACCTGCACATGATCGTCCTGAATGAAATCGCCCAGATGACTGTCTTCCTCCTCGCCGATCGGTGTCTCCAAGGAAACCGGATCCTGTGAAATCTTCATGATCTCCCGCACACGCTCAACTGGCATCTCCATCTTTTCCGCGATCTCCTCCGGGGTAGGTTCCCGTCCAAGTTCCTGTAAAAGCTGTCTGGAAGTCCGGATCAGACGGTTGATCGTCTCCACCATGTGAACCGGAATCCGGATCGTCCGCGCCTGATCCGCGATCGCGCGCGTGATCGCCTGACGGATCCACCAGGTTGCATAGGTGCTGAACTTAAATCCTTTTGAATAATCATATTTTTCAACCGCCTTGATAAGACCCAGATTTCCTTCCTGAATCAGGTCAAGGAACTGCATGCCTCTGCCGACATAGCGCTTCGCAATGCTGACAACCAGGCGCAGATTCGCCTCCGCCAGACGTTTTCTGGCATTTTCATCTCCCAGCTCCATCCGCTTCGCCAGTTCAATCTCCTCTTCCGGGGAAAGCAGCGGCACTTTTCCGATCTCTTTTAGATACATCCGGACTGGATCATCGAGGCTGACGCCATCCGGGATGCTGAGATCCAGGTTGTCCACGTCGATCGGCTCCTCCTCCTCGCCGTCTTCAAAAAGTTCTGGCTCCATGTCCTCATCGTCATCCATCCGGAGAACGTCTACATGATGATTTTCCAGAAAATCATAGATCCGATCGAGCTGTTCCGGGCTCAGTATCTCACCATGGAAATAATTCAATATTTCTTTATTGTCCAGTACATTTTTCTTTGTTTTTGCCAATTCCAGAAGCTGTGTGAGTTTTTCTTCAAATGTAACTTTTTTCTCTTCCATAGTTCGTCCTTCCTTCCATCCTCAGAACCTGCCCGACCATTTCCAATTTTGTTACTGAACACGCATACGTGTCCAGTAACGGAATTTGCCGTGGCTTCGCATTTCAATACGGC
>ERZ773188.1681-NODE-1681-length-23847-cov-136.737937_pt1 | contig 23847 bp, 24 predicted proteins | sample MGYA00581011_ERZ773188 | MGnify/ENA primary metagenome ERZ773188 (study PRJEB29015, sample SAMEA2737798) | human gut metagenome | biome: human gut; feature: human-associated habitat; material: faeces | place: China | collected 2012 ...
GTCAAACTTAAGAACCCTCGGGGCGATAGCCCCGTCAAACTTTAGAACCCTCAAGAGAACCCTCAAGCCCCATAGGGGCTTGTCCATAAAAGAGGTGTTTCCATGAAACAGAATCTTGCACTATTAAGCGGCCCCATCGCCTTTGGCGCTGCTGCCTTTCTTCTTACCGGCACCTTCCAGCAGTCCTCCGCCCTGGCTCTTTCCTGCGCCCTCTGGATGGCGCTGTGGTGGATATTCCGGCCCGTTTCCATTTACGTCACCGCCTTTATCCCTATTATCGTGAATTCCCTTTTCAACCTCATTCCCATGAATCATGTGATCAGCCAGTATTTCTCGGAGATTGCGGTGCTCCTTCTGGGCAGCGACCTCATCTGCCTGACCTGGACCACCACGGGACTGGACAAACGAATTTCCGTAAGAGCCCTCTGCTCCATAGGCACCTCCATGAAGAGCCAGATTTTTGTATGGTTCCTGGCTTCCACGGCTCTTTCCGTTTTCCTTCCCAACGTGGTGGTAGCCGCTATTTTCTGTCCCATTGCGGTGGCCATGCTCCATTTCACCGGAGAAAAGGATATAAGCACCAGCCAAACCGCCATTCCCATCCTCCTTGCCATCGGCTGGGGCAGCGGCATCGGCGGCTTCGGCTCCCCCATCGGCTCCTCCGCCAACCTGGTGGCCGTTTCCTATCTGGAAAAACTGACGGGCCATGAATTCATGTATTTCGACTGGGTCATCCGTTTCCTGCCTGTGCTCATCCTCATTTTCCTCATGAACCTCCTTTTCCTTCTTTTCCTGCCCTGCCCGGTCAAATCCCTCCCCGGCACGAAAGACTATTTCCGCTCCATGTACAAATCCTTCGGTCCCATGAGACGGGGCGAGCGCATAGGCCTCATTCTCTTCACCGCCGCCACCCTGCTCTCCTTCCTCCGTCCCCTCTTTGCGCCATACCTCCCTGCCATGAAGCCGGCCTACGTATTTCTCTTCCTGGGCATGCTCATGTTCTTCCTGAAAGATGAAAAAGGAAATTCCATGCTCACCTGGAAATACGCTGAAAGCCACGCCATGTGGGGCATGATTGCCCTTTTTGCCAGCGGTCTGGCTCTGGGAAAACTGGTCATTGAAACCGGCGCCATCAAGGAGCTCTCCCTCCTCATCGCCGCCCTTCACCTCTCCCCGGGCCTTCCGGTGATGGCCATGGCCTGCCTCTTCGCCTGCTTCATGTCGGAAATCTCCAGCAACACCGCCTCCGCCTCCATTTCCATTCCCGTGGTCATCGGCATAACCTCCTCCCTCTCCTTGAATCCCATCCCCTACATCCTGGGCACCATCGCCGCCGCCAACTGCGCCTACATCCTCCCCATTTCCACCAGGGCCATCCCCATAGGCTACGGCCTCTCCGCCTCCGCCCAGATCCGATACGGTACAGTGCTCTCCCTTCTTACAGTGATCCTTATCACCCTCCTATGCACCGCCTTCATGGATTTCGTGCCTCTCTCCAGCGAACTGTAAATTAAAAAGGGCTGTGAAAAAATGGAAATCATTTCTTCACAGCCCTTTTGGTATGTCTTTATGTGGTCAATGACAGTAAGCCACTCGCCTCATCGTTATCTCGAGCGGAGCTGCCTGTCGGTCGTAGAGCAAAGGGTTTTGAGCGCCAGGGAGACTCTGAGCCCGGAGATCTCCTGCTGCTATGCTGCATGTATCATAGAGCCTGAAAATTCTTCACAGCCCTTTTGGTATGTTTTTATGGATTCAATGACAGTAAGCCACTCGCCTCATCGTCATCTCGAGCGGAGCTGCCTGTCGGTCATAGAGCAAAGGGTTTTGAGCATCAGGGAGACTCTGAGTCGAGAGATCTCCTGCTGCTATGCTGCATGTATCATGGGGCCTGAAATTTCTTCACAGCCCTTTTTGTATTTATGAAATGCTATGCTTCTTCTCCAGCATCAGGAGTGCCTTCTTCATGGGAAGGCCGCCGCCGTAGCCGGTGAGGGACCCGTCGGCGCCGATGACCCGGTGGCAGGGAATAATAATGAAAAGGGGATTAGCATTGTTGGCCATGCCCACGGCGCGGTAAGCCTTCGGATGGCCGATGGCCTCGGCTATGTCCCTGTAGCTCCTCGTTTCCCCATAGGGAATGGCCCGGAGCGCCGCCCACACCTTCTCCTGAAAAGCGGTGCCATGGGTACGGCAGGGAAAGTCAAAGGTCTTCCTTCGCCCCTGGAAATACTCATCCAGCTCCCGGAACACCGTCAGCGCCAGCCCCTCCGGCGCTTTGCCTTCGGCTTCCTTCCCCGCCATCTTCAGCGCCGTCACTGCACCGCCCTCATAGTCAAGCTCCATATCTCCAAAGGGAGAATGATACATGGCAGTCTTCACGGCTCTCTTCCTTTCTTTCATTTTTACATAGAGTATCATCAATTCTTTTGCTGAATCCAGTATATCATGGAAAAACAAAAGAAAGAGCCGTTGGCAATGGAGTGATTTAACAAAAAGAAAGCCGCTTCAAGGAAAAATGTGGCAAACCGGCATCATGATTCTCTAAAAAATGTGAAAATTCATCCATTCAAGCCGGCAAAAGCGTGCTCATCAAATTTTAATAAAATATATTTTTATCCTATACAATACAAAAAGAGTCCCGTCATTGAATCGACAATGCATGATGTAGTATAATTTTACTCAAAAGGATTTTAGTAAAATCCATATGACTAAAATGGGAAGCAGGAGGTAGCTCCATGTTTATTGGAAGAGAAGTTGAAATGGAACGGCTTCGCCGGATGTATGACTCCCCGAATCAGGAAGTAGTGCTGATTTACGGACGGCGGCGAATCGGTAAAAGTGAGCTGATTAAGCAGTTTCTGAAAACCTCAAAGATCCAGGGGCTGTATTATCAATGCAAGCGGACAACGGAGATGAATAACGTCCAAAGTCTGTCTGCCTTGATTTCTGAGGTTTATCAGTATCCGCCTCTGGCCTTTACGGACATGGAAAAGCTGCTTGATTTTCTTTTTCAGCAGGCCTGCCGCACAAGGCAGGTTCTGGTTCTGGTTTTGGATGAATACCCCTATCTGCGTCAGACAGTGCCCGGTTTGGACAGCATTTTACAGTCTTTGATTGATTCCTATCGGGAGCGTTCCCAGTTGAAGCTGATTCTCTGCGGCTCCTTTGTGGATACCATGAAATCACTGATGCTGGAAGAAAATCCGTTATATGGCCGGGTCACCTTGAGCCTTCATATCCATCCCATGGATTACTTCGAATCGGCTGCCTTTTACCCGGACTTCTCTCCGGCAGACAAGGTGCGGCTTTACAGTGTTTTCGGCGGCGTGCCTTATTACAACCGTCTCATAGATTCCACCCGAAGCGTCCGCGAAAATGTGATGAACCTGCTGGTGGAGCCCGATGCCCGGCTGGAAAATGAAGTCCAAATGTATCTTTTGGGAGAACTGTCCCGGTCCATCAATGCAAACGAAGCATTTGAAGCACTGGCACGGGGCTTTCACCGTTTTAAGGATATTCTGTCCCAATCCCATATCACCAGCAGTTCAGCGCTGGCCGAAGTGCTGAAACGGCTGATACTCATGGAACTGGTGAAAAAAGAAGCTCCCATTAATGACAGAAATAACAAAAAGAAAGCCAGCTATTTCATCAGCGACAATCTGTCCAGCTTCTATTACCGATATCTGTTTCCCTACAGTTCACAGCGGCAGATTATGGCGCCGGATACGTTTTGGGACCGGTACATTGCCCATGACTTTTCTGAGACCTTCGTCCCGAAACAGTTTGAAACCCTGTGCCGCCAGTTCCTCATCCGCCAGAATCGAAAAGGCCGGCTTCCAGAAATTTTTGATGCCATCGGCACCTATTCCTATGATTTACCTGAAGAGCATAGAAATGGAGAATTTGATGTAGTCACCCACGACGACAAAGGATACATCTTCTATGAAGCCAAATTCCGGAAGACCCCTGTGACCGATGCCATGATTCAGACCGAAATCCGACAGGTCCAACAGACAGGAATGAACTGCCATAGATACGGCTTCTTTTCCCGCAGCGGCTATCAGGTGACCCCCAGACCCGGTGTCATTCTCTATACATTGGAAGACCTGTACAGCAATGGCTGATGAACTCTTTCTACCTCTTTTAAGAATACGCCAGGACATTAAAAAACAGCTCTTATAAATTCTTTGAAGCAGAGCTTTTGTACAGCTGATGCAGCACAAGGATAAACCAATCAATGTCTTTTTCCAACGAGGCGTTGGCCCAGTGAGTAAAATAGCGCCATTAATAGTGCTGAACCGGAAGGACCAGACCATTCACGAACAATTAAAAATGCAGGACGAAATCAATCGGCTGCATATGGTCATTCAGAAAACAGAAAAAGCTGCCTGGAAGGAACAGCAGCCGAAGAAGCGGTTTGAATTATATACAAAACTGCAGGAATATAAAAAACAACTGGAGGAGATTACCCATGGAGAAGCTTAAGATGCATACGCCGGATCTGGCAGAGGAAAACTATAAGAAGCTGGCGGCCCTGTTTCCGGATGCTGTGACGGAGACGAAGGATGAGAATGGAAACACGGTCCGGGCTATCGACAAGGATGTATTGATGCAGGAAATCAATGCCAAGGTGGTGGACGATGGCCAGGAACGGTACCAGTTTACCTGGCCCGATAAGCGGAAAGCCGTGGTCCTTGCGAATGCGCCCATTGCCAAGACCCTTCGTTTTGAAAAGGAAAAATCTGTGGGCAGGGATGGAACCCCCGGAGGAACGGACTCTGAGAATATCTATATCGAAGGGGATAATCTGGATGCCCTGAAGCTTCTGCAGGAAACGTATCTGGGGAAGGTGAAGATGATTTATATCGATCCTCCCTATAACACGGGAAATGACTTCATTTACGAAGATGATTTCTCGCAGAAGGCATCAGATTATGCAGATAACAGCGGGCAGACCGATGAAGAAGGAAACCGACTGGTGCAGAATAGCGAAAGTAATGGACGCTTCCATACAGACTGGTTAAATATGCTTTATCCTAGATTAAGACTTGCAAAAGACCTTCTCTCCAATGATGGTGTTGTATTTATAAGTATTGATAATTGTGAATTTGAGAATTTAACAAAAATCTGTAATGAAGTTTTCGGTGCAGGTAACTTTGTGGACTGCATTACTTGGAATACAAGAGTTCCAAAGAATGATAATAACGGTTTAGGAAATATTCATCAATATATCTTGGTCTACGTAAAGGATAAAACAATTAACAGACAGTTTACCATGCAGAAAGATGGCTTAGATGATGTTTTTGATCTATTAGATAAGCTCAAGAAAAAGAATGTTCCTATTCCTGAAGCCGAAGATGAATTAAAAAAGCTATATAAGAAGAAAGGATATGACCGAGGTATAACTTTATACAATTCATTAGATGAAAATTATCAGCCATGGGGAAAAATTAATATGAGCTGGCCAAATAGTGATACATTTGGTCCGACATATGATGTTCTCCATCCAGCAACTCATAAGCCGACAAAAAAGCCAGATCGAGGATGGCGATGGAATAAAGAAACTTTTGATAGTCATCTTGATTATGCACACACAATTAAAAGATATGACGGAAGCTATGTTTGTGGAGATATTTGGTTTGCAAAAGATGAAAATACTCAGCCAAGTTCTATAAAATATCTCCGAGATGTGGCAAAAATGCTTCTTCGCACAGTAATCAGCTTAAAGAGCGATGGAGGGGTTGAACTAGAAAATTTATTTGGTGGAAAAAGTTATTTTTCAAATCCAAAGCCCACTTCTTTAATTGAACTACTTATAGATTCAATTGATGAACATAACGCTATTTTCATGGATTTCTTTTCTGGATCTGCTACAACTGCCCATGCCATAATGCACTTAAATGCACTCGATGGTGGACATAGGCAATATATTATGGTGCAGCTGCCTGAACAAACCGATGCAAAGAGTGAAGCCTATAAAGCCGGTTACAAAACCATCTGCGACATCGGTGAAGAACGTATCCGCCGCGCCGGCAAAAAAATCAAAGAAGAAACAGGGGCAGACATTGACTATGGCTTCCGCTGCTTCAGGGTGGACTCTTCCAATATGAAGGATGTGTATTACAAACCTTCTGATGTAAAACAAGGAGAATTGGATCTTTTTACGGACAACATCAAAGAAGACCGTACACCGGAAGACCTTCTGATCCAGGTCATGCTGGATCTGGGGGTATTGCTGTCTTCCAAGGTGGAAAAGGAAGAAATCGCAGGGAAGAAGGTTTTCTCTGTGGCCGATGGCTATCTGATTGCCTGCTTTGACAGGGATGTGACCGATGATGTTGTGACGGCCATTGCCAGAAAGCATCCTTTCTATGCAGTATTCCGGGACAGTTCTTTCAGTTCTGACAGCGTGGCTGCAAACTTCGAGCAGATTTTTGATACCTATAGTCCGCAAACGGTAAGGAAGGTGCTGTGATATGGCTGCCATGAAATTTAAATTCACCATACAGGGGTACCAGACGGATGCTGTAAACAGCGTAGTCAGAGTATTCTCCGTCCAGCCCTTTCAGGACAGGGTCGGCTACCGTCGGGATACTGGAGACCAGGATGACCATCGCAACCTGTTTAACTGGCAGCAGTCTGATAAAGACCTTTTCATGGGGTTTGCCAACGCACCGGTTTCGCTGAACGGGGCACAGCTTCTTCATAATATCCGGGAAGTCCAAAAGGGCAGCAATATTAAGGAATCTTCTTCTCTTGCCCGGCATATGGGGGCCTGCTCTCTGGATGTGGAAATGGAAACAGGTACAGGAAAGACCTATGTTTACATCAAGACCATGTTCGAGCTGAATAAGCAGTATGGGTGGAGCAAGTTCATTGTGGTGGTCCCCTCTATTGCCATCCGGGAAGGCGTGCAGAAGAGTTTCCAGATGATGCAGGACCACTTCATGGAGCTCTACGGAAAAAAGGCAAGGTTCTTTGTTTATAACTCCAAGAACCTGACTGACATTGATCAATTCAGTTCCAGCGCAGATCTTTCTGTCATGATTATCAATGTACAGGCCTTCAATGCCCGGGGTAAGGATGCCAGAAGAATTCGCATGGAGCTGGATGAATTTGGCAGCCGCAGGCCCATCGATGTGATCCAGGCCAACAGGCCCATTGTGATTCTGGATGAACCGCAGAAAATGGGCGGCAAAAAGACGCAGGAATCCCTGAAGGAATTCCATCCACTGTTTACGCTGAATTATTCCGCCACCCATAAAGAGCATCATGATCTGGTGTATGTCCTGGATGCGCTGGACGCCTACCGGATGAAGCTGGTCAAAAAAATCGAGGTCAAGGGCTTTGATATCAAGAATCTCCGGGGAACAGACGGCTACCTGTTTCTGGAGAATATTGTCATATCCTCGAAGAAACCGCCCATGGCGCGCCTGGAGTTTGAAATCCGCTACGAGAAGTCCATCAATCGGGAGACTAGAATCGTAGGTGTGGATGATGATCTGTATGCTCTTTCGAAAGGGATGGAGCAGTATCAGGGGTATCATATCAATGAGATTGACCCCATCAGGGGCGCTGTGACATTTACCAATGGCATTGAAATTCACACAGGCGAAGTTCTGGGCGATGTCAGTGAAAAGGATATTCGCCGTGTACAGATCCGAGAAACCATTCGGTCCCATTTCGAAAAGGAAAAGGAACTGTATAATCGCGGTATCAAGACCCTTTCCCTGTTCTTTATCGACAAGGTGGAGAATTACCGGAAGTATGATGCCGATGGGAATGAAGTAAATTCGGAATATGGCCAGATTTTTGAAGAGGAATATACAGCGATTCTGAATGAATATCTGACTCTGTTCGATACGCCTTATGAGCAGTATCTGTGCAGCATCGATGTGCATGCTACCCATGCCGGCTATTTCAGTATCGACAAAAAAGGCCACAAGATAGACAGTCATATGAAGCGTGGCTCTGATATCAGCGATGATGAGTCTGCCTACGAATTGATTCTGAAAGATAAGGAGAAACTGCTGTCTTTTGACAACCCGGTTCGTTTTATTTTCTCCCATTCCGCCTTGCGGGAAGGCTGGGATAATCCGAATGTCTTCCAGATCTGCACGTTGAAGCATGGCGGCGATTCGACAACCAACAAGCGGCAGGAAGTGGGCCGCGGTCTTCGACTCTGCGTGAATCAATCCGGCGACCGGATGGATGAGCACGTTCTTGGCTCAGAGGTACAGGAAGTTAACAAGCTGACCGTTATTGCCAGTGATGGCTATAAGGACTTTGTTTCTTCTCTGCAGAAGGAAATCAGGGATGACCTGTATGAGCGGCCGACTAAAGCGACGCCGGAATACTTTGCAGGCAAGCGTCTCAGAGTCGGCGATGATATCATCACTGTTACCAGCGACGAGGCAAATAAGATTTATTTCTATCTGGTGAAAAATGATTACATTGACGAAGACGGTCATGTCACGGATCAGTATCGGGCAGATGCTGAGAATCATTCCCTGGCTCCACTGCCGGATAAATTGAAACATATCGGGGATGGCGTGCATGCACTGGTGCAGGGTATCTTTGATGAGCATGCGCTTGACGGTATGATTGAGGATGGCCATGTGACAAAGGTGCAGGAAAATGCGCTGAATGACAATTTCTTCAAGAAAGAATTCCAGACGCTCTGGAATTACATCAATCACAAATGGAGTTATTCTGTGCATTTTGACAGCAATGAGCTGATTCGGAATGCCATCCGGCATATTGATGATAAACTTTTTGTTACCGAGCTCCAGTACACGGTGACCCGGGGAACCCAGGGAGAAGACTGGTCTGCGGAAAAAGTAAAGGAAGGGCGGGGCTTTATTGCTGAAAAGAGCCACACCTATAATCTCAAACGAGGGGAAACCAGCCAGGTCAAATATGATCTGATCGGTCAGATTGGGGGTAGGACCCATTTGACCAGAAGAACGGCTGCGGCAATCCTGAAAGGAATTTCTCCTCTCAAGTTCATCATGTATCGGTACAATCCTGAGGAGTTTATTTCCAAGGTTTCGAAGCTGATCAATGAAGAAAAAGCTGCCATGATTGTCAATGATATTACCTATAATCAGACCGACGGGTCCTACGATTCGACCATCTTTACCGCCGAAAAGAATAAGGACTTTTCCAAAGCCTATCTGGCGAAGAAGAATGTGCAGGATTATGTTTTCGCTGATGGAACGGCAGAAAAATCCGTGGAACGCAAATTTGCAGAAGACATGGATTTGGATGATAAGGTGGTGGTATATGCCAAACTGCCGCGGGGCTTCCAGATTCCGACTCCTGTAGGCAGCTATGCGCCGGACTGGGCGATAGCCTTTCAGAAGGGAACCGTAAAGCATATCTACTTCGTGGCTGAAACGAAAGGCTCTATGGAAAGCCTGGATTTGCGTCCCATTGAACAGGCTAAGATTACCTGTGCCAAGAAACTTTTCAATGAGATTTCAAAGGATGATGTGGTATATGACCAGGTGGATTCCTATCAGAATCTGCTAAGTCTGATGAACGCACTCTAAGCAGTCATCAGGGCTTTCCCCCAAAAACCAGCCTCCTTGTCATATAGGGAAAACATGGCCATGGAACCTGCAAGGCCGGGCCCCCTATCATTTGACTCAAAAGAGTTTTAGTAAAATCTGCATGAGTAAAAAGGAATAAATAAATCATTGGAAAGGAGAGATTTCTATGAAAAAAATACTCATACTCAATGGCGGCCCCCGGATGCACAACAACACCGCCAAACTCCTGGCATCTGCCGGGGAGGGGGCTGTTTCTGCCGGAGCCAGCACCGAGACTATTGACTTATATAAACTGAACTTTACCGACTGCCGCAGCTGCCTGGCCTGTAAGAATAAAAAGATGGCCGTCCCCTGGAAGTGCTACTGGAAAGATGGCTTGACGGAAACGCTGCAGAAAGTCTATGAGGCAGATGCCATCATCATCGGTTCACCCATTTTCTTTGGGGAACCAACGGGCGTGGTCCGTTCCTTTATGGTTCGATCGACCTTCCCTGCCCTGTCCTACGATGATTATCAGAGCACCTTTCCGGGAAAAATTGATGTCGCCGTGATCCTTACCATGAATGCAGACCAGAACTACTACGAGAAGCACTATCAATCGCACATGGAGGAATACTTCCAGCCCTTTCATTACCTGAACGGAAAAACGGAAATCCTGACTTCCTTCGATACCCTGCAGGTGCCGGATTACAGCCGTTACCGCATGGCATCATGGGATGAAGCGAAAAAGAAAGCCCATCACGCCGAGCAATTCCCGAAGGACCTGCAGGCGGCCTTTGCGCTTGGCAAAAGACTGGCCAGCCGGCAGTAACTATCTGGTTATGAAAGGAATAAAGGCAGGAAAATATAGAAGCATGGCTTATTTTATACTTTCCCCTATTTCCTTCTATTTTTACTGAAACGCTTCCTCACTCACCGAAAGGAGATGCAGCGCGACAATGCAGATACATCATTCCACAAAAGATAAAATCCATATCCTTTTCATCTGCCACGGCAATATCTGCCGTTCTCCCATGGCGGAAATGATAATGAAGGACATGGTACGCCAAAGGGGGATGGACGGGAAATATGAAATTTCTTCCATGGCCGCCACCACCGAGGAAGTGGGCCATGATATCTATCCCCCTGCCCGAAGGACTCTTGCCGCCCACCACATTCCCTTTACGAAAAGAAGGGCGGCTCTCATGACCAGGAAGGATTATGAAGAGGCGGACTATGTGATTGCCATGGATGAGGAGAACCTGGATGACCTGTCCCGCCTCACCCAGGGGGATCCGGAGAAAAAAATCTCCCGTCTTCTTGACTGGGCGGGAGAAGCAAGAGATGTGGCGGACCCCTGGTATACGGGAAATTTTGAGAAAACCTATGAGGATATTGCCAAAGGCTGCCGGGCGGTGCTGGAGAAGCTTTCCTGAAAATGGGTGCATAAAAAGAGGCCATGAGAAATGGGTATCCTTTCTCACAGCCTCTTTTTCATGCCATGCAAAAAACTCCTGATTCGTCCCATGCTGATGCGCGGTAGGGCTCAGGCGTTCAGCTTCGATGAATCGGCCAGGAGCAGCCGCCTAAGCGGAATATCTGTGTCGTCAAGGAAGAACTGGTATAGCCATAGTTGCCACCAGGATGTCTAGCAGGTCATCTTCAGGAGTTCTTTGTGAAGTTTTGACGCGTCGAAGAGTTCTGATTCATATGAGGAAGTTCTTCCTGTCTCCCGCCTGTCCCTTGATAAGGTGTGTGCACGTAACAGGCAGGGAGGCCGGCGCCTCTTCCGGGCCCCTCAGTTCTCTCTGTCTATATAATCTCTTTAAAATAAAAAAGTTCTCATGGAAAACAGTGTTTCCTGATGACCGGTCGTTAGCGGCGCCGGTTCCTTTTCTCCACGAGCCGGGATTCTACGCTATCGCCCAGAATGACGACGCCGAAGGAAGGCTGCCTGGTGTCTGTCATCTCCTCTGACTGTCTGATTATATTCTGCTCATCTTTCATGCTACAAACCTGTACTTTCGTACAGGTTTTTTTCCTGTCCATTTTTAGTAGAATAAAAGTAAGGCCGGAATCCTTGCGGAATATCCAGAAAACAGGAAAGATGCGTTTTCTATGAGACAGAATCATTCCGCCTTGACAAAGAAGGTCCTGCCCCTGCTTCTCTGTACCGCCATCCCGTCAGCAGGGGTGGGACCTTCAGCAGAAGCAGCGCAAACGCAGGGAAGGGATGCTGTCACGATCGAGAAATGCTGGAACCGCAGCCCATGGGAAATCCGCATTCTCAGCAGGATCGTACCGGTGCATACGTCGGGCTGCGGCGGCATAATCAGTAAAGAGATTCCCAGAAACAGGAGGTGTCTGGTAATGAAAGAGCCTGGCAAAATCAAATGGATGAGGCTTATCAGGGGTATCTTTTTAGGGATCCTGCTGGTCCTGACGATGACTCCGGCGGCCCTGGGGGCCCAGAAAACAGTGTTGGTCCACAATGTAGACGAAATGATGGAATCACTGGCGGACAATACGGAAATCGTTCTGGCACCGGGCGAATACAATCTGTCAAACTGGCAGGAGAAAGAATTTTCAGAGCGGCTGCTTCACTGCTTCGACTACTATGATTCGGCCCCTGCCGGTCTGTATCTGGGCGATGGTTACACACTGGACATTGCCGGGTTCAAGGATCTCACCATCCGGGGATTGGATACGGAGACCATTACAGCAGAAATTGTTACAGAATTCCCCTATACGCCGGTACTGAAATTCGTCAACTGCCGAAACCTGAAACTGTCCCACCTCCGGATGGGCCATAAACTCAAAAAAGGATTCTGTGACGGCGCCGTGCTGAAACTGGATAGCGTCACTCATATGACCATGGATCATATGGACCTGTACGGATGCGGAACCTATGGGTATGAAGCCCGGTTCTGCAGCAGCATTCTCCTCAGGGACAGTGTAATCCGGGAATGCAGCTACGGTTTGGTGTCCGCCACAGACTGCCAGAACCTGAAATTCCTGCGGACCACCTTCAAAGATATGGAAACGGATCTTCCCCTCTTTGCTCTGATCCGCTCCCGGCTGGAGCTGACCGACTGCACCTTCCGGGATGTACGGGGAATCATCGACAGCCTCACCATGACTGGCGGCCATATCAATGAATCATGAAAAGACCTTCCGGTGCATCAGAACTTTTAAAACCTGCTGGCAGGTAAAAAACAGCCTGATGATGTAAGCGGGTCCCTGAAGACCATCATTTACATCATCAGGCTTTTCGGGTGGAGGGCCGGAAGGTGAAATACAGGGAAACAGCGGGTCCTCAGACAGGGGAGCAGCTGCATGAATGAGTGCGGATCCCGCTACCGTCCCAGCAGGGCGATCATCAGGGTCACCGCCCCATCTACCAGCAGAGGAACGGCTCCGGTAATGTAGGCGGTGTCATCATCCATGCGATAGTACATCATGTAGGCTGTAAAGGCGATGAGAGAAGCAGCAGCCACGGCGGCCCAGGTGAGACCATAGGCAGCGCCCGCAAGGCCGCCTGCTTCATGGAGCACTCCCAGTACCATAATTTCCATGAGGGCCCAGAGAACGAGAAGGATGAGTTCTGTGGTCGGCCTGCGGCCGAAAAGTTTGACAGAACCGGCAAGAAGGATGAAATATACCAGAAGGGCCAAAGCCAGGAGCATGGTCCCTCCTGGCCAGGAGGGCGGCAGGGGAAGGCCGTGAATGCCGTGAACCGTCAGGGCAGTGCCGGAAAGGCCAAAGACTGCAAGGAGCAGGAAAAGCAGGGCCGAGAGGGCCCCTCCGCTTCTGGCATCGGGCCGGAAGGCCGTGAGCCACCAGCCTGTATAAAACAGGGCGCCAAGGCTCAGGAGAAACTGCCCTGTAATGATTTCTGCATATGCTGTAAGTCCAAACATAGTATCCCTTCTTCTTTGTGAAATCCTTTCTTTTCCTATTGTAGTCTTTTTTCTGGAATAAAGGGAGAAATGCATGTAAAAAGCCGTGAAAATAGCAATCCTTTTCACGGCTTTTTTATACAGGGTCTTTTATATGCTGTTTTTCGCTTCATCAAAAACGATCTGGAAGGGCACCTGCTTTTCTTCTGCCCGCTTCTTCACCGATTCATATTCCGGATAGCGCCGTTTTTCGCTGCCCAGAGTGACTTCCTTCACCTGGACCCGGCCGTAGGCGGTGTCCACTTCCTTTTCCTCCCGATGAAGGATGGAGCGCATAAGAGGCGCCAGTTCGCGGATGCCGATGGTAGTGGTTTCGGAAAAGAGGATGTTTTCCATGGCTTCTTTCCTGTCTTCCTTGCAGATCACCGTAAGTTCATAGGCCGGTCTGTTCTTTTTCATGTAGATAGGGGTGAAATGAACGTCCAGAGCGCCGGCATCCATCAGTTTTTTCATGGTATAGCCCAGCACTTCGCCGGAAGCATCGTCGATATCGCTTTCCAGCTTCACGACCTGGTCTTTTTCCCAGGGCCCTTCTGCTTCATCAATAAGAATGGCCCGGAGGATATTGGTCCGTTCCTTGTAGTCCCGTTTTCCTGCGCCCAGACCTGTTTTCAGAACGGTGAAGGAGGCAGGCAGCTCATGGGAGGTGGCCAGGGCCGCCGCGATGGCAGCGCCCGTGGGGGTCACGTATTCCCCTTTGGCATCCATGATTTCCAGAGGCATGTGATAGGCGGTGACAATGTTCAGCGTAGCCGGCACCGGCACCGGAAGTACGCCGTGCTGACAGCGGACAGTGCCTCTGCCTTCCGAAAGCTTCGGTACGATCACATTTTTGATATGGAGGCTGTCAAAGCATACGGCAGCGGAAATGATATCCACAATGGAGTCGATGGCTCCCACTTCATGGAAATGAACTTCCTCGATGGGAAGGTTGTGGGCTTTGGATTCCGCCTCTGTCACAATGCGGAAAATCTTCTTTGCCAGAGCCCTGGCAGATTCGGTCATGTCCGTGCCGTCAATGACCGCTTCCACATCTTTCAGATGGCGGTGCTCGTGATGATGGTGCCCCTCTCCATGGTCATGATGGTGATGGTCTTCATGACAGTGACAGTGGTGCTCTTCTTCCTCGTGATGGTGTCCATCTTCATGGCAGTGGCAGTGGTGTTCTTCCTCCTCATGATGGTGACCTTCTTCATGGCAGTGGCAGTGGTGCTCTTCCTCTTCGTGATGATGGCCTTCTTCATGGCAGTGGCAGTGATGTTCTTCCTCCTCATGATGATGGCCTTCTTCCTCATGATGGTGATGGTGTTCTTCATGAACCGCTTCCCTTGCTTCCGGCAGGGGACCGTAGAGATAGGCCATGTCGTGGTCATGGTTTTCATGGTCTTTGTCCAGAATCACATTGAAATCGCAGCAATCAATGCCTGCTTTCTGCACCCTCCCGATTTCCACCGTAAAGCCTTTGGCGGGAATGGAAGAAATCGCCTTGTCCAGCGCTTTCCGATCCGCTCCCAGGTCCAGCAGGGCTGCCACAAACATATCCCCCGCAATGCCGGAGGATGCTTCCAAATATAATGATTTTCCCATTTACACTTTTCCCCTTTCTGCCAGTCTGTTGATCTGGGTGGCCACATAACCGGCACCGAATCCATTGTCTATATTCACGGTCACTATGCCGTTAGCACAGGAATTAATCATGGTCAGGAGGGCAGAGAGGCCGTGGAAACTGGCACCATACCCCACTGACGTGGGCACTGCAATCACCGGATTTCTCACCAGGCCGCCGATGACCGAGGCCAGGGCCCCTTCCATACCGGCCACTGCAATGACGCAGCTGGCCTTGCGCACCCGTTCCTCCTGGGACAGGAGCCGGTGGATGCCGCTGACCCCTACGTCATAAATCCGTTCTACATGGCTGCCGAAGTATTCTGCCGTCTGGGCCGCTTCTTCCGCCACCGATATATCGGCGGTGCCGCCGGTACAGACCGCAATGCATCCGATATGGTCCTTCTCCTTTTCCTGCTTCAGAATATGGGAAATAGGATCATAGGAAATGGAAGGCAGCACTTTCTTTACCAGTTCATACTGGTGAGGTGAAGCCCGAGTGCCGAAGACTTCTCCTTCCGTTTCGTAAAGTTTCTTAAAAATCTGCCCGATAAAGGCGTCAGACTTACCCTGGCAGTATACCACTTCCGCAAAGCCGGATCGGGCCTTTCTGTCGGTATCCAGCTTGGCAAATCCCATTTCTTCATAGGGCCGGTCTGCCGGATTTTTCCGGAGAAGCGCCTCCGCTTCTTCCGGGCGCAGGGCGCCGGAGGCTACCTTCTGCAGTATATCTTTCATATCCATGATGAAATCCTTTATATGTACATCAATGACAATAATGGGTGGGGCTGGCGGGCCGATAAAGACCGCTGTCGGCTATCCGCTGACCGCTATCCGTCGGTATCCCCATCCACCGGAATGGAGCTCCGCAAAGCAGTGAGGATTCTCTATAAAATCTGCGCCCGAAGGGCGCCACCACCCTCAGCCTGAAAGGGGCTATAGACGTCAGACGGTCAGACTTCAGACGGCTGTCCGCCATCCGCTTACCGCTGCCTCTATGACACAGAAAGGCCCTCTCCCGTAACGCTGACTTCATACTCATCGCCCCATAGGGCGATACCACAACCTTCAGCCTGGCAGGGCTGTCAAACTTACGAACCCTCCGGCCTTCAGGCCGGTCCATCTTAAGAACCTTTACGCCGAAGGCGGCCCTTACAGCACTTCATCCATGCTGCCCATGCGGTAGCCCTGAAGGTCCATGGTGACATAGGCAAAGCCCAGGCTGTGGAAGGTGCGCACCACTTCCTCGTGGATGCGGAAAAGTTTCCACAAATCCTCAGGCAGTACTTCGATGCGGGCCAGATTTCCTTCATGAAGCCGCACCCGGAACTGCTTGAAGCCTTTGGAGAAAAGGAAATCTTCCGCTTTTTCCACCATGGAGAGCTTGTCCTCTGTAATGGTTTCTCCATAGGGGAAACGGGTAGCCATGCAGGCAAAGGAGGGTTTGCTCCAGGTGGGAAGACCCGCTTCTTTGGACAGGGCACGGATGTCTGCCTTGTAGAGGCCGGCATGACGGAGAGGGCTCCTGATGCCAAGTTCTGCAAGGGCCTTGAGCCCCGGCCGGTACTGGGAGGCATCATTGAGGTTCGTACCGTCGATGACATAGGCAAAGCCTTCCTTTTCCGCGATTTTCTTCAAGGAACTGAAAAGGAAATGCTTGCAGAGATAGCAGCGGTTCGAAGGATTTTCTGCAAATCCTTCAATGCCGAACTGGTCCATTTTCACCACTTCCTGCCGGATGCCTTCCCTGCGGCAGTATTCAATGGCGTCTGACACTTCCCTTTCCGGTACCGACGCCAGGTTCATGGTGACTGCCATGGCCCTGTCCCCCAGCACCTTCCGGGCTTCATGCATAAGATAGGTGGAGTCCACGCCGCCGGAAAAGGCCAGCACCACGCTGCCCAGCTGTTTCAGATATGCTTCCAGATGATCCTGTTTCTTCTGTAATTCTTCTGTTACCATAGGTTTCTCCATTCTTTAGAAATACTGATCCGCAAGACTTCCGGCGCCAGCCGGAAGGAACGAGGGCGGTTTCTATTCATTTCATTATTATACCATCCACCGCCCCTTTGATGACAGTCCATGAAGAAGGAGAGAAAGGCTCCTTCCCCGAACGCAGCCGGAAAGCTGTTCTTATTATAAAAGGCTGAAGCCTGCTTCAGGCAAGCCGCAAAGATATCTTAGTTTCCCCCTTTCCCTTTTTATGGTATAATTTACTTGAGAAATATTATCATAAAAGGAGGACCATCATGGGTACCCTGTTAACTATACTGATTACAGCAGCCATTGCCGGCTGGTTTGGCTACAGCCTCTACCGCATGTGGCGGGGCGCCAGCGGCAGGGACTGCGCCAGCTGCGCTTTAGGCAGCGGTTTTGATTACGCCCTGTACAATGATAAAAAGGCGGTGCCTCCCAAAGCGGAATTCGTCACCGCCGCCGGCCACCACATTATCGTGGATGAAGCAGCCGCCAGGATGCGGAGAGAACGGATCCGGAAAATGATGGAAGGACGGTAAGTCAAAGAGGCAGCGGAGAAGTGTTCCTCATTTCTTCACTGCCTCTTTTTTCATGCCCAAAAGAGGCTGAGAAGAAATCTCACGCCTCAAATGGCAGAAACGCCGCACCATCCTGCCGTCATTTCGACGGTCGGAGCAGAGTGAAGAAATCTCACTCTCCCCAGGGTATGCAGCAGGCAGGAGATCTCTCGACTCAGCGTCTCAATAGCCCCGAGGTCTTTATCCCCATATCGCCATGTTCCTCCGCTCGAGATGACGGTGGCGGCAGGCAGCATACGGTCATTTCAAAGAGGCAACTGACAGAAACGCCGCCCCGCACCCTCGTCATTTCCTCCGTCATTTCGACCGAAGTCGGTCAGCCGCCAATAGGAAAGCCTCTTATTGTGCAGGCTAGAGGCCAACTTCGGCTGACTTGGAAACTCTATGCAGAGTCTCCACAGAGTGAAGAAATCTCACTCTCCCATGGTATGCCGCAGGCAGGAGATCTCTCGGCTCAGCGTTTCAACGGCCCCAGAGTCTTTACCTCCTATACCGGCACGTTCCCCCGCTCGAGATGACCATGGCGGCAGGCGGCATACAGTAATAGGGCGGTCATAAAAAAGGGCTGTGAAGAAATGATGACCATTTTTTCACAGCCCTTTTTCAAAAGAGAGTATCAGATGAGGATCATGCTGCCTGCTGCCAAAAGGAGGCAGTAGGTGACGCGGTTGAACATTTTCTGGTTGATCATATCGTGAATTTTATTTCCCAGGTAGATGGCAATGACCAGAGGAATCACGCCCAGGCCAAGGAGTTCAAAGAATTCCGTATTGTAAAGGCCTTTTTCATAATCGTTGAACATGAGTACCAAGTTCAGAATGGTCCACACGGAAGCCACATTGGCACGGAAGGAATCCTTATCCCGGAAGGTGGCTACCAGGTATACCACCAGCAGGGCACCACCGGAAGCAAACATGCCATGAATGACGCCGGCTCCCAGAAGAACGGGGATGGCGATCCAGTTCGGCAGGGCAGAAGCGCTCTGTTTGAAAATCAGGCTCTTCAGCGCTGCCCCTACGATAATGGCGCCGTAAAGAGGTACCAGAATCTGGGGATTCACCACGTTGTAAAGGTGAATGCCGATGGCCATGCCCACCAGCATGAATACCACAATGCGGAGCAGTTCCTTCGGGTTGATGTACTGACGGTTCTGATACATCAGGAGTGCGCACACCAGCCAGCAGATGGCATTAATGACTGCTTTGGCCATATCCGGTCCATAGAGAAGAATGGTTGGTGGAATGGAGAGCATGACTCCCGCAAAGCCGGTCAGGGCCTGCACGATATTGGAAATAAATACGGCCAACATAAAGAGGGCTAATTTAACAAATTCAGGAAGCATCATTAAGTCCATACAAATCACCACATTTCTTAAAATTTCTGTCATCCCGGGGAATGCTTCGTCCGTGGAAACCCCGGCGTTTCTTTTGATGGCACCATTATAACCCCGGTTTTCACGGAAAAAGCCCCTTTTCTCAAACAGTATAAACCTATCTAATTATATCATTGAAAATAGAACTACCTATCACTTAATTAGATTGACAATGATTCTGCTATTCTTTACATAAAGTCATAATGATGCGTCTGTATGATTTATCGTCATAATAGATTTCATGGGCCTTCCCGAAACAGCCCCTTCACTTTTCGTCATAAAAAAATTGACGCATCCTCTATTTTTCCTCTTCCTTTCCGCTCTGTTATAGAAATTGTTTATATAGAGTACCAGTTTCTTTGGTACCTCTTGACAAGATTTCAAAATACCCCGTTTTGTCCCTGCCCGTTTCCTATTCGCCCTGTTTCCTGTATAATACAAATATCATCATTCCATTTCCCATGACCGGGAAAGCAGCCATGCATTCACGGCATCCGGTTTCATAAGGATGAAATCGAAAGTCCCTGCATGGCCTCTTCCCGAAAGCGCAGAAGCTGCGCAGAAAGGCGTCCTATGTCTGACAATACCATTCCGTTTCCCCAGGGAAACCGCACTAAAAATGTAAAAGCCGATATGTTTGAAAAATACATGAAAGACGAAGGGCTGAACTTCTTCCGCCGCCAGGAAACTCACGATTCCTACGACACCATCGTTTTCATGACTGCCATTCCCGCCGGAAAGCATCATAAACTGGTGGCCGCTGTCATCACGGACAACAGCATGTACACCCTCCTCCGGATCCATCTGGGCACTGCCCCCAAGGGCCCTGCCAGAAAGACCTTCCTTGCCTTCCTGAACGACCTCAATGCCCACCACGCCATCGTGAAATATTCCATCGGCTCCGATGAAAATGTATTCCTGGACGTCACCTTCACCACCCGCCCGGAAAACTTCGACCCCGCCACCATCCGTACCACCATGGACATTGTGGTATACCAGCTCTCCCAGACCTATGACGACATCGCCCGCCGGCTGGACAAGCCGGGAGACGAGACAAACGGATTCTCGCTGTAAAGGGCCGCGCAGCGGCCCCGCGCCCTTTGGGCGCGAAAGGTTCTTAAGATGGACCGGCCCTATGGGCCGGAGGGTTCGTAAGTTTGACGGGCCCTGCGGACCCGAGGGTTGTGGTATCGCCCTTACGGGCGATGGGTATGAAGTCAGCGTTACGGGATTTACTTTCAGTGCCATATGGCATGAAAAGCATTCTGCTGATTGGCTCGCTGCGCTCGCCTCCCCCTATCCGGCTGCGCCGGACTTCTCCACGGGAAAGCGTGTCACACGATTCTCAGGTCGCTTTGCTCCCTTACGAATCGTGTTCCCTTGCCACCCCTATTCAGGGGGCAGAATAAAACACCTCGAAGCATTCCTTTCATAAGTCGCTCACAGCATAACGGAGCTTTATAGTCCCCTGTGGAGGTCCTGCATAGGACCTCCAAGTGGGGCGAAGTAAGGCGCCTAGCCTGCCCATTAAGGCGCTTTCCTTTTGCCGCCCCACCGAACTGCGGGGGTGGCAAAGGAACTGGATTCATAGGGGAGCCCCGCGACCCGCGAATCCAGTGACATGTTTCCCACCGGGCAAGATGGTGGCGCCAGCCACCAAAGGGGGATTACATTTCTTCGCCCGTCAGGGCGGTTGTATGGTTTTCGCTGCCCCAGGCAGCGGCATATAAAACTCCCCTCTGAACCAGCCCGCTCTGTGGGCTGAACCCATCGTTCGGTGCGCAGCACACGAACGATAGAACCCGGGCGCCGAGAGGCGCTTGAACCCTCAAGCCCCAATGGGGCTTGTCCATAAGGCGTGTCAACCTTCGGGAATACAGCTTCCCGCCGATTCTTCACAAAACCCAAGGAGCATTTTCATGATTCGTCCTATTGTCAAAGATATCCTCTTCCTCCAGCGGAAAGCCGAGAAGGCCAGCCGGAAGGACCGTGCGGCGGGCCGGGATCTTCTGGACACCCTGGCCGCTCACAGCGACACCTGCGTGGGTCTGGCAGCCAATATGATCGGCGTTTCCAAAGCCATCATCGCCATCCGGGATGAAAAACGTTTCCTTCTCCTCTACAATCCGGTCATCACGAAACATTCCCCCACATCCTATGACACAGAAGAAGGGTGCCTCTCTCTTGCCGGAAAGCGTCCCTGCCGGCGCTATGACTGGGTGGAAGTGAAATATGAGGACGAAAACTTCCACAAAAAGAGAAAACGGTTCCAGGGCTTCACTGCCGAAATCATCCAGCACGAAATGGACCATCTGGAAGGTATACTGATATAGAAAAAGCACGTCCCTGGAGACGTGTTTTTTTGATGAACCATTTCCAATTTTTTCAAAGCATGGCAGCCCTATTAATAGTATAATAAAAGGGACCATCCGGAGAATCAATGACCCGGATTTAGTAGGAGGAACCATGAATATTTCCATCATCGGCGCCGGAAGCACCGCACTGGCCGGAGCCGCTTATTTTAATCTGAAAAATGTGCCCTGTCAGGTGTATGTGAGAAACCGCATCAAAGCAGCCTGCTGGAACCAGTCTCCCCTCACAGTAAGAGGCAAAATCGACACATCCCTGTACGTCCCCTTTACCACAGATTTAAAAAAGGCCGTGGAGGAAGCGGACATCCTCATGGTATGCACCCACGCCACAGACCATGAGAGCGTCGTCGAAGAAATCGCTCCCTTCCTTCATGACGGGCAGTGCCTGCTTTTCATGAACGGCTGCTGGGGCGCCATCAAGGCCTGCCGCCTTCTGTCTAAACAGCAGGATGCCCCGTCCATTTCCATTGCGGAAACTGCCAATATGCCCTTCATCGCCCGCCTCTCTTCCGATTACAAAACATTGGATTTCAAGGCCATGAAAGAAGAAATCGGCTATTCCTGCCTTGGTGAAGAAGGAGAACTGAGCACCCTTCTGCACCTGATGGCGCCCAAGGTGAGCCGGGTCGCTTCCCCTGCCTCCACTTCCCTGTCCGCCACCAATCCCATCATCCACGTGACGGCCTGCCTCTTCAACATGACCCGCATTGAAAACGGAGAGAAATTCCATTTCTTCGGTGATTCCCTTACCCCAAAGGTGGCTGCCTACATGGAAGCCTGCGACCAGGAACGGATTGCCATAGGGAAAGCCCTGGGCCTTTCCCTCTCCTCCCTTCTGGACGTGCTCAACGCCTCCTGGGGAGAGAAAAAGGAAAATCTCTACGACGCCCTTACGGAAAATCAATCCTATAAAACCGTCATGGGACCTACGGACCTCAAGGGCCGCTACCTTTCCGAAGATCTTCCCTGCGGCATGGGAAGCCTTCGGGATCTGTCCGATATGATGCACGTGGAGGCCCCCCATATCAGAAGTCTGGTGGATACCCTGTCCCTCTACCTGGGAAAACCCTACACCCCCTTCCTGACGCCCCAGGATTTACGGGTCATTAAAAGTCTGAAATAAGAGAGGCGGACGGCTCCTTTGGAGCCGAGGGTTCTTAAGGTTCTTAAGGTTAACAGCGGCAAAGCCGCTGAGGGTGGTGGTATCGCCCTGTCGGGCGATGGAGGTTTTAAATGCCGCCTTCGGCGGCATACAATACGCCCTCTGCGCCAGCCCGCTCTGCGACCAGAACCCGGTCTGCCGTTGGCTGCCCCATGGTGGCTTGACCCGAGCGCGACAGTCTCCTGCACCCCCTTGCTTTCGGGAATACAGCATACAGGCACATAGCTCACAGACAGCGGTCAGCGGATAGCGGACAGCGGTCCCATCAGCTCACCAAAGAGGAGGATATCTATGAAAAAACTATTAGCACCCATACTTGCTGCCTGCCTTATAGTGGGCGGAGAAACCGCATTGGCGGAAAACTGGATCCCCTTCCAGGACTCCGATACCACTCTGGTGGATACGGACTCCTACGTGGACAGCGGCCTTCGCTCTTCCCTGTCCATCAAATCCAAAGCCAAAGAGGGCGACACCATTTCCAATATTGAATTCGACAAAAACCACAGGACCTACCGGGTCACGGAAATGAAAACCCTGGATGCCAAAGGCGCCGTTACCAATGATTTCACCTACAGCGACGATCCCCAGAACTGGAGCGCCCTGGTGCCCCATTCCTTCGGCATGAACCTGTACAGCCACTACGTGGAAAATCCCCTTCCCCGTTTTACCAATCCCCAGTGGCTCGTCATTTATAAAGAAGAAGGCGTCCGTTTCCACGGAAGCACCTATGATGTAGAAAAAAATACCATTTCCTATAAAGACGGCTACGCCACCTTCTGGATCCGCATTTCCTACCCCTGGAAAGACCAGAACTTCTCCTCCGTCATTTACCAGGTCCGCATGGACGTCCCCCACAAACGGATCCAAACCCTTTCCATGACCCGCTATGACTACGACGGTAAAGTCCAGAGTCACGGCGCCGGCAGCAGAGACCGGGAAACCATTGCTGAAGGCTCCCCCATGGAAAAGGTGCATGCTTACATTAATAAAGAACTGCTGGCCGGACACATCCGCATGATGTCGTCGCTCTAGGAGGCTGCTGTGGACACACCTTCGGTGTGAGGGTTGACGGGGTTCAAATGGGAAAGGTTCTTAGGATTGACCGGCCTGACGGCCGGAAGGTTCTAAAGTTTGACGGGGCCTTTGGCCCCGAGGGTTGCGGATTGCCCTGTGGGCAATGCTTATAAAGTCAGCGTTACGGGATTTACTTTCAGTGTCATATGGCATGATAAGCATTCTGCGGATTGGCTCGCTGCGCTCGCCTCCCCCTATCCGGCTTCGCCGGACTT